>Ga0268298_10000896_pt1 | contig 36974 bp, 34 predicted proteins | sample WWTPWeurt_MetaG_FD_194462 | JGI IMG/M metagenome (GOLD analysis project Ga0268298, IMG submission 194462) | Activated sludge microbial communities from WWTP in Nijmegen, Gelderland, Netherland - WWTP Weurt | ecosystem: Engineered > WWTP > Aerobic digester > Activated sludge | place...
CGAGCTGCTCGTTGACCACGTTCAGGTGCGCCGCCAGCTCGTCGGTGAAGGCCTTGCGGGCATCCGGGGCCCGCAGCGCCGCCCACGACCCGGCCGGCAGCATGGCCAGTGCGAACGGCTGCGGGAAGGCCACGCCCGAGACCATGCAGGCCTCGATCTTGGTGAAGGCCGAGAGCTTGCCTTCGATCGGCGCGGGCGCCACGTACTTGCCCTTGCTGGTCTTGAATTGCTCCTTGGCGCGGCCCACGATCTTCAGCCGGCCCTGCTCGTCGAAGGCGCCCAGGTCGCCGGTCTTGAGCCAGCCGTCGTCGGTCATGGTCTCGCGGGTCTTCTCGGGTTCCTTGAAGTAGCACTGCATGTGCGCCGGGCCGCGCGTGAGGATCTCGCCCGAATCCGACAGCTTGACCTCGGTGCAGGGGGTGGGCTCGCCGACGTAGCCGATGCGCGAGCGCCCGGGCATCGAGGTGGTGGCGAAGGCGAACTGCTCGGTCATGCCGTAGCCTTCGAGCAGCTCCAGGCCCAGCTTGCGGTACCAGGTCATCACCTCGGGCGGCAGCGGTGCCGCGCCGGTGCCGGCAAAGCGCACCGAATCCATGCCCAGCTGCTTGAGGATCTTCTTCTTGACCAGGCTGCCGACGATGGGGATGGACATCAGCCGGTCGAGCTTCTTGGGCGGCATCTTGGCGAAGATGCCCTGCTGGAACTTCACCCACAGCCGCGGCACCGAGAAGAAGAACGTGGGGCGCGCACGCTGCAGGTCGGCCAGGAAGGTGTCCAGGCTCTCGGCGAAGTACAGCCGCGAGCCGACATAGACGGCCGAGCCCTCGACCAGGCAGCGCTCGGCCACGTGGGCCAGTGGCAGGTACGACAGCTGCCGCTCGTCGGGCGTGGTGTTGAGCACGATGTGCAGCGCCTTGGCCGTGTGCGTGAACGAGGCAAAGCCATGCACCGCGCCCTTGGGCATGCCGGTGGTGCCCGAGGTGTAGATGATGGTGGCCATGCTGTCTTCAGCGAAGGTCGGGCTCTCCTTCATCGGCTGGGTGGTGGCCATGATGCTGTCCCAGCTGGTGTAGCCGGGGGCCTCGCACAGCGGCGTGGCCACGCAGGGCATGCCGGCCGGGATGCCCGGCACCATGGCCTTCCAGTCGTCGAGCTTGCCCACGATGCAGAGCTTGGTCTCGGAGTGCTCGAGGATCTGCACCACCGTCTCGGCCACCAGGTTGGGATAGATCGGCACGCTGACGTAGCCGGCCATCCAGATCGCCAGGTCGGACATCACCCACCAGGCAGTGTTCTTGCTCATGATGGCGATGCGGGTGCCCGGCTCCCAGCCCTTGGCCTTGAGCCAGGCGGCCATGCGCCGGGTCTCGTCCATCGCCTGGGCCCAGGTCCAGTCCTTGACCACGCTGCCGCCCATGGGCTGCGTGAGGAAGACGTGGTTGGCGCGCTCCTTCTCCCACCGATAGGCACGTTGCAAGGGCAGTTCGTCGGGGGTGATCTGGGTCAGTGGCATGGTCTTGTCTCCGGTAAATCGTGCTTGGGACGCGTGGCCGGCATTGTGCGAACCCGAGGCATGCGTCGAAAGCGCATCAACGGACATTGTGGGACATCGAAGCGGACAACGCGCGCCGCCCAACGACCCATCCGATCAGGGTTTTTGCGGTGAGACAAGCTCCGCCATCGGGTGCAGGCGGCAGCCCGGCACAGGCACACCCGCCACGATCCGCACCGGTGGGCAACGCGACGACTTTGGTTGCGCCCGCAACCACATCACCCTACACTCGGCCCGGCGCGCAACCCCGCCGCCCTCGGCCCGAGCCCATGAGCCCGGCCGGGGCCGGAGCCCGATGCGCCTGCCGCCTTTGCGGCCCCGCTTGCCTCCCACACCGCCATGCACCAGCCCGCCACCGAAGCCCGCCCGTCGATCTACTACCGCTACCGCGTGGCCCCGCCCTGGCTGGCCTCGCGGCAGGCGCCGCCGCAACAGGTGCCGGTGGCCATCGTCGGCTCGGGGCCGGCCGGCATGGTGGCCGCGCTCGAACTGGCTCGGCATGGCGTGCCCAGCGTGGTGCTCGAGTCCGAGCTGCAGGTCTCTCAGGGCAGCCGGGCCATCGTCTTCACCCGCCGCAGCATGGAGATCCTGCAGCAGGTGGGCGTGGCCGGGCGCGTCACTGCCGCCGGCCTGCCCTGGCGCTTCGGCCACTCGCACTACCGCGGGCAGCGGGTGTTCCGCATGGAGGCGCCGCACGATCCGGACGACCGCTTCTTTCCGATGATCAACCTGCAGCAGCAGTACCTCGAGGAGTACCTGGTGCAGGCCTGCGAGGCCCAGCCGCTGATCGACTTCCGCTGGGGCAACAAGGTGGTCGAGGTGGCCCAGGACGAGCGCGGCGTGCGCGCCACCGTCGACACCCCCGAGGGCCCGTACACGCTGCCCTGCGACTGGCTGATTGCCGCCGACGGCGGCCGCTCCGAGATCCGCACCGCGATGAACCTCAAGCTCGAGGGCAATGCCTACGAGGGCCTGTTCGTCATCGCCGACATCCGCGTCGACCTGCCGCTGCCCACCGAGCGGCTGGCCTACTTCGACCCCGACTGGAACCGCGGCAACACCGTGCTGATGCACCGCGAGCCGCATGGCATCTGGCGCGTGGACTACCAGTTGCCGCCGGGCGAGACGCCCGAGCAGGCGCTGCAGCCGGCATCGATGAAGGCCCGCATCGACGCCCAGCTGGCGATGATCGGCCACGCCGGCGCGCCCTGGGAGATGGATTGGTGCTCGGTGTACTCGGCCCGCGCGCTGACGCTGTCCGACTATGTGCACGGCCGGGTGATCTTCACCGGCGACGCGGCCCATCTGCTGCCGATCTTCGGCGTGCGCGGCGCCAACACCGGCTTCCAGGACGCGCAGTCGCTGGGCTGGCAACTGGCCTATGTGATCAAGGGCCTGGCCGGCCCGGCGCTGCTGGCCAACCACAGCGCCGAGCGCGTGGGCGCGGCGCGCGAGATCATCGACGAGGCCGGCAAGAGCACGCGCTTCATGACGCCGCCCAGCCGCGGTTTCCGGCTGCTGCGCGACGCGGTGCTGTCGCTGTCGCTGACCGAGGCCTTCGTTCGCCCGCTGTACCACTGGCGCACCTCGCGCCCGCACGAGTACACGCGCTCGATCCTCAACAGCAGCGGCGACGACAACGCGTTGTTCAGCGTCGGGCCGGGCCATGGCGCCCCGCCGCGCAACATCCGCCTCGCGCCCGACGACTACCTGCTCGACCACCTCGGCGGCGGCTTCGACCTGCTGTACTTCACCGAGGCCGAGGCCCTGCCCGAACCGCTCGCCGCGGTGGTGGCCACGGCCCGCACGCGAGGCGTGCCGATCCGCGTCACCGCCATCGGCGCCGCCCATCCGGTGGCCGGTGCCGACCAGACGCTGGCCGATGCCGATGGCCGATGCCGCGAGCGCTACGGCATCGCCTTCAGCGGCGGCGGCTACCTGCTGCGCCCTGATCAGCATGTCTGCGCGCGCTGGGTGACGCTGGATGCCTCGCGCCTGCAGGCCGCACTCGACACCGCGCTGCCCCGCTGATGCGCGGCACGCCCACCCTCCCATCCCTGCAAGACCGGTTGGACCCACGCCCATGACCGCCCCCACCCTCACCCTTCCCGGCCTTGAGACGGTCTACGACCTGCTGGCCGAGGCCATCGACACCGCCGGCGAAGACAAGGTCGAGCTGTTCCTCGTCAAGCTGGCCCTGCTCAATGCCGAGGCGCTGGGCGATCCGGCGCGCTTTGCCGCGCACGTGCAGGCAGCGCTGAAGAACCTCTGACCGAGACCTGTCGGCCCTCGAGCCTCATGTCGAACGTCAACCCCCAGGCCCAGGCCTGCCGGCGCGACTCAAGCCTGCGCCTGCCGGGCGTGCCGCAGCAGCCGGTCGAACATCTCCAGCAGGCTCGCCTGCTCGTCCTCGCTCAGGCAGGCCAGCAGCTGGCGATTGCGCTGCTCGATCATCGGCATCACCTTCTTCCAGGCCTGGCGGCCCGGCCGCGTCAGCGCCAGCTTCACCACGCGCCGATCGGCATCGGTGGAGGTGCGCTCGAGCAGGCCCTTGTCGACCATGGCCGCGGCCAGGCGGCTGGCCTGGCCCTTGTCGAGGTTCACCTCCATCGCCAGTTGCAGCACCGTGAGGCCGGGAAACGCGCCCACCGCCGCCAGCGCCCGCGCCTCGGGCAGCGACAAGCCGGTGCCCGCGGCGTACAGCGCCTGGCTGGCCATGTCGTTGAGCTTGCTCAGCGTGTTGAGCCGGTAGGTGAAGTACCGGTCGAGCGCCGGGCGGGATGGATCCTGGGTCATGTTCTTTTCCGCTGCCACCTGGCATGGCCCGCGGGCCCGCCCATTGTGCGCGAGCAGGTGCCACGGGCCGGCGTCGTCGTGAGGCATCCAGGCCGATCCGCATCGATCACGACATACCATCCGCGCAACCCGGTCGAGGTGATCAAGGCCCCGAGCGCCTGAACCTGCTCAACCCTGCACGACCCAAAGGCCCCAACCGGGCCGAGGCCGATCCCCACCCAGCCCTGCCAGAGGAACGCCATGGCCCCCATCCCCACCCCGCCGCGGCTGTCCGACGTGCGCGGCGCCGCTCAACTGGCGTTCGATGCCGCCCGCGGCCTGGTCGACGTGGTCGAGCGCATGCACCACACCATCCAGCAGCGCCCGGCACCCATCGGGCCGGCCACCGTCGGGCACACCCGGGGCATCACCGGGCTGGTCTACCGCAGCGTGCGCGGCGGCGTCGACCTGGTCGGCCGCAGCATCGAGGCCACGCTGGCGACCCTCGCGCCCCTCGTGCCGGACGAGTCCACCCGCGGCTCGGGCCCGCGCCGCGACACGTTGCTGGCCGTGATCAACGGGCTGCACGGTGACCACCTGCACCGCACCGGCAACCCGCTGGCCACGGCCATGTCGCTGCGCCTGCACGGGCAGGGCATCGACGCCGCCGATCCTGCCGTCGGGCTGGCGCGCGCCGGCAGCGGCCCGGCCAGCGGCAAGCTGGTGATCCTGGTGCATGGCCTGTGCATGAACGACCGTGGCTGGCTGCGCGAGGGCCATGACCACGGCGCCGCGCTGGCCGCCGAACAGGGCTGGACACCGCTGTACCTGCGCTACAGCACCGGCCGGTCGATCGCCGAGAACGGCCGCGACTTCGCCGCGCTGCTCGACACCCTGGTCGCCCACTGGCCTTGCGCGCTGCAATCGCTGGTGATCATCGGCCACAGCATGGGCGGCCTGGTGGCCCGCAGCGCCTGCCAGCAGGCCGCCGAGCACGGGCAGGCCTGGCTGCCGGCCCTGCGCCGGCTGGTGTTCCTGGGCACGCCGCACCACGGCTCGCCGCTCGAGCGCGGCGGTCGCAAGTTGTTCGATACGTTGGGATTGAGCCCCTATGCCGCGCCGATCGCCGGCATGAGCCGCCACGTCAGCGCCGGCATCCGCGATCTGCACCACGGCTCGCTCACCGAAGGCGAGCACCGCCACGTCGACCTGCCCGTCGGCGTGCACTGCCAGACCATCGCCGCCACGCTGGGCGCGCGGCGCGACCTGCTGGCCGAGCGCCTGGTGGGCGATGGCCTGGTGCCGCTGAACAGTGCGCTGGGCCGGCACCGCGATCCGGCGCGCCGGCTGCACTTTGCAGCGGGCGACCAGTGGGTGGCCCACCAGACCGGCCACCTCGAGCTGCTGTCGAGCCCGGCCGTGTTCGAGCGGATGCGCAGTTGGCTCGCCGACGAACCAGCAGCACCGGCCCACGGGTTGACGCCGCCCGACGGAGACCCTGGCAACGTCGTACCGGGCTGACGGCTGCCGCAGCTGCCCGCCATTGCCGGCGCCGATCGGTGGTCGCAGAATCATCGGCATCCTGGAGGAGACCCCGATGACCCGACCCAACGCCCCGACCCAGCCCCTCACCACTGGCGAAGCCCTCGCGCCCACGGGCGATGCCGGCAGCTACCTCGGCCAGCCCTCGCGACGCCGCCTGCTGCGCGCCGGCACCGGCTCGCTGGCCATGATGGCCGCCGGCGGCCTGTTCGGTGGCCGCGTGGCCCAGGCCCGCAGCCTGGATTCGCCGGCCTCTGTGCCGGTGGTCGATCGCCTCGCGGTGCGGGTGGTCACCGACTCGTACCACCATGCCTTCGAGCCCAGCCGCACCATCGCCGGCGTGCAGGTGCAGCGCATGGGCTTTGCCGTCGCCCCACGCACGCCGCCGCAGCGCACGCTGCAGAACGAATGGGGCCTGGCCCTGCACCTCGAGTCCACCCGCGGCGCCGAGTCGCGGCAGGTGCTGATCGACTTCGCCTACACCTCCGAGACGCTGCTCAACAACCTGCTGCTGGCCGGCATCGATGTCTCACGGCTGGATGCGCTGGCCCTGAGCCACGGCCACTACGATCACTTCGGCGGCATGGTGGGTTTCCTCAAGGCCAACAAGGGCCGCCTGCGCACCGGGCTGCCGTTCTACCTGGGCGGCGAGGAGTGCTTCTGCACCCGCGAGCTCAACGTGGCCGGCGATGCCGGCAGCTTCGGCGCGATGGACCGCCAGGCCATCGCCGATGCCGGGCTGACCGTTACCTTCGCCGAGAAGGCCTCGATCCTGGCCGACCACGGCTTCACCACCGGCTGGATCCCGGCCACTTCGTTCGAGAAGGTGCTGGCCCCCACGCGCATGAGCGTGGGCCTCACCGACGGCCTGGGCTGCGCGCCCGCCGGCATGCCCGAGGCCAAGCGCAACCTCACCAAGGTGCCAGACGACTTCCAGCACGAGCAGGCCACCGCCTACCACGTGAAGGGCAAAGGCCTGGTGGTGATGACCTCCTGCGGCCACCGCGGCATCGTCAACTCGGTGCGCACGGCGATGAAGGTCTCGGGCATCGACAAGGTGCATGCCATCCTCGGCGGATTCCACCTCGCGCCGCATGCGCCCGAGTACCAGCGCCAGACGCTGGCCGAACTGAAGGCGCTCAACCCCGACGTGCTGATCCCCATGCACTGCTCGGGCGAGACCTTCATCTCGATGGTGCAGCAGGAGATGCCCGAGCGCTTCATCCGCTCGTCCACCGGCACGCGCTTCACGTTCGGCGCCTGAGCGCGCATGACGCGTTGAATCGCCCCTGACCGCCTTCGGGCGCTACGGGCGCAGCAGGCGCGATCGGTCGCATCGGGCATCCTCTGCTGGTTGACGCCCGGGCCCTCCTCCTGCAAACTCTAGTCCTCTATAGGACTAGAGATGCAGCACACCTCTGCCACCCCCGGACTGAGCCGCTATGCCGCGCTGGCCGATGCCATGCGCGGGCGCATCGTCTCGGGCGAGTGGCCGCCGGGCAGCGCCATCCCGGCCGAGCAGACGCTGGCGGCCGAGCATGGCGTCGCGCTGGGCACCATGCGCCGGGCGCTCGAGTTGCTGGCCGAGCAGGGGCTGGTCGAGCGCCGCCATGGCCGCGGCACCTTCGTGAAGGCCGGGCTGGGCGGGGCCACGATGCTGCGCTTCTTCCGCTTCGGCCAGGCCGGCGCCGAGCCGCCGCGCTCGCGCATCCTGGCCCGGCGCACGCAGGCCGCCACGGCCGAGGCGGCACGCGCGCTGGGCATCGAGCCCGGCACGCCGGCCCTGCACCTGACCCGCCTGCGCACCCTCGGCGAGCAGCCCTGCGTGCACGAGGAGATCTGGCTGCCGCTGCCGCGTTTCGCCGCACTGGCCGAAGGCGATCCCGGCGAGTGGGGCGACCTGCTCTATCCGCTGTTCGGCCAGCGCTGCGGGGTGCATGTGCACCGCGCGACCGACAGCATCGCCTTCGATGTGCTGCCGGCGGCGGCCGCCAAGGCGCTGCACCTGCCCGCCGGCCACCCCTGCGCCTGTGTGCGCCGCCAGGCCTTCGATGTGGCTGGCCGCTGCATCGAGTGGCGCACCACGCGGGGCGATGCCGGCGCCTTCCACTACACCGTCTCGATCACCTGAGGATCACGCCATGACGCATCCGCTCACCCCGAGTCGCCCGCCCCTGCTGCGCCGGCGCCGCCTGCTCGCTGCCGCCCCTTGGATGCTTGCCGGCCTGCCTGCCGGGGCCCGCGCCGCGGGCGAGATCGCCGGCGGCAAGCCGATCACCTTGCTCGTCAGCTATCCGGCCGGTGGCGGCGCCGACGTGATGGCGCGCCTCATCGCACCGCGCCTGGCCGAGGCGCTGGGCCAGCCGGTGGTGGTGGAGAACAAGCCAGGCGCCAGCGGCACCATCGCCGCGGGGCAGGTGGCCCGGGCCACGCCCGACGGTTCGATGCTGCTGCTCGATGCCTCGTCGTTCGCCGTCAACCCGGCGCTGTTCGACAAGCTGCCGTACGACACCGCCACCGCCTTCTCGCCGCTGGCGGTGCTGGCCCAGTACCCCAACGTGCTGGTGTGCACCCCGAGCTTCGAGGCCCGCTCGCTGGCCGATGTGCTGCGGCTGGCCCGCGCGCGGCCCGGCCGGCTGGCCTATGCCTCGTCGGGCAACGGATCGGCCCAGCACCTGGCCGGCGCGCTGTTCGAGGCCATGGCCAAGGTCGACCTGACGCATGTGCCCTACCGCGGCGGCGGCCCGGCGCTCAACGACGTGATGGGCGGCCAGGTGCCGCTGTTCTTCGCCAACGTGGCCTCGTCGCTGGGCCACATCCAGTCGGGCCGCCTGCGCCCGCTGGCCGTGACCTCCAAGCTGCGTTCGCGCGTGCTGCCCGACCTGCCCACGATGGAGGAGGCCGGCCTCAAGGGCTACGAGGTGCTCGAATGGAACCCGGTGCTGGCCCCGGCCGGCATCGCGGCCCCGGTGCGCGCGCGGCTGGCCGCCGCGCTGCGCAAGGCGATGGCCGACCCCGAAGTGCTGGGCCGGGTGCGCGCGCTGGGCGGCGAGGTGTTCACCGGCAACGAAGCCGATGCCCAGGCCTTCCTCACCGCGCAGCAGGCGCTGTGGGCCCGCGTGGTGCGCGAGCGGCGCATCTCGCGCGAGTAGGCGCGCGCTGGCGATGCCCCACCCTTGCCCTCCCAGCACTGGCCGGCCTGACGACAAGACTGGCGCGTCTGGCCGATCGTTGGCTTCCTCGCCGCCCGGCGGCTGGGATGCCCATGTGCATGTGTTCGAGGCCGGCGCGCCGATCCTCGCCGGGCATTACACGCCCGATGAGCGTCCACTGGCCGAGATTGAACGGCTGGCGGCCACGCACGGCATCGGCCACCTGGTGCTGGTGCAGCCCAGCGTCTATGGCCGCGACCACCAGGTGCTGCTGCGTGCCTTGCGCGCCGGCGGCGGGCGCCATTGCGGCATCGCGGTGCTCGATGCCGCCGTCACCGACGCCGAGCTGGACGCGTTGCACCACGCCGGCGTGCGCGGCCTGCGCTTCAACCTGGTCTCGCCGGTCGGCCAGGCGGGCGAGCCCGGTGCCGAGCTGCGGGCGCTGGCCCCACGGTTGCGCGAACGCGGCTGGCATGTGCAGTGGTATGTGCAGGCCCACCAACTGCAGGCGCTGGTGCCCTGGCAGGCGGCCACCGGCCTGACCTTCGTGCTCGACCACCTGGCTGGCCTGCATGCGCAGCTCGACCACGACGCCGCGGCCTGGGATGCCGCCCGGGCATTGGCCGATGCCGGGGCCTGGTTGAAGCTCTCAGGCTGGTACCGCCTGCAATCCGCGCCGCCGCACCGCGACCTGGCCCTCCATGTGCAGCGCGCGGCCGGCCTGTTCGGGCCGCGCATGGTCTGGGGCTCCGACTGGCCCCACACCGCCTTCCAGCGCGCGCAGGTGCCGCGTTATGACGAGATGCTCGCGCCGGCCCGTGAGGGGCTCGGCGATGTGGCCTTCCATCAGGTCCTGTGCGACCACCCTCCCCTGCTCTACTCACCCTCCAGGAGTTGCTGATGAACCGCCCCACCCTCCACCGCCGCGACTGGCTCGGCGCCGCGGCCGCCACCGGCGCCGGCTTGATCCTGCCCGGCCTCGCCCGGGCGCAGGCCTGGCCCAGCAAGCCGATCCGCTTCGTCGTGCCGTTCGCGCCCGGCGGCAGCAGCGAGATCGTCGCCCGCACCACGGCCGCCGAGCTGTCCAAGGTGCTGGGCCAGTCGGTCTACGTCGAGAACAAGCCCGGCGGCGCCGGCAACGTGGCGATGCAGGAGGTGGCCCGCGCCGACGACCAGCACACGCTGATCCTGGGCCACATCGGCACGCTGGCGGTCAACCCGTACATGTTCGACAAGCTGCCCTACGACCCGAACAAGGATTTCCGCCCGATCTCGCTGCTGGCCAAGGTGCCCAGCCTGTACCTGGTGCGGCCCGATCTGCCGGTGAAGGACCTGCGCGAGTTCGTGGCCTATGCCCGCAAGAACCCGGGCCGGCTGAACTATGGCTCGGCCGGCAACGGCAGCGCCGGCCACCTGGCGATGGAGTACCTGAAGATGGCCTCCGACACCTTCATGCTGCACGTGCCCTATCGCGGCACCGGGCCGCAGCTGACCGACCTGCTCGCCGGCCGCCTGGACGCCGCCTCGGTGGGCGCGCCGGCCGTGATGCAATTCATCCACGCCGGCAAGCTGCGCTGCATCGCCACCGGCACCGCCCAGCGCATCCCCCAACTGCCCGATGTACCGACGGTGGCCGAGCAGGGATTTCCAGGGTTCGAGATGACGCAGTGGTACGGCCTGCTGGCCCCGGCCTCGATGCCCACCGCCGCCGTCGACAAGCTGGCCAGCGCCGCCGCGACCGCGGTGCGCCAGCCCGCCGCGGCCGACAAGCTCAAGGCCGATGCGGCCATCGGCGTGGGTGGCACGCCAGCCGAGTTCGCCAAGTTCATCGCGGTGGAGCAGGCGCGCTGGAAGGTGGTGGTGGCCCGCGCGAAGATCAAACCCGACTGACGAGGCCGGCGGGGGCCTGCCGAGCCGGTTGCTCGCACGACGACAATCGGCGCTCCGGCCCTGCACGGGCCCGCGACGATGACCGCCATGCCTCACCTCGTCACCTACACCCGCCGGCCCAATGCCCTGGCCTTCATGGCCGGGGCCTTGCTGCCCTCGCCCGGGTGGCGCGCCGGCCAGCCGATGCCGGCGCTGTCGCTGCGCTGGAACGGCCTGGTGATGGAGCGGGGGCGGCTGATCGCCTTCTCGCAGGCCACCCAGGGGCCGACGCAGGGCCTGCCGGTGGACGAGGTGTCGGTGCTGTTCCCGCATGCGGCGGGCTTCCGGCTGTCGATGGCCCTGCTCACGCACCGGGCCTTTCCGCTGCCCATCTGGCGCGCGCTGCAGATCCGCGACCAGCTGTGCCGGCACCGACGGATCCGGGCCGACGAAGCCTTCGACCTGCACACCCGCATCGCCGCGCACCGCCTGGTGGGCAACGGCCTCGAGGTCGATCTGCACAGCCGTCTGCTGGGCGGCGACACGCCCGGACAGCGCGACGAGTGCGCATGGGAGAGCACCGTCACCTTCCTGTTCCGTGGCCGCTTCGGCGGCCAGGCCGATCCGCCTGCCGCCACCCCCGGCCCACAGCCCGACCTGACCGGCGTGCCGACGAACGACCCGCCTGTGCACGCCCTGACCCTGCCCACCGGCGGCGGCTGGGCCTTTGGCGAGCTCACCGGCGATTACAACGGCCTGCACTGGTCCGACCGCTATGCGCGGCGTTCCGGCTTTCGGGCCGCCTTCCCGCACCCGGCGCGGCTGGCCGGGTTGTGCCTGGCGCACCTGCGCGGGCCCGACACGCCGCGCCAGCAGCTCGACCTGTGGATCAAGGGCCCGGTGTTCTACGGCGCCGAGGCCGAGCTGCGCCACGCCGCCATCGCCCAAGGGCTCGAGTTCGGCCTGGCACTGACCGGCGATCCGCGCCAGGCGTTGCTGGGGCGCTGGCGGGCCCTGGACTGAGGTGCGAGGACAATCCCGCCGCATGCCGTCGCCCCCACCCGCGGAATCCCCGTCCGGCCCAACCCAGGCGGCCGCTCAAATCCCGCTCGGCCAGGCCGCGCTGCCCGATGCTGCGGCCCATCGCGCCAACATGCGCGGCATCGCCTGGATGATCGCCGCGATGGCGGCCTTCGCGATCGAGGATGCGCTGCTCAAGACGGTGACGCGGCACTGGCCGATCGGCCAGGTGCTGATGGGCTTCGGGGCCGGTGGGGCGGTGGTGTTCGCGGTGCTGGCGCTGCGCAGCGGCGCCGCGCTGCGCACGCCGCCCTCGCTGTCGCGCGTGATGCGCTGGCGTGCCGCGTGCGAGTTCGTGGGGCGCCTGTTCTACATGCTGGCCATTGCGCTCACGCCCTTGTCGTCGGCCACCGCCATCCTGCAGGCCACGCCGCTGGTGGTGGTGCTGGGCGCGGTGCTGCTGTATCGCGAGACGGTGGGCTGGTCGCGCTGGCTGGCCATCTTCATCGGGCTGGCAGGCGTGCTGATCGTGCTGCGGCCGGCCGCTGGCGATTTCTCGTGGCTGTCGCTGCTGGCGGTGATCGGCACGCTGGGCTTCGCCGGGCGCGACCTGGCCAGCCGCGCGGTGCCGATGACCGTCTCGACCTGGGTGCTGGGCCTGTACGGCTTCACCACCGTGGTGGTGGCCGGCTCGCTCTATGCGGGGTGGGATGGCCGGGCGTTCGTCGTGCCCACGCCCGCCACCTCTTTCGGCCTGGCCGCCGCAGTGGCGGCCGGCGTCACCGGCTACGCCTCGCTGATGAAGGCCATGCGCACCGGCTCGATCGCGGTGGTCACGCCGTTTCGCTACACGCGGCTGCTGTTCGGCATCAGCCTGGGCGCGGTGGTCTTCGGCGAGCGGCCGGATGGCCCGATGCTGCTGGGCTGTGCGGTGATCATCGGCGCCGGCCTGTTCATCTGGTGGCAAGGCCGCCGCAAGACCCCCTCCACACGTTGACCCATGACTGCAACCCCCAGACACCCCCCACCCGCACTCGATGAGCTGGCCGAGCGCTGGCGCCAGGAGGGCGTGCGCGACATCGAGTGCCTGTTCGCCGATGTCACCGGCTATCCGCGTGGCAAGCTGGTGCCGGCGGCGAGCTTCGCGCGCGGGGCCGAGCTGCGAATCGCCCAGGCCATCCCGATGCAGTGCGTGACGGGCGACTACTCGCCCCATCCGTTGTTCCCCGAGGCCGATCCCGATGTGCGACTGGTGCCCGACCTCGACACGCTGCGCCGCGTGCCCTGGAGCGATGCGCCGCGCTGGATGGCCATCCACGACGTGCTCGAGCTGGATGGCAGCCCCTGCGTGTTCGCGCCGCGCTCGCTGCTGCGCCGCGTGCTCGCGGACTATGCGGCGCTGGGCCTGACGCCGGTGGTGGCGCCCGAGATCGAGTTCTACCTCACCGCCCCGATGGCCGACCCCGAGCGGCCGCTGCAGCCGGCGCCGCTGCGGGCCGGCCGCAGCGAGGCCGGGCAGTCGGCCTTCAGCCTGAACCTGCTCAACGAGCTGGCGCCGTTCTGGGACGAGTTCCGCGCTGCGCTCGAGGCGTTGGGCGTGGCGTGCGACACCTGGCTGCACGAGGTGGGCCGCTCGCAGTTCGAGATCAACCTGCAGCATGGCCCGGCGCTGGCGGTGGCCGACCAGGCCTTCCTCTTCAAGTACGCGGCCAAGGAAGTGGCGCTGCGCCACGGGCTGAACGCGGTGTTCATGGCCAAGCCGATTGCCGGCAGCCCGGGCAGCTCGATGCACCTGCACCAGAGCGTGGTCGATGCCGACGGCCGCAACCTGTTCAGCCTTGCGGACGGGCGCGCCAGCCCGCAGCACGGCCACTTCATCGCCGGCCTGCAGCAGCACGCGGCCGACCTGATGCTGCTGTTCGCACCCTTCGTCAACTCGTACCGCCGCTACGTGGCCGGCAGCCAGGCGCCGGTGAACCTGCATTGGGGCCACGACAACCGCACCACCGGCCTGCGCGTGCCGCTGAGCGGCCCCGAGGCGCGGCGCGTGGAGAACCGCATCGCCGGCGCCGATGCCAACCCCTACCTGGCCATCGCCGCCTCGCTGGCGGCCGGCCTGGCCGGCCTGCAGGAGCGCCTCGCGCCCACCGCGCCGGTGGACGGCAGCGCCTACGATCACTCGCACGACCTGCCCCGCAGCTTCCTGCAGGCGCTCGAGCGCCTGGAGCGCAGCGCCGACGCCCGGCGCCTGCTGGGTGATGCGTTCGTCGAGGGCTACGTGGCCGTCAAGGCGCTGGAGCACGACAGCTTCCAGCGCGAGATCTCGGCCTGGGAACGGCGCTGGCTGGTGGCTCAGGCGTAGGGCCTTCCCCCCCTCGTCGCCAAGTGGGTACTGGCGGCGCCCGGGCCCCAGTACGGGCCTGGCGCCGGTGGCGTCAGAAGGTGTGAAAGCACCGTCGCGAGCGGGCTGAGGTTGCGTCGAGCCGCGCAGCCGTACACCCGTACGGCGAGCAGCGCAGGCGCAAGATCTGCCCGCGCAGCAGGCTCTCTCACACCTTTTCAGTCGTCGAAGCCCACGAACACCGCGGCCTCGTCCACCGGCTTGCGCCGCGACACCACCGCATTGGCCGGAAACGACTCATCCGGCCAGCCCAGCGCCACGCAGGTCTGGATCACCTGGTCGTCGGCGATGCCGGCCTCGGCCCGCACCACGGGCGATTGCATGATGCCCTGGCTGTTGATCACGCAGCCCAGCCCGCGCGACCAGGCCGCGTTGACCAGCGCGTTGACCACGCCGCCGCAATCGAAGGGCGGGATGTCGCCGCCCTGCAGCACGCGGTCGTAGGTGACCACGATGGACACCGGCGCATCGAACTGCCGGAAGCCCCGCAGCACCCAGGCCTGGCGGCCGGCGGCGTCGTCGCGCGCAATGCCCATCGCGCCGAACAACTGCTTGGCCACCTCGATCTGCCGCTCGCGGTGCACGCCGGCGTAGGCCGGGCCGAGGCGGAACTCGCGCGAATCGGGCACGCCGGCCAGATTGCGCTCGACGTTGCCGCGGCGGATGCGATCGAGCGTCGCGCCGGTCACCACGTAGAAGTGCCAGGGCTGGGTGTTCATCGAAGTCGGCGCGCGCATCGCCAGCTCGAGGATCTCGCGGATCAGTGCCCGCGGCACCGGCTTGTCGAGAAAGCCGCGAATGCTCCGGCGGCCACGCACCACGTCGTCGAATTCCATGCCATCCTCCTTTGCGACGCCAGTGTACGGGCCGGTCACACGACAATCCGGCCCACCAGCGGGCGTCGCGGGGCAGGCGACCCGCCATCGGGCAGGGCGCCCGCCACCGTGCCCGCGATCCTCAACGTTTGCAACGAGCACCGATCCATGTCGTCTTTTGCATGGGGCCTGGTGGGCCCGGGGCGCATCGCCCACACCTTTGCCGCAGCGGTGCAGCAGTCGCCCGGCATGCACCTGGCGGCCGTGTGCGGACGCGACCCCGATCGGTCGCAGGCCTTTGCCTCTCAGTGGGCCCGGGACGGCCGCCCGGCCCCGCGCGCCCTGGCGTCGCTGCAGGCGCTGCTCGACGATGCGGCCGTGGATGCCGTCTACATCGCCACGCCGCATGCCCAGCACATCGATGCGCTGCTCGCCTGCCTGCAGGCCGGCCGCCCGGTGCTGTGCGAGAAGCCGCTGGTGGCCACGCTGGCGCAGGCGCAGCGCGCGGTGGCACTGGCGCGCGAGCGCCGCGTGTTCATGATGGAGGCGCTGTGGAGCCGCTTCCTGCCGGCCTACGACGAGGTGCGGGCCTGGCTGCAGGCCGGCGCGATCGGCGCCGTGCAGCGTGTGCAATCGAGCTTCTGCTTTCCGACCACGGTGCAGCCCGAGGGCCGGCTGTACAACCCCGCGCTGGCCGGCGGCGCGCTGCTCGACCTGGGCGTCTACAACCTGGCGATGAGCCGCTGGGCGCTGGCCACGAGCCACGGCACCTGCCCGCCGCTGCAGCACTTGCATGTCGATGGCCTGCTGGCCGTCACCGGCGTGGACCGGCGCGTGGCCGGCACGCTGGTGTTCGAGGGCGGCGCGGTGGCCCAGTTCGCCTGCGCCATCGACGGCCTGGGCGAGAACGCGCTGTCGATCCAGGGCGAGCGCGGCCGCATCCGCCTTCCCGAGCCGTTCTGGGGCGCCACCGAGGCAGTGCTGGAGCAGCCGAACCGCCCGGCGCAGCGGGTGCAGCGGCCGCATGCGATCAACGGCTTCGAGCACCAGGTGGCCGAGGTGGTGCGCTGCGTCCGCGCCGGGCTCACCGAGAGCTCGCGCATGCCGCTGGACGAATCGCTGGTGCTGGCCGAGTGGATGCAGGCCATCCGCGATCGGCTGGGGGTGCGCTATCCGTTCGACGAAGGCCCAGCCATGCCGACGCCGGGCCACCGCGACCCTTCCGCCTGAGCTGGCGGCCACAAGCCACCGCTGCGCCGGCCGCGAGGTGCCAAGCACCACCGGCCGCAGGGTGCCGCTACGCCGGCCTGCGGCGTGTGGCCTTGCGAGCCGGCCCGGGCGGTGCCTCGGGCCGCCGCAGCCAATCGGCCACCTGCGCATACCACTGCAGCGCATTGCGCGGCTTGAGCACCCAGTGCCCCTCGTCGGGGAACCACAGCAGCCGCGCGTCCACGCCGCGGGCCTTGAGCGTGTTGTAGTAGGCCAGTCCGTTGTGATCGGGCACGCGAAAGTCCTGCGCACCGTGGATCACGAAGGTGGGCGTGTCCATGCGCCCGGCAAAGGTCACCGGGCTTTGCGCGGCCACGCGCTCGGGTGCGTGCCAGTAGGTGGCGCCCAGGTCGCGGTGGCGCTGGCTGTAGGAGTCGGCGCTCCAGGTGGCGCGGCGGTCGAACACGCCGGCGTGGCACACATAGGCGCGGATCGGGCCCTGCGGCCAGGGCCGCCAATGCGCATTCATCCACGCCACCAGGAAGCCGCCGTAGCTGGCCCCGGCGGCGAACACCCGCGCCGCATCGGCCCAGGGCTGTCGCACGATCCAGTCGGTGGCGGCCTGCAGGTCTTGCAGTTCGAGTTCACCCTGCCGGCCCAGGATGCTGGTGCGAAACGCCTCGCCGAAGCCGCTGGAGCCATGGAAGTTGGGCTGCACCACCACGTGCCCCTGTGCCGCCAGCGCATGCACGTTCCAGCGCCAGCTGAAGCTGTCGCCCGCGGCGGTGTAGGGGCCGCCATGGATCACCTGCAGCACCGGATGCCGGCGGCGTCGGTCGAACCCCGGCGGGTAGGTCACCCACAACTGCACCGCATCGCCCTGGGCGCCGGGCACCTCGTGCACCTCGGTGCGGCCCAGGTTCACGCGCCGCAGCAGCGCATCGTTGAAGCGATCCAGCCGGCGCTCGGTGCCGCCGTGGTGAAGGTAGGCGCGCGCCGGATGGCCGGCCCCATCGCGCACGCTGAGCACCGTGGCCCCGGCGCCCGCGCCGGCCACCGCCAGCGCCTGCACCCAGCCGCCTTCGATGGCGCGTGTGAAGGTGCCCTCGGCCAGCGCGTGGCGCCACGCGTGGCAGCGCCCGGCCTGCTCGGCGGCGACCCACAGGGCCTGGCCATCGCGCTCCCAGTGCAGTTCGCCCTGCGGATCCTGGCTCCAGGCCAGCGCATCGCCGGGGCGGAAGGCCCGCCCGGCAGGCCACACCGCCAACCTTCCGAACGAGGCATGCGCATACGGCGTGTCGTCGCGCCCCACCGGCGTGGCGATGGCCGCCAGGTGCGTGCCCGTCGGGCTGAAGCGCGGCGCAGTGAAATCCCACTGGGCATGGTGCGCCACCGGCTCGAAGCGCCGCCCGCGCAACGTGAGCTGCACCAGCTCGAAGCGCTGGCCGCCGGCCTTCACCGGCGCCGGGTCGTGGCAGAACACGATGCGCCGGCCGTCGGGGCTCACGTCGAAGCAGGCCAGCCCTGGCTCGTCGCGCGGCAGCTCGTAGGGCGTACCCTCCAGAAGATCGGTGACGCGACCGGTGCCCACATCCAGCAGGTGCAGGTGCGCCACGCGGCCCTGCGGCAGGTTGGCGTTCCAGTAGCGGTACTGCGCCTCCTGCGTGACCAGGCCGCTCTCCTGGCGCGCCTGCCATTCGGCCTGCCGGCGGTTCTGCGCCGCGGCGCCGCGCAGCTCGGGCCACGCCCAGGCCACGAACAGCAGCCGCCGGCCATCGGGCATCCAGCGAAACGCACCGATGCCCGGCGCATGCCGGCTGATGCGCCGGGCCTCGCCCCCATGGGCGGCGATCAGGTACAGCTGCGGCGAGGCATCCTTGTGCCCCTGCTGCTCGCGCTCGGCGGTGAAGGCCACGGTGGCGCCATCCGGCGAGAAGGCCGGCGCGCCATCCTTGGGGCCGCAGGTGGTCAGCGGCCAGGGCTCGCCGCCATCGGCCGGCAGCATCCACAGCGCGGTGCGCACCCGGTTCTCGTCCAGCGACACCGTGCCCGCGGTGCACACCGCTTGGATGCCATCGGGGCTGAGGGCGATGGCCCCGAGGCGGGTGAACTGCAGCAGGGTATCGGGCGTGAGCGGCTGGGTCATGGGCGAAGTATCGGCGCGGCCGGGCGGCCAAGGCTGCCACCGGCCGCGCCGATGCCGATCACGCCGCCTGCAGCGCAGGGGCGTCGGGCTGGCGCGCCGCCAGGCCCAGCATCAGCTCGAGGTTCTGCACCGCGGCGCCCGCCGCGCCCTTGCCCAGGTTGTCGAACACCGCGGTCAGCAGCACCTGGCCGGTGCGCGGCTGAGAGAACACCTCCAGCCTCAGCCGATTGGTGCCGTTGAGCGCACGCGGATCGAGCCGCTGCGCATCGGCGCCCTCGGCCAGCGGTGCCACCTCGATGCAGGCCTGGCCGGCATAACGCGCCATCAGCGCGTGCTGCAGATGCTCGGCCGTCACCCCCGCGGGCAACAGGCGCAGGTGCAGGCCAATCGTCAGCACGATGCCCTGGCGGTAGTGGCCATAGGCCGGCACGAACAGCGGCGCCTGCGCCAGCCCGGCGTGCTGCCGGATCTCGGGCACATGCTTGTGGGCCAGGCCCAGGCCATACACCTGCAGCGGCACGGGCTGGGCGGTGCCGGCGCCTTCATGGTCCTGCAGCCCGGCCCGCCCACGGCCCGAGTAGCCCGACACCGCATGGATCACCAGCGGATAGTGGGCCGGCAGCAGCCCGGCCTCCACCAGCGGCCGCAGCAGGGCCACCGCGCCGGTGGGGTAGCAGCCCGGGTTGCTGACGCGCTGCGCAGCCGCGATGCGCGCGGCCTGGCCCGGCTCCAGCTCCGGCAGGCCATACACCCAGCCCGGCGTGGTGCGGTGTGCCGAGCTGGCATCGATCACCCGCACGCCCGGGCGGCGCACCAGGGCCACCGCCTCGCGCGCCGCGTCGTCGGGCAGGCACAGCAGCGCCAGATCGCACTCGTTCAGCGCCTCGGCGCGATGCGCGGCGCTCTTGCGATGCTCGGGCGGCAGCTGCAGCAGGCGCAGATCGCTGCGCCCGGCCAGCCATTGGCGCACCTGCAGCCCGGTGGTGCCCTGGTCGCCATCGATGAACACGAGAGGGGTCATGAATTGCTCCGGTGAGGGGATCGAGTCGCATCGTGCCCTGCCGCTGGCGTGCACGCCAGTTGAATCTGGCAAACGATTGATTCACACTTTCTGAATCGAATACGACACCCCGCGGGGCTCACCATGCGAGAACTCAACCTCGACCGCCTGCGCACGCTGCTGACGGTGGCCGACCTCGGCTCGTTCTCCGCGGCGGCCAAGGCCCTGCACCTGGCGCCGCCCACGGTCACGCTGCATGTGGCGCAGCTCGAGGCACGCCTGGGCACGCGGCTGCTGCACCGCGCGCCGGCCGGCGTCACCGCCACCTCGGCCGGCGGCGTGCTGATCGACAAGGCACGGCGGCTGCTGGCCGAGGCCGACGACCTGCTGCAGACGGTGCAGCGCCAGGTGGCCTCGCGCGGCGGGCGGGTGCGGCTGGGCGCCTCCACCGGCGCGCTGGCGCACCTGCTGCCCCAGGCGCTGGAGGCCCTGGCCGCCAGGCATCCGCAGATCGAGGTGCAGGTGGCGGTGGTCACCAGCGACGAGGCCCTGGCACGGCTGGCCGCCGGCAGCCTGGATGTGGGCCTGGTCGCGCTGCCGCAACCGGCCGTGCGCGGCCTGCGCGTGCAGCCCTGGCGCCGCGACCCGGTGCTGGCCTTCATCCCCGCCGCCTGGCAGCCCCCGCGGCAGGTGACGCCCGCCTGGCTGGCCGCCCGGCCGCTGATCGCCAACGATCGAGGCACGCGGCTCTCGCGCCACACCGACCAGTGGTTTGCCGCGGCCGGCCTGCGGCCCCAGGCGCGCATCGAGCTGAACTACAACGACGCGATGAAGAGCCTGGTGGCCGCCGGCTACGGCGCCGCCCTGCTGCCCCACGAGGCCGGCGCGCCGCCGCCCGACGCGCGCATCACCGTGCGGCCGCTCAAGCCCGCGTTGTCTCGGGCGTTGGGCATCGCGCACCGCGCGCGGGGCCACGATGCGGCGACCGAGGCGACGCTGGAGGCGTTGATGACCTTGCGGGGTCGGTGACGGGACGGCCCTGTTCAACCCTGGCGCCGCCAGTGCATCACCCAATCGTGCTGCCAGGTGCGACCACCATCTGCCGAATACACCTGGCGCCACCGGCACTCGCCCGGCGCGATGCAGTCCCACAGGCTCAGGGCATGCAGCGTCTGCCCGTTCTCTTCGTAGGTGGAGGGGAACAGCCCCACGCCGTTCTCGAAGCCCCCCTGCAGTCCCGGCACGCCGACCACCCCGCTTCTGGCATTGACCCAGTGGTCGTTCCACACGCGCTTCTCCACATCGAGAAGGCGCAGGCCCAGGCCACTGAACTGGCGCGCGGGAATGAGCAGTTCCTCCACGCTGCCCACGCCATCGAGGATGCTCCAGCAGCGTGCCTCGCCGTCGAAGCGATCCCACTGGTCGCCGCGGCGTTTCAGGTGACGGATGCGCCAGTGGCCGTCGAGAAACGAAAAGTCTCCCGGTCGACCCGGCGCCGGCGTGGCGGGGATGGACGGGACGGAATCGAGGCGCGGCGGGTCCGCGTCGAGCAGTGTGTCGTCGAGCATGGGGCGTGACGTGGTTGGGGAGGGCGAAGTTCCGGCAACGGCGCGAACCGCCGTCGCGGCGGACACCGCGGCGGCGAGCACCCATCGCCGCTGCCGAGGGCGATCCGGCGCAGCACACATCGCTGGCGTCGTGACCGATGGGGCCAGGCAGGCAAACGGCGAGGGCTTGGACATGCCGTCATGCTGCTCGCCATAACTTGCCATCGGATGTCAGCTATTCTGCGAGGCCATGCAGTCCAGCCGCCTGCTGTCCATCCTCTTGCGCCTACAACTGCGGCCCCGCGTGAGCGCGGCCGAGCTGGCGCGGGAGTTCGAGGTGTCGGTGCGCACCGTGTACCGCGACGTCGATGCGCTCAGCGCTGCCGGCGTGCCGGTGTACGCGCAGCGAGGGCGAGGAGGCGGCATCGTGCTCGGCCCGGGTTGGCGCAAGCCATTGGCCGGCCTGGTCGGCTTGACCACCCCCGAGGCCCGCGGCGTGCCGCTGGCGGCGCTGCGCGGTGCCGCGCGCGACCTCGGCCTGGGCGTCGAGGCCGCCGACGTTCAGCTCAAGCTGCTGGCCAGCCTGCCGCCCGACGCCGCCGCCGATGCCGCCCGCATCGCCGATCGCATCCACGTCGACCCACTGCCCTGGTACCACCGGCCCGAAACACTGCCGCTATTGCCGGTACTGGCCGCCGCGGTATGGCGAGGCCGGCAGGTGCGCGTGTGCTACGAGAGCTGGGATGGCGAGGCCGAGCGCACGCTGGCTCCGCTGGGCCTGGTGCTCAAGGGTGGGCTGTGGTACCTGGTGGCCGCCGCAGCGGGGCGCCCACGCACGGCAAAGGGCGGGCCCGAACCGCGCACCTATCGCGTCAGCGGCATCCGCACGTTGCGCGAGCTGCCCCGGCCGGTGCAACGGCCGGCCGGCTTCGTGCTCGCCTCGCATTGGCCGCAGGCGGTGGCGCAGTTCGAGGCGCGGCTGATGGCGGGCCGCGCGACGGTTCGGCTGTCGCCGGAGGGCCTGCGCATCCTGCGCGCCGTGCAGCCGGCCGCCGCCGAGTTGGCACTGAGCACACAGCGCCCGTGCGCAAGCCCGCGGCACGGTTGCTGGATCGAGGCCGAGCTGCCCATCGAAGCCGAGCCCTATGCCGCACGGCAACTGTTGAGGCTGGGCACCGAGGTGGAGGTGCTGGCGCCCGCCAGCCTGCGGTCCGCGGTGGCGGCCGAGGCGCGTGCCGTGGCACGGCGGCATCGGGTGCAAGGCCGGGTCTGAGCCCGCCGCTGGCCTTCTGTCCGGGGTCCCTGCGGCAACGGCTTCGCCATCCGGGCCGGCACCGCTTACTCCCGCGCGGCCGGGCCTGGTTCAGGCCAGCACCACCTCCACCTCCATCCGCCCCACCCGGCAACTCTCCACCTGCACCCGCAGCCGCCCAGGCCCCTGCGCCAGCAGCGTGATGAAGCGCTCGTGCGCATTGCCGCGCGTCCACGGCGAGAACACGCTGGAGCCGCCGTACAGGCCCGAGCCCCAGCCTTCGAGATGGCCGATCTGCACCACCGCCTCGGTAGGGGCCAGCAGGCGCGCACCGTCTTCGGCCTGCACCGTCAGGCGCAGCGGCTCGGCGTGCGGCAGGGCCTTGGCCGAGGGCAGGCCGCAGCTGCCCAGGTAGCCGTGGTTCACCAGGCGCAGCTCGATGCGCGCCGGGCCGCCGGGGCTGTCGTGCGTCACGCTTTGCACCTGCAGTTCGAGACGAGGCACCAGCGCGGCCACGCGCAGGAAGGCGGCCGACTGGGCGCGGCAGGTCTCGTCCAGGCGCTCGAGCGGCGGGTTCCAGATGCCCACGCGCGGGTCGTAGCCGCCCACCTCCACCTCGCCCAGCTGCGGGTGCTGCACCTTGCGCCAGGGCTTGAACAGGCGTCCGGCGTTCTGCGTGCGGTCCAGCTCGGCCAGGGCGCGCAGGTCTTTGCGGGTGATCTTCGCGTAGTGGTCGACGAAGGGCTTCTTGCGCTCGATGCCCAGCTGCTTGAACAGATCCCACAGCTCCACCACGTAGGCCAGCGCGCCGCGTTGGTGGTAGGCATAGTCGGAGAGGTCGCCGTGCAGCGGCTTGTCGGGCTCGTAGAGAAACTCGTGGTAGCCGCTCACGGTGGGGTAGCCGGTGTGCTCGGTCATCCAGGCCTCCACCTGCTCGAAGATGGCCAGGTCGCCCGGGTTCATCTTGGCATCGGGCCGGTCGCCCAACGGCCGGATCAGCACGCCGCCGAAGGTGTGCAGGTTCAACCACACCATGATGTTGGGGTGGCGGGTGGCGAAGTCGAGCACCGCGCGCGTCTCGGGGGCGCTGCCGGGGTAGTGGCCGGCGCCGGCCTGGTGCGGCTCGGGCTTCCAGTCACATGGAAAGTTGCGGTTGAAGTCGTACAGGTTGTCGCCCAGGAAATCCGGCGCCGGGATGGTGCGGCCGTCGAAGTTGACGATGTGGCCCTCGGGGTAGAGGCGGTAGAACGGGCCCTCGTCCTCGGGCTGGCGCGCGGCCATCACCGGTGGCTGCAGCACCTGGCCATCGTCGCCGCGCAGCTCCACCAGCTCGCCATCGGGGTCTTGCCGGCGCATGGTCAGGGCCAGGCCGTCGCCGTCGATGTCGGCGCCCTGCCAGTGGGCATGGCCCCGCGCAGCGCGGTCGTTCACCGGGCTCGAGCGCACATAGCGGCCGGTGGTGAGCACCGTCTCGGCGCCATCGGGCGACAGGCGCGGCGCAAAGTAGAACAGCGTCTCGCGCAGCGCCTGCGCCATCGGCGCGGCCAGCGGCTTGCCGCCGGCCTGGTTGGCGCCGGCGTGCAGCGCCAGCAGGTCGTCGGCGATGGCCAGCGCCACGTTGGTGCCGCACACCTCCGAGGCATGCATGTTGGCATCCACCCACACCGCGGGGCGGCGCTGCTCGGGGTGGTGGCCGATGGTCATCAACGGGATGTCGCGCCCTTCGGCGCTGGTGCCCAGCGACGACAGGTGCACCAGGCCGGGGTGCTGGGCGGCCCAGGCGCTGAGCTGGGCCATGAGCGAGGCGTGATCGAGGTAGTGCTGGCGAAACATGGGCGTGTGCGGGCTGGGTGCGGTTGAATTCAAGGTGCGGATCATGGCACCGCCACGCAGCGACGCCCGGTAAGCGAACCGCACGCGACCTGCACGCCACCTGCGCGCACCCTGCACGCGACACACTCGCCCCCACGACGCCGATATGCTGTGCATCCCTTCCACGGCCCGCGAGGTGAGCGATGAGAACCGGTGATGCCGCGCCGCCGAGCGTGGCCCTCGGCCCGGCCGGGCTCGCCGGGTGCAGCCCATGCTGATCGACCTGCGCCCGCTGCGCCACAACACCGCCTTTCGCCGTCTCTTCGCGAGCCAGTTCATCTCGGGCCTGGGCACCATGGTCAGCTACGTGGCAGTGCCCTGGCAGTTGTACGAGCTCACGCGCTCGAACGCGCAGGTGGGCCTGTTGGGGCTGGTGCAGTTGGTGCCGGTGGTGGCCTGCGGGCTGCTGGGGGGCGCGGTGGCCGACCGGGTGGACCGCAAGCGGCTGCTGATCGGCTCGGAGGCGCTGATGGCGCTGTGCCTGGCCGGGCTGCTGGCCAATGCGCTGGCGGCCGCGCCCAGCGTGCTGGCGATCTATGCGCTGGTGGCGGTGCTGCAGGGGGCCAGCGGCTTTCACCGGCCGGCGCTGGAGGCGCTGACGCAGAAGCTGGCCCGGCCGGAGGAATTTGCCGCCATCGCCGCGCTGTCGTCGATGCGCGGCACGGTGGGCATGGTGGCCGGCCCGGCGCTGGCCGGCGTGCTGCTGGCGCGCTGGGGCGCGGTGGCCGCCTACCTGTTCGACTTCGCCACCTTTCTGGCGGCGCTGTACTTCCTGGCGCGCATCCCGCGCGAGCGCCTCGGCGACGATAACCTCACGCAAGAGCGTCCGCACCTGCTGGCCGACCTGGCCGAAGGCCTGCGCTTCGCGCGGGCCCGGCCCGAGCTGATGGGCACCTACATCGTCGACATCGTGGCCATGGCCTTCGCCTTCCCGATCGCGCTGTTCCCGGCCATGGCGGCGGCCGACGGGCGCACCGAATCGGTGGGCTGGCTGCTCTCGGCGATGTCGGTCGGGGCGCTGGCGATCGGGCTGTTCAGCGGCTGGACGGGTCGGGTGCAACGGCACGGCCGCGCGGTGGTGATCGCCGCGGCGGCCTGGGCGCTGGGCATCGTGGCGCTGGGCTTTGCGCCGAGCCTGGTGCTGGCGCTGGGGTGCCTGGCCGTGGCCGGCGCGGCCGACATGGTCAGCGGCGTGTTCCGCGGCACGATCTGGAACGAGGTGATACCCAACGAACTGCGCGGCCGCCTGGCCGGCATCGAGATGATCAGCTACCTCACCGGCCCGCTGATCGGCAACGTGCGGGCCGGCTTCATGGCCGATGCCTGGGGCGTGGCGCCGGCCATCTGGATCGGCGGCCTGGTGTGCCTGGCCGGCGTGATCGCGACGGGCTTTGCGCTGCCGCGCTTCTGGGCCTATCGCAGCCCGGTGGCCGCCGCTCGGCCTTGAACGCCTCGCGCCTTCAGCCCCTGGGCGCGTGGGCCCACCGGCGGCGGCGCCAGGCCATCAGGCCCAGGCCGGCCAGAAGGGTCATCGCGGTCGACGGCTCCGGCACCGGAGCCGCTCCGTACAGGAACTGGATGCCGGCGATGTCGTCGAGCTTGGGCAGGCGCAGGATCGGCGCCTTGCCGTCGCCATCGGCATCCCACCAGCCGCACTGCGAGCCGTCGGCGCCGGCGTTGACATAGCCGCACATCAGCGAGTTGCCCACGGCCGAGTGCGCCATGCCCAGCGCATGCCCCAGCTCATGAGCGAACAGGCCGGGCAGGTCGTTGGTGTAGAAGAAGCCGCTGGAGGCCGGGTAGAGCTCGTAGAGGTCGCCCTCCTGCCCCGGCGCGATGCGGAACAGGTTGCTGGTGTTGAAGAGGATGTCGCCCTCGAGCGTGGTGCCGCCGTTGGGCGGCGCGGCATAGCCCACCGCGGCGGTGGTGTCGCCCGGCGCAAAGGCGAAGGCGCCGATGCGGATGCTGCCCACCACCGGCAGGCCGCCATAGGCCGCGCCGAAGGGCAGGCTGCCGCTCTCGGTGACCTGCACGAACTGCACGTTGGCCACCGCCGACCAGGCAGTGAACGCCGCCTGGATCCACGGCATCGCCGCGGCCGATCCGCCCACCTGCGCGAAGACGCTGGACAGGTCCGACGTGCCCGAGAAGCCCAGCCCCGACACCAATGGATCGAGCGGCGTGCCATCGGGCATCAGGCTCCAGGTGACCACGCCGCCCGGCGTGCCGACCTGGTTGCTGGCGCCCCATTTCAGCGCCTCGCCACTGCCATACGGGAACACGTTGTACGCCTGCACGGCGCCTGCCGCCAGCAGGGCTGCCACCGCACCTGCCTGTTGCCACCATCTCGGCATCGCAGCCTCCTTGTCGGGGTGGCGCGCAGTATGCGGGCGGCCTGTGCCTGCGGCGCGGCGCAGGCCGCTGCGGGCAGGTGACATGGGGTGACATGCCGCCACCCCGTGCCCGCCCTACCCCGGGCGCGGACGGGCCAGGGCCTCCAGCAGGGCCGGCCAGCGCGCGTCGTCGTGCAGCGTGGCCAGGCTGGGGTCGGCCGGCATCATGATCGCGTTCGGGTCGCCCAGATCGATGCTGCGCTGCAGGTGCGCCACAGCTTCGTCGCGCCGGCCGCAGCGGGCGGCGACGATGCCCCGCACATACGGCGACAACACCTGCGCCCCATGGGCCTGCAGCAGCCCGGCCATCAGCGCATCGGCCTCGTCGATGCGGCCCGCCGCCCCCAGCGCCGCCGCCAGGCTGGCCTCGCAGGCCGGATGCCCCGGCGCCAGCTCGCAGGCCCGGCGGTAGTGCGCCAGCGCCTGCTGCACCTCGCCGCGCACCAGGGCCAACAGGCCCTCCAGGCCCGCCACTGGCATGCTGGCCGGCGCGATGTCGCGCATCGCATCCAGCTCGGCCTGCGCATCGGCGAAGCGGCGCTGGGCGATGCGCAGGTTGACCATGTGCATGCGCGTGTTGACGTACTGCGGATCGAGCTGCCGCGCCAGCGCCAGTTGCTGCTCGGCTTCGACCAGGTCGCCGTGGAACAGCAGGTGGCGCCCGAACGCCGAGCGGGCAAAGGCCAGGCCCGGATCGATGGCGATGGCCCGCTCGAAGCTGCGCCGCGCGGCCGGCCAGTCGTGCTCGAAGCTGTGTTCGATGGCGCCCAGCAGCGCATGGGCCTGGGCCTGGTCCGGCTCGAGGGCCAGCGCCTGGCGCAAGGCCTCGGCCGCATGCTCGGCGGCCGCCTGCGGCTCGCGGTACCAGCCCAACGCCAGGTTCAGCCAGGCGCGGCCGGCCCCCACCAGCGCCGGCACATGGCCCGGCGATTCGCGCAGCGCCGCGTCGAAGCGCTCGAGCGCCTGCTCCGGCGCCTGCGGCGACAGTGCCTGGCGCAGGAAGTGCTCGCCGCGCTCGACCAGGTCGCGCGCGCGGCGCGTGGCCTCGGTGCGCTGCGGCGGCGGCAACTGCCAGGCCAGGTGCGGCACATAGCTGCCCACCGGAAGCTCGATGCGCAGGGCCGCATCGCGTCCTTCGTCCCGCGCATGGCGGGCCAGCCGGGTGCGCAGGCGCCGCGTCTCGACGCGCACGATGCTGTCGCTGCGCGGATCGAACCGGCCGGCCTCGCGGCCGAACACCTCGACGGCGATCACGCTCTCCTTCAGCGCGCCGGCATCTCCGGCCAGCCAACGTTCCACCAGGTGCCGCAGCAGCGCCCGGTGGCGTGCCGACCCGGCGAAGGCCCGGCTGCGCTCGATGTGATCGAGCGCCTGCGCCACCTGCTCGGCGGTCGGCGGGGCGGATGGGGAGGAAGCGTCGTGCATCGCGGTGGCCGGCATCCTGCGCCCGGCAAGGCGCCAGGGTGCACTCTACCCAAGGCAGCCAATCGCCCCAAGAGGCCCCCAGGGCGGGCGCATACTGCTGCGCCATGACCGATCGCCCCGCCGAACCCGATGCCGAACCCGCCGCCGAGGCCACCACCCAGGGCGCAGGCAGCCCCTCGCACGGCATCCCACGCGGCACCTCGCGCCCGATGCTGATCGACGCGGTCGAGCATCTGCGCGAGGGGCGCATCGACGACGCCGAGCCGCTGTTGCAGTCGCTGCTCGAGCGCGATCCGCGCCAGCCCGACGCGCTGCACTTCCTCGGCGTGCTGCGCCACCTGCAGGGCCGCCACGACGAAGCCATCGACCTGATCCGCCGCTCGCTGCAGGTGATGCCCGACAACGCCACCGCCTGGAACAACCTGGGCAACGTGCTGCTGGGGGCCGGTCGCCCGGCCGAGGTGGCCGAGGCCTACGAGCACGCGGTGGCCCATGCCGAGAGCCCCGGCGAGGCGGTGCTGGCGCTGAACAACCTGGGCACGCTGCGGCGCCGACTGGACGAGCTGGAGCGCAGCGAGGCGGCGATCCGCCAGGCCCTGGCGCGCGACCCGAGCTGTGGCGATGCCTGGCACAACCTGTCGCTGACCCTGCTGCGGCTCGGGCGCACCGACGAGGCCGAGCAGGCGCAACGCCGCGCCGCGACGCTGCAGCCCGATGGCGTGCAGCCGCGCCACGACGCCGCACGTGGGCTGATGCAGGCCGGCGAGCTCGAACGGGCGGCGCGGCTGCTGCGCGAGTGGATCGCCGAGAGCCCGGAGGGCAACCCGGTCGCCGCCCACCTGCTGGCGGCCTGCGAGAGCCGCCGCACGGGCCAGGCGCCCAGCCGGGCCGCCGATGGCTATGTCGAGCAGGTGTTCGACGGCTTCGCCGCCAGCTTCGACAGCCGCCTGGCCACGCTGGGCTACCGTGCGCCCGGCCTGGTGGCCGAGTCACTGCACCAGGCGGTGGGCGATGCATCGGGCCAGCTGGACATTTGCGACGCCGGCGTCGGCACCGGCCTGTGCGGCGCCGGGCTCAAGCCCCATGCGAAGCAACTGGTCGGCTGCGACCTGTCGCAGGGCATGCTCGAGCGCGCGGCCGGCCTCGGGCTGTACGACAGCCTGGTGAAGGCCGAGCTGACGCAGTTCCTGGCCGCGCGGCCCGAGGCTTTCGATGCGGTGGTGTCCGCCGACACCTTGTGCTATTTCGGCGCGCTCGACGAGGTGGCCGCGGCCGCCCACCGCTCGCTGCGGCCCGGCGGCTGGCTGGTGTTCACCGTCGAGGCCCTGCCCCACGACGATCCGCCGCATGTGCTGCAGGCCAACGGGCGCTATGCGCATGCGCAGCGCCATGTGCGGCAGGCACTGGAGGCCGCCGGGTTCGAGGCCCCCACGCTGCGCCCCGACACGCTGCGCACCGAGGCCGGCGAGCCGGTGCCCGGCTGGGTGGTGAGGGCGCGACGGGCGGAGCGCGCGTCGCCTCACGCGCAGGCGTGATCTGCCGCGGCGTTAAGGCCCTTCGCCCACCAGCACCACCGCCTGCCCGCCCACGGCCACCGGCTGGCCGCCGTGAGTGGCGGCATAGGCGTCGGCCTCTTCCAGGTTGCGAAACCACAGCTTGAGCTGACTCGTGTCACGCGGCCGGCCGGCGATGCGCTCGAGGTCGTCGCGAGACAGGCCGGCCAGCGTCGGGCGCCAGGCCTCCCAGCTCTCGAAGCCGGCTTCCACCGCCAGGGTGCGCAGCAGGTGCTTGCGCTGCAGTTCACCGCGGCGGCGGAAGGCCTCGGGCAGCGAGTCGTGGCGGATGGCGCCGCTGGCCAGCACGCGGCGCAGCACCGGCAGTGCCGCGGCCAGCGACTCCGACGCGGCGGCGCGGTGAAGCCGCCGGGCCTCGCGGTGCAGCCAGGCGATGGCCTCGTTGGGGGGAGGATCTTGGGAAAGCGAACGGTCTTGAGGATGCATACCTGCTCCGATGCAAGGCGGCCTGTCTCGCAGCTGGCCACGGAGGGTATGCAAGCGCGGGGCTTGCGACGACGATGCTTGCGCTTTCGCGAGGTGGGCGGTCTGGGTCAGCCCGGGCGGCATTGTACGGTTGCCCGGCGCGACCCATGCTCACAGGAACCCGCGCTCGCGCAGCAGCGCCTGCAGCGCGGCCGAGTCCTCGGCAAAGGCATCGGGGTCGTACTTGATCTTGCTGGTGTAGAACTGCGCCAGCGAGGTGATGCCATGCTCGGCCCAGAGTGCAGCCATCTCGGGGCCCATCGAGAGGTAGCGCTCGCGGCCGCGCCGCTCGCGCTCGGCGAAGCGGCTGTCGATGTCGGCCGGTGTCGGGCGTTGGTAGCGCTCGTCGTGGATCCAGGCCGCGCCGGGCAGCCGGTCGCGCTGCACGGGCGCCTCGGCCGGCCAGCCCACCACCAGGCTGGTCACCGGCAGGCAGTGGTCGGGGCACTCCAGGAACTCGGCGATCGCGCGCATCGAATGCAGCGTGGTGCCCATGTAGCAGATGCCCAGGCCGTGGCTCTCCAGCGCCAGGGCAGTGGTCTGCGCCAAGATGATGGCGTCGAAGCTGGCCACATGCCAGCTGATGAGATCGGCAAAGCCCAGCCGCGCATTGCGCTGCGCCAGCCATTGCCGTGTGCGGTACGTGTCGGCGCAGAAGGTGAGCACCAGCGGCGCCTGCAGCACCATCGGCTGTTCGAAGTGCAACTCGTAAAGGCGCTGGCGGCGCGCCGCCTCGACCGTCTTGATCACCGAGACCATGTTCAGGTTGCCGCTGGAAGAAGAGCCCTGCAGGGCCTCGACCAGCACCCGATCCACCAGGGCTGGGTCGATGGCCTTGTCCTGGAACTGGCGGATCGAGCGGTGGGCGCCCAGCAGGCGCGAGAAGGCTTCGGCGGTCATGGTGGGCTCCGGTGGCTGGCAGGCCCGATGATGCCAAGGCCGCGACGGTGGGTCGTCGACGCCGCCCGGCACTGGCGATGCCCCGGCTCGCGAAGGGGTCGACCGCCGGCGGGCACACTCGCTCGGTTCTCTCCTCAGGAGCTTGCCCATGAACCGCCGCCTGTTCTCCACCGCCCTGGCCCTGGGATCGGGCCTGGGCCTGGCCTGCCTGGCGCCCGCCGCCAAGGCCGCACTGGCCCAGGGCGTGGCCGCGCCCGATTTCTCGCTCGAGGCCGCACTGGGCGGCAAGCCCTTCAAGTTCTCGCTGGCCGACGCGCTGGCCCGCGGGCCGGTGGTGCTGTACTTCTTTCCCAAGGCCTTCACCTCGGGCTGCACGGTCGAGGCCCATGCCTTCGCCGAGGCCACGCCGCGCTTCAATGCACTGGGGGCCACGGTGATCGGTGTCTCCAACGATGATGCCGAGACCATCCGCCGCTTCTCGGTCGAGGCCTGCCGCAGCCAGTTCGCGGTGGCTGGCGATGTGGACGGCAAGGTGATCCGCGCCTACGACGCCAAGATGATGCTGATGCCCAGCATGGCCAGCCGCATCTCCTACGTGATCGACCGCGGCGGGCGTGTCGCCTTCATTCACCAGGGCAGCAATCCGGAGGCCCATGTGACCCAGACGCTCAAGGCCGTCGAAGACCTGGCCGCCGCCAAGCGCTGAGCCGCGTGCCTCCGCGACCGCGCCTGCTCATCGTTCCAGGCGCGTGATGCCGGTGGGCTTGCAGTTGGATGGGATCGCCGGCACGCGGCGGCCCCGAGCCCCGGGTCGATGGTCGGTCAACGTTCGGATCGACGCGTCAGGAACGGTGCCATGAAGTGCGCCGGCTCGCCGGTGGCGTAGGCCGACGCGAACTCGTCCACGCCGCGCAGGATGGCGGTGTCCAGGTCGGTCTGCTGCCACTCGCGCAGCAGCCGCTTCTGCTGCCTCAGGGCTTGCGGGCCGTACGAGGCGAACTGTTGGGCCTGTCGCTGCACCTCGGCATCGAGGCGCTCGGGCGGCACCACGGCGTCCACCAGCGCCCAGGCCAGCGCCTGGGCCGCATCGATGGACTCGCCCGTCAGCAGCAGCCAGTTGGCGCGCGCCTGGCCGATCAGCCGCGGCAGCAGCGCGGCATGGATGATCGAGGGGATGCCCACCTTCACCTCGGGCATGCCGAACCGCGCCGCGTCGGAGGCGATGCGGATGTCGCAGGCCGCGGCCAGTTCCAGCCCGCCGCCCAGGGCCCAGCCTGGCAGGCGGGCGATCACCGGCACCGGGCAGTGCCGCACGGCCTCGCACAGGCGTCGCAGGCCATCGATGAAGCCTCGGGCGCTGCCTGGATCCAGCCTGCCCATCTCCTTGATGTCGGCGCCGGCCACGAAGGCCGCGTCGCCGGTGCCCCGCAGCACGACGGTGCGCACGCCGGCGTCGCAGGCCAGGCGCTCGAAGGCCAGACGCAGGTCAGTGATCACCGGCGTGCCCAGCAGGTTGAGCCGGCCCGCATGGCGAATCGTGATCTCGGCAATGCCGGATGCATCGATCGTCACGCCGGCATGGTGCAGGGCAGGCTGCGCATCGTTCATCGGTGGCCCACCCTTTCCTGGTGCCGTTCACGGGGGATCGATTGTCGTCCGCGATCGAGACGGCGCAGCGCACGCCGGGCATCGACCTGGAGCAACTGGTGGGCGCGGTGCGGCCTGCCTGCCGGCCCCGGCCAAGCAGGCGGGGGCCACGCTTGCTGCGGGCGAGCGCGCACAGCCATGAGGGCCGACCAGGGTCAAGCACTGGACTAGAGTCCCAGGCAACACCTGGCGGGCCCGCGCCCGCCCACTCCTTGAAAGGCGATGCCATGGGCAGCCCCCCCTCCGACGATCGTCCGCAGCCACCGCGGCGCAGCCGCTCCATGGCCGCCAACCCCATCGCCCTGGGTGCCGTCGCGGCCTTCGTCACCGCTGGTGTGGTGTCGTGGGCCACGCCGGACGGCAACCTCGTCGTCACCGGGGTGCCGGCGCTGGCCGTGGGCGCCCTGGTGTTCGGCCTGGCCCGGTGGCTGCGCTGAGGATCAGGTCGTCGACCGAGACTTCGGTGCCCGCCAACTTGACTCACGGCGCCAGCAGCAGCGCATCGCGCGTCAGGCGGGCCTGGATTCGCCACACCTGATCGCCGATGCCGCCGGCGTCGCTCTCAGCGCCGGCCTGGTCGTGCCAGCGCTTGTCCCGCTCAAGCGCAGCGATCAGGTCATGTCGATCATGCGTTCCATCGAGCAGGGCCACCACCCTCCGGGTGGCCTCATCGACCTGAACCGGTTCATGCAGCAGGTTGGTAAGGCGCCTTTCGGGCGCAGGATTGATCCTGACGCGGCCCTGCGCAAGAATGCCCGGCCGCCATGCCAGGACGAGTTCATGAACACCTATCAAGTCACGGTGATCGACACCCCTGACGGCCCAGATGCCGCCCTGCGCGAGCGCCTGGCCACCTGCGCCGCGTTTCGCTTGAGCCGGCTCGAGCAGCGCCTGCAGCACTATCCGCAGGTGGGTGGCACCTTCGACATGCTCGACAACTTCAGCGGCCCGTTTCTCTGGGAGCGCAGCGACGAGCAGATGGCCGCGGATCCACCCAGCCGCGTGGACTACGAGGTGGTCGACGTGGATCCACCCTTTCCGCCGAGTTCGCCGCAGACCGTGAAGGTCGTGGTGCGCCTCGTCATCTGAACATGTGGCGAGGCCAGGCGCTCGGCCACCGGATCGCCCAGGGCGTGCGCGCCACGCTGGCGTTCGGCCTGGGCCTGGGGCTCCTCATGGGATTCAACGTCAAGTCCGGTGTCGCAGGCTCGCGTGACGAGGAAGTGCGCGCTGGCGACCACCTGCTGCGCATCCAGGTGCTTCATGCAGGAACCCGCAGCGAGGGCCGGATCGGACGGCTCTTCATCCGCGGCGTGGAGCGGCAGGGCCGCGAAGTGGGTGAGTCCATCGACGTGGCCACCCCCAGCGGCAGCGTGCGTTTCACCTACCTTGGACAGGCGCGGCCACACCTGTGGTCGGTCAGCGGTTGGGCGGCCTCTTCCCTTCGGCCACCGGAGAACGCAACCCCATGACCGCCTTCGGAAACGCCGCCCTGGCCGGAGCGCTGCTGTGCCTGCTGGGCCTGCTTCATGCCGCCGTGCTGACCAAGGGGCCGGGCGGCGATGCCGGCGTGGGCCAGGCCTTCGTGATCCTGCTGTGGGTGGGCGGACTGGTGGTGTGCTTTGCCGGTGTCACCTTCGCTGCAGGACGCCTGGGCGGCTTCGACTGGCTGGGCGGCAGCACCGGCGTGCGCGTGGCCCTGGCAGCGGCCTGGTTCGCTCTGGCGGTGCTCGGGGTCTACCTCTATCCCAGTGCCCCGCTGCCGCGCGTGCTGCGCATGGCCGGCGCCATCGCCTTGCCGCTGTGCCTGCTGGCCTGGGGCGCGGTCCACCTCAACGCCGGCCTGGGCCGGGCGCTGCCATCGGGCACGCCCAGGGCGCTCACGCTGGCCACGCTCGCGCTCAGTGCCCTGCCGCTGGCCCTGCACCTGTTCGGCCAGGGCTGGTCGCATGTGGCAGCCCTGTCGCGACACGGCGAACTGGACAGCTTTCAGAAGGGCCTGGCCGAACAGATCGAGGCCCACGATGTGCAGCAGGGCATCGCCACGCTGCTGGTCCACACGCCCAGGGGGCGACACCCCCTCCTGCGGGAGAAGGCGCTGGCGAAGATCAAGTCGCGGCCCGACTGGCAGGACGAACTGGTGCGACTGCTGAAGACCGAGGCCGCGCCCGAGGTGCTGGGCTTTCTGTCGGCCAACGAGGTGGATGACCCGGCAAGGTTCGCGGCGGCGATCGATGATGGGTTGCGCCAGCAGGCGCAGGACATCCGCGCGCAGATCCGCGAGAGCAACCATCCCAGCAACCTGTATGCGGGCCTGCGCCAGACCGAGGCACGGCTGGCGCTGGAGGTGGCCGACAAGTTCCAGCGCCAGGGCGTCGACTACCGCGCGGCAGTGCTCGAGATGAGGCGGGCCTTCGACGAGCCCAGCGGATACCCCACGCCAGCGTTCGAGGGCGCGCGGCTGATCGACCAGTGGCTGGCCAGGACAGACCCGGCCAGGCGCCGGCCCTGAGCCGCGGGCTCGCGCCCCACGGCTTCACCGCCCGTCTTTCCCGGGGCCTCATTGGCCCCAGCCGCTGTGGGCATTTGTCTGCGCCCCGCCTGCCGCGGCGCCCGATTCATGGCACAAGCCGGGTTGTCCTTGACGACGCCCAGGAGGCCCCATCCATGTGTGACCTGAACGACCAGGAAGAGCTGAAGAAGTACACCCGCCGCGACTTCGCGGCATGGGCCGCATCGGCCAGCATGCTGGGCGCGCTGCCCGGCGTGGCCAACGCCGTGGCCGTGGCCGAACGCGAGGTGAGCATCGCCACGCCCGACGGCACCTGCGATGCCTACTTCGTCGCCCCCAGCTCCGGCGCCGCGCCGGGCGTGCTGGTGTGGCCCGATGTGTTCGGCCTGCGCCCCGCCTTCCGGCAGATGGGCCGGCGCCTCGCCGAGTCGGGCTACAACGTGCTGGTGGTCAATCCGTTCTACCGGCAGAAGAAGGCCCCCACCGCCCCGCAAGGTGGCCAGACGCCCATCGCCGAGGTGATTCCGCTGATGCAGGCCCTGTCGCCGGCCACGCACCTGAGCGACGGCAAGGCCTTCGTGGCCTGGCTGGATGCCCAGCCCGAGGTGGACAAGTCGCGCAGGCTGGGCACCACCGGCTACTGCATGGGCGGGCCGATCGCGGTGCGCACCGCCACCGTGGCCCCGGGCCGCGTGGGCGCCGTGGCCACTTTCCATGGCTCTGCGATGGTGACTTCGGCCCCCGACAGCCCGCATCGCCTGGTGCCGCAAACCCAGGCGCGCTACCTGATCGCGGTGGCCGAGAGCGACGACACCAAAGACCCCGCCGCCAAGGGCGCGCTGCGCGCCGCGCTGGAAGGCGCCAAGCTGCCGGCCGAGGTGGAGGTGTACCCGGCCGCGCACGGCTGGTGCCCCCCCGACACCCGCGTTTACGACGCCACCCAGTCCGAGCGCGCCTGGGCGCGGCTGCTCGTCACGCTGGGCGCCGGGCTCGCCTGACCGGTGAGGCCGCAGGCCCGCCGCCCCTGAGGCCTTGCCCTCGGGGGCGCGGGCGATCCGGCGATTACAGTGCGGCCCATGCCTGACCGATCACCGGTTCGTCGTTCATGAGCGCGTCGGAGCTGACCGCGCTGCTGGTGTTCTGCACCGCCATGAGCTTCTCGCCCGGGCCCAACACGACGCTCTCCACGGCCATTGCAGCCAATCACGGGCTGATGCGGGCACTGCGGTTCTGCGTGGCCGTGCCCACCGGGTGGACGCTGCTGATGGCGGCCTCCGGCCTGGGGCTCGGTGCGCTGGTGCTCGGCGTGCCGGCGCTGCGATGGAGCATCACCGTGGTGGGCTGCGCCTACATGCTGTGGCTGGCGTCGCGGCTGTGGCACGCCTCGACACTGGGCCAGGTGGACGAACGCCGGCTGGAGGTGAGCTTTGCGCAGGGCGTGGCGCTGCAGTTCGTCAACATCAAGGCCTGGATGCTCGCGCTCACGTTGTCGGCCGGATGGGTGGTCAATGCCGGGGGCCAGCCCGCGGCCAACCCCGGTGAGCGCCTGGCCCTGGTCGGCGGCGTGATGATGCTGTTCGCCTTCTGCAGCAACTTCACCTATGCCCTCGCCGGCTCGGTGTTGCGCGGCTGGCTGGCCCACGGCCGCCGCCTGCTCTGGTTCAATCGAACGTTGGCCGTGGTGCTGGCCATCACCGCCGCCTGGATGCTGGCGGTGTGACGGCCGCCCCATGGGGGGCCACTGGCGCAACGGGATCAGCGAAGTCGCGCAGCATCCGGGCACGCGGCGCTGGGCTGCGCCTTTGCGGCCTGGTGGGTGGACTCCTGGTACATCAGACTGGTATGGCTGGAGGGGAGCAGGTCACTCGAATTCTCAGTGTTTATTGCGTTGTCTCGGTGTTTATTG
>Ga0268298_10000898_pt1 | contig 36960 bp, 32 predicted proteins | sample WWTPWeurt_MetaG_FD_194462 | JGI IMG/M metagenome (GOLD analysis project Ga0268298, IMG submission 194462) | Activated sludge microbial communities from WWTP in Nijmegen, Gelderland, Netherland - WWTP Weurt | ecosystem: Engineered > WWTP > Aerobic digester > Activated sludge | place...
ACGCCCGGGATCGACAACAACGACGAGCTCTACATCGATCTGCCCGAAGACACCTCCTCGGTCACCGTCGAGCTCGTCTTTCGCGACGGGACGACCCAGCAAAAGCGCTTCCCCGTCCGCTACTGAGCCCAGCGACAGCCAAGGACTCTCTCCACACCCACCCTCGACTGCCCCTCTCCGACAATGAGCAACAAGGCACCTCCCTCGGCCGTCCAGCCCGTCAAGGCCATCGGCGTCCGCCGGGCCCCTTTTCGCGATCTTTACCACCGCTTCCTGCGCCTCTCCTGGCCGCTCGCGCTCGGCGTCATCGTGGCCCTCTTCCTCCTCCTCAACACCCTCTTCGCGACCGTCTATCTCGTCATCGGCGGCATCGCCAACGCGCGCCCCGGCTCCTTCGCGGACGCCTTCTTCTTCAGCGTCCAGACGATGGGGACCATCGGATATGGCTCCATGTACCCGGCCACGCCCGCGGCCAACGCGCTCGTCGTCGTCGAGGCCGTCGCGGGGCTCCTCGTGACCGCCGTCGCGACAGGCCTCGTGTTCACCAAATTCTCGCAGTCCAACGCGCGCGTGCTCTTCTCCAAGCACGTCACCATCGCGCCCTGGGACGGCGTCCCCACCCTCATGTTCCGCCTCTCCAACGAGCGCGGCAATCGGATCATCGAGGCTCAGATCCGGGTGATCCTCACGCGCACCGAGAAGACAAAAGAGGGGGTCACCTTCTACCGGATGATCGATCTCCCCCTCTCCCGCGACCGATCCCCCGCGTTCATGCGCTCGTGGGCCGTCATGCACCCCATCGTCCCGGGCGGCCTCCTCCACGGCGCCACCCCGGAGTCGCTCAAGGAGTGCGAGGCCGAGCTGCTCGTCTCCGTCATCGGCACCGACGACACCTCGCTCCAGCCAGTGCACGCGCGCCACCAGTACGCGGATCACGAGATCCTCTGGGGCATGCGCCACGCCGACATCCTGAGCGAGGAGAGCGACGGCCGCCTGGTGCTCGATCTCGCCAAGTTCCACGACGTCGTCCCCACGAAGCCCACGGACGACTTCCCCTATCCTCGGGATACAGTCTGATTCTCATTGCCGTGGTCGCACGTCCGCGCCATTGACGCGAGGCCGAAAAGGCCGTTCCATCCGCGCATGGACAAGAAGCCGTCGATCTCGCGCATGGTGATGTTCAAGCACGGTGTCGCGTACCTGGAGCGCAGCGGCCCGGCGTCCGGCAGCTTCGACCTGAGCTTCCGCGTCGACGACATGAACGACGTGCTCAAGTCGCTCGCCGTGTGGGTCGCGGACGGGGACGCGAAGCTCCTCTCCGTGGGCTTCGACGCCCCCGAGAACCCGGACGTGGAGCTCGGTCTGCGAGGGCTCCTCCTCGGGCAAGGCACGGCCCTCGACACGCTGTTGCGGTCGCTCCGCGGGCGCACCGTCGAGGTCGACGACGGGGGGCTCGCGCGCCGCGGGGACGTGCTCGGGATCCAGGACGAGAGCGCCGCGCAGGGCCAGAAGAGGCGCTCTCTGCTCCTCCGCACCTCGCCGGACGGGGTCACGCTCGTCGACGTCGACAAGATCCGCACTCTGCGTCTCCTGGAAGAAGTGTCGCGCGATCGGCTCGATTTCACCGTCGCCCGGAGCCAGGCCGCCACCGCCGGAGAGACCCGGAGCGTCCGCGTGGCGCTCGACGGGGCAGCCCGCGATCTCCGGGTCGCATACATCGTGCCTGCCCCCGTGTGGCGCGTCTCGTACCGCGTCGTGCGTGACGGCGAAAACGCCATGTTGATGGCCCTCGCGATCGTTCACAACCCGGTGGACGAGGACATCGACGAGGTCGATCTGACGCTCACCACAGGACAGCCTGTCTCCTTCGTGATTGACCTCTATCACCCCAAGAAGGTGACCCGCGCTGTCGTGGAGGAGCAGACGCGCGCCGCCGCCGCCCCCACGCGCTTCGAGCGAGGATTCGCCCCCCCGCCCCCGCCGGCGCCCGCGGCCTTCGCGGCCCCCGCCGCCTTCGGTGCGCCGCCGCCGTTCGACGGACCCGCGGGCTTTGGACCTCCGCCCGCCCCGCAGGGCGCCGCCATGATGGCCTCTTTCGGGGCCGCCGCAACGGACGCCTCCGCGGGCGTCGAGCGTGGGGAGCTGTTTGAATACAGAATCGCCTCGCGCCTCTCCCTGCAGCGGGGCGGCTCCGCGATGGTGCCTCTGGCAGCGACGCGCGTCCCGGCGAAGAGAGAGCGAATCTGGCGGAGCGGCGCGGGCCCCAACCCCGATGTCGTCCTGAGCTTCTCCAACGCGACGGGCCTCGTCCTCGAAGAGGGCCCCGCTGTCATCTACGATGAAGGCGTCTATGCGGGCGAGTCGATGCTCCCCTACAGCGCCCGCGGCGTCGACGTGAAGATGGCCTTCGCCAAGGACCTGGCCGTCCGCGCCACCTCCCGAACGAGCCAGTCGGCGATCACGACCCGCGTCACCCTGGATTCGCACGGCGTCTACGAGGAGCAGCGCGAGGAGGCCACGACGACCGTCGAGGCCGAGAACGACCACGACGAGGCCGTCGAGCTCATCGTGGAGCTGCCGAGGAACGCGAGCCGCACCCTCTCCGACGACACCCCCTCTCCCCTGGAGGAGACAGCCAGTCACCGTCGCTTCCCCCTTTCGATCCCGGCCCACGCGAAGGCGAGCCTCCTCGTGCGCGAGGTGTGGCCCAACTACCGACGCTTCAACTTCGAGAGCCTCGTGACATCGCTCCTCGAACAGTGGCTCCGGGGCAAGTACCTCGACGACAAGACCTTCTCGGCGCTCTCGGGCGTCCTCGGCCACTGGCAGCGAGCGCGGGACCTCGAAGAGCAGCAGAGACGGGCCATCGTCGATCGCGACCAGGCCTATGCCAAACAGACAAAGATCAGCGAGCAGCTCCGCGTCCTCAAGGACGCCGGCCCCGAGGGCGATCTCCGGCTCCGCTACGTGAAAGAGCTGGAGTCCGAGCAGGACCGCGTGAACAGCGCCGAGGCCCTCTGGAAGAAGCTCCAGACAGACATTGACGCCGAGCGCTCCGCCGCGACAGCCGAGATCAAGGCGCTCGTCCCCTGAAATCCCGCTCCCGTTCCCGTTCCCGTTCCCGTTCCCGATTTTCTGGGGCAGAGATCGAGGACCGAAGGACAGGGACGGCGCTTGCAATCCACCCCCGGATCGGCTCGGATGCCCCCCATGCTCCCCCCCGGACCACGGCTCCCAGGCCTCCTCGCCGCCTCGCTCGTCCTCGGCTGTTCGGGCGCGGGATCGGACGTGTTGCCGGCGGCTCCGACCGGTGCAAAGCCGAAGCCCACGCCCACCCTGACGGCCAGCGCGACGGCCAGCGCGACTCCCACCGTCGCCCCGGTGGCAGCGACAGACTGGTGGGACGCCACCTCCTCCGAGCCTGACTCGCCGACGGGCTTCACGACCCACGAGAGCGCGGGCCTCCCGGCGCCGGAGGCGCGCGGCGCAAAAGAGGACCTCACGCGGGGGACCACGTGCAGGATCGGATCGGCGCGCCTCACCATGTCCCGTGAATACGGGGAGCTCGTCTTCGCGTCGCAGGACCGACTCTCCATGGAGGGCCTCGGAGACTGGATGGTCGCGGACGCGGCGAGCGGCGCGAAGCTCGAGGATTTCAAGCTCGGCGGCCCGACGGTCGGGCTCTCTCCTTCGGGCACGTGCGCGGCCGTCCGAAAGAGCATGACCGAGGTCGTCTATTACAAGCTCCCTTCCCGAAAGGCCGTCGCCACTCGCACGTACTCCGAGAGCGACTCGGATCACCTCCTCCCGGCGGACGACTGCGCCGCTGGAATGCACCAAGAGGACTATTCGAGCGCCTGCGTGGGGCTCCTGAGCTCGACTCTGGACCTCGATGGAAAGCTGTGCGTCGGCAAGCAGCTCGGCGCTTCGGCGATGAGCGGCGACGGCAAGCGGATCGCGCTCGCTCCGAGCCAGATGGACGAAAAGACATACCAGGGAGACGGCGTCCACGTCTTCGACACGGCCTCTCGCGAGGAGGTCACCTTCGTGAAGCGAAACAACGCCTTCGTCAGCCGAGCGGCGCTGTCGCGCAACGGCGGCGCGCTGGCCTTCGTGGACGGCCAGGACGTGCGGATCGTCGGGCTCCCCTCGGGCGGGGCCGTCTCGACCTTCCCTCTCCCGGACAAGACCCGTCCGGACCGCCTGCTCTTCTCCCCCTCCGCGCGGAGACTGGCTGTCTCGTTCCAGGAGCCTGGCAACGACATGCTCTCGGGCGTGGCCGTCCTCGACGTGAAGACAGGAAAGGCCCTCTTCGTGCATCGACGCTTGCCGTGGGTCGGCGCCATCGCCTTCTCCCCGGAGGGCGACCGCCTGGCGTACGTGGTGAAGGTGGGAGTCCGGATCGTCGACGCCTTCACCGGAGAAGAGCGCGCGGCCCCTGGGCGCCTGTTCCACGTGAGCGGAGCGGTGTTGACAGGGGGCGGCGACAGGGCGGTCGTGAGCTCCCCGGATCACCTCACGATCTGGGACACCAAGGATTGCAGCCGCGTCGCCGATTTCCCGAGTGACACGCCGCTCTCGGACCTGATGGCCCCGCCCGACGGCAGCGCTGTGATCGGCTTCGCTCACGGCTCCATCGCGCGTGTCGACCTGAAATCAGGGACACGAAAGACCCTGGAGCCCAAGAACGTCCGCACGCGCGACAGCGAGGCGATGACGCCCGACGGCAAGCACCTCCTCCTCGGCGTCGAGGACGAGCAGCATCGAATGCAGGTTGTTGTTATCGACGCCGCGACGTTGACCGAGGTCCGCCGCGTGCCGCTCCCCAAGGTGGGCCCGATCGGCGCGTTCCTCTTCACGCCTGGGGGCAAGTCGGTGTTCGTCGCGGCGCCCGGGGGCCTCGAGAACGGCGACTCCCCGACGGGCGACACGAGCGTCTTCGAGGTGGATTTCTTGAAGGGCGGCCTCGGAAAGCGCTTCCACCTCCGCGGAGCGGCCCAGTCCTACAACGGCGCTGTCCTGCAGAAGGGGCGAGTCGTGGTGGTCAACGACGACTGGCACGAAGCGGCGACGGGCAAGCAGCTCAAGCCCCCCTCGCCCGAGCGCACCCTCATGTCCCTCTCGGCGGACCAGCGCACGGCCCTGTGGAGCGACAAGAAGGGCTGTTTCCTCTGGCCGGTGGACGATCCCCTCCCCGCGACGCCTCCCTCCATCTTCCCGTTCTTCCCGGGGCCCCCGAGCGTGACAGCGCGTGTCCTCCTCCAGTGGGATGGCCAGTCCTGCACGGTCGCTCACGCGGCGGCCGCCGGGGGAAAGACGCCTGACGCGGCGGGCGCGAAGAGCCCATGAGCCGCGCGGACCTCCCCTTTTCGGAGAAGCCGACAACGGATCTCCCTGCCTCCGCAAAGAGCGTCGAGAGCGGCGTTGTGCTCCCTGCCTCCGACAAGGCTCCTCCGAGGTCCCTGGACGAATGGAAGGCCCGCGGAGCCTCGGGTGGACGCGCCTTCTGGGCGATCACCAAGGCCGCCGCGCGCCGCTTCTCGCGGAAGAGCGGAGGGCTCCTGTCGGGCGCCGTGGCCTTCTCCTCCCTCCTCTCGATCGTGCCCGTCCTCTTCATCGCTGTCTCGGTCGCGCGCCTCTTCGCCCGCGGGGAGCACGCGCGCGAGACCCTGATCGTCGAGCTCACGAGGTGGATCGGCCCCGGGGGAGCGAGCACCGTCGCCGACCTCCTCGGGCGCCAGTCCGCGGGGGAATCGTGGACAACACGCATCCTGCAAGGGGCCGTGCTCGTCTACATGTCGACGCGCCTCTTCTCCCAGCTCCGCCGCTCGATCAACCACCTCTGGGACATCGAGCTCGTCTCGGCCGGCAGCGTGCGGGACACGGTGCTCCGCAAGGCGCGCCGCTTCCTCACCTCGTTCGCGATGGTGACCCTCATCGAGGTCATCCTGCTCGCGCTCGTCGGCGTGAAGACCGCCCTGGCCGTGGCGAGCGCCCGGATCGCGCCCCACGCCGACGCGCCTGTCCTCTCGCGCCTCGTCGAGACGGTGGTGTCTCTGGCGGTGGTGACAGCCCTCTTCGCGGCCATGTTCCGCCTGCTCCCGGACGCCAAGATCGCCTGGCGGGACCTCTTTCGCGGCGCCCTGCTCACGGCGTGCCTCTTCAGCGCGGGCGCGACGCTCGTGAGCCTCTATCTCGGCCACAAAGCCACGGACGACACCTTCGGCGACGGCGGCCCCCTCGTGATGCTGCTCCTCTGGGTCAACTACTCGGCCCAGATCTTCTTCTTCGGCGTCTCCTTCACCGTGGAGTGGGCCCAACGCCGCGGCCACGGAATACAACCTGTCCAAGGCGCCCGCCGCCTCTCGCGCGACGACGCCTGACAGCCTCCATGGCGTGAGCGAGGGCGACCTCGAAGGAAGGGGCTTTACCGGAGGGCCAGCACCGCGTAGCCTCGCCCGCGGAGGAGCACGCCCATGCATCAAGGACCGCAGATGAACCCGTATGCGCCGCCGACCGGACACCAAGGTGGAGGCATGATGGGGCCGCCCGGCTCGCCGCAGGAGGCCGTGGAGCGCGGCGTTTGCCCGCGGTGCAACAGCTCGAGCGTCAGCCAGCCAAGCTTCACGTGGTGGGGCGGCGTCCTCGGCCCCAAGCTGTTCAATCACTGGGTGTGCAGCTCGTGCGGCTTTGGCTACAACGGCAAGACAGGGGAGAGCAACAGGGGCAAGATCATCACCTACTTCGTGGTGATCAACGTGGCAGTCCTGATCGTCATCATCCTCGCCAACCTGCGCTGATCGTCGCGACTTTCCGGCCGGCTCGAACAGTTCGATGGCGTCCTCGTTTGTCAGAGCCCCTTCACGGTCGAAGGATCCGACGGCGACTGCCCAGGAAGAGGCCAGCCCGAAGGATCGGTGTCGGGGCCCTCGGCGTCGGGCCGAGGAGGGTCGCCCGGACACTGGACCCGGCGCGGACGGGCCGGGAAATGAAGGCGAAGCTCCGCGCAGATCCGGTCTGGCTCGGCGCGGGATCTCTCGATCCGATCCTGGAGGGCCCGGAGATCGGCCACACCCGCCTCGACGTCGCGCACCGTCGGCGCAGGCTTGAGCGAGAAATCACGGCACGAGATCAGGTTGAATGAATGGAGCGCGCGAAGGTCGACGATCATGCGCTCCAGGATCGCTGGCTCGTCCGGCGTGCCGCGCGACACGGCGAGGAGCTGCCCCAGGGTCTCGAGCTCCGCCACAGGGCCCCTCCCGAAGCACTCCCGCGCAGGGCGCTCCTCGCCCGCTCGCACCGTATTCAGGAGCGGTTCGCACACCCTGGCGTGATACGCGAGGAGCGCGTCGACGGCCCCTTTGGTGGCGGGCCTGCCGAGCCGCTCGCTCTCGAACACCTCCTCGCGCGACGGGATCTCCGGGGTGTCCGGCGAGGTCGGCCTCACCTCCGCACAGGCAAGGATCGAGAGCGAGACGAGGAGGCTCGACGCGAGCAGCGAGGACAGGGGACCTTGCGTGGGCACGGCTCTTGGACCCACGATACACGCCCGCCATGGGTGTGTCACGGGGCCTGGGACGTCGCGCCCGTGACGACGGCCACCACCATCTCGGGGACCTCCTCTTCGCGGTCTTTCAGGCCCAGCGCCTCCAGGAGCTCCGCTCGCACGGCCCGCGCCCGCAGCGTCGCCTCCAAGGTGATCGGGGACACCGCCCCCGGAGGGATCGCGACTGGCACCTTCGCCGACTCGCCGGAGGCGAGGACAAGGGGCTCGATCGCGTCGGCCTCGGTGGGCACGGAGACGGGCTGTCCGTCGCGCGAGAGGCGCCCTCCGAGCTCGATCACGCGGGGCATGTCGAGGACCGCTCCCTCGGAGTCGAGGAGCCGAACATCCACCCAGAGGTCGCGCACGAACGACACGCCCGTGGGGACCGCGTGCCCTCCGCCTGTGTTTGTCAGTCGGACCTCGAAGCCCTCCCCCGAGGTCGTGACCTCCAGCGTCAAGGCCTGTGCGAGCAGGGCTGTCGACGCCGCCACGCCGGCCTCGCGCTCCTCCGCGGGGGCTCCCCACAAGGGATCCACGCCCGTGAAGCGGTGATCGGCCCCGCCAGACTTCGTCTTTGGCATGTGGCAGTCCACGCACGCGCGCACAGGAGGGGCCGAGTCGAGGAGCTCGTCCAGCGTGACCTCCTCGAACAGACCCGGGCCGTGGACGACATGGCATGTCCCGCACATCTCGGACGAGGTGAGGTACTCGCGGGCGACCGTCTCGTGCGCAGGCCGCGCGTCCACGGCGCGACGAGCCCCGATGGGCGCCCCCAGGTCGACCACGACAGCCCCGTTCTGGACTCCCCGGTTGCCGACGGCCGAGTGGCACGCGACGCAACCGACACCGTGATCTCCCCCGAACCCGGGCTGATGGCACGAGACGCACCGGGCGCGCGCGACCTTGCCCCACGCCTCCTCGACGTGCGGAAGAAGGGCATTGAATACAGGAGAGGTCCTGTCCCCTTCGGTGCCGGCGGCGAGGCGCGAATTCGACCAAGCGTCGTATTCAGGCACGTGACATTGGCCGCACTCCTCGGCGTGACCCCCGCCCGGGAGCGGATCTCCCGCGCAGCCCGCGAGGGCCACGCCGACGGTGATCCCGCCGGCGACAGCGAGGGAGGAGAGCTGCGCGAGGCGGCTCATTTTCGACCGAGGACGTGGGCCGTGACGCCCAGCATGAGCTGACCCACGCCGAAGGGCTTGAGGTCGTTCCCCACGGCGCCTGTCCAGCCCTGCACGGCGCGATCGTGGCCCATCCACACGCTGCCCTGCGCCTCCGCGAACACGGAGAGATAAGGCCCCAGCGCCCGCTCGAAGCCGCCGCCCACGTGGGCCCCCACGAGCACGTCGTCCGCGCGCGGCGCGCCCTGCTGCTCGGCCTCGATGAAGCTGGCGACGACGCACATGCCGAGGAGAGGCCGAAAGCGCCACTCGGGGGAGAGAGAGAGGGGGACATAGATGTTGAAGCCGATGGGGTGATCGTGCCGGACGCCGTGCGGCGTCTCCACGACGAGGGCCTCGCCGAAGAGGTCAATCCCGAAGTACCGCCAAGGCTCGATCCGGATGCGCCCGCCGACGCCCCCTCCGGAGTACGATCCGGCCCAGCCGGTGCCATAGGCGCCGATGGCGAACATCCTCTCGAAGGGGCTCGTGATCGCGGGCGTGCTCGCTGTCTCCGCGGAGACGGGGCCCGCGACCAGGGCGGGCGGGGAGGCGCTCGGGGGCGCGTCCAGAGTGGCAGTCGGCGCCGGGGTGCTCACCATGGCCGCCGAGAAGGCGAGGGCGGAGGGCATCGGGAGCGCGGAGAAGAGGGTCAGCGCTGGATTCATGCCTGTCTCCGGTGCCCCGGAGGTCGCGGCCGTTCACGAGAAATCAAGCGGGATCGAGGCAACATGGCAGTCAGCAGGCGACCGTCGGAGGCACGCACGCCGTGCGCGGGGCGTGTGGCTCTCCGTACGCAGTCTGCGCGTGATCGCCGCGTGAGTTGCGCCTCGAGCCGCCGGACGACAGGCACGTTCGCGGGCGGGATCGGGGCCCGGCGCGCGGTTTGCGCCCCCCGACGAGGTGGTTCGTTCACACAGGTGATCGAGAGGCCCACCGACTCGCGGGATCGCAAATTGCACAGCACGGCGCGTGCGCCGATCGACGAATGTCCCTCTCCCGAGCCGCCGGGTGTTCCTCGGCGGGGCCCTTGTCCTCTTGTGTGCGCCGCCGGGCTGCGGAGAGGGGGAGTCGGCGGAGCAGCCCTCGCACCTCGGTGAGTGGGAGATCCCGCCGGGAACCACGCTGTCGCAGGAGCGATATGCCCTCCTCGCGGCGCTCATGGATGCGATCATCCCCGGAGACGCCGCCTCGCCAGGGGCCACGATCGCTCGGGCCGCTTTTTACCTGGACAGCCTGCTCGGCGCGTTTCGCTCGGATCCGCCGAGGATCTTCGCCGGCGGGCCGAACAGCGGTCGCCACGGCGGAGCGGACCAGTTCTCGCACTTTCAGCCGCTCACGCGCGTGGAGGAGCTGCGCTGGAGGACCTTCCTCGAGGGCTCCAACGGGATCCCGGAGCGGGAGTGGAACGGCCCTGTCGTGGGCCTCCTTCGCCGCTACGAAGAGGGGCTCGATGCCTTGAATACGCTCTCGAAGGAGGTCCTCGGACAGGCCTACTGGCAGGCCGCCGTCGAGGATCGGACGCACCTGCTCGGGGACGTGGACGAGGGCTTTTTGCAGATGGTGTACGAGCACGCCGTGGAGGGGACGTACGGTGATCCGGTGTACGGGGGGAACGTTGAACAGGCTGGCTGGAGAGCCATTGACTACGAGGGGGACAGGCAGCCGATCGGGTTCTCGGCGCACGAGATGGCGCACCCGGAGGAGGGTTAATCCATGGGAGCCACGGACTTCGATGTCGCGATCGTGGGGTCGGGCGCGGGCGGCGGGGTAGCGGCCTATGTGCTGGCTTCCCGAGGGCTCCGCGTGGCGCTCCTGGAGAAGGGGCGCAATCCGTATCCCACGCTCGGAAAAGGCAAGCTCCAGGGGTCGCTCTTCGGCAACGACGAGATCCGCGGGCGGCGATATTATGCGTTTCACGATCCCTTCATCGAGCCTCGCACGTTCCGGACAGGGGACGCGGCGACGCTGGTGACTGGCGAGGTCCAGGGGCTCGGCGTGACAGTCGGCGGCGGGACCGTGCAGTACGACGGGGATTGTCCGCGGGTGCAGCAGGCCTGTCTGCGACTCCGCAGCACGTTCGGGGAGGTGGAGGGGGCGGACGTCGTCGACTGGCCGATTGGCTATCCGGACCTGGCCCCTTATTACGACGAGGTGGAGCGGCTCATCGGCGTGCAGGGGCTCGCGGGGGCCGATCCGTTCGCGGAGCCTCGCGGGGAGTATCCGATGCCCCCGGGGTATCCGCCCAAGGGGGGTCTCCTCCTCGCCGAAGGGGCGAAGTCGCTCGGGTACCACCCGCACCCCATGCCCATGGCGGTCAACTCGATCTTTTATCGAGGCCGCCCGGCGTGCGTCAACTGCGGGTTCTGCGCCTTCGGGTGCCCCTCCAACTCCAAGGGTTCGACGGCCGTGACTGTCATTCACGACGCGCTCCTGACGGGCCGGTGCACGCTGATCACCGAGGCGTGCGTGACGCGGCTCGAGATGGAGCCTTCGGGCGAGAGGGCCTCCGGCGTGCGGTACATCGACGCGAAGGGGGCCGAGCAGACGCTCACCGCACAGCATGTGATCCTGGCGTGCAACGCCATCGAGACTCCCCGCTTGCTCCTCGCTTCGGCGACGCCGTCTCTGCCGGACGGGGTGGGGAACTCGTCGGGGCTCGTGGGGCGATACCTGATGTTCCACATCGTGTTCGCGGCGGTGGGCGTGTTCGCGGAGGAGATCCGCACGTACCGCGGCCGGATCGTGACGCACTCGATGGCGGACTTCACGGTGAGCGACGGGAGCCCGGACTATGTGCGAGGGGGATATGTGGAGCTGGGGGGGCAGATCCGGCCTGTGAGCGAGGGGATCGAGTACCCCATGGGGCTCCACAAGACATTGATGGTGGACGGGACGTATCGCCGGAGGATCGCGGCGGTCTCCATGATGGGGGAGGACGTCCCCGTGATTGACAATCGCGTGGAGCTGGACCCGAGCGTGCGCGATGTGTACGGCCGCCCTGTGGCGCGGATGACGTACGCGCGGCACCCGCACGATCAGGCCGTGGTGGATCGATACATGCCAAAGCTGTCCGAGATCGCCAAGGCGGCGGGGGCGAAGAGCACCGTCGAGAACGACGACGCGGTGCGCACAGGCATCCCGGACACGAAGCACCTGCTCGGGACCACGAGGATGGGGACCGATCCTACGAAGTCGGTCACCAACGAGTGGGGGCGATTGCACGACGTGGAGAACGTGTGGGTCGCGGACGGGGGAGTCTATCCGACGTCCACGGCCTTCAACCCGACGCTCACGCAGCAGGCCCTCGCGTATCGAACCGCCGCGTTCATCGAAAACCCCGCGGATCCGAAGCCATGATGAAAGCCGCTCACCGGATGTTCCTCCTCGGCGCCGGGCTCTCGCTCTCGGCGTGCTTTGACGATGACACAACAGGTATCCCGGCCGCGAAGGAGACGAACCCCGGGGAGGGGCTCGGCGGGGAGCCGGGGGTGGTGGAGCTCTGTCTCTCGTGCCACGCGGAGATCCGGGAGGCGTGGAGTCAGCCGTCGTCGCACGAGGTGCTGTTCGACTGCGAGGGGTGCCACGACCTCGGGGGCGACTTCACGCACGAGGTGCCTATTTCGCTCCCGAGCTGCGAGCGGTGTCACAGCGAGTCGGTTCACCCGAAGAACGGCGCGGCCTGCACGACGTGCCATGATCCTCACGGGAGCACCAATCTGTTCCTGATTCGCTCTTCGATCGTGACGCCGGCGGGCGAGAGCGTGAGCATTGACTTCACGAGCCTCGCGGGGGCGGGACCTGGCGGGCTCGTGCGCGCCGGTGTGGAGGGCGAGGTGGCGGGAACGGGCCTGTGCGAGGTCTGCCATGTGGCGACGCAGCACTACAATCGTTCGGGGAACGGCTCGCCGCACGCGACCAAGTGGTGCGCCGACTGCCACTCTCACCAGAGCGGCTTTGCGCCCTCGGGCAACAAGCCTTGAAAGCGAGATCTGGGGACTTTTTCACCACGGAGACACAGAGATCACGGAGGTCTCACGGAGGATCTTTGTTCTCAGATTTGGAATCTGGGACAAAAAAAATCTCCGTGCGACTCCGTGTCCTCCGTGACTCCGTGGTGAAAAAGGCTCCCTTCGTCGCTACCTATCACCGGCAATTTCCGCCGGGCAATTCTTGCCGCATTTCGGCAAGTTACACCGGACAAGGAATGACCGGCCCTGCCCCTTTCGCAGATTGACGCGGGCCTTTGGCGGAGAGTAGCCTGCTCCAGAATCACCGACGCCAGATGGCCTGAGACTCGCCGCTTCCAGCGAGGACCGAGGGCCAATCCTCGGCGCCGAGAAGGAGCCTCTCATGAAACGCCTCTTCCTTGCGATGGCTCTCGTCCCGCTCGCGGGCTGCATCTTTGACCCGACGAACAGGACGAACCAACAGAGCACCGCGGCGATCCCCGTCGACGGCTACGCCTCGGCCGGGAGCCAGACGATCTCGCTCACGGCGAAGAACCAGAACAACGGGGTCGTGCAGTCCATCGGGTCGACGCCGTCGAACGCGACCCCGAGCTTCACGACACCCTACAACATGTATTACTGGTCCACGTCGGTCACGCCAGGGGCCCAGTTCTGGTCGCCCCAATCCGTGATGGTGAACGGCGTGGCAAAGCAGCTCAACGGGCTCGCGAACAGCGCCGGACGGCTCGAATTCACGGCGACCATGAACGGGAGCGCGCCTTTCTCCACGTTCAGCGCGTCGGCGAAGACCTGCTTCTGGACGCACTACGGCAACGGCGAGAGCGCCTTTGACTCGGGGTATGCGTGCGCCGACGGCACGAGCGTCACCGTGTTCGACAACGACGGCGTGGGCAACGGCGCACCGGCGACGGGCTGGGTGACAGACTACGTGGCAGCGAGCCCGCCGCCCGGCGTCGCGTGGGAGATCGGGCACTACGCTGTCCAGTCGCAGAACATCTACGGGGTGATTTGCCGGCCGACGTCCGCGGGGACGCACAAGGCGGTCATCATCAATCACGGGGGATACGGCCCGATCGATCAGGCCACGATCAACACGTTCTGCATCGGGAGCGCACAGGCAGGCTGGGTGACGGCGATGTCGGCGTATCGAGGGGAGCAGATCGTCCTCCCGACGGGCCTGACGTACACTTCGGGGGGCAATATCGAGCTCTGCCAAGGCGAGGTCACGGACGTGCTGCGGTTGACGGAGCTCGTGCGCGCGCGGGCGGACGTGGACACGTCGAAGATCCTCATGTGGGGGCACTCCCATGGTGGCTGCATCACCGAGCGGGCCGTGCAGCGCGGGGCGCAGGTGAAGGCAGCGGCGGTGTTCTCGGCGCCCAACGACATGGCGGCATGGTACGGCTACATCGACGCGGGCACGCAGGCGCAGCTCGCGTTGACTTTTGGTATTCCCTGGCAGAATTTCTCCGTGACCCCGGCGCAGAGCCTGATCCCGTACGATTGGCGCTCTCCGGCGAAGTACAAGGAGGACATGAAGGCGCGGAGCGACGTGAAGCTCCTGATGCTCCAGGGGGTGCTGGACACGATGATCAAGCCGAGCCAGGCGTGCACGATGGCGACCGGCTCGAACAGCCTGAACTGGCACTTCAATCTGGCGCTCTCGCCGGTGGCGCTCTCGCCGCAGCCGGGGTCGGACTGTGACAGTCTGACGTGGCAGTCGGCGGCGCCGCCTGTGGGGAGCTGGCCTGCGCAGCGGTACCTGCTGGTCTATGACTACGCCGATCACAACACGATCATCGGCGGGGCAGCGTGGGCGGCGTTCGCCGACTGGGTGGCGACGGTCTTCCCTTGATTCGCTTACGCTCTCCTTCGCTTTGCCTTCTTCGCCGGCCGCGCCGCGCCCGCTCCCGACGCTGAGCGCGGCCAGGGCCGGAACAGCACGTCTTTGGCCCCCACGAACACCAGCGCTCCCGCTCGGAGATCCTTGCCAAGGGTGAGGAGCGGCACGAGCGCGTCGTCCGATGTGTATCGCTCGAGCTGCACATAGGCCTGCTCGAACGCTCGCTCGATCTCCGCCGGCCTGGCCTTCGTTTGCAGGTATTTCACCTCGAGCATCCAGGCATATCGCCCCGCGGGCACGTCCGGCGAGAGGCCCAGGAAGAGGTCGCAATAGCCCCCCGAGAACTCCTTTTCGCTGAGGATGTGGAACATGCGGCTCTGCGAGATGTACGCGAGCAGCATCAGCTTCAAGACTTTTTCATTGAACTGCCGCAGATCCTTGGTGCCGATCCGCGCCACCACCTGCTCCCGAAAGAGCGAGAGGAGCGGCTCGATGTCGCCCTGGATGGCCATCGTCGCGAGGGCGCGGGAGAGATCCTGGGTGTCGAGGAAGATCTGCTCCTGATCTTGCAACGCGAAGGCCAGGTATTCCCATTGAAGCTCGCGAATGACGCGGTTCGGGACGACGAGCAAGGGCTCCGCCGACACGTCGGACCCGGCCCCGATCGTGAGCATGCCCATGTAATAGAAGAGCGACACGAGCTGCGCCCGACCGTGCATGGTGCGCGAGCCGAACTGCTCGACGAGAGGGCTCGACACGCTCTCTTCCGTCAAGATCGACTCCAGCAAGGAGCGAGTCTCGCCGCCTTCGGCTTCGGCCAGCTTCGCGATGCGCTGCAGGCGGTCGTAGTCGGTGCGGACGTTGAGGTCGAGCATCTGGGCCGGATAGCGGCCATCGACGGCGACGGCGCGCAGAAAATAGAGCACCAGATCCGAGTTATACATTCGCTCTGTCGCGCGCGTCGAGAAGCGATATCCATTGTAATACCGCTCCATCGTGTCGAGCAACGCCGCCCTGTCCCCTACCTTTGGATCCCGGGCGAGAGCGGGCTCGCTCGCGAGGAGCTCGTCCACGCCGCGCTCCACGTCCGCGCGCGTGAGGCCCGCCATGGCGTTGAATTGGTTCGCCTGCGAGAGGTGCGTGATGATGTTGAAGCCGGAGGAGAGGTCATCGAGCATGATGGGCGACACGCCCGTCACAAACATCCGGCCGAGCGCGCCGGTGCCTGTCCCTGCCTTGAGGGTCGCATAAAAGCTGCGAACGAACCCTGTGCCGCCGACGATCGAGTCGTAGAGGGCCTGATTCCCGTCAGCGAGCAGGCGATTGGCGAAGTGGTCGTATTCGTCGATGAGGACATAGAGCTTGCGACCGCCTCCGGCGATGATCGACAGGACCGCGCCGATGAGCCCGGCGCCGTCGTCGTGGGCGTCCAGGTTGGCTTCGAGGCGCGCGAAGTCAGGCATGTTGTCGCGGTAGCGAATGAGGAACGCGCGCACGCAGTTCTTCACCGTCGTCGCGAAGCTCCTGCGGATATCGGCGGCGTCTCCGTCGGTGTTGACGGGCGAGAAGTCGAGCGACAAGACAAGGTACTGGCCTTGCTCGGGCGTGGGGTGCTCGTGGATCCAGAGGCCGCCAAAGAGGGCCTCGAACTGCCCGGCGCGGGACGTGTCGTAGTAGTGTTCGAGCATGCTGACGAGCGTCGACTTGCCGAACCGCCGCGGGCGCAGGAAGATCACGTAGTCGGCGGCGGACTCGAGCTTCGGGAGGAAGGGCGTCTTGTCCGCGTAGAAGTAGCCTCCGCGCCGGATGTCGGAGAAGCTCGATTTGCCGTACGGGATTCGCATGAGAGGGCCTTCGTTTCAGCCGAGGTGCTTCTTGAGGAAGGCGATGGTGCGGTCCCACGCGAGGGCCGCCGAAGGGGCGTGGTACGCCGAGGGATCGGCCTCGCGCATGAAGGCGTGGCCAGCGTCGTACTCGCAGAGCTCGAAGGTGCCGCCAGATTCGTTCACGCCCGCGGCGATCTTGCGGGCTCGATCGAGGGAGATGAAGCCGTCGTTCTTGGCATAATGGCCCAGGACTGGCACGCTCGTTTTGTAGCCGTTCAGGTATTCGTCCTTGCCGAGGCCATAAAAAGGCACCGAAGCGGCGAGGGCAGGCAGGTTGCACGCCGCGACGAGGGCCATGGCCCCTCCGAGGCAAAAGCCGGTGATCGCCACCTTGCCCGTGGAGCGGGGATGAGCGGCGAGTGTATTCAAGGCAGCAGACATGATCTCCAGGGAGCGAGGGGTCTTCATCTCGTCGGAGAGCTTGTAGGCCTCGGCGGCGTCCGTCGTGGAGCGGCCGCCGTAGAGGTCGACGGCGAGCGCCGCGATGCCTTGGGCGGCGAAGAGGCCGCAGAGCCGGCGGATGTCGTCGTTGATGCCCCACCACTCGTGGATGACGATGATCCCGGGGACTTTGTGGTCCCCCTCGGGCAGGACAAGCTCTGCGGCGGCCGGGCCACCGTTCGTCGCGATCTCGGTGCGTTCGATCATGCGGGCCCCATACCACGGGGGCCGGCGGGCGTGACGGGCTGTTTCGGGAGATGCCGAGGCGGGGGCGGCCCGAGACCGTCGCCGACGCCGTCGCCGTCGCCGTTGCCGATCAATCCTTTGGGCGTAGCTCTCACGCTGACGCTCCTGAGCGACGCATTTTCTCCAGCGACCACCAGACGAGCAAACGCCGCTCATCCTCTCTATCGCCCTATCCCATTCCCCCCATTTTCCACTCCCCCTTTCCTCTTGAGCAATATCCCTCTCGCTCAAGACAAGAGGGGAACGGTGGGCGCGCCGAGGGACGACGAGCGGGGCCTCGGCCCGAGCCAGTGGCGGCGGTGCGCGTTGCTTGGGGGGGTCGGCGGCCCTGGACTGCTACCGTGGAGTCGATCGGGCACCGTCCCATCCCCGAACGCTGCAGAAAATTGACGAGGGCAACGTAGCCATTGCCGCTCACCGGGCCGGGCGCTCTCGCCGCTGACGGCTTGTGCCACAACGGGTCTCCTGTGGAAGAGCACGTGGGTCGTGGGGGTGTGGCGGCGCTCGCCCTCTCCTTGATCCACCGGCCAAGCGGGCGAGCACCTACGCCTCATTTTCTCGCAGATTGTTGTGGACTACCCATTGAATGAGGCTAGTGTACTGGTCTCTGCACGGTGTCGCGGGGACGCCGCGCAGAGCAGAATGGAGGAAGCATGATTGCTTCGTTGGGAGCGGGACAAAAGGGGCCTTCTTTGACCGAGGATCCTTGGAGTGAGCGGCTTGTGGGCGACTTGATCTCGGTGCTCTCGTGCCTGTGTCGCTGGAGGTCGGATTTCTATCGTTCGCGTTGCGCCTGCAAGGTCGGGGCTCTGGGGTCCAAGGTGCCTTTGCCGGAGAGCGTGCTCAGCGCCGTCCTTGGCGTCGGGCTTGAGCAGAGCGGCTGGTCGGCCGAGCGAGAGGCGCTCTCCGGCCAGGGGCGAGCGGATCTCAAGCTCACCGCAGAGGGGGGGACGGCGCTCGTGGAGGCGAAGATTTGGGGCCGCAACAACTGGCGGGAAAGTCAAGAGCAGATCGAGCGTCTGTGGGCCCCCGGCGTCACTTGGGCGGCGGTGGTGATGTTTCTCATGGGTGGCAGTTGTGGCACAGCCGGAGAGTACTGGGCTCGATGCTTGTGTCGCCCGGGGCGGTCCGTCCAACCGGCCCAGGCACGACCACCTTTGCTCGGGAGATTCCACGTGGAGAGCGTGACGAGAGCCGGAGCTCATGTGTCGGTCGAGCATCTGCTGGTCTCCCTCCCGTGGTCGGAGAGGGCTCCTCGCCCCGACGATGTCTTCTCCTCTCGCGCGTGTTGACCTCGCTCTCCCTCACACGCCCTCTTCACACGCCCCCTTCACACGCGCCTTCTCGCCTTCGGGCCCCGCCTTCTCGCTCGCCTCGCCCCTTCCGTTGCGGCAGCTCTGCCGCGAGCGAGGAGGTCGAGCCGGTGAAGCCCGGGATTTGCCTGGGCGACCACGCCCCGCTCGCTGAGCGAATCGCGCAACAGAATCGCCGCCCGCCTCCTACCCCTCCACTACCTGCTGTCCCACGCGCTCACGAGCTCCAGCCTTTTGCGAGCGCCAGTCGCCCAGAGTCGCCCAGCCTCCGGCGGTAGGGCTTGACATGCCAACGCCAGAGATGCTGAGAACGAGAGAACAGCGCACAACAAGGCGGCTCCGGGCTCTCGAATCGCCCTGCATGGCGACGAGTCTCCTCGGCAACGCCGCCGACGCACAAAAACGTGCCGAGCTCGGCGTCAGGGAGAGATCTACACCCAATCCTTTTTCGAAGAGCGGGCGACGAGGGCGCGGGCCGCGAGGGCGGAGGCGATCAGGAGGACCCCGAACCGAAGGACGTGGAGTCGAACCTCGGACTCGGGGGCCTTGTCGACGTTGTCCAGGTGCGCCCCTGCGTGGACGGCGATCGCGACAGCCATGCTCCGATTGCCGCGTTCGAACACCCACGCGACGACCAGGCTGTAGAGCGCGAGCTGAACCATGTAGTTGGCGACGGTGAAGGGGGTCGGGGCGCCCTTTTCCGCGGTGAAGAGCATGCCAAGGTGCCAGAGGCCCCAGACGGCGCCGAGGAGGAGATTGCCAATCACGGGCCCGTGCCGCTCGACGAGGCGGGGATAGGCGAACCCGCGCCAGCCGAACTCTTCGCCGAAGGAGAAGACGAACATGGCCACCACGAATTCGGGCTTGTTGGGGTAATAAAACCACCTCTCGGGGTGGCCGCCGAGCGCCACTTCGAGGAGCGTGGCGGGCAGGTGGATGGCGGCGGGGAGGAGGAGCGCGATGATGATCCACACCGTGGGTGCGCGCAGCGCGCCGGGGTTTGGGGCCGCTTGCGGCCCCATCGAGACAGACGGCGCGCGCCATCGGCCAAACGTCGCGCGGAGATCGTGGCGATAGAGGCCCAGCGCGAGGGCAGCGAACGTGGGGCCGAGGGCGCCGAGACCGACGAGCGGGAGGGCGTACGGCGGTGGTGTCGAGTGGGTCATCCACGCGAGGACCATCGGCAGATCCAGGGCCCACGTGATCGCGCACGCCAGGGCGAGGAAGAGATAGGCGTCGTATTTCGCGTCCTTCATCGCGGGCCTCGGCGAAGGATGGTAGGGCACGTCGGGGGCTCGCGTCTCGCGCCTCCTCGTCGGTGCGCGGGCGTGCTATGGGTTGGGCATGAAGACGCTCAAGATCAAGGCGCGCGACGGCAAGGTCTACGATGTCTCCGCGGCGCCGCCGGGAGGGGCGCACGAGGTCTCACTGGGGGGTGCGAACCTGGGGTCATTCGTGCTGCTGCCCGAGGAGACGAAGCTCAACGTGAAGAGCAAGGCGATGACGGAGATCCTGCTGGTGGACATCGCGGATCGCTTCGTTGCGGCCGGCGGCGCGCCGATGGGCATCGCGAAGTGAGCGACGAGCGTGGCTGTCATTCGCTGGGCGGAGCGAGCCTTGTTCTGCTACCCGCACGGCTCGCCGCGTGCGATACTGTCACCATGACCGCCGCCCGGAAGCTCGAGCCCGCTCACGACCCCGTGCTCTTCGCGTTCGATAACGCACCGATCGCCGAGGAGCCGGAGACGGAAGAGGAGCGCGCCGCCGTTGAGGAAGCTCGGGCGGACGGACGCTCCCGCGTGATCGACAGGGCCGAGATGCGCTCCATCCTCGAGCGCGTGCGACGCGCCGAGCACGGCGGATGATCTGGACGCTCGAGCTGTCGTGGGTCGCCGAGCACCGCGACCTTTTCACGGTAGGGTACCCGGCGAGCGAGCGCATCATGATGGCGCTCTATCAGCTCGCCGAAACGGGCCGCCCGGTTCCTCAGCAGGTGTCGGCGGACGAACCAACCACTTCAGGCTCCGCGTCACGGGCGCGGAAGCGCGGCTGTTCATTGACCGCCGGACGCGCACGATCCGCGTGGAGCGCATCTTCCGTCGCAGGTAGGTAGAGTAGCTAGCTCAAAGGGAGCTCTGCGCCGGCTTGATGGCGCCTGTGCCGTCGACGAGCAAGGCGCGGACTCCCGCTGTCGTGCCCACGAGGATCACTCCATAGGTGCTGCCCGAGAGGACGCGCACCTCCGTGAGGATGGTTGTCTTGGCGCTGCCCGTCGCGTCGCGACCGTCCGTGATCACGATGTCTTCGGCGTCCTTGATGCGCTCCGCAGGGGCGAATCGCATGCGGAGACCGCCTGTCCCGCCGGCGTTCCACACGAGCAAGAGCTTGCCGTTCACGTCGGCCGCCGCGATGCCGCTCGCGTCCGCAGGGGCGATCTCGGAGACGGCCCCGAGCAGCTCGCGGACCTGCACCACCGTGGTCGTGCAACCGGACGCCGCGCACCTCGCCTGGCGAATGACAGGGAAGTTCTTGTTGTTCTCGACAGCGTGGGTGATCTGGGTGCTCATCGCCTCGACGCCACGGCACGTGAGGGCGCCGCCGCGAGTGGCTGTCTTGACAGGCGCGGCCCAGCGGCCTCCAGCATACATGGAGATGACATCGGTCGTCGCGCCGGAGACGCGCACAGCGAGGCCGTCGTCGCTGCGACAACCCACCACGGAGGCCTCCTTTTCATTGGTGGGGCTCGCCTCGTCGACGGTGCCGATCTCGATGGCAGCGCCCTCGGGGCCCTCTTTTCCAAGCTTCTTTGCCAGGAGCTTGGAGGGCGCCGAGCGCGAAGGGCCCTTGTATACAGCCCAGTCCCAGAAGAGGCCGGCGAGGCCCGCGGCGTCGAGATCCGATGCGGAGAGGAAGGGTCGAGTCGAGACAGGGCCTGTCGGTTTGGCCACGACAAGGCCAATGTCCTTGCCTCTCTCGCTCTTCGCGAGGGCCAGGAAGGAGCCGTCCGCGCGAGACACAGCACCAGGAGAGACGGCGGCGGCGATGATCTTGTCGCCGTTGGGGGGGAAGATGCCGAGCTGGCCGCGATCACCCGCGAAATAGAAGGGCTGCGCGCGATCTTCGGTGGTGCCCGCGAGCGAGAGGCCGGGGCTCATCTTGGCCGCTTCGGCAGGGACCTTGACGCAGCGAACAGTGGTGTCTGTCGGCGCGACCGTGCAGAGCGCGGGGCCCGCGGCGGCGTCCTTGGAGTCGACGAGGAACCGGAGCTTGGGGGGCGCGCCGGAGGCTTGTTCGTGGACGTCCGCGAGGACGAAGTTGCCCGAGAGGAACTTGGGGACCGCGGCGAAGGCCTCGCGCGTGAAGACGACGTTCGCGACGGCGGGGGCGACCGGGCCCTTGGCCGTGGCGCCCAGCTTGAGGCCGCTGTTCTTCGCGTCGGCCCAGAGCTTCTCGACGAGCGGCGAGAGATCCGTCGTGGCGTTGGCGTCCTCCTTGAGGGCCTTCGCGAGCGCGTCCGCGGAGACCTTGAGGGCGTCGCTCTTCTCGGCGGATCCAGCGTTTTCGGCGAGCGTGAAGGCCGCTGTGGCGCAGCTCGAGGGCCACGGGGCCTCGCCCGGCTTGCTGCGCTTGTCCTTGGCCATGCCCACGACGGCGAGCTGCACGGCGGAGGCGCGCGCGGCGGGCGTCTCGCCGTCCTTCAGCGCGGGGCCGAGCATGCAGGCGTTGAGATCGGTCCACGCGCCCTCGAGGGTGGCGGCGCTGCGCGAGTCGGCGGCGCGCACGACGGCGAAGACGAGACCGCCGACGACGACGGCCCCGATCGCCCCGAAGAGGACGACCTTTCGCCATCGTTTCTGGCTTCCCAGCTCGACCGCGAGCATGCGGGTCGGCAGTTGCAAGAGCTCGGTCTTTTTTCCCATGTGTCCGGCGTGGAGTATCTCTTGCTGCGGCCTTGACCGGCAACATCTGGTATCGTCGCCCCCCTTCCCAAGGTCGTTTTCGCGCGAACGTGAAGCCTCCCATCGCCGCGCAAATCCACCTCTCGCCGGGCCACAGGCTCGACCAGCGGTACGAGCTCCTGGCCCCCGTCGCGCAAGGCGGCATGGCCGTCGTGTGGGTCGCGCGCGTCGTCGGCAAGCTGGGGCTGGAGAAGCTCTACGCCGTCAAGACGATCCTCCCGCACCTCTCGGACGATCCGGCCTTTCGCACGATGTTCCTCGACGAGGCGAAGCTCGCGTCGCGCATCCGTCACCCGAACGTCGTCGCGCTCGAGGACCTCGGCGAGGAGGCCGGGCAGCTCTACATGGTGCTCGAGTGGGTGCAGGGCGACGCGCTCTCCAGGCTTTATTCCGAGGCAAAGGAGCACGGCGCGACCATCCCGCCGAACCTCTTGCTCCGCATCCTCGCGGACGCTTGCGCGGGCTTGCACGCGGCGCACGAGCTGCAAGGCGACGACGGGCGATCGCTCGGCGTGGTGCACCGCGACATCTCGCCGCAGAACCTGCTCGTGACGACGGCGGGCGTGACGAAGGTGATCGATTTCGGGATCGCGACCGCCCTCGATCGCCTCGCGGAGAAGACGCGGACGGGCATCTTGAAGGGGAAGATCGAGTACGCCGCGCCCGAGCAGGTGCAGATGAAGCGGCTCGATCGGCGCGCGGATCTGTGGGCGCTCGGCGTGGTTTTGTACCAGTACCTCGCGGGCCGATTGCCCTACATCGCGGAGCGCGACATCGACATGGTGGAGGCGCTCGTGACGTTGCGACCGCCGGATCCGCTGCCCGCGCACGTGCCCCCGGCGCTCGCGAACGTGGCGATGACGGCGCTGCGGCCGCGGCGCGAGGAGCGCTATCCGAACGCGCTCGAGATGCAGCGCGCGCTCGAGGCGTGCATGACGGCGCCGACGACGACGACCGATGTGGCGGCGTTCTTGAGCGAGCACCTGTCGTCGCGATTGGAGGGGCGACGAAGGGAGATCGCCGAGGCGATCCGCGCGGCGGATGAGCGAGCGGGCAGCACGTATCGGCCCAAGCTTGCGTCGATCCCGGAGCTCATGCCCTTCGGGGAGGCGGCGCCTCCGTCGGCGGAGCCCGCGGATCAGCTCTCGCGGATGACGGCGCGCACGCGGATCACCCCGCTGGAGCGCGATCATTGGATCGCGATGATCATGGCGATCGTCGTGACGGTCGCCGTGTGGGCGGCGCTCTTGTTCGTGCTCGCGGGCGGGATGTCGAAGGGCCGATGAGCAGCGAGATCGAAGACGACGAGGAGGGCGCGACGCAGATGATGTCGTCGAAGTCGCTCGTCGGCGACGCGACGTCGGACGCGCTCGACGAGGAGGAGGGCGATCTCACGGTGCCCTTCGATCGGGGCATGGCGTTCGCGCAGGCGGCGCGGCCTCGGCCCGCGGCGGGGCTGCCGGCGGCCCCCGGTGCGGGCTCCGCTGGGGGACGCAGCCCCGACGCGGCGCAGAGGCAGAGCCCGGCGATGGCGCCGCCGCGAGGCCTCCCGTTGCCCGCGATCGCGCCCTCCGCGCCTGCGCGGCCGCTGTCGAACGAGGCGACGACGCCGCAGCGGCGATTGACAGGGGCGATGACGCCGGAGCCGATCGAGCCCGACCTGGGCACCGGATCGATCACGGTGCCTGTCGTGCGGGACGAGCTGCCGCTCCCCAGGCTGAACGAGTTTGGGGACACAGGGGAGATGACGGTGCCGCGCGGGCTCGCTCCCAGGGCGCCGGAGCCTCGGGGGGTGCCGAAATACGATCTGCCCCCTCCGGCCTACAAGCCCCCTCCCCCGCCGGGGCAAGCGGGGCAGATGGGGAGTCGCCCGGGGTCGGTGCCGCCGCCTGCGCCGTACATGCAGGGGCACGCACAGGCGCCCATGCAGGGCCACGCACAGGCGCCCATGCAGGGCCACGCACAGGCACCCGTGCAGGGGCAAGGGGGGTCGCGGCCGGGGTCGATTCCGCCAGGATACATTCAGTCTTCGACAGTGCCTTTTCCGGGCCTCGCGCAGGCGCCCACGCCGCCGCCGCAGGGTCAAGGGCACTCTCTGGCGCAGATGGCCACGCCGCCGCCGCAGGGTCAGGGGCACTCTCTGGCGCAGATGGCTACTCCGCCGCCACAAGGGCCCATGTCGGTGGCCGCGCCGAGCGTGCCCGCGCCGAGCCTTCCGTCGGCGAAGCTCCGGTCTCCTCCGGTGTTCATCGCGGTGATGGTGGCCTGCACGGTGCTGACGGTGACTGGCCTGTTGCTGCTCGTTTACCTGAAAGTGAAGCATTTCTGGTGAGGCGCGCAGGAGCAGAGGCGCCGACCCCGGGCCGAAGGCGCGGCGCGCGTGACGGCGAGACTGACGCTCTCGGGAAGATTGACGCTCTCGGGAAGGCTGACGCGCGCGGCGCCGAGATTGCCGCTCTCGGGAAGGCTGCTGCTCTCGGGAAGACTGCCGCTCTCCTCTCGATTGTCTTCTTGGGGCTCGGCGGAGGGTGGGCGAGCGCGGGTTGCTCTTCGCCCGAGACGGCCTCTTCTGGTGGCGGACAGACAACGTCGACCACATCCATGGCCGGGGGCGGCGGCGCAGGCGGACAGGGCACCTCGGGGAGCGGCGGGGACATGGGGGGTGCCGGGGGCGGGGGCGGCGAGCCTGGCAATCCCAACTGCGCTGTTCCACCGGGCGCCTCGGACCTGATTCACGAGGGGATCCCTTCCTCGGGGCTCACGTGCACGCGGTTCCCCTTCCCCCTCGCTTCGCCGCGCGACGTCGTAGAGGCCGACGACGGGACGATCTTCGTGACCGAGTTTGGCGCGGGGAGGATCGTGCGGCTCACGGACAATGGATTCGTCCAGGTGGCAGCCGGGCTGACGGCCCCGATCGGCCTGCGCGAGGACGCGGACGGCTCCCTGCTCGTCACCGAAGAGGGATTGTATACACTCGCGCGAATCGACAGGGCGACGGGCGCTCGCGCCCAGATCGCCAAGCTGCCGCACAACGTCACGTACCTCGCTTTGTCGGGCGGCAAGGCCTATGTGTCCCTGTTCTGGGAGCTCGCGGACACGAAGAAAGGCGGCGTCTACGAGGTCGACCTCTCGACGGGCGCCGCGGCCCCGTGGGTGACGGCGCTGAACGTCCCGGAGGGCCTCTTTGTGGACGGCGCCGGCCAGCTCTTCGTCGCAGAGTGGCTGTTGCCCTCGGCTGTCCACCGCTTGCCCGCGGGCGGCGGCGCTGCCGGGGAGGCGACAAAGATCGCGACCGGCTTTCAGAACGTTTATGGCCTGGCGAGCGACGGCGCGGGCGGGCTCTACGCGGGCGACCACGCCGGAAAGATCGCCCACGTGACGAGCGACGGCGCCCGGACAGACCTCCTCACGAACATCGGCCGACCCGGCGGTCTCTGGGTCGCCAAGAACGGCGACCTCTGGATTGCGGAGTTCGTCGATTTCGGGCAAACTGGATATCTGATTCGCCTCCGGGGCTTGTGAACGCGGCCCCCTTCCCTGCACCGGCTCGCCCTTGTCTTCGCTCGTGGATCGCCCTGTCTCCTCTCACGGCTCGCCTCCTGTCTTCGCTCGCGGCTGGCCCGCCAGTCTCCCGAAAGGCACGCATCCCCGAAAGGCACCTTCGCATGGCGCTCTCTTCTGCTCACCGGACACTCCTCCTCGGACAGGCCATCGGCAGCGTCGTCCTCAACGTTCCGCTGAACGGCGGGGCCGCGTGGGGCTCTTTCCCGCCTGTCCCGTCCCTGCCCCTCTTCGCGAAGGGCAACTGCGTCGCTGGGGACACCATCGGGACCAGCTTCTTCCTCCCGCTCGTGACGTGCCTTGTCCTCACGCCCATTGTCCGGAGGCTCCTGCGGAAGCGGGCGGTCGCCCCCGTCGCGCGCGCGGACCTTCCCGGCTTCGTCCGCTTCTTGCCGGCCAACTTCGTGGGACGCGGCGCGCTCGTCGGCCTCATCTCTGCCCTCACCATCGCCCTCGTGACGCTGGCCCTCCTCCACGGGCTCGGCTTCGAGGCGATGACGCGCGGCCAGGTGGCGATCTACAAGGCGGTGTATACAGCCATCCTCGGCATCCTCGTCACCCCCCTCTTCGGCTACCGCGCCCTCGCCGACGCCGCGCCCCAGAGCGCCTGACAGAATCGGACCGAGCCGACGACAGGAGACATGTCGCGGCCAAGGCGCGAGCGCGGAGGCTCGGCGGTCACGGCTTGTAGCTCGGCAGCTCCACCACGTACGTGTCCACCGTCTCGCCGTTCCCCCAGTCGCTACCGAACACAGCCCGTGTTCCACTGGGGCTCGGCACCGTGTGCGGCTCGGCCCAGTAGGGCTCCTGGAGCTTCGTGTTGTCCTTTCCCCAGCTCCGGTGGCGCCCGATGCGGCACACCTTGCCTGTCGCCGTGTCTGCGACGAGGTTCTCCATGTCGAGCAGCCCCTGCCCCGAAGTGTCGCCGATCGTGGAGACGAACACCCACCCTGGCTGCCTGTACGCCATCCCCGAGAGGTGCACTGTCGGCGGATAAGGCCACCCCGTCTTTGGCCCGATCACGCGTGGCCCCAAGGCTCCGTCAGGTCCAGTGTCCGCACCACGTTGAGCGCGGCGTCCGTCACCTCCCCCGTGTCGCTGAGATAGGCGAGATCGCCGCTGGGCGCCGCCTGCGCGGGGTTTCCAGCGATCGTCTTCTGCGCGAGGACCTTGTTCTGCGCGATGTCGTAGAGGAACACCTGATCATCGCACCCGAGGCCGATGCGCTTGGAGTCCCACGACGTGAACAGGGGATCGCTCCCCGCGCTCACGCTGCCTGCGCAGAAGTCGAACGTCGTGAGGACCTCTTTCGTCGCGGCCCCCACGTGGTACCGAATGAAGTCCTTGCCCTTCACCCCATCCACATAGAACAGCACGTCCGGATCCGTTGTGTGCCAGTAGACCTGCTCGATGTCCGCGGGTGAGATGTCGAGCGGGCCGAGGAGCGCATAGGTCTTGCCGTCGTAGAGCAGGTGTGCGCCCTCCGCGACAGAGAACAGGAGGAGCCTTGATTCATCGGCGTTCCATGCGGAGATCGTCGAGTACATCGGCTTCACCACAGGGTCGTTGCCCCCGCCCGCCGAGACGCCTGTGATCCGCCGGATCGTGGTGCCAAATTCGGCGTCTGTGACGGCCTGTCCGACAGCCGGCTTGGCGAGCGCCGTCATGGGGTGAGGGTCCTTGTCTTGTACGAGGCCCGCGCAGAGGTCGACTGGCGTGCTCCCGCCGGTGCCGCCGGTGCTCGTGCCCCCGGTGCTCGCCCCCCCCGTGCCCGTGCCGCCGCTGCCGCCGGGTGTCATGGAGCTGCCGCCGTGCCCGCCATTGCCGCTGGATCCCGATCCTCCGTCGCCGCAGCCGACGGCGAGAGCCCCGATCGCGAACAGCACCCCACAGACGCTCCATCCCGACTTCATGCCCCGAGGAGACGCCTCGTCGCCCGGAGTGTCAAGTCAGGGTCGCGGCCTCCCTCGCGGAGCAGGCTTGGGGGGAGGGGCGGGCTTGGGGGGCTTGAGGAGCGCAGGGTCGAGCGGGGGATCCGCGGCGTCCAGGGCCACGAGCTCGCAGGTGCAGCGGCGAGGATCGGTGTCGCAGACAGAGGGTGGGAGGCTCTTCTTGACTTGATCCGACGCGGCTTCGGCCTTCTCCCACATCGCGACGAAGCTCTCCGCGCCCCGGAAGAGGACCGAGATCTCTGTCTCGGTGAGGCCGACGTTCTTGGCGTCCTGGAGGAGATCAGGGAGCATTCCGTAGTGGGCCAGGCCGTCGATGTTGAGGTCGAAGTCGGCGTCCCCGAGGCGGCTCCGCGTGAGGGGGGCGTTCTTGCCGGACATCTCGGCCCACGCTCTCCACACCTCGGCTGTCAGGGCCGCTGTCTTCGCGACGTCGCCCGTGAGGGAGGGCTCGGTCAAGGACGAGGGCTTTCCAAGGCAGATCGGCGCCGAGCGGACACACCCCCAGAAGGCGCCCGCGATCTGTTTGTCCCGCGCGTCGGCGCCGGAGAGACTGCCCGTGTTCTTGGCCACCCAGAAGCCGCGCGCGAATTTCTGGGCCGGCATGGGGTCGGGATCCGAGACAGCCACTCTCTCGCCGTCTCCGGCGAGGTACCGGGCCGCCGCTTGCCAGGCGTGGCGCTGGTCCTTCGTGAGGAACAGCTCCTTTCCGTCGGCCTTCGCGCTCTTGTCGTCGCCGCTGAATCGGCCCCACTCGTGGCGGCGGAGAGGGGTCGTGTCGCTGTAGCGGACTCCCCCTCTCTGGGCGTCGCGCTGCGAGGCGAGGAGGTTCACGCGGCGCGCGTCCTCGCCCGCTGTCCAGCAGGCGAAGGGGCCGAATCGGGGGGCGGCCTGCTGTCCGAGGCCGTTGATGTCGGTGCCGAGGCCGACTCCCCCGCTCGTGGCGGACGCGACGCCCCCGCCCATCGTGGACATGGCATAGCGGAGCTGCGTCACGAAGCTGGGAGTCCCGCCGTCGCAGTCGGCGAACCCGATCGCGCCCACGGTGGGTCCTCGGGAGGTGCCGACTCCGACCATGCCCCCGAGGCGCTGGATCCGCGCGAGCTGCGTCCTGCTCTTGAGTCGCTCGCTCGCCCAGCTCTGGGGCTGCGCGGCCTCGTTGGGCCCGAGGGCGGTGGCGAGGAAGCCTGTGTGGGACGCCATCACGGGGTAGCTGTATTTCTCGGCCATCGAGAGGACCTCGTCCTCGGCGATCGCGGACATGTGGTCAATGTCGATGATCATCCCGAGCCGCATCATCTCTTGCACGAGCACGCGCCCTGCGACGGTGAGGCCGTATTTGTGGGCCTGTCCGGCGCCGCCCGTCGGGCCCGAGGGGGGCGGAGACATGCCGGCGACGTGGAGATCGACGATGAATTTCTCGCCCGCGCTCTGGTCCTTCCAGTCGACGTCGCGTGAGTAGAAGATGCCTTCCGCGGCCGTGGTGGGGCGGAGAGCGAAGTGGTCCTTGCGCATGGCGGAGTTGCCGAGGTCGAACATCACGTCGTATACAGCGGGGGATCCGAACGCGTTCTCCCCGAGGTGGACGGCGATGACGTGCCGGACGCCCCGGGAGCGGAGGCACCCCAGATAGGGCTGCACGGTGGCGCGGATCTTCGTCTCGTCGGTGAGCCCGGTGAGCTTCTTGTCGATGCCGCCGAAGGTCTCGACCTCGGTGCCGAGGACGACAGCCAGCTTGCCCTCCTGGGCCAGGCCGCGCGCCTCGCCGGCGGAGAGGGCCAGTCCGGCGAAGGCGCGGACGTCGGGGAGATCCAGGAAGGCTCGGGCCGCTTTGGTCTGCTCGCGGATGTTCCACTCGTCGCCGGAGGGGTTCTCGGGGACGCCGGGCTCGTAGAAGCGAGAGAGGTTGTAGACGACCTGGAGGAACTGGTAGTTGACGGCGTCGGCCTGCACCACCCGGAGGCCGCCTTGCCAGGCGCGACGGAGCCAGTCCAGATAGGCCTGCTGGTGGTAGACTGTCCGGAAGTTGGAGAATCCACGAAAGGCGGGAAATCCCGAGCGATCGTGCCCGCCCTCGGGGGGCATGGTGAAGAGGACGCCCTCGCCCGGGGCGGTGCCGTGCATGGCTGTGCACTGGCCCATGGCCTTGTTGGGATCGCTCGGCGAGGACGGGCCGGTGGTGCCCTGAGGGGTGACCGAAGAGTGGATGTCGCCCCAGAAGAGCTGCCCGCCGAAGGCCATGGGCGTGAAGAAGTGGGCGTGGAGATCGGCGAAGCCCCAGATTCGATCGCGCAGGTCGACTGTCGTGGTGGGGGCGGGCTTTTGTTCGGAGAGCGTGAAGTCGCTGGCTTCGATGGAGCGCTCCGGGTCGTCGTCGCGCACGACGATGCGCACGCGGCGAGCAGAGGGCTTGTCGGCGAAGAGGAGGTCGAGGTCCCAATCAACGTGGGTGTAGCGACTGCCGCCTTGCTCGGGGGTCGTCTTGACGACGACGTGGTCCCCTTCGACGAGCTCGACGGAGGTCTTGGAGTCCAGAGGGCGCTTGAGCGAGAAGGAGAGCCAGCGTGGGGCCGGGCGAAAGGGGGTCGAGACGATGGTGCCTGTTGGCTGCTTGCCTGTCTGGATCCAGCAGAGCCCGGCGACGCCGGAGGAGAGCACTGTCTTCCAGTAGTCGCCGCCGATCTGGTCAATCTCGCCGCGCTCGAAGCTTGGCTCGTCGGTGCGGAGATGGGAGCACGCGATGGGGTCTTTCAGGGTGCCCGTCGTCTCGAATCCGGCCGGCAGCTTGCCGTCGACGAAGGTCCACGGGGGCGGCGTCTGGGGGCCTTCGACGGGGGGTGAAGGCGCGGGGGGCGGGCCGACCTCGGTGCCGCCGCACGCCGCGAAAAGCAGGGCTGTCCATGGCCACCATCGCGTCGCGCCGAAGGCTGTCCGTCGCATTTTGCACCTCGCGGCTTCGACGGTATCAGGGGAGCGGCGGGCTCCACAAGGCGCCGGATCAACGGATCAAGGGGGCACGAGGGCACGAGGGCACGGAGCGCGAACCGCGAGGGCGACGTCGGGGGGTTCGCGAACCGCGAGGGCGACGTCGGGGGGTTCGCGAACCGCGAGGGCGACGTCGGGGGGGGCTCGCGAGCCTCGAAGGCGGCGTCCCGGGGGCGCGCGAACCTCGAAGGCGCCGTCGGGGGGGTTCGCGAACCTCGAGCCACCGCGCCGGCCGTTGGTGGATTTTGCACCAGGCTATTGGTGGATTTTGCACCAGGCTGTTGGTGGATTTTGCACCAGGCTATTGGTGGATTTTGCACCACCGACGGATGGGGGATGGGTCGGCGTGAACACCCTCCGGGCGGAGGCGGCGAGCCCGCCAGCCTCGCGACCCGAAAGCCAACGCTCAGAGCGTGAAGGTCACCTTGGTGAGCTTGTGGGGGGCGGAGAAGCGGAGCTTGTGGAGCTCGTCGACCACGCAGTCGACCGCGGATTCGGCCTTTTCGTCGGGCGGGGCGACACCCGCCGTGCGGACGCGGCCGTCGGGCTCCAGGTAGGCTGTCGCGAGGAACGCGCCCGTCATGCCCTTTCGGCAAGTGGCTGTCTTCTTTTGCGCGAGCTGGACGAGGCCGCGGAGGCGCTTGACGTCGAGGGTGTGGGGCGCCGCGGAGGGCTCGATTTCGAAGGTCTTCTGGGCGAGCCCTTCGCCGGAGAGGGGCTTTGGCCATGTCTCGGCGCGGACCATGTCAAGGACGCAAGACTCGGTGGCTCGGTCGCCGAGCGTGGATGATTTCATGTAGGCCCAGCGGACTCCACCCTTGCGGTCGACGCGGTAGGCGACGGTGAAGGCGCCGCCGAGGGCCTCGACGCGGGATGTGCCCGTCTCCAGACAGCGCTGCACGCGGGGGGAGAGGCGCTTCCACTGGTCGTCGACGGCGTATTCGTTCATGCCGCCGATCTCGGACTCGTAGTAGCTGGCGCCTGTGTCGACCTTCTCGACGACGGGGGCGTCGGTGATGGCGGCCTTGGGGGGAGGCGCGCCCGCGCAACCGAGCGTCAGCGCGACGAGCATGACCGCCCCGAGGAGTCCCGCGCCGGACAGCGGCGCCGGTGGGGGGGTGGAACGATGATCCAGGGGGTGGCGGTGCATGTGCTGGATAGTTCGCGGCGTCCGTCGGGAGAACCGGGGGACGCGCGCCTCCGAGCTTTCATCCAAGCAAACACCCTGCCGCGCGGGAAGGGGGAAAATCGCGGGCCGACGGCCGGGGTTGCGCAATTCGTATCCAGGGGAAGACAAGCAGTTTGTGCAATTCCGCCCGGAGCGAAGAATTCGAGTCAAGGCAGGATCTGAAAGGGGATCTTCTCGGCCGCGAGCCGGGCCGTCGTGGTGGCGATGGCGACAGGGCTTTGATCCGCGCCGATGAAGCGGCGAGACAGGTGCGCGGCGGCGACGAGGGTGGTGCCGCTGCCGCACATGAGGTCCGCGACGGTGGAGCCTGGGCGACTGGATGCTTTTAGAATACGAATCAGGAGGCGCTCGGGTTTTTGGGTGGGGTAGCCCGTGGCCTCCTTGCGAAGGGGGGTGTTGGCCACCATCGCCGGGATGTCGGTCCACACGCTGCCGAGGCGGCGGCCCTCGTCGGCGTAATAGCGGTAGGCTTTTCCGGCGATGATTCGCTCGCGGTACTTGCGGCCGTCGGGCGCTGTGTGGGTGAAGTGCATGGCGAGGCTCGTGTCGGCGAAGGGCTCGCGCAGCTCGGGATCCGCGGCGTTGTAGACTGCCAGCTTGCGCTCGGAGGGGGCGCGGACGTAGAGGAGCAATGTCTGGTGGGTGACGGAGAAACCGCGCGCGCCGCGGCTCCCGTTGCCGGGGGACCAGATGATCTCGCCGAGGAAGGCGCCCCGGCCAAACACGGTGTCGGCCGCGACCTTGACCTCGTGGACAGCCCGGTGATCGAGGTGGAGATAGAGAGTGGCTCCCCTGGACATGCGGGCTCGAATGGCGTCGAGACGGGGGGTGAGCATGGCGACGAGCGCCGGAGCATCGAGCTTGTCGTCGTAGGCCGAGGGCCCGCTCGCGGCGATCTTTCGGCCCCGGCGCTGCCCCTTTTCGTGGCGCGCGGACATGGTGGCTCCGACGCCGTACGGGGGGTCCAGATAGACGAGGTCAAACTCGATGCCCGCCGGCAAGGACTGGCACGCTTCGAGCGCATCCCCCTTGAAAAGGATGTTCGCTCCCGTTCCCGCCTCCGTCTCCGTCTCCGTTCCCGTTCCCGTTCCCGTTCCCGTTCCCGTCTCCGCTCCCGTTCCCGTTCCCGTCTCCGCTCCCGTTCCCGTTCCCGCCTCCGTCGGAACAGCCCCACTCTCCCCCTCTCTGACCCCTCTCATCGCCTCGGGCAAAGTGGCGCTCTTGGGGCGGGACCTCATTCGATGGCGCCCTCGGGCTCCTTCGCGTCTTCGGGCTTCTTCGCGGCGTCCGGAGGGGTCACGAGGGCGGGAGTCGTCGCCGAGGCCACAGGCGCGCTCGCGACAGGCGCCGCCGCCTTCTGGTAGCTCGCGAGCACGTCGGGCGACAGGAGATCTCCGACGATGGCCACCACGAGATCCTGGTCTGTCATGGGGGGCAGTTGCGGCATGGGAGACAGCCAGCGCCAGCGAGGGCCGCCTCCCGCACAGCCCGCCACGAGCTCGTCGGGAGTACAAGCGACCCGCAGGTGCAGGTGGTCCGCGTGAGGGGTGCTGTCGCCAGGCTGGAGGAGGACGCTCTCGGCTCGGTGGAGGATCTCGTCGCTCTCGCCGCGGGCGCGCGCGTGCTCGATGATCAGGGCCTCCAGCCAGCTCGCGAGGAAGAGCCACTGGACGTCGGCCTGAGGGGCTGTGATGAGCGCCTTGATGAGGAGCCACTCGCGCTCGACGTCGAGCCTGTAGAACTTGCCCTCGTTGACAGCCAGTCCGTCAGGGCCGTATTCAACAAAGCCCGGGGCGCGGACGGACCGGCCGTCGGGGGTCATGGCATACAGGATGAGATCGGCGTCGCGGCCGTTGCGGTGGGAGCGGTGGCCCTCGGCGAAGCCCCCGTGCTCGAAGGACATGTCGCCGATAAGGACAGGGGCGCCCCCGGGACGGGCCTTGTGGACAGCGGCGGACGCCGTGACGATGGCCTGGACCATGCGGGGGTTGCCCCAGCGGACATCGTGCTTGCGGAAGCGCTCGAAGCCCTCGCCCTTGTCGGGGAGGGCCGCGCCGAAGGTGAGCGAGCCTCGGTGAGGGACCCCGATGGAGCCGCGGACGCCGGGCGCGAGCGGGGAGGGCGCGCCGATGCAGCCGGTGAGCGCGACGATCGCGACGATCGAGGCGGCGAGGGCGCGCGATCCCACGGTCACCTCAGATGATGGGTTGTTCGGAGACCTTGATGTTGACGCAGTTGTCGGCGTCGACGCCCGTCCAGGCGACCTGAATACGGCCGTCCCAGTGGGCCAGCGCGGGGGGGTGCTCGCTGCGCTCGTCGAGGGTGCGCGTCATCGCCCAGTCGACTCCGTTGGAGGTGCTCGTCCAGTGGAGGAACTGCTGGAGGTAGTCGCGGTAGTAGTCGTCGAGGAGGTGCATGTACATGCCAGAGAACCAGGCGTAGCCGTTGGGCTGGCGGGGGCCGATCCAGGCGAGGAACAGGCGATCTCCGCTGGAGAGGAGCGTCGGGCCCTTGGCGCTGCGGGCCCGCGGGCGAGAGCCCAGCGTGGTCTTGGGGGCGTTCCAGCTCGTGCCGTCGGGGCTCGCCACCATGCTCACGTAGTTGGGGTCGTCCTTCTCGGTCCAGGCCAGATACACCCGATCTCGGAACACCGCGGCTCCGGGGGCGTGCTCGGAGTAGAATGGCAGCTTGCGCGGGGCGCTCCATTGCTTGCCATCCGAGGACTCGGAGACGTGGACGCTGTCGCTCTGCTTGTCTGTCCAGAAGAGGAGGAGCCTGTCCCGGAAGGCCACGAGCGCCGGGCCGTCCTCGGTGGTCGCGCCCGTGATCTTGATCTTCGCATCGAAGTCAAAGGCGCCGTCCGGCGTGCTGGACATCCAGAGCGTCTTGTCGGGCTCCGTCCAGGCGAGGAACATGCGATCTCCAAAGGACGCGAGGGCCGGGCCGACGTTGGTGTGACCAGGGCTCGCGTGCGGGCCGTCCCAGGCGACGCCGTTCTCCGTGCGAGCGAGGGTGACCTGGCCGCTCGTCTGGCGCGCGCTCCAGGCCATGTAGAGGCCCTTTGCGGTGCCCGCGAGCGTGGGGGCTCCGCGGGAGCGGGCGCGCGGCGAGGCCGAGAACGTGCGCTTGGGGCGGAAGGTCTTCGCATAGGCCTCCACGTCGACCGCGGGGTGGCAGGTGAGCTGGGAGCCTCCGTCATTGAAGTGGTGAAAACGCTGGATCTTTTCAATGCCGAGCGTGCCTGTCGCGCCGCGGAAGCTGGACTCGCGGCCGAGCCAGATGTGCTCGGTCCCGCCCGCGCCGTACGCGTTGCCCACCTCGTCAAAGTCGGTGAGCATCATGTCCCACAGGGAGGTTTGCTCGGCGTCGAAGCCAAAGTCACCGACGACGACGGGGGTGAGCATCGCGCCGTCCCACCGCTCCTTGACGAGCGAGATGAGGCTCATGAGCTGCGCCTGGCGAACAGCGATGTTGACCGAGGGGCGGCTCATGCGGACGACATGGATGGGGAGCGTGGCCTTCTCCGCCCCGATCTCGATGGCGCCGCTCGCGACGCACCGCCGGACGACGCCCGGGAGCGTGGCGCCGACGTTGCGATAGGCCCAGTCGCCAATGACGGCGGTGCTCGCGGCGCGGCCGAGGATGCCGACGTCGCTGGAGAGGTGGTGGTAGAGCTCCCCGGGCTTCTCCGTGAGCTGCTTTTGCAGGCTCTCGACGGCGAAGATCATGTCCCCTTGGTGCGGGATTTTTTGCTCCTCCGGGACGGGGAAGATCCCCTTCGGGCGCGCGAAGGCGCCGCTCACGCAGAGAACGTCAAAGCGCGGGACGACGGGGCGCCGGAGGGCCTCGACCACGCGCCCAAGGCGCGCCGCGAAGGCCGCGGCCTGCTCACCGTCCCCGTCCGGCTTGTCGAGGCCCACGAGCTGTAGATGGAATGTCACGGCCCGTCCATACCCGTGCTCTCATGGGGACGCGAGCCCCTTCGCGATTGGATTTTTCTCTGGAAGGCGAGCGGACGATCGCGGTATTCTCTGCCTTTGGCGCGAGGCCGTCACCTCGCAAGACCTACGGAGACCATCGACGCATGTCCGCTTCGCCTGTCGACCCCCCGGATGAGAAGAGACCCCACTGGTTCATCGAGTGGGTGCGGCCGAACTTCAAGGCTCGGCAGATCGCCGTCTATACGCTCGGCTGCGTGCTGTTCTCGTTCGGCGCGAACTTCTTCATCTACAGCAAGCTGGGGACGGACCCCCTGGACGTGTTCTCGCTCGGGCTCCTCAAGCACGTCTCGTTCATGAGCGTGGGCATCGCGCAGGGCGGGTTCGCGGCGATCTGCCTCTTGATCTGGGCGATCTGGAACAAGCGGCTGCCGCTCATCTCGCCGTTCGTGACGTTCTTCTTCTGCGGGACGCTCATCGATCTGTGGATGGGCGAGAAGTATCGGCACGGCGCGAACATCGCGAGCCTCGTGCCGCTGCCGCCCTATCCGCTGATGATCGCGGGCGTCTTGCTCTGCGCCTACGGGTCGTCGCTCATCATCATGAGCGGCATCGGGATCCGCTCCATGGACCTCGTGGCCATCACGATGGTGCACAAGTGGAAGGTGCCGTTCTGGGCCGCGAAGGGGATCTTGGAGGTCATCCTCCTCGCCTCCGGATGGGCGCTCGGCGGGCCCCTCGGCGTGGGGACGCTGTTCTTCCTCGGGTTCGTGGGGTGGCTCATTCAGCCGCTCATGTGGCTCAACGGCCGCGTCCTCCGCCTTCAGAACTACGGGCTGCAAAAGGCCCCAGCGCCAGCTCCAGCACAGTAAGAGCGCCTGACAGGCTCCCCCTCCGCCGGCCGTTCGGGCATGCGCCCCGGCCGGCGTCGCTCTCGTTTCCCCCGAATGCGGCTCTACCAGGCCGCGAC
>Ga0268298_10000899_pt1 | contig 36942 bp, 28 predicted proteins | sample WWTPWeurt_MetaG_FD_194462 | JGI IMG/M metagenome (GOLD analysis project Ga0268298, IMG submission 194462) | Activated sludge microbial communities from WWTP in Nijmegen, Gelderland, Netherland - WWTP Weurt | ecosystem: Engineered > WWTP > Aerobic digester > Activated sludge | place...
AGTTTTGGTGACGCCACTACATCTACTCAAAAAAATCCGAAAAAAATATACAGCACTGCCGGCACCTACACTGTAATTTTAAGAGTAACTACGCAAAACGGATGCATTGATTACGATACCCTAAATGTAACCGTTGATGTTTCTCCGGTGGTAAGTTTTACACGAAACCCCGTTACTGTATGCGATAAAGATTTGGTTACTTATACGGGTAGTGCCAGTTCCGCTATTGGCACTATTACCTCGTATTTGTACAACCTGGGAACCGGCCAAACCGCAGTTTCAAAAGATACCTCTTACACCTATCCTTCTACCGGAAAATATTATGTAAATTTTACAGCGGGCAACTCATTTGGCTGCAGCCGCACCTCCTATGACAGTGTAACGATTAATCCAAATCCGGTTGCCGGATTTTCATTTGCCTCTGCCTGTTTAGGAAACGGTGTAATCTTTACCGATACTTCTTTAATTGCTTCGCCCGCATCTATTAGTACCCGAGAATGGGATTTTGACAATAACGGTACCATTGATCAAACGGGGAGTCCGGTTACTAAAGTTTTTGCTACTGCCGACACATTCCATGTGCGGCTTAAAGTAACCAGCAACAGCGGGTGTATTGATCAGGACACACAAAACGTAATTGTGCGGCCTTTACCCATACTCAATTTAGCAGTTAACAGCAATAGCTTATGCAAGAATGATTCATTTGTGTTTACCAATACCACCACAGGTGCTTCGCAATTTAGCTGGAATTTTGGCGATGGCTCTTCGGTGGTAAATACTTCGACTACCGGGGTACAGAAAAAAAATTATACTACTGCCGGAACATACACTACCAAACTTATTGCAACTACATCCTTTGGTTGTTTGGATTCGGCAACCCAAACCGTAATTGCACGCCCTTTGCCCGATGCCATTTTTACCAGTAATGATACCGTATCGTGCGCACCTAAAACATTCACTTTCACCAACAGTTCAACCAATGCAAACACATACCGCTGGCTTATTAACGGAGCATTAAGTTACACCTCGGCCGGCAGACCCGATACGACAGTGAGTGTAGCCGGAGCGCAATTCACCGTTTCGCTAATTGCTTACAATTCGTTTAACTGCAAACCCGATACACAAACCTATACTTACCGCACGTTAAACAACCCTCAGCCTGCTTTTACACCTAGTATTGATTCGGTATGCGGACCGGCCACTATCAGTTTTACAAATAATTCGCTGTTCTCTTCGTCATATGCCTGGACATTTGGCAACGGAGTCACTTCCACGGCTACAAATCCTACCATAACCTTTGCAGCCTCCAATACACAGGATACTACATATACTGCAAAACTTATTGCTACCAATGCAGGAGGATGTAAGGACAGCATCTCTAAAAACATCCGTGTTTTCCCAAGACCGGTGGCCGCATTTACGCAAAGCAAAACCGACAGTTGCGGACCATTCCCTGTTCAGTTTATCAACCAGTCAAATCACAAATCGGGTGGAACAATAACCAACATGGCCTTTAACTGGAATTTTGGTAACGGAAACAGCAGCACCCTCAAAGACCCAACTGCTACTTTTACCGCATCGTTAACCAAAGATACCGTGTACACCGTGAGGCTTGTTGGTATGAGCAGATACGGGTGCAGAGACACCGCATTCAATAATGTGCGCGTTTACCCGAATCCAAAATCAATATTCTCTCAAAGTAAAACTGATAGTTGCGGACCGCTTTCGGTACAATTTACCAACGCATCCGTTCCAAATGATACCGGAAGCATCAGTATCATGAGTTTTAACTGGAACATGGGTAACGGAATAATCTCTTCGGGCCAAAATGCTTCGGCCAATTACATTGCGAGCAATACAAAAGATACGCTATATACTGTACGACTGGTGGCAGTAAGTGAACACGGATGCCGCGACACATCGTATAAAACCGTGCGTATCTATCCTAAACCACTTGCCCTGTTTACTCAAAACACTACGGTTGGCTGCCCAACTTTATTTGTGCAGTTCACTAACCAATCAACACCAAAAGATACAGGAAATATTAATATGATGACCTTTAACTGGAACTTTGGGAATGGCGTTACCTCATCTGCCAAAAACAATCTGGTTGGTTTCAGTGCATCGGCAACACAGGACACCACCTACAATGTAAAACTTGTTGCGTACAGTGAACATGGCTGTGTTGATTCAACATCGAAAATAATTACCGTTCACCCCAAACCAATTGTAAAATTCAATCAGGATTTAACCAGCGGGTGTTATCCGCTTAATGTTAGTTTTACCAATACTACTGTAAACGGCAATTCGTATTTCTGGAATTTTGGTGACGGAAATACCAGCACAGGTGTCAACAGCTCACATGCGTTTATGGCCAGGCCTCTTTTTGATACCACATACAATATCAAATTATTTGCCATTTCGCCCTATGGATGCCCCGGTGATACGGTTACAAAACAAGTAACGGTAAGATACAATCCCGTTGCCGATTTCTTTTTTGACCCGGATACCGGTTGCGGAAATACTCTTACAAGATTGTTTAATACTTCGCTTGGAGCAATATCGTACTCATGGATTTTAGGAGAAGGGTCTTACACCACGGCAGTAAACCCCTTTGCCGTTTATGCAGCCAACCCTGTAAAGGACACGTTGTACAAAGCAAAAATGTATGCATATACTCCTTATGGATGCATTGACTCTGCCGAAAAATCTATTTTGATTGCCCCGTTGCCATTTGCAAACTTTACAGGACCGCTTACCGGATGTCATCCCTTCACTACCACAATTAACGGACTCAGCTCAAACCTTGCAGTAAGTTATCAATGGGATTTTGGTGACGGATTTACGAGTACACAAGCCAATCCTACACATACTTTCACAAACCCGTCACTGATTGATGTAACCTATAAAGTAATTTTAAAAGTATTCTCCGACAAAGGTTGTGAGGACACCATCATTCGTATAGTGACGGTACATCCAAACCCTTCGGCTGATTTTACATTTACGAAAGTCCCATCCTGCGATACAGCCTTATTTACTTTTAGTAACGCATCCATAAATGCGGTTACTTATAATTGGAATTTTGGTGACGGATTTACTTCAACTTTAACAAATCCGCAACATTATTTTCGTACTTCAGTTTTTACTGACACTACGTATCTAATAAAACTCATTGGCATTTCTGCCTTCGGATGCAGGGACACGATTCAAAAAAGCATTACAGCCAATCCGCTTGTTGTATCAGATTTCTCGGGAACTCCAATTGTTGGCTGTGAACCGCATACAACCAATTTTACAAACTTGTCAAGAAACGGCATTATTTATTTCTGGGATTTCGGGGACGGAGGTGCATCTACGTCTCTCAATCCTTCGCATATGTTTTTACTGCCGGGTTTCTATACTATAAAACTTGTTTCCATTGATAAGTTTGGTTGCTCGGACACGCTTACTAAAACAAACTACATTCAGGTTTTACAAAAGCCAAGAGCCGATTTTGTACCGAGTCCGCAGCAACAGGCATTACCCAACTCTACTGTTTATTTCAACAACACAAGTATCAGCGCCTCTCCGTTAAGTTACCTCTGGGATTTTGGCGACAGCTACCAGTCAACGTTACAAGATCCGCAACACACGTATCTCGATAGCGGTACTTACAAAGTAAAACTTCGCGTGGACAATGGCCAGTGCCTCGATTCGGTTTATAAAAATATACGGATTGACCCCTTACCTCCTGTAGCCGATTTTGACGCCCTTGCATCGGGGTGTGCACCATTGCAGGTAGTTTTTAATAATAAAAGTACCAATGCCTATGAGTTTGACTGGTACATTGAAGGCAATGTGCTGCATGATAAAAATCCGGTATATATATTTACAAAACCCGGCATCTACTCCGTGACTTTAAGAGTTAAAGGACCTGGCGGAAGTGACGATACCACCAAAACAGATTATATCACGGTTGAAGCGCAACCCCGGGCCAATTTCAGGGTAAATCCGAAAGAAGTTTTTTTACCCGATGCCTACGTTGATTTATTAAACCTCTCTACCGATGCTGTAAAATTTTATTGGTATATTCTGGATAAATCAGGCAATACTGTTTGGAGCGATACTACCGAAAACCCCAGAGGGCTTGTAAAAGATACAGGGTTTTACCATGTAAAACTTATTGCGGTAAATGCAAAAGGTTGCTTCGACACCATGACTATTCTCAATGCTTTCTCCGCATTTGCCGAAGGTGAAATTTATGTTCCTACTGCATTTACACCTGATAGAAACGGGCTGAATGATGTATTTAAACCTGCTTATTACGGATTGCAAAGTCAGGACTACCGTTTTATCATATTTAACCGATGGGGTGAAGTGGTGTTTGAAACAACTGACCGCGATGCTGCCTGGGATGGCAAATTTAAAGGAATGCCGGCCCAACAGGATGTTTACGCCTGGTTGCTTAAAGGAACGCTGGCAGGGAATAAAAGGGTAGTACTAAATGGAACAGTTACATTGTTACATTAGTTGGCAGCTAACAGAGATTTTATTTTTAACCTTATGGCTTCGGCCTTTTTAATTTCCTCCTCGTAAATCAACCGGGTAGCATCGGTTTTTTTCAGTTTCTCTGCCTCTGTATTGTTTGCCTCAATTACATCCTTCAGTTTATTATCAAGCTGCCTGGCAACCGCCTGAAGCATGGTTTGTTGCAATTCATCTCCGTCCGGTTTAAGTTCTTTATCCCGGTCGAGAAGAAATTGAATTGCATAATTTAATTTTTCATCTTTTAACCTGCACACATAAGCTCCGTATGAGAAAAAAGTTCCCCATTCCCTATTCTGATAAGCGGTTTCAAAAAAGGACTGGTAATCCCCTTTGCCTTTACCGGCCAGAATTTCGGCTACCCGTGCACGCAGGTAACTGCTCCCGGTTTGTTTGTTGAGTTCCGCAATAATTACGGCTGTATCCACACTAAAATCATACACAGCATCTAAGGCAATTGCGGCAACATGATAGGACGAATCGTTGGTGGCCGCTAAAAAGAATTTATAGTTTGCGCTGCTATTCAGTTTGCGCAAACATATAAGAGCATTTGCCCGTACCGCAGCCTTAGGATCGGAGAAGGCAATTTGTTTCAATACCTCTTTAAACGCATTTATTTGCGTGGCATCAGCTCCGAGAAGCACATCGGTTGCGGCCAGCCGAATAGTCCATAATCTATCTTTCAATGCGCGCTCAACTAATTTAATCTGCAACGAATCGCCCACCCAGCCAAAAGTAAGCTGATTAAAAGCATAACTTCGCTGAAGGTAATTATCAAACTGGTTATAAATATTTACCAAATCATTTCGCCTGCGGAATTCATTTTTTACAGCCAGTAAATAATTTTGAGGATCAAACAAAACCACCGAAGGTTCTTCACTTAATTTTATATGATAAACAGCCGATTTCTCCTCGAGCCACAGGCGTTCACTTTTTATTTGTCCGCTTTTGTTATAAAAAACAATTTCAACCGGCAATCGGAAAATTCCGAAGCGCACAGAGTCCTGCACCTGCTCTATGCTTATTTCAACTTCCTGTGCTTCGTCTTTCCATTTGTAATCCATTTCCAGTTCGGGGTGCCCCTTACCGAAAAACCATTGGTTAAAAAACCAGTTTAAATCTTCACCGGTTACCTCTTCAAATGCCATGCGTAAATCGTGAATTTCGGCTGTGTTAAATTTGCGTTTGATAAGATATAGTTTCAGTGATTTAAAAAAAGCATCATCCCCTGTATACCCGCGAAGCATATGTAAAATCAATGCTCCTTTCTGATAGCTGTGCCCGTCAAACATGTCCTCCTGATTTTGATAATAATACCTGACCATTCGTTTGCTCTCGGTAAAGTTATCGTTCATATAACCCTGTAGGTCTTTCATCAAATGGGCGTCTGCATCATCCTTTCCATATTTATACTCGCGCCACAGGTATTCGCCATAGGTAGCAAACGATTCATTAAGCGGAAGATTGGCCCACGATTCGCAGGTTACCAAATCACCAAACCAATGGTGAAACAACTCATGCGAAATAACATCTTCGTTAGTTTCATCCAGCAATCCCCTTGCATCCTGCTGCAAAAATTCACCATGCACTACTGCCGTGGTATTTTCCATGGCTCCGCTCACAAACTCGCGAACAACTACCTGCGAAAATTTTTTCCAGGGATAATCAACTCCAAGTTTTCGCGAAAAAAACTCTATCATTTCGGGAGTGTTTCCAAAAATTTGCCGGGCATACGGTTTGTATTCTTTCTCTACATAATAATTTACCTCTACCGAGTCGCGCCACGAATCTTTTACCACTTCAAACGGCCCCACAGCGATCATTGCCAAGTATGGAGAATGAGGCAGGTCCTGTCGCCAGCAATCCGTATGTGTTCCGTCTGCATTAAAATTTGAATACACTAATTCTCCGTTAGACAGTGTTACCTCGCCTGCCTGAACGGTAAGGTAAATTTCCTGAGTCATTTTTTCATTTGGAGCATCAATGGTAGGAAACCAGCAGGATGACGATTGCGTTTCGCCCTGCGACCAAATCTCGCGCGGTTTCCCTTTTTGTTTGAGCTGTGGATTTATAAAATACAACCCGCGGGCATCGGTGATGGCACTTGACCCTTTTGCATGCAATAAACCGGGACGGGCAGTGTAGTCGATATATATATTCAGCGTTTCAGATTGGGCGTATTTTCGGCCCAGGTCAATAACTATAAAATCGCCATTATAAACATAACGAAGGCTGTCGTGTTTTCCGTTTTTTCCTACCAGAGATACTTCGTGTAATTCAAAGCCACGGGCGTCAAGTACCAGTTGCGATGCGGCATAAAAATAGGGTTTCAAAGTGAGTGATGCTTTCCCGTAAACCTCTTCCTTTCCATAATTGAAACTTACTTCGAGTTTGGTATGCAGTAAATCAAAAAAACGCGTTTGCGCGGGGTGGTATGTTTTCCCCTCAGTATTTTTTTGCACACTTCCCGTAACTTGTATTTCTGAAACCGCTTCGGCCACAGGATTAGTTGTTTTTTTCTTTACCTTACAATCAGCGAGTAAGAATACCATTGCCCCCAGAAAAATAATTCCGTATCTCATATTTTGGTTGTTAATTTGAACCCGGATACAAATAACAGCTAATCGCCAAATATTACAAACCATGCACAAGGCTATAATTAACGGGAAAACATTTGAAATTGAACAAAAACAGGGACAGTTTACCCTTAACGGGCAACTGATGCAGATAGATTGGAAACCTTTGCGCGAAAATGTTTACCACCTGATATTAAATCATCAGTCATACACCATTGAACTGCTTGAGACCGATGCAGCCGGAAAAACACTTACCCTGCTGGTAAACGGACGCAAAACCGAAGTGCAGCTGAAAGATGCTTTTGATCAGTTGCTCTCGCAACTTGGCTTTGATTTGGCAGCGGCCAATAAAGTGAATGATGTAAAAGCTCCTATGCCCGGATTGGTATTGAATATTTTCGTAGAACCCGGTCAGGCTATTAAAAAAGGAGACTCGATTTTGGTGCTCGAAGCAATGAAAATGGAAAACGTACTCAAATCGCCCGGTGACGGAACCGTGAGTAAAGTGATGGTGAAAGCTAAAGATAAAGTGGAGAAAAACCAGGTACTCCTTCATTTAAATTAATGAGAAAAAGTTTGCTTGTAATGGTGTTGTGGATGCTGGGTAAACTTGCCTTTGCACAGCAACCTGCCGACTCAACCAGCGGGGTTTATAAAACTTTTTACAGCAGTGGCAAAATCCAAATGAAAGGCCATTTTAAAAACGGTATGCGTAAAGGCTCCTTTTATTATTTTGGCGAAGACGGAAAACTGCTAAAACAGGAAATTTACCATAAAGGAAAACTTAACTGGACTTACTTTTTTAATGACCACGGAAGGGTGATTCGGAAAATTGATAAAAAGGGGAAAGTAACCACCAAATCCGATTGCGGTTGTACGTGATTAGATTAAAATCAGTGTTCAATTATTCTTAAACGGAACAATCAGCTGAAATTCGGGAATGATTACATCAAAACGATGCCCGTCTATAAGCCGCTCAAATAAATACGTTCCATACATTTTACCCATATCGGTATGCAGGTTACAGGCAGAAATATACTGATGCGACTCTCCCGGTTCTAAAACGGGCTGCTGACCAATTACTCCTTCTCCTTCCACTTCGCGGTGCTCGCTTGAGTCAACAATAAACCAGTGCCGCCTTAATAATTTGATGGTAGATTCGCTCAGGTTCTCAATGGTAATCCGGTAAGCAAAAATAAATTCCTCGTCATAGAGGTCGTTCCCCCCTTTTTGAAAGGAAGTTTCAACGCTTACCAACACATCATTAGTAATAGACTTTACCATATCACCATGCTTATAACAGGTCAAATATATATTTTGTTTTGAATGAAAGGGAAAAATGATTTCAATAGTTTATGGAAAAAATCCCTGTGTAAAACACTCAGGTATCCTCTTTCCAGTATTCATTTCTGTACACCTTTGTCAGAATAAGGAAATACGAGATGAGCAAGGGCCCGAAAATGAGTCCCGGTAGCCCAAACAGATTTAACCCCACAATAACCCCGAAAACGGTAATAACCGGATGCACATCGGCAAACTGTTTTTGTAAAAGCAATCGCATCAGATTGTCGATGTTTGAAATAACCAATGCCCCGTAAGCGAGCATACCCACCCCCTGCCAGGTTCCCTGCGAGGCAAACAGCAGCATTCCGGCAGGAATCCAGATAATGGCTGTTCCAACAACGGGTATAATGGAAAAAAATCCGCTGATAATTCCCCAGAAAACCGGCTGATCGAGGCCAAATATCCAAAAGCCTGCACTTGCTGCTATTCCCTGCGTAATAGCCAAAACAGGAACAGCAAGGGTATTTGAATGTGTTTGAAGTTTAAGCTCCTCTATAAATAACCGGTTGTTTTCACCTTTTACAAACGGACTGTAATGCCGGCTCACTTCGGCTGCTTCTTTGGCATACATAAGCAAATAGTATAGTATAAAATACATGATGCCGAGAATACCTACCAAATCCATTGTTCCGTTTAAAGCACTGCTTACCCAACCAAGCAATTCCTTTTTCATTTTCTCTATTGACTCGTCCGAGAGCAATTCAAAACCAAAAGTTTGCTGTGTTAGTTGATCTACACTGTTTACATACTCAAGCAATGCCGAAGGAGAACTGGCAAACAGCAATATTTCATGATACAGCAAATAAGCTAAAACAGCCAGCGGGACAATAAAAATGAGAAAGGAGATTATGAGAATAAGCCAGGCTGCGCGTCCTTTTTTCCATCCGCGGATATCAACCAGCCTAAGCATAAGCGGCCTGAACAAAACAAAGAAAATAAGTGCCCCAAGCAGTGAAGTAAGAAACCCCAGCAGCGACCACAAAATAGCAAGTCCGCTACATAGTATTGCGGATAAAATAAACCATTGCTTCAGTTTAAGTTTGTCGGGCGTATTCATTTGATTTGACAAAACTAACTGATTATATAGTTATCTTTGTCATAAAATTTAATATGCCACTGTTATGAATGAAAAAAAACAGGGAAATAGTAATTGGCTCCCCTTTATTGCCGGAGCCGTTGCGGGCGGAGTAATCGGGTATTTAATGGCATCAGGAAAAGGGAAAGAATTTTGGGACGAGCTCAAAAAAAAGTCTGGCGAATTAAAAGATCAGCTTGGCGATGAGTTTGAAGATTTGAAAGACCTGTTTACAGATGAAGAGCCGGAAGGAGAAAATGCCAATGGAAAACAAGGATAATTATTTTACTCAACTTAAAGATGAGTTGATTGATTACGGAAAAACCAGAGTTGATCTGGCAAAAATTACCACCTACGAAAAAACTGCGCGCATCACCGCTTATATTTTTGCCTTTCTGTTGTGTTGTTTTCTGTTATTTCTTGCGCTCATCATGCTAAGTTTTACGGCAGCCCATTATTTCAGTGCCATCACCGGAAGTATCATTTACGGATTTGCGATAGTTGCATTTATTGATTGCTGTTTGTTGCTTCTCTTCTGGATTTTCAGAAAAACACTCATCGAAAAACCGGTAACCAATGCCGTTATTAAATTACTTTTTGAAAATGAAACCGATGAACAGGATACACAATCTTGAAACACTTCTTTTAGAAAAACAGCGGCTGCACTACGAGTGCCTGCTCAAAGAAGAAAAACTAAAGCACAGGCTGGAGCTTATAAAAGATGAAGTTCCTAAACTCATTAAACATGCCCTTCCGCTTGATCAGTTCAACCTTTCGGGTATTTTAAAAATGGTAAGTAGTTTACTTTTAAAACCCGGTGCTTCCGATATTGCAGCTACAGGTGCTTCTGCCGCTTTGGGTACAGCTGAAATGGTACTTGCCAAAACACTTTTCAGGATTGCAACGAAAGTTTTCTCTAAGAAAAAAACACATCAACACATGCCCGCTGAACATAAACCAACCGGACATAAACATTAACGGGATACCGAAAAACGTGAGGCCCTTAAGGCGGGATAATAAGAAGTAATAAACCCGATAACCACTGCGGTCCCCAACACAACAGGGAAATCCCAAAAATTCATTTTTACCGGATACGCTTCAACTACCATACTTCCTTCGCCTCCGAATTTTACCAACCCGTACTTTTGCTGGGTATAACAAATGGCCACCCCGATGACAATGCCTATAACCGAACCCAGCATGGTTACAATAAAACCCTCCATCAGGAATATTCGCTTTATCAGGGAAGCATCGGCCCCCATTGCCTGCATCACACGTATGTCATTTTCCTTTTCTATCACCAGCATATACAATGAGCCGGTAACATTAAATGCGGCAATCAACAAGATAAAGGTAAGAATAAGGTAAACAGCAATTTTTTCTGATTTCATAATACGATACAGCACTTCATTTTGCTGATACCTGTTTTTCACATTAAAATCACTCCCTAAAACCTGCTGAATTTCCTTCTGTACATCAAACAACCGGTCTTCATTTTTCAGATTAATTTCATACGATGAAATTTGATTTGGATAGTCAAGAATTTCGCGGGCAAATCGCATTGGAACAAATATGTATTTATTATCAATACTTTCTTCAAGCACAAAAATACCCGAAGGCAATATTTTCCCTTCAGAGAAAGCTTTGTCCGGACGAATTAATGGATTTCCGTCCCTGCGCGGAACATACACATGCAGCGGCACCATATGGTTGTAAGGATTTACCGAAAGTTTATAGGCAATTCCACCGCCAACTATCGCGTAGTTAAACACCCCCTTTTGCAGCCGGCTTTCACCCTGTACTATCAAACTATCCATTCGCACCATTTTGGTGTAATTGGCACTCACGCCCTTAATTGTAGCAATATTTTGCTTGCGGTCGTATTTGAGTAACACATTTTCTTCCAGAATTTCGCTTGCATATAATACATCCTGAAGGTTTACTATTTGCTTTAGCCTAGAAGAATCGGGTAAAAAAACTTTCCCGGTTTTAGGGGTAACTTTTATATCTGGATAAAACGAATGATATAACGAATCAACCAAAACTTCAAACCCGTTAAATGCCGATAACACTACAATTAATGCCATACTTCCAAACGCAAATCCAAGAACGGAAATAGCCGTTATAACATTGCTGATATTTCTTTTTCGTTTAGAAAAAAAATACTTACGGGCAATATAATAGCTCAGGTTCATTAAATAATAGGCAGGCTATTCTGCAGGTGTGTCTTTGTTCAACCGTTTAAAAACCTCCTCCATATGCTGCACATAATCCAGACTATCATCAAGAATAAAATGCAATTCCGGAACCTTTCGGGCCTGATTTTTTATGCGCCCGGCCAGTAAATGCCGGATTTCCCTGCTGTGCATATTTACCAGATCGAAAAGGTAGTCTTTATTTTTTCCGTTTAAAAAACTGATAAATACCTTCACATATCCCAAATCGGGCGACACCTCGGTGCTGCTGATGGTAATAAATGCCCCTTCGAACAGTGCACTGCTTTTTTCCTGAAAAATAGATGCCAGTTCTTTCTGAACCAGCTTCGCATATTTCTCTTGTCTTATACTTGCCATGTGGCAAATATCCGTAAAAACAGGGAATATGCTTTTTAAATAATAGGGATTTGTTGTAAAAGTGAAGGTAAAGTCTTAAAATTACATCGTCAAAGTATAAAAAATGGCAATCATAAATTCACTTTTATCCTGGTATTTCAGAAGCCGAATAAAGCAGGTTGAATTTTTTATGCAAAACCCCGAAGAAGTTCAGCGAAATAAACTCATGGAACTTATTCGCACAGCCGAAAATACAGAATGGGGGAAAAAGTACGGGTATAAAAGTATTCTTAAAGAAGACGAATTTAAAAACCGCGTTCCGGTAAATAATTACGATTCGTTAAAACCCTTTATAGAACGAAACATGAAGGGTGAACAAAATGTACTTTGGCCTTCAGAGATAAAATGGTTTGCCAAATCATCGGGCACTACGGCTGATAGAAGTAAATTTATTCCGGTAAGTTTTGAAACCATGGATGAATGTCATTTTAATGCCGGCCGCGATGTGCTCACTTTATATTGCAATCAAAAAGAAAACACGCAGCTTTTTGATGGAAAAGGTCTGGTGATTGGCGGAAGCCATCAGGTAAACCGAATGAATGAAGAAGTTTTTTATGGTGACCTTTCAGCCGTAATCATGCAAAACCTTCCTTTTTGGGTACACTTTTTACGAACTCCAGAATTATCAATTGCCTTGCTTGATGACTGGGAATCGAAACTGGAGAAAATGGCTAATGCCACGGTAAATGAAAATGTAACGAATATTTCCGGTGTGCCCACCTGGACACTTGTGCTCTTTAACCGTTTATTTGAAATGACCGGTAAACGAAACTTAACCGAGATATGGCCCAACCTTGAATTATATGTGCACGGAGGAGTAAGTTTCACTCCTTATCGTAATCAGTTTAAGCAACTCATCAGTTCGCCCGGAATGAATTATATGGAAACCTACAATGCTTCCGAGGGCTTTTTCGGTATTCAGGACGATTTAAGCAGTGAAGATATGTTGCTGATGCTTGATTACGGGCTCTACTACGAATTTATGCCCATGAGCGAGTATGGAAAAGAACACCCTGCTACTTATAGCCTTTCTCAGGTTGTTCCGTTTGAAAACTACGCACTCATCATTTCAAACAATTCAGGACTGTGGCGCTACCTTATTGGCGACACCATTCAGTTTACTTCCGTAAAACCATTTCGATTTAAAATTACCGGCAGAACCAAACATTTTATCAACGCATTTGGCGAGGAATTAATTGTTGAAAATGCTGATCGTGCCGTGGCCGAAGCCTGCAGAATTTTGAATGCTCAGGTTTCTGAATACACTGCCGCACCGGTTTTTTTAGATAATCAGGGAAAAGGAGGACACGAATGGCTGATTGAATTTGAAAAGGAACCCGGAAACATCGAAATTTTCAGAGAGGAACTTGATAATGCGTTAAAGAATGTAAACAGCGACTACGAAGCCAAACGGCAAAAAGATATTTCCCTTCAAAAACCATTGGTGAGAGTAATGCAGAAAGGAAGTTTTCATCGCTGGCTTAAAGCAAAAGGCAAATTAGGAGGACAACATAAAGTACCACGACTATCAAATACCCGGGAGTATGTAGAAGGTATTTTGACAATGATGGAGAATGAACGCAAGAGGTAACGTGGAAGAGGATGCAATTGCATTTGACCGGAATAAAATTTATGGAAATCTTTTTGAAGAACCCGCTCCAAAAGAGTATTCTTCGCCCATTCCCTGGGAAATTCAACGCTGTATTTCTTCGACCAACGGAAAACACTACGCAAAGTTAATCACCAAACTTAAAGAGTACCCCGAATATGAATTGCCTGTAAAGTCAATTCAAAAACAGGCACTCATGCTTGATATAGGAAATGGCTGGGGAAGGTGGCTGGTGGCCGGTGGTAAAAAAGGATACATCCCCATTGGTATCGACCTGCGACTGGCCTATTGCAAAATAGCCCGCAAAACAATGCGGCATTTTAATACAAACGGATACACTGTGGTTGCCGACCTTGAAAATATTCCTTTTAAAGATAATCTTTTTGAATTGATATGGTCGTTTAGTGTTATACAACACACGCATGAAAAACGAATGAAAAATTGCCTGCAACATGCTGAACGTTTATTATCCGAAAGCGGACATGTGATGCTTGAATTTCCGAATAAAAACGGCATTCGGAACAGATTTTTCTCTTTATCACACACTGAAGAAAAAAAATACAATAGCTGGTGCGTACGATACTACAGCATTCAGGAATATAAAAACATAATCTCGTCTCTTTTTTCGGGATTTTCCTTTTCCAATCACAGCTTCCTAGGGATTGGTGTACTTAAAGAGGATTTGAAATATGTACCTTTCCCCGACAAAATTTTATGTGCAGTTTCGCTGCTTCTTTCCGGCTTCACAAAATTTATCCCCGGCCTGAAATATTGGTCGGACAGTATTTACATTAATGCTGCAAAAAAAAATCATCAACCCGTAAATAACTCAAAAAGCATAGAAGACTTTTGGAAATTACATCTGACTTATCCCGGTCGAAACCTGAATGTGATTCCCCTGCTCAGATGCCCTGCCTATGGAGATGAACTTACTTTAAGTGAATGCGGAACAAAGTTAATTTCGGGGAATAACCGCATTTATTACCCGATTATTGATGAAATTCCCGTGCTTATTAAAAGCGAGGCCCTCAGTTATTAAAAAGAATTCCTCTACTTGTTGCGGTCAATAATATAATGTACCAGCTGAATTAAGGCTTTTTTACTATCACTATCCGGAATGGTTGTGAGGCAGGCAAGAGCTTCCTGAATATAACTTTGCATCACTTTTTTGGTATACTCAATTCCGCCATGTGAATTTACATACGCAATCAGTTCATTTACCTTTTCCTTTTTATCGTGATTTTTTTTGATGGTATTAATAATTTGCTTTCTTATTTTTTCATCAGCATTGTTCAACGTATAAATGATGGGGAGAGTAAGTTTTTTTTCTTTAATATCAATTCCTCTGGGTTTGCCAATATCATCATCTCCGTAGTCAAGCAAGTCGTCTTTAATTTGAAACGCTATTCCAATTTTTTCCCCGAAAAGGCGCATGTTTTCAATCAAGTCATCAGCACCACCAGCCGATGCTGCCCCCACCGAGCAACACGAAGCAATTAAAGATGCTGTTTTTTTTCTGATGATATCAAAATATACTTCTTCGGTTATGTTTAGTCTGCGGGTTTTTTCAATCTGCAACAATTCACCTTCACTCATTTCGCGCACAGCCGTAGAAACAATTTTTAGTAACCTGAACTCATCATTTTCCAGTGAAAGTAAAAGCCCTTTGGATAAAAGGTAATCTCCAACCAATACGGCAATTTTATTTTTCCATAAAGCATTAATTGAGAAAAATCCTCTGCGTTCGTAAGCGTCATCTACCACATCATCGTGAACAAGTGTAGCAGTATGCAGTAACTCAACCAGCGAAGCCCCTCTGTAAGTTGATTCGGTTACTCCACCACAGGCCTTGGCCGTGAGAAATACAAAAAGCGGCCTGATTTGTTTACCCTTTCTCTTTACAATATAGGTCATAATAGTATCAAGCAAAGCAACATTGCTTTTCATTGCATGCCTGAATTTCAACTCGAATGCTTCTAACTCAGTTGATACGGGGCTTTTTATTTGATCAATGGAACTACTCATGGAATGGTACAAGATTAAGCATTTTCAAAATTTTATTTATTTATTCACGCTGTAAGTTTCCTTAATCTGTTTAAATAATTTTGTTGTTCTAATTTTCAGTCAACCTTATGGCAAAAGTTCAAAGTAGTTTTTTCTGTCAGAATTGCGGTGCCCAATCGGCCAAGTGGGTGGGTAAATGTACCTCCTGCGGCCAGTGGAATACCTATGTGGAAGAAGTGGTACACAAGGATAAGGAAGCCGGAAAAAGCTGGAAACAGGAAAAAAAAATACGGGAAAGCAAGGCCATTCTTTTAGATGATGTGGATTATAAGGTAGAAGACAGAATAGTGACTCCCGATAAAGAATTTAACAGGGTATTGGGCGGTGGAATTGTTGCCGGCTCAGTAGTATTAATAGGTGGCGAACCCGGGATCGGTAAATCTACCCTGCTTCTTCAAATTGCGCTCAATTTTACCAAAGGTAAAGTACTTTATATCTCGGGTGAAGAAAGCGAAGGGCAGGTAAAAATGCGGGCCGAAAGAATAAAATCAAAAGGAAGCACCTGCTATATTCTCACCGAAACGGTAACCCAGAGAATGTTTCGTCAGATAAAAGAAATTGAACCTGATCTCCTGATTATAGATTCTATACAAACGCTTCAGTCTGATTACATCGATTCTACCCCCGGAAGCATTTCGCAAATAAGAGAATGTGCAGGCGAACTTTTAAAGTATGCCAAAGAAAGCGGCACTCCCGTTTTTATGATTGGGCATATTACTAAAGACGGAAATATTGCGGGACCAAAAATTCTGGAGCATATGGTTGATACAGTTCTTCAGTTTGAAGGAGACCGAAATCATATTTACCGCATTTTGCGGACTACCAAAAACCGGTTTGGTTCTACTTCCGAAATTGGAATTTACGAAATGCAGGGAAGCGGATTGCGCGAAGTAAGCAATCCATCAGAAATTCTGGTATCGCAGCGCGAAGAGCAACTTAGCGGAATAGGCATTTCATCGGCAATTGAAGGGCAACGTCCTTTACTAATAGAAACACAAGCGCTGGTGAGTGCGGCAGTTTATGGAAATCCCCAGCGAACTTCCAACGGATATGATACCAAAAGACTCAATATGCTGCTGGCCGTTTTGGAAAAAAAGGTTGGTTTAAGAATGTCAATGCAGGATGTTTTTGTGAATATTGCAGGAGGACTTCGTATCGAAGATCCGGCTATTGATTTGGGGGTTGTTGCTGCTATGGTATCCTCTTTTCATGATATTCCGGTAAACCCTCAAACCTGTTTTATCGGAGAAGTGGGCTTATCAGGAGAAATAAGGGCTGTTACCCGAATAGATCAACGTATTTCAGAGGCTATTAAACTGGGCTATCAAACAATTTATTTATCTAAATACAATACCGGAATTGATAAAATTAAATCGGATAAATGCGCTTTGGTTAAGGTAGGTAAAATTGATGAAGCACTCCACTTTTTGTTTGCCTGACATATACGTGATATTCCCTCTTTTGATGTTATTTGCGGTATGAACAGGAATCCCCGGGATATTCTGAATCTTATTTCAACAGCCACTCCGCGAAGAGTATGGAACGCGTTGAAAGTGCTTGCCAGTTATTACATTACCAGAGCAAGTTCAAAGCCTGTTCATTGGGGGATGCCTATAAGTATTTCCATTGAACCAACAACCTCCTGTAACCTGCGATGCCCGCAATGTCCAAGTGGTTTGCGTCAGTTCACACGCGAAACAGGAATGCTTGAAAACGCTATGCTGAAAAAAGTAATTGACGAACTCGCGCCTACGCTTACATATATTACTTTCTATTTTCAGGGAGAACCATATCTGAACAAAGAATTCCTGCATCATGTTCAATATGCATCTCAAAAAAATATTTATACCGCAACATCTACCAATGCCCATTACCTCAATGAGGACACAGCCCGTAAAACAGTTGAATCCAGGCTTGACCGATTAATTATTTCAATTGATGGAATAGATCAGGAATCATATGAGAAATACAGGGTAGGAGGATCATTGGAAAAAGTACTGGAAGGAACAAAAAACATCGTGAGCTGGAAGAAAAAGCTAAATTCAGCAACTCCGCACATCATATGGCAATTCATAGTTTTTAAACACAATGAGAATCAAATAGATAAAATAAAAGCGTTAGGGCATGAATACGGAGTGGACGAGGTAAGTATAAAAACCGCTCAAATATATGATTATGAAACCAATACAAACCTCATTCCTCAAAATACTAAGTATAGTCGGTATATAGCCGCTGGAATTTCTTACAAACTAAAAAACAGCCTGTTAAGTCATTGCTGGCGTCTTTGGAACAGTTGCGTCATAACCTGGGATGGTCAAATTGCCCCCTGCTGTTTTGACAAAGACGCAAAATATGCTTTGGGAAGTTTGAAAACGCATTCATTTAAAGAGATCTGGAGCAATGGCAACTATTTGAATTTTAGAAATTTAATAACTAAATCCAGAAGTAAAATCGACATCTGCTCCAATTGTACCGAGGGTACAAAAGTTTGGAGTGATTAATTCAAATTGCCCTCTTTGTGTGCAACCATTTTAAAAGTTTAGGTCTATACTGTAACAAAGGCAAATTTCGTAAATAGAAATAAAGTGAATTTGTAATTGAATTAACTTGTTTTTATTGATTTTTTTGCCGAATTTTGGTTACTTATTGTTAAACATTTTGAAACGTAAAGTTGCGTTTCATTAGTTAATCGGGGGTTTAAAAATGAAAAAGTTACTTTTTACTTTATCTCTTATTCTCACAATTTGGGGGCTTAGCTCTCAATCTGCCTTTGCCTCTCACATGGCTGGTAGTGATATGGAGTTTAAATGTCTTGGAAAAGACACGTACCAAATAGTGCTGAGGGTTTACCGGGATTGCACCGGTATTCCTATCAACTCCTCTCCACAAATTACCTTTACTCCACAGGCTCCCTGCACTCAGGGTACCAAATCAGTTACTATGACCCGTACCTTAATCAGACCAGTGCGTTTTATGTGTGCCGGAATGAAAAATATATGTGAGGGTGGTTCATTCCCTTTTGGTATGGAAGAAAACCGATTTGAGGTAACTGTTATATTTAATAACCTTTGGTCGGGTGGCTTAGATTCGACCTGCTGCTGGATTCGGGTTACCTATCAGGAGTGTTGCCGTAACGGAAACATCACCAATATTCCGGGATCGAATTTTTATATTGATGCAGAACTAAACCGTTGCGTAACCCCGTGCAACAGTTCTCCGCAAATTTCCAACTATCCGGTTGCCGTGGTTTGTGCCGGTCAGGGTTTTTGGTTCAATAATGGTATTTTAGATACAGTTAATTACGATTCGATTTCATATGAGTTGGCCGATCCGCTGGGTTCCACTAATAGCCCTACAGGTTGGTTAAATGGCTTCTCAAAAGAAAAACCATTTAATTTTCTTGGTTTCCCAAACTACCAGTTACCCTTCCCTGCCGGATTTAACCTTAACAAAACCAATGGTGACTTAGGTTTTACTCCTATGGGGCAACAACAGCCGGTTCTCGCTTTCCAAATTACAGAGTGGCGAAAGGTTAATGGGGTATATCAAAAAATAGGTGTGACGCGAAGGGACGTTCAGTTTTATACATACCAATGCCCTCCAAATAATCCACCTGAAATTGAAGTAAACGGAAGCAAGGCCGGACCTTGGAGTTATACGATTTGTGCCGGACAAACACTTTGTTTGAATATAAAAGCAACGGATAAAGACACGGTACCACCTAAATCCGATACCACATTACTCTCCTGGAACCGAGGTATCCCCGGTGCCACATGGACCAATGTAAATTCTCCGAAAAAATTAATCCGCTGGGATGAAGCGGTATTCTGTTGGACACCTCCTGCAAGTTATGCCAGTACCCTTCCGTATTACTTTACCGTAAAAGGGGAAGATGATAATTGCCCGGTTCCCGGCACTTCTACCCGCGCTATCGGTATTCGTGTAAAACCAAGTCCCGAGGGATTCATTACTAAAACACCACTCGGATGTTCGAAATATGGTTTTGATGTAACAGTGACCAACCAGAATAAACTTACCCAAACACCAAGTTTTCTTTGGACCATACCAAATGTTGGTAATGGAAATTTTAATGCAATAAATGCTGTTAATTATAATGCCAAAACTATCCCAAGCCATACATTTGCCGGTGGCGGAACCTATGTAATCAGGTTGCGTATGGAAGGAGATCAGTGTGTAAGTTTCCTTTTCGATACGGTTTATGTTGATTCTCCTGTAAAGGCAGTTGCCTGTCCTGATACTTTTGTGTGTATTGGGAATACACAGTCCCTATCCGCTTCAGCCAAGAATGGCACACTCCCTTACAAATTTAAATGGCTCACCGGAAATTCTGCTGACACCTTAACAACGCTTACCATTACCAATAATCAAACTACAAAAACATACTTCATTGAAGTTACCGACTCCTTCAGTTGTGTATCTAAAGACAGCGTAGTTCTTGAAGTTAAACCATTACCTCATGTAGACCTGGGACCGGACAAGCGAATATGTTTTGCCGACAGTGCCGTTTTCGATGCTGGAGATAATCAAACAAAAGGATTACTTTCCTATGAATGGTTCACTCCTGATGGTAACCGAAGTTCTCAATTTATTTACGCAAAAGATTCAGGCGAATACATGGTCAAGGTAATTGACAGTTTCAGATGCGAACAGCGCGATACAGCCCTGTTATTTGTGAACAGACAGGTAATCGCCAATGCAGGGCCTAATGATTCGATTTGTATTAACAACTCAACTGTATTTAGAGGAAGCGGTGGACAAACTTATGAGTGGAGAGAAATTGGCTCGTTAGGCGTTATTTCTACTGCCGACACATTATTCAAAAATCCGACTCAACCAGGTATTACCGATATCACCTTGAAAGTAACAGTAACCTATGGGAATGTTACCTGCGCAAGTATGGACACCACAACCTTGGTGGCCAATCCGCTACCCACTATCTCATTTACCAATAAATCTCCTGGCTTCTGTATTGATTCTAATTGGCTCGACCCAGGAACAAAATCAGGAGCACAGCCATCTGCTACCGGAAGAAACAAATACGGCTGGTATGGTGGCTGGTGGACCATCTCCGATTTAAGCAAATCGCAATGCTTTGACCGCGACTCAAACAGTTCTACTTTTGGATATGTTAAATTGAGTTGCCTTGGGGTTTGCCCTCAAGATGCAAGCGGGAATTATATTCCATGGAAAGTAACATACCACTATATTAATTCGAATGGTTGCTATAGCAAAGATTCGATTGATGTAACTATTTACCCTCTCCCTATAGTTACCATTGGTGCTGATAAGTCAGTATGCCAAAATGATAACCCATTCCAGATTTACCCATACCCAAATACTGGTGTGGGAACCAAATGGATGAACCCACCTTCGCCTTATGACGCTAACGACCCTAACTCGGTTATAGAATACAATCCTTTAGGGCGTATCCATACTTTCTTCCCTAAAAGAGCAGTTGAAGACACAACTTATATGCTGATGTATGAAGCAACCACCCAGTATCCAAAAGCCCAGTGTAAAAATACCGATACTGCATTTTATTATATCAGGCCTATTCCAAAGGTAGATGCAGGAAGATTACCTGACGTGTGTGAAGATGCTTCTCTGGTAGATTTGCCTGCAAAAAGCGGGGCAAAGGTGCTTCCTGTAACCATGAATGGTGTGGGTACATGGACAGGCCCATCTGTAAATACTCCAAACAAAACTTTTAATCCAAAAACCGCTCCTTACGGAATGAATATCATTCAGTACAGTTTTACTAATGATACCGGATGTACCGCATCTGACACTACCTTTATTATTGTAAATAAACTTCCTAATACACAGCTTGCCAATCAACCTGATATTTGTGAAGATGCAGGCACAATTGTTTTAAAAGGAAATAAACCGGGTTTGGGAACAGGTACATACATTGTAAATGGTTTTACAACTGGTAACTCATTCAACGCAAAGCCTGCCGGAACACCAAATGCCGCTAATCCGGTAAACTACGGAATGAACTACGCCACTTATAGCTTTACAGATAATCATGGCTGTAAAAAAGAGGCTAAAGATAGTTTCGATATTCAGGTGCTGCCAAATGTAAAAATTCTTAACCCGGGGCCGCTTTGCGAAGGATTTCCATTTACTCTGCAAGGCTCTATGGCTAATACCTCTTCATTCAGATGGTCAGTTATTGGAGATGGTAAATATTATTTCGGAACCCCAACACAATACGATACAACCAGTACCGATACGTTAGTTGGCTATATCCCCGGATTGCAGGATGTATTTAACGGATCATTCATTGTAATTCTTCGTTCAACCGATAATAAACTTTGTCCTGCATCGTATGACCAGTCGTTTGTGAAAATTAATCGGAATCCTGTAGGTGATTTTACTGCAAAACAAGAAGGTTGCGAACCATTCCCTACCACCTTTTTCGGCAATTTTGAAGATGCCGATTCTATTATTTGGGACTTTGGTGACGGAACAACCAGAATTGGTGGTGAAACAGTGCCCCACATGTATGACAAAGCCCGTAGTACCCCTTACGATGTAAGTGTAAGACTTGTTTCGGTTGATGGTTGTGATACTGTATTAACAAAACCTTTGTTTATTAAAGTTAATATCAGCCCTTCTGCTAAATTTGAGCCTAATCCACGTAAATCTACCGTAGCATTACCTCGCTTTACATTTAACAATAATAGTGACCTTAGAGGTTTGCCAATTGATAGCGTTACCTTCTCTTGGGATTTTGGCGATCCGAAAACAGATTTTGACACTTCAAGTCAATACAGCCCAACATATACTTATCCTACGGATACAGGAGTTTATGAAATTAGAATGAACCTTGTAACTGTAGATGGTTGTAAAGCGGAGGCTATTGACTATGTACGAATAGATCCGGATATCACCGTATTTGCACCTACTGCTTTCCGACCTCAAAGTAAAAAGGAGCAGAACCAGCGCTTTTATGTGGTAGTTGACGGACAGCGAACCTTCCACGTTGATATTTTCAACCGTTGGGGAGAGTTGGTATACTCATCTGATGATCCTGAAGAAGGATGGGATGGAAAATATAAAGGTGTAGATGTTCAGCAGGATGTATTTGCCTGGCAGGTAACCGTAATCAGTTTTAACGGCACACCTTACAAATACAGCGGAACTGTTACCCTCTTGCGTTAATAATCAAAACAATTCATAAAAAAAGGGGCTCTTATGGAGCCCCTTTTTTTATGCCCTATTATGGGCAGGTAAATTTGCCCTACCTCATATTATGGATAACTCTTGTTTTGCACAAAGTAGCAGATGTGCCCAAAAAATGTACCTTTGCCCAATTTAACTCCACACCATTTAACTTTTTATCAAGTGCCAAAAGACTCAAGTATAAAATCGGTATTAATTATAGGAAGCGGTCCAATTATAATTGGTCAGGCTTGCGAATTTGATTATTCAGGAAGCCAGGCAGCCCGTTCCTTAAAAGAAGAAGGAATTGAGGTTACCCTTATTAACAGCAATCCGGCTACCATTATGACCGATAAAGTAACAGCCGATCATATTTACCTTTTGCCCCTCACTGTTGATTCCATTATTCAAATTTTGGAAGAGCGCAAAATTGATGCGGTTTTACCAACCATGGGCGGACAAACAGCTCTGAATTTAGCTATTGAGGCAAATGAATTAGGAGTTTGGCAAAAATATGGCGTGCGGATGATTGGTGTTGATGTACACGCAATTCAAACAACCGAAGACAGAGAAAAATTCAGGCAGTTGATGGTAGAAATCGGAATTCCCGTGGCTCCGTCAAAAAACGCAACCTCCTTTTTAGAGGGAAAAGAAATTGCGCAGGATATTGGATTTCCATTAGTGATAAGACCATCGTTTACACTTGGAGGAACAGGAGGAAGTTTTGTTCACAAAAAAGAAGAATTTGAAGCTGCCCTTATGAGGGGATTGCAGGCCTCTCCTACACATGAGGTTCTGGTAGAAAAAGCTGTTTTGGGATGGAAAGAATACGAACTGGAACTTTTGCGTGACAATAATGACAACGTGTGCATTATTTGTTCTATCGAAAACTTTGATCCAATGGGTATTCATACCGGTGATTCGATTACCGTTGCTCCGGCCATGACCTTAAGCGACACTTGTTACCAAACCATGCGCGATATGGCCATCAAAATGATGCGTTCCATAGGGAATTTTGCAGGAGGTTGTAACGTACAGTTTGCAGTTAACCCCGAAAATGAAGAATTAATATCCATTGAAATTAACCCACGGGTATCACGTTCCTCGGCCTTAGCATCAAAAGCAACCGGCTACCCTATTGCCAAAATAGCTTCAAAACTTGCCATCGGTTACAATCTGGATGAATTAAACAATCCGGTTACCAAAACCACTTCGGCTTATTTTGAACCTGCACTCGATTACGTAATCGTTAAAATTCCGAGATGGAACTTTGATAAATTTAAAGGAGCCGACCGCGAGTTGGGATTACAAATGAAATCAGTAGGCGAAGTGATGGGAATCGGTCGCACTTTTATTGAAGCGCTGCAAAAAGCTTGTCAGTCGCTCGAAATTGGCCGGTCAGGTTTAGGTGCTGATGGAAAACAATTGCGAAATCTTGAAGAAATAGCCCAAAGTTTACAGCACCCTTCCTGGAACCGCTTGTTCCATATAAAAGATGCATTTAGCCTTGGCGTTCCCATTTCTTCCGTTGAAAAAATGACTCGGATTGACCGGTGGTTTTTGACACAAATTCAAGATTTGGTAAGACTTGAAACAGAACTAAAACGGTTTAATCTTACCAATATTCCCCGTGAACTTTTTGTTGAACTTAAGGAAAAAGGATTCTCTGACGAACAAATTGCCTGGATACTTCAAAACGTAACCGAAGAGGATGTTTACAAGCAAAGAAAAGAACTTGGCATAAAGCGGGTATATAAAATTGTTGATACATGTGCTGCCGAATTCCCTTCGCCCACCAACTACTTTTACTCCACTTTTGACGGGGAAAATGAATCGGTTGTAACGGATAGAAAGAAAATAATTGTTTTAGGATCGGGTCCCAACCGGATAGGACAGGGAATTGAGTTCGACTATAGTTGTGTACATGGATTACTCGCTGCAAAAGAATGCGGGTACGAAGCCATTATGATTAATTGCAATCCCGAAACAGTTTCTACCGATTTTGACATGGCTGATAAGCTCTATTTTGAACCTGTGTTTTGGGAGCATTTGAGAGAAATTATTGAATTGGAAAAACCAGAAGGTGTAATTGTACAGCTTGGGGGGCAAACTGCTCTTAAGCTTTCAAGAAAACTGGAAGAACACGGAATAAAAATCATCGGGACCACATTCAGTGATATGGATATTGCAGAAGACCGTGGTTTCTTTTCAGACTTGCTCAAGGAAATGAATATTCCTTACCCTAAGTATGGCGTTGCTGAAACCGCAGAAGAAGCAATAGAAGTTGCAGCTCATGTTGGCTTCCCTGTTTTGGTAAGACCTTCATATGTATTGGGTGGCCAGGGAATGAAAATTGTGATTAACAACGAAGAGCTGGAAACTGCAGTGATTGGGTTACTCGGTGACTTACCTGGAAACAGAGTATTGATTGACCACTTTTTGGATCGTGCCGAAGAGGCCGAAGTTGACTGCATTTGTGACGGAGAAGACGTGCATATTATAGGCATGATGGAACATATTGAACCTGCAGGTATTCACTCCGGTGATTCAAGCGCGGTACTTCCTCCATTTAGCCTCAGTGAAAATGTAAAGAAGCAAATGGAAGATTATTCAATAAAACTTTCCAGAGCTTTAAAAGTAAAAGGGCTGCTCAATATTCAGTTTGCCATAAAAGACGAGAAGGTTTATGTAATTGAAGCCAATCCGCGTGCATCCAGAACGGTTCCTTTCATTGCAAAAGCATATGACGTTCCATACATAAATATCGCCACCAAAATAATGCTGGAAGCGAAAAAGATTAAAGATTTTGTTATCGAGGAAAAGCTAACAGGATACGCCATTAAAGAGCCTGTATTTTCTTTTAATAAATTCATTGGCGTAAATAAAGAATTAGGGCCAGAGATGAAATCGACCGGTGAGGCAATTCGTTTTATTAAAGACTTAAACGATCCGTTCTTCCGAAACCTGTACAAAGAAAAATCAATGTACCTGAGTAAATAAAATGATCAAGTTTTTACTAACCTCTGTTGCCGTTATTTTTCTTGTGAGAATGTTGTTAAGATTACTCACGGGAGGTTTTCACGTAAAAGTTGAGAAGCATTATTATTACCACGACAACCGCAAACAGGAAACACAAAAGCCGGAAGGGTTTACCACTATAACTCAAAATACCTCGAAGGGCAAACAAGGTAAATACTCCAATACAGAAGAAGGCGAATATGTACCTTATGAAGAAGTAAAAGAATGACGCGCCTGATCAGAAAATTATTAGCCTCCGTTTTAGGTACCGAAAAATACCTCGAAGTTGTGAGTTCGTCTTATATACGCATGGTAAATGCCGGAATGATGGCGCAGAAATATCCCGAACTTTTTTTTCTGGATAAAATAATAAAACCCGAATATCACTGCATTGATTTGGGGGCAAATGTTGGCTACTACTCTACCCGCTTATCAAAGCTCACCCAAAAAAGCGGAAAAGTATATGCCGTAGAACCCGTTACTCTTTTTCGTAACCTTCTTGCAAAGAACCTGAAAAAATTTGATTGCCGAAATGTGGAACTGATTGCTTACGCTCTGGGTTCCGAAAACAAAGCAATTAAAATGGGAACTCCTGAAATTGCCGGTGTTTTCAGGCACGGACTTACCAAAGTAATTGATTCATCATCCGAAAATTTTGCTCAAACATATGAGGTACAAATGAGGGTACCCGATGAACTCTTCCAGAACTTAACCCGGCTTGACTATGTGAAATGTGATGTAGAGGGTTATGAAGTATATATTTTCCCGTTTTTCACTAAAACCTTATCCCGTTTTCGTCCTTTGATTCAAATGGAAATTTCAACTGCCGAGAACAGGAAACAAATTTTTGATGTGCTGCTCCCCATGGGTTATAAAATATTCGGGTTGTTTGATAACTCACTTACTGAATTAACAGCAGCGCAGGCGTTACATTACGATAAAGGTGATTTTTATTTTAAGTGCGATTAACCCGCTATCTGCTACCAATCGTCTTCATCAACAATAATCGGGTCTTTCATCAGCTTTTTGAAAACTTCAATCATTCGTTTCAAATCTGCGTCAGCTCCACGAAGAATGGCATCTGCATTTTTTACATTTGTTGAGGTGGTATTGTAGTACTCAAAATATGTTTTGGTAGGAATGGTGTTTTTATCTCCTGCAGTAATTTTACTTTCGTTTACCAGATTTGAAATTGTGTATTTGTAGCGTCCTTCTTTTATCCAAAGTGTCATTTTAAATTTATGATACCCCACACTCGATTTTGAGTACCTATTGGTGTATGTGTACGCATCAATATATCCGTTTATAACCAACTTGGCATTTTCCTTATCAACCTCAAAAATATCTTTTGGCTTCTCTCCGTTTTTGGCAAAATTGGCCATTGCCCATCTTTTGGCCCGTTTGTACAATGAGTCAGAAAGCGACTCGGATTGCTCAATTATCTCAGTATATGTAACCAGCATGGTAATGGAGTCAACAGGTAAAACCATACGTACAAATGGTTTTGCAGCGGGTCTTTTCACAGTAGAGGTACTTTGTGTATCGTTGTTGTCCTGCTGCTGATTTACATCTGTAAATATATCTTGCTCATCATTGTTTTGAGAATAGGCGTAGCCACTCCAAAGAAGAAAAGATGCACTAAGAAAAAAGAGTTTTTTCATTGAAAATTCGTTTTATGGGTTGGGTATTCTATTATTGTGCCAATAAAATATTTGGTTTCAAAAATACATGTTTCAATCAATACCGAAAATAGTATTTTCATGCGAAATAACTAATACCACCTCTATTAAAAAAAAAATTATTAATGGCCTCATTCTCAAACCTTAAATATATTCTATTGGCCGGACTGCTGTTATTTGCTTTTGCCGGTTGTCAAAAAAACAATCCCGACAGGAAGATTAGCGGGGGGAAACCTGTAACAGAAGATCCCCATTCTTTTGTACCGGCAAATGGTGCAACGGTAAAACACCTGGAGTTATCATTGAGTGTTAATTTTGTCGGTCAAACATTAAACGGATGGGCCGAATGGACCATTAATCCGAACAAGAGTGACACCCTTATTTTAGACACGCGCGACCTTAAAATAGATGCCGTTTATCTTAATAACGACAGCAACCCCGTTACATTCTCTGTGGGTAAAAATGACCCCGTGCTGGGGCAGGCTCTCTTTATTCCGATTCATGAGCATACGCAAAAAGTGAAGATCGTTTACCAAACCTCTGCACAGGCGGCAGCACTGCAATGGTTAAATCCTTCGCAAACCAAAGGCAAACAATTGCCGTTTCTTTACACGCAGTCCCAGGCCATTCTTGCGCGTTCCTGGATACCGTGTATGGATAGTCCGGGAATTAAATTTACGTACAATGCCCAAATTAAAGTACCGGCCAACCTAATGGCGCTGATGAGTGCCGAAAATGACACAGTGCTTCATTCAAACGGGCTTTATCATTTTTCAATGCCTTATCCAATTCCCTCTTATCTGATGGCACTTACTGTTGGCAATCTCCAATACAAATCATTAGGCAAAAACTGCGGAGTTTACAGCGAACCTGAAACAATAAAAGAAGCGGCCTTTGAGTTTGCAGATATGGAGAAAATGGTTGATGCCGCATCCTCACTTTACGGCCCCTATGCCTGGGGGAAATACGATGCAGTGGTAATGCCCCCCAGTTTCCCGTTTGGCGGAATGGAAAATCCGCGTTTAACATTTGCAACTCCTACCATCATCACTCACGACCGCTCTCTGGTGGCACTCATTGCCCATGAACTTGCTCATAGCTGGAGCGGAAATCTGGTAACCAATAAAACATGGGACGACTTTTGGCTGAATGAAGGCTTTACCGTTTATTTTGAAAACCGGATTATGGAAGCCTTATACGGAAAAGAATATGCCGACATGCATGAAGTAATAGGATATGGCGAGTTGAAAAAAACATTAAATGAAATGGGAGAAAACAACCCGAATACCGCCTTAAAACAAAACCTCAAAGGCATGGACCCGGACGATGCCGTAAATGATATTGCCTATGAAAAAGGTCGTTTTTTTCTGTTGCACATTGAAAAAACGGTGGGAAGGGCTCAATGGGACGCCTTCTTAAAAGCGTATTTTGAACATTACCGCTTTCAAAGCATAAGTACGGAAGATTTTTTAGAGTTTCTGAATAAAAAAATAGTACGTGGCAATAAAGAACTATTACTGAAAATAAACGCAAAAGAATGGGTAAACAACCCGAGCCTGCCCACCAACTTTCCATTAATTACATCAAATTTGCTTGATGAAGCTAAACAGCTGGCAATAACCTTTTCGAAAGGAAAACCTATAAGCATTGAATCAACTGCCAAGTGGCACACATTCCAATGGCTTCATTTTTTACGCAGCCTGCCAAAAAAATTAAGCCCAGCACAATTAGCAAACCTCGACCACTCTTTTCATTTTACCAATAGCAACAATGCGGAAATACTGTGCGATTGGTTTCAATTAGCTATTCAAAATAACTACAAACCGGCTTACCCGGCCATGGAAAATTTTCTAAACACTGTTGGAAGACGAAAATTTATACAACCTTTGTACGCCCTTATGAAAGCAACAGGACAAACAGAAACGGCATTGAAAATTTATAAAAATGCCAGGCCGGGATACCATCAGGTATCGTCACACACTATTGATCAAATTTTAGTTTCAGAATAAAATATTATGCAAAAAACAATAACCCTTACCCTCATTAGTTCTATTCTTTTGCTGGCAGCCTGCAACAAGAAAAACGCCACTTCAACCAACAATGGTTCTGACAATGCAAACATGAAAATGTATGAAAAAGCCATGGAAATGGGCGATTTTCAAACCGCCATTTACAGCCTCAACCTGTTTCTTCAAACCGACTCATCGGATGTGAAATGGTACGATACGCTTGCTGTTTTATATATAAACACCAATAACTTTTTACCTGCCTCCTGGTGTGCCGATAAAGTTTTAAAAAATAAGCCGAAAGAATTACGTATGCTCGAACTGAAAGCAATGGCTGAACAACAACTTGGACGGAGAGATAAAATTCTGGACGTGTACAAAAGCCTGTTCGACATCACCGGCAACTACCAGTACATGTATCAAACAGCAGCCGTTGAGTTCACAGCCGGAAATATTGACCGTTGCAAAAATCTAATTGACTCGATGATGACCAGCAAAAACATCAGTAAAGATTCAATTGATATTCAGGTAAGCGAAGAAGAATCGCAAAAAGTACCACTGAAAGCAGCCATTTACAACCTGCAGGCTTTTATTAAAGCCCGCGATGGCAAATACCCCGAAGCTAAAAAAGACTTTGAAAATGCCCTCCGTATTTTTCCTGATTTTATTCTGGCAAAGAAAAATCTTCAGGACTTAATGCAAGGCGGAAGGCAACGGTAAACAATAAAATGTCCGTATCAATTATCGGGGCGGGAGTAAGTGGTGTACTTTCCTGCTTTCATCTTCACCGGTTAAAACCCGGAACTAAAATTTACCTCATTGAATCCAAACCCATGCAAGCTGGGAAGGGATTGGCCTATTCAACCGGTGATGAAACTCACTTGTTAAATGTTGCGGCCGGAAAAATGAGTGCATTGCCCGAAGAGCCCCGGCATTTTTTAAACTCGCTTATTAAAAACAATTATTCCTATACCTCTGGTAGTTTTGTTACACCCATACTTTTCGGCAATACTATTAAAAGTATTCTTAATAGTCTGCATATGAGAATAAACCTCTATGCCAATTTAGGAGCATTAGATGAACACAATATTAAATCTGTAGCATAAGCTTATCCTCTGCGCAAAACCTGCTAGTTAAATATATAAATTTATGAGAGCATTAGTAACCATTATACTTCTCATCGTATCCAACACTTTTATGACGTTTGCCTGGTACGGACATCTAAAATTTAAAGAATACAAATGGTTTCAAAACACCGGACTAATCGGATTTATTTTACTCAGCTGGTTCATTGCTTTGTTTGAATACATTTTTCAGGTTCCGGCAAACCGCACCGGCTTTAAAGAAAACGGAGGCCCCTTTAGCCTCTTGCAGCTAAAAGTGATTCAGGAAATTATTACACTCACGGTTTTCGTTATTTTTTCATCTGTATTTTTCAAAAACGAAACGTTTAAAATAAATCACCTGATTGGTTTCATCTTTTTGATTTTGGCCGTTTTATTTATTTTTAAGAAATAAATAAAACACATGTTGTTAACAGAAACTGCCATTGAAATACAGCAAACTGTTTTACCTTAGCCACAAGAAAAAGAAGTTTGAAATTTGCATCTATAGATATCGGGTCAAATGCTTTACGGCTGCTTATTGCACGCTGGGTGCCCGACAACGCTACCGAGCCATTTAAACGCATCGAATTTGTACGTGTACCGCTACGGCTGGGAGATGATGCATTCAGAAAAAAAAGTATAAGCAAAGAAAAGAGACAGATGCTTTATAAGGCACTTGAAGCTTTTCGCCTGCTAATGGATGTGCATGATGTGGACGACTACATGGCATGCGCTACCAGTGCGCTTCGGGAAGCAGATAACGGAGCCAAAATTATTGCGAAAGTTCAGCAAAAATTTGACTTAACAATTGAAATCATATCCGGGAAACGCGAGTCGGAACTTATTTTAGCCTCCATTAAAAATTACTTTCCCGAAAATGGGAATTACCTCACCATTGATGTGGGAGGAGGTAGTACCGAAATGACCATTATTGACAACCACATCCCCGTTATATCCGAATCATTTAATATAGGTACGGTGCGCATGCTTGATAAAGCCGTGAAAGAAAAAACCTGGACCGAAGCCGAAAAATGGGTAAAGCAGCATACCGCAGGATTAACAAAAGTAACTGCCATTGGTACGAGTGGCACCCTGAATAAACTGTACCGCATGGGGCAGCAAAAACCCGCAGAGGCTTTTATTACTTACGCCAAACTGGAGGAATTGCACCGGATGCTTAAAAAGTACTCGGTAAAAGAACGAACCGAAAAGTTACAACTTAACCCCGACCGGGCCGATGTAATTGAGCCTTCAGCATTTATCTACCTGAAAATCATGAAATGGGCAAGTTGCGAGAAAATTTATTCGCCCAATGCCGGACTTAAAGATGGCATCCTGCTCGAATTGGCTTCGAGGTATCAACAGGTGATTGAAGCCGGAAGTTTGCCTGAAAATTAAGCCCTTACAAAATATACAGCGATAAAAAAATAACCGAATGGCTTGCTTTTGTGTATAACTCCTCTATATTTGCAGTCCTTTTTTAAGAATATAGAATACAATGGCAAATCATAAATCAGCAGAAAAAAGAATCAGAGCCAATGCGGTAAAAAGATTAAGAAACCGTTATCAGGCAAAAAGCACCCGCACTTTGCTAAAAAATCTGCGTGCGTCAAAAGACAAAAAAGAAGCAAGCGAATTATTAAAGAAAGTATTTTCTATGCTTGACAAACTGGCTAAGAAAAGTGTAATTCATAAAAACAAAGCCTCTAATCAAAAGTCGAAACTGGCTCGTTTGGTTAAAGCGTTGAGTTAATATTTTTTAAAGAATTTTTCAAAGCCCTTTCGGAAATCCGGAGGGGCTTTTTTATTTTAGCGCCATGAGTGATGAAAATCCGTATGTATCTATTAAAAACTGGGCCGAAGACGACCGCCCCAGAGAAAAGTTGTTGCTAAAAGGAAAACATGCCCTGAGCAATGCTGAATTACTGGCCATATTAATTTCAACCGGAACCAAAGAAGCCTCGGCTGTAGAATTAGGAAAGCGTATTTTAAAACTGGCAAGCGATAACCTCAATGAATTAGGACGGCTTGGAGTAAAAGACCTTACCAAAGTAAAAGGGATTGGAAAAGCCAAGGCAATTACCATTGCTGCAGCACTTGAATTGGGAGCCCGCAGGCGGGTGGAAGAAGTAATGGAAAAAGCCATCATCCGCTCTTCGCGCAATGCTTTTGATATTATGCATCCGCTGCTAGCCGATTTGAAAAAGGAAGAATTTTGGATTTTACTGTTAAACCGCGCCAATAAAGTGATTCACAAATTCAGGGTAAGTGAGGGCGGAGTGGCCGGAACAGTTGCCGATCCGAAAATAATTTTCAAAACTGCTCTCGACCATTTGGCATCGGGGGTCATATTATGTCATAATCATCCCTCGGGAAACAATAAACCCAGCCAGTCGGATATTGACCTTACAAAAAAGATGAAAGAAGCGGGAAAATTGCTCGAAATTAGCGTACTTGACCATATAATTATTGCCGAAAACAATTACTACAGTTTTGCCGATGAAGGAATCATGTAAAAAAAATTCTCTAATCTATTCCGCTCTTTTCTTCATCTTTGCCCGTCTTGAAACATCGCATTATTATAGCAGGGGCCGGACCGGCCGGCACAAGTGCTTCTCTTTTTTTAGCAAAAGCGGGAATACCTCATTTAATTTTTGACAAGGCTACTTTTCCAAGAGATAAAGTGTGCGGAGATGCCCTAAGCGGAAAAGTGGTTGAGGTGTTAAAAAAACTTGACCCGGCATTAATTGCTGAAATGGATATTCAAAAAAAGTTGTTTACCGGAAGCTGGGGAGTAGTATTTGGTGCCCCCAATGGCAAAGAACTTCCCATCCCCTTTCGATCAACAAAAAATACTGATACTTCGGCTCCCGGCTTTATAAGTAAACGATTCGACTTTGATCATTTTCTATTTTCAAAACTAAACCGAAACTATGCCGAGGTATGGGAAAATACGTCATTAAAAAAAGCGGTGCAGCTTGATAAAGGAATAAATCTGCTGGTAGAGAAAAACGGAAAGGAAGAAACTCTTTTTTGTGATCTGGTAATAGATGCCACGGGCGACCGAAGCGTGTTGAACCGCGAACTGGCCGGCTATATAAAAGAAGAAGACCACTACTGTGCGGGTATCAGGGCGTATTATAAAAATGTAACCGGATTTCATGAAGGAAATTTTATTGAATTGCATTTTCTTGAAGAATTGCTACCCGGGTATTTCTGGATTTTTCCATTACCCAACGGAATGGCCAATGTGGGTGCTGGTATGCTAAGCAAAAGTGTAAGCAGTAAAAAGGTAAACCTGCGCGAAGCCATGCTGAAAGCAATTAAGGAAAACCCCCGCATAAACCATCGGTTTAAGAATGCCGAGTTGCAGGGAAAAGTAGAAGGATGGGGTTTGCCTCTTGGTTCAAAAAAAAGGACTATTTCAGGAAATCATTTTTTGCTGGCTGGCGATGCTGCTTCTTTGATTGACCCTTTTACCGGTGAAGGAATTGGAAACGCGCTGTACAGCGGAATGCTGGCTGCCGAAACAGCAGCTGGTGCCATCGATAAAAATTGTTTTGATGCAAATTACCTTCAACAGTACGATGAGCAGATTTATAAAAGACTTTGGGATGAACTTAAACTAAGCCACACCCTTCAAAAGCTTTGTAAATATCCGTGGCTATTTAATTTTGTAGTAAACAAAGCGCATAAAAGCAAAACACTTAGAGATACCATCTCATGCATGTTTGATGATATTGATATGCGCAATCAATTCAGTAACCCTGCTTTTTATTTGAAAATGCTGCTCAATAAATAACCGAGTTTCCAATTTCCCCCTGCTTGCAACCTTTTGATTGAATATCCGTCTATCTCTAAAAACACCTAAATTCAATTTCAATGGGACAAAAACTACTATTTGTTATTGGCCGGGGTGCGCTGATAACATTTCTTACACTACTGATTTCCTCCCTTTCTTCCTTGGCACAACTTAAAGTAATTGCTGCCCTTACCGGAAATAATGGATGTCTTTATCAAACGGTTTTATTTACCATTCAAAACCCTCCGGCAAATGCTACGGGATATGTCACCAATTTCGGAGACGGGGCCACGGTTTCGCACAGCACCGCTAACATGCAACACATTTATAGCACTGCGGGAGTATACGTAATTACCACTACTATCAGCACACCATTGGGGCCACTTTTTGCAAAAAGCGACAGCGTATATATAAATAACTTACCGAGGGTAGATTTTAAAACACAAAATGGAAACAAATTTTGCAACCCCGCCATTGTATGCATCCGAGATAATTCACTACCGGCCATTCCATTACCCGGGCAACCGGTTACTCCTATTACTAAATCGATTTTCTTTTTCGGAGATGGTGCGATAAACATTGACTTACACGTGCCCCCTGCTTTACGTGATTTTTGTTACACTCATCCCTCGCCTGATTACCGTGCCTACACGTACACATTAAGGCTAACCGATGCACTGGGCTGTGTGGACACCATGAGAAAAGTGAACTATGTTTATGTGGCTGGCGACCTAGGTGTGAAGTACTCAGTAAACGCACCAATTGGCTGCAACAAAACACCAACACAATTTACAACCAACGCTACATTTACCAATCAAACCAGATCGGAAGTAGTATACCCGGATTCGGTAAAATGGTTCAGGTGGGATTTTGGTGACGGAAGCTCTGACAGCACCAATTGGTTTACCGTGCAGCATACCTATACCGCCAACGGAATTTTTTCACCACGGCTAATTGTAGAAACCAAAATGGGTTGTCGCGATACTTTTGTATTAACCAATAGTGTTAAAAATATTAAATTTGGTTTTGATGTTTCGCATTCTATAAATAAAGGTTCCTTCAATAATGTATGCTGGAATCAAACTCCTGTTCCAAACTCAACCAAGACCTGGTCGTTTTATACCATACCAAATCCTGTTTTTAATCCATCAACAGGAACCTACACTTACGGAAGCTGGCACCCCCTTTCACCAGACCCTAACATTTTTACAGAGAGTCAAACTTTTACTCCATGCCGATCTATTCCCTGTGGTTTAGCACGTGCTAATCTGAGAGTGACCGTTGCCGGATGCAAAGACACAACCTGGTTATGGGATACCGTGGAAGTACTGGGTCCGGATGCGTTGATTGAAGTGCCGGGGAATAACGCCACAGCCATTGCCGATAGCATGCGATATCAATGCAAAGTGATAAATAAAGTTTACTTCCCTAATAACTCCTGCCACTACAAAGCCTTTCATGTAGAAAGATTATGGAATTTTGGCGACAGGTATGCCCGCCAATGCACTACTGATACAAAAAACGGTATTAATGTTTTTGGTGACGACACCCTGAGCTTGCGCGACCCCGGCACTTATCCTCAGGGAAACAACCGGCCCTGCAATTGTAATTTTTCAAAAGACTCTATACCCTCACATATGTATACCGACTGGGATACGCTTGCCTTGCGCTTAGTAGGAGGAAGCACTTTTATTTTATCAGCCCAGCCTCCCTACTCAACAAAAAATTTCCCTTGTTACACTGCGAAACTCATGTTATATGATGCCGTAAATAAAACCGGAGACACAGACGTGGTACAACTGCCGTTTGGCCCTCCTAAATCCGGCCCTGATGGTACTGTTATTACATCATCCGGTCATACCCGTGTGGTGATGCCCAATAGTAATTATACCGATCCGGTTATGCTCCGGAAAAACGGCTATCTCAATTGTTTTGGCTCCGCCCCCAACGGAATCATATTTGATTTAAGCGGACTTCAACCTGCGTGTACCCGTTCCTGGGTTTCTATCAATTATGACTCTGCTGCAGGATTACAACCCACCAAGTGGGTAAATCAACCTTCGCATTTCGGAAAACTCAACAATCAAAATCCGTGGTCGGTTCCCACCGCACCTAAGGTATGGCCAAATATTCTTATGCATAATTATTTTGACCCTCCCGGTATAGCAGATACAACCGGGTATGTAACCATTGGCCTTGTAACAGGAAACGGATATGGTGATAAGATGTGTTACGATACGGCCTATTATCATAAATTTATCCGTATCACTCCATTTTCTCCGGTATGGGATTTAATCAGCCCTGTTCATGATTGTGTACCGTCTACTGTGAGGGGTTCG
>Ga0268298_10000900_pt1 | contig 36930 bp, 22 predicted proteins | sample WWTPWeurt_MetaG_FD_194462 | JGI IMG/M metagenome (GOLD analysis project Ga0268298, IMG submission 194462) | Activated sludge microbial communities from WWTP in Nijmegen, Gelderland, Netherland - WWTP Weurt | ecosystem: Engineered > WWTP > Aerobic digester > Activated sludge | place...
CTCCTGCAGGGGGGCGGCTGCCTGACCGGACGGCGAGCATCAACCCATCTCACGTATTCGTCATGTCAGCTTTGACACTGCGCACGCGACGGCACCCGACCCAGACCGGGCATCCGGACTTCCCCGAAGCCGCCGCTGAGCACAGGGCTCTTCTGTGAGTTTCGCTGCCACGAAGCTGCCGTTCGTGACCTCACGACTCCGGCCATCACCGGCCTGTCGTCCCTTGGACGAAACGGTCGATGGAACGGCAGCTCCACTCCGACTACTGCCGGTCACGCCTTGAGGCCGCACGCCGGCAGGTCGGCCGGAACGGCCGTTCAGGTCCCGCGGATGGAATGGCGGCAGACCCTGCTGCTGCTGCTGCCGTTCGTTTGGCATTGGCAGTTCTTACCGGGGCCGAACAGCAGATCCCGACCCACGACGGCCCCGCGTTCTGCGACGTTTAGTGGCAGCTTTCAGAGTGGAAGATAAGTCCCCGACCATCCCAGGCGTGGCACCCGCCTTTACCAAGGCTCACAGGTGGCTTCTATCGCATCTGCCCAAACCGAGAATGCCTTCGCAATTTGCCCTTCAACCAAAACACCTGCCTCCAGGCCGTAATCCAAACCTGATCTGGTGAAGTTAGCACTCCCCACATAGACCTTCACGCAATCGGCAATAATGACTTTTGCGTGCAAAATGGGCGTAAGACCCTCGTGCGGCTTGGGTGCCAGTACCCTCACGTGTGCGCCCGCCTCTCGCAGGATCTTAACGAAGTTGCTCAACCCCTCCGTATCGCTCACCTTCATCCAGGCCTTGGGCTGGGTGAATATGCTGACCTGGATGCCTTGGTAGCTCTTGCGTCCTGCAGCGGCCAACAAGGCCTGGGCGCCATCGGTGCGCCAGTAAGGCGAGAAAATTACCAAGTTATCATTGACCCCTTCCAAAATCTTGCCAAGGGCCACGAGCAGGCTGCCGCCCCACAGACCTGAGAAGGCGGACTGGGTCGCCAAGAGGGCATCCAGATGCTGCGGGGCGCTGCACAGAGCTTGCGTGCCGGTGGCAATGGGCTGTCCAGCATAGGCGCCGTAGGCGTGCGAGTATGCTTCCCAGGGAATGCCGACAGTCAACTCGTTCCAGGTTTCTTTCGGAAAGCATGGCACTTGCACCGCTGCGCCCGCGCCGCGGGTAGATTGCATCGTGGCCACATGGGCGCTGACCGCCACGGTCATCTCGTGAGCTAGGGCCCGCGACTGGGCCATCGACAGGCTCTTCATATGTTTGACGAGCCCCTGGATGAGGCAGGCCCGCATCGTCATGCTCATGCCTGCCAGAATCCCTTGGGAATCCACAGGCCCTGCCCCTTGTCGGTAAAGCCGCCGTGCAGGTCGGAGCGCGAGACGCCGGCGTTGAAAGTTTCACAGCCACGCGAGATCTGGATGCAGCCCGGACAGGCCGAACCGACGTCCGAGCAGATCGGATCGAAGGCGCAGTTGTAAGCGTGCAGCGAAGCGTCCTCGAACCACCGCCGCAAGTAATGCTGAAACAGCGTCAAGAGACCACCTGCCGTGTAGTTCTGCACCGAGGTGACGTAGACTAGGAAGCTCAAGTCCATCGGCAGCAGGTACTCGGTAAGCGTCTTACTGTCGTAGCCGCTGTGGCGCCGTGCGGTAAGCATGAGCGCATGGCTGATGGTGTGCAGCAGGTGAAACGGAGCCGCCATCTGCGCCCCCAGCGTCTTGGTCAGCTCTGCGGCCTGCCCAGGCGGCTGGGTCAGCATGGGGCTGTTTTGCAGCAGGTAGGCCTGGGCCGCCGCCCGAGAAGCCAGGGCTTCAGGCGGAGGCACCCCCCATCCCGCGCTCTGGGTGCACCAGCTCAAGACCTTGAGCGGGTCGAGCTTGATCCACAGGGCTTCGGTCTGGGCGCTCAAGGCGTAGAGCACCGCCTTGCCCTTAGCCGAAGAGCGCACCCGATCTTCGAACGGGTTGAGCTTGACCGGTACCTCGTCCGGGTTGCGCTCGGGCTCGCGCCTTTCGCGCGTGAAGCCAACCGCCGACAAGACCACCTTGAGGTCGGGGATGTGGGCGATGTCCTGTACCCCGAAAGTGTCTTGCACGTCCTGCCAATCCTGAGCCCGACTGGCTTTGACGATCGGATCGCTCATGGCGTCGATGGATTGCTGGATGCCTTGGCGGCCGACGTCATGGCGTAGCAGCACCGCTTCGATCGTGCGACGCTGCTTGATGAGGTCCAGCAAAACGTCATCGCGGTCGATGAACTGACGCACGGCTAGGAAGGTGCCCTCCGAGGCCCCCGACTTGCTGATCAGCTTGGAAAGTTTCTCCTTGGAGATGTCGAGGATCGAACCCAGATCGGTGCCCGCGGCTATTAGGGCTTCGAGCTTGACGATGTCCTGCTCGAGCTTCTCGCGTTCGGCCTGGATCTGCGCGAGCTCCTCGGGGGTGGCCGCGCCGCCTTCGAGGATCTGCATGAGCTGCGACTGCAAGGCCACGCTATCAATGCAGCCCAGCAGACCATAGGCCACCCCTTCGGCCAGGTCCTTGGCGCGCCCCGTGAGCCCGGCGCCTTCGGCCAGTCGGGCGAGCTCAGACTGCACGCACGAGACGAGCTCCCCGGGCGTCTTGGAAAGCGCCACGAACTGCAACACCTGGGGAAAGAACGCATCCCCTCCCCCAACAGGCGTACCCTTTTGCAAGGGCGGCACCCTCTTGCCGCTGTTGGCGCTGCTGACCGAGCAGGTCGGACACAGGTCGGTGGTGGCGCCAGCGACGTTTTCGTCAGTGGTCATGTCGAAGAACATGTTCTGGCGGTACATGCCCGTGTTGGCCCGCAGGCCCAGGGCACTGTGGCCCCGGGCCGCCGGCGGCACCGTCATGGCCGTCATATGGCCGCAGCGGTGCACCACGACATAGGGTACCTGGCGCATCAAACCGTTGCAGCCCTTGCGGGTGCAGCGGATGCGAGCGTTACCGCCGCTGCCTGTGATTCGTCCTTGCGCGCTGGTGAGCACCAGCTCGGATGCGCGCTTGGGCTTGTCGTGGTTTTCCAGAGCGCAGCACTTGCTGCAGCGCAGGACCATGGGAAACGGCGTGACGTAGATTTCGCTGGGGGCTTGCACCCTGAAATCGTTGCGCTCGGCTGCCTCCTCGAAGAGGGCGTCGACCGAGCCGCCATTGCTCGTCCAGTCGAAGAGGAACTTGCGCACCGCGTCAATCAGCTGGTTGCGGTCGAGCCCCTTCAGGGCGTCCTCCTTATCCCCCACGCCCACGACTTGGGCAAGCGACTGGTTGCGCAGGCGCGTCACGGCGCCTGGCAGGTAGTTCTCGTAGAAGATCCGGCTGTTCTGGATCAGTTCTTGTTCGATGTTCTCGGCCATAGCGCTTACCTCCCCAGGGCATGGAGAACGTGCGCGGACTTGGCGTCCAGCGGCGTGATCTCGACTTGGTTTTCGATGTCGCGGAAGGAGCGCATGGGCCCGAACTGGTAAATGGATTCCAGAGCGGTGCCCAGGTCCTTGTCCGCATTGGCCGCGTTAAGGTTTTGCAGTCGATGCAGGCCCCGGTTGACCTCCTCGACCAGCTGCTTGCGAAACGCACCGAGCACCCTGATGTCGAAGTGCGGCTGTACCGCAGGCGGTACGTCCAGCACGTCGATCAGCATGTCGCGCACCTTCTGGCGCGCAATGCCCGTGGCGTCGTTAAGCACCTTATGCAACTGACTGGCGCCGCGGTTGAGGCCTTCGCCCCAGCCAGGCTGGAACTTGGCCCAGTTGTAGACCACCGCGGTGAACACCCCAGGCAAGGTCCTCTGCAGCACATTGGGCGCAAAGCGGTTGATGGGGACCGAATCGACCAGCTTGTCCAGGAAGAAATGGTAGTCCCCGAAGTTGAGGAACACCCCCGACTCGAAGAGCTTTCCCGGACTCAAGATCGACATCACGATGCCGGGCTGGGTGCGCCCGCTGCGCGCCGAGGATTGGATGTACTCCGCCGTCGAAGGCGGCCAGCCGTCGAGCACCATGAAATTGAGTTCCGAGATGTCCACCCCGTGCGAGACAACACTCGTGGCCACGATGTGGCGCATCGGATCGCTGGGCGTCTTGGTCTCCACATGGTGGATGGCGCCCAGGATGTCGTCCAACGGGGTCTGGCCGTCCAGCAGCACATGGGTGCGCGGCTGTGCATACCTCGGGTTGAGGTTTTCCAAGTGCTCCCGGATGATCGTCGTCTGGCGCTTGCGGATCGCGTAGATCAAGTCGGTGTTGAGGTACTTGCCAATGTACTCGACGAGTTCGGGCACCCGGGCCGCAGAAAAGCCCAGCTGCTGGAGGACTTGGGGATCCATGGCCGCCAGCCCCTGGAGCCAATGGTCGATCTGGTCCAAGTAGCGTGAGGCGACCTCGGCAGCCGCACGCTCGGTGCCGCCGCGCGTAAAGCTCAGCGGCAAGACACCGGCGAACCAGCGTCGAATCAACGGCTCATCCCCATCCCAGCTAATGCGGGCGTAGAAGGACTCGCCCTTCTTGGCCCCGGGCGACGGGAAGCGCCGGCCCGGCCGCATATACAGGTGCAGGATGTGGTTCTCGAAGTCCTTGATGGTAGCTGTGGCCGCCAGCACCTTCGAAGCTTGGCCCCCGTGGCCGACCTGCAAGGTCTGCATGAGCGTCTCGTAGTGGGCGTCGAAGTTGCCCAATGACTCGCGCAAGAGGTGCAGTTCGTCCTGGATCAGCAAGGAAAAGCCCGGATCGAGCATGGGCGCGAGCTGCACCGTGCGCACCTTGCTCGTGCGGGAATTGTTCCCGCACTCGATGGATTCGTATTCGCCCTGCACGTTCATGACGATGCGCTGGTGCTTGCACTTCGCCTCCGCGGTGAAGCCGTGCTCCGGACAGAAATGCCGGAAGGCCCCGAAATACCCCGCGAAACGCTCGTTGTGGGCGATGACGGCGAGCTTGTCGACCGTACCGACCAGCACCGTGGGCAAATAGCGGTAGCACTCTTCGTCGCTGACGTAGATGCCTACTTCGCCTACGATGCCCTCTCCGTGATCGCCTAGTCCCGCTTTCGTGTTGCTCCAGCATTCGGGGTTGTCGCAGCGGTGCAGCATGCGCGAACGTGCGATGTCCATCGTCATGCCCACCGACCCCGTCTTGCCGCAATACGGGCAGTCAGTGATGAATTGGAAGCGCTGCAGCTGCTCGGGCGTCTGGTCGGGCAACCAGATCGCCGACCCCTTGACTTCGGAACGGCTGATGTTGCCTGGGGTGCCGCTGCCGGTGTAGTAGCCGACCGTGAAGGGGTGTCCCTTGATGGATTCCCGACTGCGCAACATCTCGGCCTGGGCCACGATGTAAGACAGGCGCTGGAACTGCTGGGCCGAGAGCATGCGCAGCGGAAAACGCATCCAGGCGGAGGTGCCATACAGGCGCCCTCGCACCCGGGCATAGAGCATTGCAAAGGCGATAATGCCCAGGTAGGCCTCCGTCTTGCCGCCGCCGGTGGCAAACCACAGCACGTCCGCTGTGTCGGCCGCGTTCTGGCGTTCGTGCACCATGCAGTGGCGCTCGTACACTGCCCTGACCTGCGTGAGAATAAAACCCAGCTGGAACAGGTGCCAGCCATCGAAGGACTTGCCTTGCAAGGCAATGGCGCGTCCCATGATCTCGTTCATCCAGGCAAAGCACCGGCGCAGGTCCTCGTGCTTGCGCAGCAGTTCCACACCGTCGGTAATGAGCGCCACTTCGCGATTGTAGGCCGCGCGGTCGTTTTGGACCTCCTTCAGCTCGGCGGCTTTGCCCCCTGCCTGGAGTTCGACCTCCACCGCGTCCCAGGTGGTGTTGTAGTTCTTGAGCGCGCCGAGAAAGCCGTCAAGTACCGCGATGGGCTTCTCCTTAATCAAGGCAAAGCTCGCCGGCAAGGGCATGTTGACGTCTTTCGGTGTCGGGGCATCCACCCTCGATTGCGCGAAGACCGGCATCGAATCGGTTCGGAACCGTTTCGGGTCCACCTTGTTGACAGCACAAGTCACGCCATAACCGGGCACCCCATCCTCGGGTTGGTAGCGGTAATCTTCCGGCTGCAGACGGTGTGGTACATCGATCTGGCGCCCCGTGTAGAGGCGCGTCTCGAACTCGACATCCAACAGGCACGGCTTGTTTAGGCAGTATTGCCGCCCGATCGCCGAGTCGGTGTTGTTTTGTATGTATACCTCAAGCAGGTAGCGCTGACCCTTGCCCGCAAAATTCGGTGGCGGCGGACGCAACCGGGTGCGAAGCATCACGTCATGTTCAAGGATCCGGTCTCCCTTGAACAGGCTCTTGGCGACCAGTTCGGCCAGCTCCTCATCGGTGACACAATGGTCTTGTCCCCAGGGAATGATCTGGCTGGCCCAACCCTTGTCGTTGACCTCGCAAATCCTGAAGATGCGCGGGTCCTTCTTCCAAACATCCTGCAGCGGCTTCAACACCGACTCGAGCTTGTGCTCCTTCCAGACGTTGAGCTCGTTCGTCTGAACGGTAAAACCGATGTCCGAGAAGGTCACGGTGAAACGATTGAAGCAATCCGGCACCTTCTGACGGCTCTTGTCGCCGTCCGGACCCACCTGAACGTGCGACAGCATGGTCTGTAGCGAGGGGATGTAGCGGTGCGTGAGATCGAAACGCCCTCGTAGACCAATGACCACGCGCCCCTGCTCATCGGGCTCGACCATGAGCACCATGCCCATGGCACTGGGAGCCTGCTCGCGGTGGTAGTCCGGATCCGGGCGCGGTGCCAGGCCGCCGACCAGAGAGATTTCGGCCGGGTCCTCGCCGGTGATGACCCCGTCCGCCGGCAAGACCACCTGGGACTTGCCGGTCAGGCGCAAGCGCATCGCCTCGAGCAGGCGCTGCGAGATGCCCATCTTCTCCTTGTAGCTCAATGCCATGGTGTCTCCGCTCTCCCTGGACCCTGGTTCGGTTTCAATTGCTCAGTGTCGGCAGGTGTTCGCCCGCGTGGTGAACCACGACCTTGGCGCGCAGCGCATCCCAATGAAAGTGCAGACGCAGTGTGTAGCGTGGATCGAACACGCGTCCGAGCTTGATGTGTCGCGAAATGTCCACTTTCTCGCCTTCATAGATGCGGAAGTAGTGCTGCTCATGCTTGCCCTTGGTAACCTCCGACATGCCGCCCGAGTACGACGCAGGAATCGGGGCGAGCATGACCTCCACGTCCTTGAGCGACTTGCTGTGGTCTGCAAGCATGGGGTAAAACCCATCGACTAGGACCTGCAATACCTTGCCAAAAGCGGTCAGGTCTGCAAAGGTTGAGATCCGCATGACGCGCTCGCAGCTTGGGGTAAAGAGCAGCTTGCTGCCATGGCGCATGGCAAATTCCAGGGCTACATCCTTGATGGTCCTGGGGCTTGCCGACCATTGCTCCAGCGCGGGTCGCTCGATTCGAACCACCTTTGCGATTTGCACCATGGCATCGAACACATCGCGTGAGAAGCGACGCGTGCCGATCTGCACGGCCGAGACATCCCGATTGCGCGAGACCGCGATGGCGCGGCGCAAGTCGGCGCCAATGCGGCGGTGCTCGTTGCGTACCACGCTGATCGCGTTGGCCACCATGCCCGCCATCTTCTCGGCATTGGGAACCTGAGCCAGGTCCGCCAACAAGCGGATGGCGGCCGGGTTCTGCGGCCCGATAACCCCGCCATGCGCCCAGTTTTGCACCGTGTTGTTGTGCACATCGAAACGCTTGGACTTGAGGTGCCTGTTGAGCTCGGCAGCGGTCTTACACTTCTCCATGCCGGCGTTGACGTAGTCCTGCCACTTCTCAGCAATGCGCAAGGTCTGACCCAAGCCGTGGTTGTTTTCAACAAACATGTCAAATAGGTCGCGCTGTGTTGCCACACGCTCCTCGCTGCTGACCAGGATTACGAGTTCGTTGCCAACCGCGAGGTCCTTGGCGGGACACACCTCCAGTTCCTCACCTTGCAGCCGCATGATTTGCTGATTGACGCCCCAGCGCACCGGTTCTGACCGCCCTTCCAGGTGCAGGACCAGGACATCCCGCGTGGGCTCGGGTGCGAGTTCATCGTCGCGCTGCACCGGCATGGGCTCGGTCAGTAGCACATCAAGCCAGTCATCGAAGCCTCGGGAGGCTCCGAGTTGTGCCACGCGCATCTTAGGCGGGTATTCGCCATCGCTGTCGAGCAACATGAACGGCACGGCCTTTTCGGCGAGGTAACCGTCATCGATGTGCGCATCGTGCAAATGCCCTCTTGCCGGCCATTGCAAGGACCACAGGCGCAGCTTGTCACCCCGCGGCGTGCTGGGCAGCGCGTGGCGTTGCCACCAGGCCTGCACTTGGGCGCAGACCCGTTCATGTTCGAACGGATGGCACAGGACGATCTTCTTGCGGGCCTGCAGCCCCAGCCAATGGATGCGGGAGGGGTACAGCACTCCGGCGTAGAGCGCCAAGTCGGCCGGCTCAGGCGCAACGGCGGTCGAGCCGTCCATCTGGGAAACCATCACGACGCTAATCGCTTCGGGCCCGAGGCGCCCTTCGAGGTAGTTCTGCAGGATTTCCGCATCGCGCCTGCCGCCCACCAACACACTCACGCGTTGGTTGCGGATCATGGCGTCGCTGCATAGCTTGACGATGGCTTCACCCCGCCCAGGCTTAGCCTCGGCTAGGTCCTTCATCATGTGCTGGGTCATGATTATGATTTGCGAATGCAGTTCCTGGATGTCGCCGCGGCGCCCCTTGAGGCGCAAGGCGATGTCAAGCCAGGACTCGATCATGCGGATCGGGTAGCGACCGCTCCGCACATGGCGCAGGATGCCCTTCTCGTGCACAGGCAAAGGGACATTGAGGCAGCGCAGCGCACGGTCCACGGCCATCAGAGCCGAGAGCTCCTGCGACACCCCGCCCGCGTCCTCCATCTTGCGCTTGAGATTCCACACCATGAAACCCAGCTTCTTGACAAAGGCGTCCATCACGGGGTCGCGCGCAGCGACCACCTGAGGCGGGTAGTTCATCGGGGTGCCCGCATCGTGGTGCAACGCCACCACATCTCCTAGGCGCGTGTTCCAGGCGTGCATGGGCAAGGGCTCGGCCAAAGTCTGCCCCGTGTAGCCAAGCGCCACGATCGGCACGCCCGGGAAGAATTCGGGCAACACCTTGATGAGGCTGGGCGAATTCTCGTCGCAACCCTGGGGCGTGATCTGCACGACGATGGCAAACGGCTTGCTCTTTGCGCCAAGCAACCCCAGAAGGTCCAACAGGTCGCCCTGCCCGCTCGCGAGCAAGGTGCGCTGGAACTCGGAAGCCTCCAGCGGCTCGTTGCCGTCGACCACGCGCGGGCGCATAACCGCGGACGTGCTGAAGTCGCGCCACATGCGTCGAGGTCGTCCAAAAACGATCAAGTCTGTGCGATGTTCGATCGAAATCGGGTTGAGCCAGGACGAACGCAGCAGCCCGCCGGCGGCATCCAGGCGCAGGCGGTGTAGGTAGAAAGCCAGCCGAGCCAGGGTCGGCTCGCGTCCAATCGGCAGACTCAGGTGCACCGATTGTCCGAATCTCAGGAGCCGGCCCATAGCGGCCAAGGCCACGGCCTCTTCCTGCTGAGGCACGCTTAATCCCTCATGCTCCCAAACATCGGCGCTGCCGCGCAGCAGTTCCGAGGCGGTCACTGCGGGCCATGACAGTTCGATCAGACCGCGCCAGCAGGTGAGCTTGGGCGCGGCTGCGGCTGCGGTGGCTTTCACGCCAGTGCTTCCGTGGCGCTTGCCTCGATCAGCTGGCATTTACTGATCGCGCGCTGGATCGACGGGATGAAACCGTAAGTGATCTTGCCCTCGCGGTCGGCGTCCTTGGACTGCTGCTTGGTGTTGACCTCGATCACCCGCAGCGCGGTCCACCAGCGCACGACAGCGTCGGCCTGGTCGGGCGTGATCGGGAAATCGGGATCCTCATCGCCCATGATCTCAATGGCCGTCTGCAGGTCCCCGCGCGAGAAGCTCGAGAGCATCTCGAACTCCTTGAGCTTGGCACCCAGGGGCAGCGACCACGGCAGGTTGTTCATGCCCGACATAGTCACGAGCTTCTCGAAGTCCTTGCCCTGCAGCTGCGCCAGCGACGTGAAGGTCCTGGACAGATCCGCGAAGCTGGAGGCGGATTCCTTCTTTTTGCGCGCCTCGATGAACTTCATCAGGTAGTCGTACCAGCCCTCGGTGGCCGAACGCAACAGCTCGCCTTGCTCTGGGGTTGACGACATGCCCTGCTGCTCGAGCAGGCACTCGCAGGCATGGCGCGTCCAGCGGTTGAGGCCGACCAGGCCGCCGATCTCGTTCGGCGCCTCGGTAAGCCAGGAGTGGGCAAGCCAGCTCCACATAGCCTTGGCGCCCATCAGGAAGACCAGGCGCAGTGGGTGTTTGAGGCGCGTCGCCTTCGAAGCCTTTTCGTTGGCGATGCTGATCAGGTCCACAATCCGGTCGATTGAGGAGCATTCCTCAAGCGAGATCAGCACGACCGCCGGCTTGGACGAGGCCCAGCTATCGATCGCAGTGTGGATGCGCTCGGAGAACTTCTTGAGTTCGACCGTCGCCGCATCATTGATGACCTGCGTCTCATACTTAGCCATCGAGGAGCTCGACTGGAACTCGTTGATAGCGTTGAAGCCCTCTTGCATGGCCTTCATGGTCATACCCAGGGCGGGCGTGCCCATGATGACGGAAACCGAATACTTGGGCGCCCCCTCGGGCGGCTTGGCCGACAGGATCATGCGCTCGTCCTGCAGGGACAGCGGCGACGGAATCTTGTTGAGGTCCGAGCCCGTGGCATGGCAGGTCAGCACGTCCTGTTCGTGGTCCTTCAAGCCATTAATGGCCTGCTGCAGCTTGTGCTGGATGTCGTCCATCGACCCAATGAGCTGCAGGATCGACTGGTTGCGCAAGGCATACTGGCGCTTGGCCTTGTCGTCCACCCGCAAAACGCCCAGACCGACGAGCTCCAGAAGGATGCTCTCGAAGCCCGACTCGCTCATCTGCTCGAACTCTTCGGGCACCCAGGTGCGCGCCACTTCCAGGGCCTTGCTGACCGTGAACTTGCCGATTCCCTTGTCGTAGGCGGCGATCAGGCCGTAGACGGCAACTGTGTAGCGCTTGTCCAGGTTAAGCGTCATGTCGAAGCGCTCACCCGAGAGCCGGCGAACATCGGAGTTGTTTTCGATGTTCTCGATGTGGGTCTGGCGGATCAGCCGAACGCCGTCGGTTCGGGTGCGGTCCCGACCCAACTGCTCAACCAACTCGCTGCAGAAGATGTGCAGCAAGCTGGGGTGGCGGTTGGTGAACGCCATGACGCGGTCGACCAGCTCCGGCTCCTCAAAGCGATAGCCTAGGGCAGTCAGCGGCTGAAGGATCAAGCTGCGGGCATCCTGGGAGGACAGGATGCCGACCTCCAGTGGACTGCCCAGCTGCTCCAGGGGCACGTTCGGGTAGGTACGGAAGCGGTTAACGTTGTTCAGACCGGCGAACACCACCCGGAAACGGTGATGGGGGTCGTTGACCAGAGCCTTGAGCGAGCGCACTAGCTCGAAGTTGGTCGCAGCGTCCTTGTTGAGGATAGAGTCGATTTCATCGAGACAGAAGAGGACCTTGGTGGTACCGGGGCGCAGGAACTCCTGACGCAGCCTGTCTTCCGGATCCATCTGGGAACTGCCCGGGTTGTTGGGCAGGACCTTGTCGTCGGTGAGCTTGCGCACCAGCTGCTCGAACAGACGCGTCTTGACGTTGATGCCGCGCTCGACCACATGCTGGAAGATGCCGTCCATTGGCATGTAGTAGGCGTGGTTGTGCAGCGGGTCGCGCTTCTTGAACTCCTGCACCGCGGCATTGAGCAGCGTGGTCTTACCCAGCTGGCGGCCGCCGTAGACCAGGGCAGCCCCCCTGGGCTCGACCAGCGAAGCGATGTCATTTTCACGACCGAAGCGCATCTCGGGCGGCGCCGGCAGACGGGCATCCCCCTTGGTGTAAGGGTTGTAGAACGTCCAAGCGGCGCTCACCCGCAGGAAGGTCTCGAACATCACCTGCTGATGACGCGCCGTGGCGACATAGGAGAGGATGACGGGATCCAACAGGAAGATGGTGCACTTGCGGTCACGACAGAACGCGGCGAAGGCTTTACGGTCTTCCGGACTCAGAGGATGCCCCACCATGAGGATGGAACGGTCGGGCTGGCCGTGCCTCTCGATAAGGTCGATCAGACCGGCCTGGTTCCATTCCCCCTGCACGAAGATAATGTTCAGGAGTTGGGACGACCCGATTTCGCCCTCGAACAGCGGAAAGCCCTTGGGCAGGGATGGACGCGAGATCCGTACCTTCAGGCGCCGGAAATCGCCCGTCGGCGTGTACTCGCAGCTGCTGAGCACGTCCTCCTTGCCGACCTTCTGCACGACATCCAGCCCGAGATACTGCAGCACTGAGACGATACCCTCGTAGGTTGCCTTCTCGAGCTTGGTCTTCTTGTTCTTGCCCTTGCTGCGCCACTCGAGCAAGGTCTCGATGGCGTCCTTGAAGTCAGCCTTGTTGACCGCGTAGTCCAGTCCGCCTAGGGCCTCGTGGATGACCCGCTCCCCAGCTTCGCGGGGGTTGAGGTGCTCGTGCAACAGGGTCGACAGTGCCCCTTCGACCTGCAGGAACGCGGTCAGCTCGACGTTGTCGAGCAGCAAGGTGTCCACCAAGCGGGCGTTTCGCTCGCTGTGCTCCTTGAGCTGGTTGATGAGCTCGCGCACCAGCGAGAGGTTGCGCTTGTCAAGGGCGTGGCGGGCGCGGACATCCCAGCCTTCGGGCACGGCGTCCTGACCCAGCTTGACGCGGATACTAAGCAGTTCGCGGTCGAGCTCCTCTTCGAGCAGCGCTGCACTGCTGTTAAGGAGTATTTCCATGGATCGCACCCGTTGCTGGACTTCGGTGCCGATGTTCGAAACGTCCACGTAGGGCCTGCGGTCCGACAGATCGTCGAGCCATTCGACTACGAGGTCCACGTTGGCGAGGTGTTCGCCTTCGCTGATGATGTCCACCGACATTGCTTGCAGCGAGAGGTTGCGAAACTGCTCGATCGCCTTCTTGAGCTCGGCGCGCACCCCAGCTATGTCGTTGCTCACGCTGTCGATGTCGGCCGCGCACGGGCTGCCGTCCGACTCCATTTGGCGCAGAAGGAGCAAGCGCACCCAGTGCGCCTGATGCCGCTGGGCCATCTCCAGCATGTCGGCCAGCCAGTTTGGCGAGGTCAGCCGCATGGCGAACCACTCCAGGCGCAGGTCGACGCCCACGTCACCCATATCAAGCTTGGCTAGCGTCTCGGGCAGACGGAAGGTTGCGTCGGTCTGGTCAAAGCGCCAGGTATCGTGCGAATCGGCCTTGATCTCGGCCTGCAACTTGCGCAGGGCCTTGAGCAGGATGACGCTGCCGGCGCGGTGCTCTAGATCGACGTGTCCAGGGTGGGTTTCCACGGCATGGATCGAGCGCTCGAGCAGTGTGTGGAACTTCTGCAAGAAGTCCTGGACCTCCTTACGCTGCACGTCGGGCGGCGCAACCTCCAGCAGCCAGGCGTTGGCGATCGAGACCAGGGCGTCGATCTGGTGACAGAAGGTCGTGTAGGCCGGGCTGTCGATGTGGTCGCTCATGGGCGCATCCGCCCGAATCTCGACGACCAGGTCGTCGAGCAGGCGGCGCGATTCGGCATGCGAGGAATACTTGTCCACGAAGCAGCGCACCGCGGCGCCGTCGCCGGTCTCCCCTTCTTTGATGGCGGCGATGGCCTCGGCCAGAATGGGTCGTTCAGAGCACTTGCGCAAAGCCAGCCGCAGGGCGTGCCAGCGGTTGGTGCGCTGCTGGTTGACCTGGACCCAGGCATTGACTTGGTCCTGGAGCTTAGCCACGGCCAGGTGCACCTGCTGCCCCTGCTCGTTGCGCAGCAGATCCAGGTCTAGGCGACCGCCGCGCAGGGAGAAGTCCGCCGTGTGGGTAACTAGGCGGCTCAGGTGGTCATCGAAGTGGTCGGCCGCCAGGCGCAGCAGCGTAGCCGCCTGGGTTTGACCGCCAGCAAAAAGCGCGGGCTGCAAGGTGGCGCAGACAAGCAGGTAAGGCACGAGCTTGCCCGTGGGTTTGCGCTCAAGCTGGTCTTCGAGGTCCTTGTGGTTGAGCAGGTTGAGGTCGCGCTGGGTGAAGCTCAGGGCCTCGCGGTCTTTCGGCCACAGATTCATGCCGTAGAAAGCCGAACGCAACAGCGCGGCGTCTAGCACCCGGTCGTGCACTAGGGTGGATTCCCCCGCATCGCGCAGGATCTGGGCAGCCACATTGAGGTGGCCAGCCTCGATCGAGTGCAGCGCCACCGCCTCGGCGATGTAGCGCGGCACTTGGGAATATTGGTCGTAGGCGATGCGAAATGCCTGCTGGGCTTCCTCCCTGGATTCTGCCCAACGCAGGTGTTCGAGGGCTTGGTCAACCCCGACCACCGCCGTTTCCTCCTCGGCAACGACCTCCAGCACCTCATCTCCCTGCTCCACGGGCTCGGGCGACACCGGTGCAAGCGCCGACTCAGACGTGGCCACCGCCTCGGGCTGGGGTTCGGGCTCGGCCGGCTGTTGTTCTTCTGCGAGCGCCGCCGCTTGGGATTCAACCTTGGGCGAGACCGCCGGCACAGTAGGTACCGGGACAACTTCTGCCGCGGGCGATGACTCCACCTCCAGGACGGTCCGCACCGGTGGGGCCGTCAGCACGCGTGTTAGGGCCTGGGTCTCGACCAAGACTGGGGGCTGGACAGGTGGCTCCAGTTCGGCGCTGGCCTCGCGGGCCGTCTCTTGATGCAATTGGCTCGTCGCTGCGGCGCCTTGCGCTTGCCGTACCTTGGCTTCCTGGGGCGTCAAGGCCGCCAAAACCGCTTGCAGGTCTTGGACCGCTTGCGAGTTGAAGCCCTCCACATCGGCCTCGATATCCTGAAGCAGCGAGGCGTCTTCCATCAGGTCGTCGAGTGTGCGGCCCTCCGGCACTAGGCAGTGGGCCGCCTCCACACGGATCGTCTCGAGCTCCTGGTGGGCGCTGTTGATCTCGTTGGTCTTGTGGGTTTCCTTGGCCTTGAGCGAAGCACGGGTAGTGAACTTGGCCTGGACCAGCTGTTGGCGAATCTCTTCGATTTCGGCGGTCGCTGCCGTAATGCGCGCCTGTTCGGCCTCGAAACGCTCCACGAATTCGGGCAGTTGCTGGCGCTCGCTCAGGTGGAGCTCGAACCAGGCCTTGGGTCGGCCGTCCTCCAGCGCCGAGACCACGGTGATCTTCCAGGCCGAACGCAGCACGGGCACGAGGTCGCGCTGGTCGCTGCCCTCGAAAGCCAGCGCCTTGGCCATGTGCAACACGGCATCACAGTAGCGTTCGATGAGCGCCCGCACCTCCTCAGGCGAAAGCCGCGACTGCAGGTCCGCCAGGCCCTGCAGGTGCTGATTGAGCAGCTCACGGATGCGATGTCCTGCTTCAGGCCCAGCGTGCGGGTTGGCCTGAGCCTGTAGACTGATGCCGCTGATGAGAGCGTAGAGCTCCTGCAGCGAAGCTGGGCGCTCCTGCTCTATCGGGCCGCCTGCTCGGGCGGTGTCCGATGCCAGAGGAGCGGACGCGGACGGCGCTGAAGCCGCCGGCGTGGGTGCGGCAGCCGCTAAAGGCTGGGGCACCGCGTTTTCGGCGGCCACCATGGTGAGCTTGGCCGCGGAAATCTCCTGCTGCACCTGGATCTCGCTGGGCTTGCCGTTCTTGTCGGGCTCGATCGGCTGGTATGGCGGTCCCAACTGCACCGCGTTGACGCTCAGCGCCGGGGGCTCCATGGGGGCCAAGGGAGGCGCCACGGAGGTGGGAGCGCTGAGCCCGTGGAACGTTCGATAATGGTCGAACACCGCAGGCTCGATGGCCGCCACGTCCTCGAGAGCGGCCTTGCCAAAGAAGGTGAAACCCGCAAAGATGACTTCGGCCAGCAGCTCCTTGGCGGCCTCATCCATTTGCCCCCAGTTGGCCAAATCGTTACGGGCCTTGAGCCAGGTTTCGATGGCGCACTTGCACATCGTCTCGAAGGCCCGATCCACCGTGATGTTGGCGCGGTTCGCTAAGGCCTGGACCTTGACCTGCTGGGGCTTGTAATCCTTGTGACGGCGTACCGCCAGCAGCTCCGCCAGCTTAGCGTTGAGGTCTTCCTCCTCGAGCTTGGGCACCTCGACGAGGTCTTCCTCGTTGCGAAGGTGCCAGCCTTCGTCATAGCGCGCCATGGCATGCGCCTCGGGACTGACGTTCTTGTCGCCCGTGAGCATGAACTGCAGGCTCAGGTTGCGGTAGTGCAGCATGCACCACACGAAATGGGCCAGACGCTTTTCACGGAAGAACGCCGAATTCAGGATCGACTTGTCGTTGCGCATACTCCGGGGCAACCCGAGGCGCTTCTGGAAGACCTCGGGGCTGGATTTACCTGTGGCATCGATGTGCCAACAATCGGGAATGCCTTTGGTGTTGTTGGAGATGCTCTCGAAGTTGATCTTCGGCATTGTAAGTTCCAGCTTGTAGACGTGGATCTGCGGATTTATGAGTTACCCCGAAGTATGGAGCACCGATGTGCACTGCAGCTCGTAGCCGGGGGCGCGCCGGCCTGACGCGCTTTGCGCCATCTTTCCGCACGACCACCGCCGCCCTGCGGGTGCAGGCTGGCAACACATTCGTGGCAGGGCACCAGGCGCCTGCCGGAGCGTGCCATGAAAAATCGGTAGAAATGCTACCAGAATCTATGAGGAATAATTGCCACTGAAGCTCGCCGCATGGCCAACGTCAGCAGACTCGTGGACACGCCCGACCGCCTGCCGCTCGCTCATGTCCTGCGGAGATCTACACCCAGGTCGCCACCGACCTGCTGCGCGAAGTCGTCAGTCCGCTCGAGACGCTGCAGCCGGTGTAGGCGCATCGTGGTTCGCCCCGCACTGGAGGTCGCGGACATCTTCCGCGCCTTCGGGCCGGCGTGGCGTCTCGCCCAGCACGGTCACCTGAGCCGCGGGCAGTTGAAGGTCATGTCGGCCATCGAACAGTGCCGCACTGCGGCGCTGGGCGGGCATGTGCTGCGCTGCGATGACTGCGAGCACCTCGAGATCAGCTACAACTCGTGCCGCAACCGGCACTGCCCGAAGTGCCAGGCCCGGGCTGCCCAGCGCTGGCTCGAGGCCCGCCAGGCCGATCTGCTGCCGGTCGAGTACTACCACGTGGTCTTCACGCTGCCGGCGCCGATCAGCGCACTGGCCTACACCAACAAGGCGCTCGTCTATCGGCTGCTGTTCGAGGTCGCCGCCGAGACGCTGCTCACCATCGCGGCCGATCCGAAACACCTCGGTGCGACGATCGGCGCCACGCTCGTGCTGCACACGTGGGGCTCGGCGATGACGCACCACCCGCACGTGCACTGCATCGTCCCCGGTGGCGGTCTGTCGCCCGACGGTAAGCGCTGGATTGGCTGCCGGCGCGGCTTCTTCCTGCCGGTGCGAGTGCTCTCGCGCCTGTTCCGGCGGCGCTTTCTGGAAGAGTTGGCGAAGGCACATCACGCCGGCGCGCTGCGCTTCTTCGGGGAGTTCGCCGCCCTTGCGCAGACGGCCGCGTTCCTGCGCTGGCTCGCACCGCTGCGCACCTGCGAATGGGTCGTCTACGCCAAGCGACCCTTCGCTGGCCCCGAGGCGGTGCTCGCCTATCTGTCGCGCTACACCCATCGGGTGGCGATCTCGAACCGTCGCCTGGTGTCGCTCGACGCCGGAGCCGTCTCCTTCCGCTGGAAGGACTACCGCGCCAAAGGGCGCACCCGCCACAAGACGATGACGCTCACCGCCGCGGAGTTCATCCGTCGCTTCCTGCTGCACGTGCTGCCGTGCGGATTCCACCGCATCCGGCACTACGGGCTGCTCGCCAACGCGGGGCGGCGACACAACCTCGCGCGTGCGCGAGAGCTGCTCGCCGCGCCTCCTCCAACCGAACCGCCCGCGATCGTCGTAGATCATGAGGTGGCGCCACCGACCACACCCGCCAGCGGTTTCGTGTGCCGTTGTTGCGGGTCGGTGATGCGCGTCGAGACCTTTGCGCGGGGCGCGACGATCCGGGCACCGCCGTTACGTGGGGCCGCCTCATGAATCCGCACGACTTGCCCGCGCCAAAGCGCCTGCCTGCGTCTGATCACGCAGCGCTGCCTGGTACCGGCTGCGCCCTCGACACGAATCAGGCTGTCATCCTGCTCAGCGCGCATACAAGATGCGGCTCCAAGCGCTCGCAGAGGCGCCGGCGCGACGCCTCAGCGCCGGTGGTTCCGCATGATTACTTCGTCCCTGCAGGCGCTCGCGGAACTCAATTGCCCATAGCGCCTCACCCGTCCTGAACGGCCTCGACTCGGTTCGCGGTTTCCTCCCCCGGGCTTTGTCCAACGCCTGCCCGCCCGGCGCAGGTGGGCCGTTAATCGTCGCGAGGAAGGGGCAGGCGTCGAACAAAGCTAAACACCGGCTGCCGGTGACCGTTACATTTGACTTGCGAAGCGATGGCGCGTGTCTATGCTAAAGCATTGCGATGACAGGTAGGTCTTCCCGTCGAAGAGCGGCGGCTGAGGGCCCCCACCCGCAAGCAGATCCCAGTCATCGGCCTGCGATATGCCGAGTTGGTGAATCGGATGCTGGTTATACCACTTTTTTATTTCGGTCCAAGGAGACGGCGGAGGCTCCTAAGTTACTGCTCGGCCGGTATTTTCCGGATATGTGATGAGCGATGTTTTGGAGCGTGGACGATGTTGCATAGCAGGGCCGCCGCCCGGAAAAAAGCGCCATCTCTATCCGCCGCTTTGATGACAGACTAAAAATGCACTTGGCGCAACGGAGCCCTACTTCTAGCGCACCATGTAACGGGAGAGGACCATGAGATACCTTGGCCTGCTGATGCTGGGTGTGTTTGTGGGAACTCTGCTTTGCGTCGCCGTTCGGAAGACGACAAACTGGTCCGATTCTGTGAAGGTTGTGGTAGCACTAATTGGTGCCGCACTTTCCGGCGTAGTGCTTATCTTCATAGATAAGCTTCCAGGAATTGCAGCAGGCGAAGCCGTTTTTATGTATCCAGTAGGTTTGGCCTGGAGCTTACTTTGGCTGTATGCCGATCAGGCAATTGAGAACGTCAAGTCGGCCGACCCCAATCAAAAACTTGTCGGCCGACTCCATCTTGCTGGAATGGGGGTCGGAACCGCACTTGTCTTGCTACTGCTGCTCTCGGAGAGTTTCCGCGAATTGTTGCCGCCATGACGCCTCTTAAGAAGCACCCTTCAAGTGATTGATGCGCTTGGTGTTGTTCAGGCGGGCGGGGCATGGCGACGCGTTGGATGCCGACCTTTCTAGCGCGCTGGAACTGTTGGCGCAGTACGCACTCGCGGAATCGCTCCTCGTAGTAGGCTTGGCCTTGGTCGGTGTGTTCCTCGCCCTTGGTCAGCATCGTGTAGATGAGTTGCGGTATCGAAAACGCCCGATCCGGCAACGCCCGCGTTGCCCGCTGCACTGCTAGTCCTGAATTTCCTGAGGAGTGAAGACGATGCCCACCAGTTTGCCTGCCGGCCCCTACCGCACGCTTGCGCTCGGCAACGGCACCGAGGTTCCGTACTACATCATCCCCTTCGACGACGAGGGCCGGTGTGTTGGGCCGCAGACGCGGCGCCACTTGATCGAGAACGCCGCTGGTTTCAGCGACATCTTCATGTTCTCGCATGGCTGGAACAACGACTGGACGGTGGCGACCCAGCGCTACGAGAGCTTCATCGAAGGCTTCATGAAGATGCGCCAAGAGCAGCGAATCCCGGTGGCCGATGACTACAAGCCGTTGCTCGTGGGGATCTTCTGGCCGAGCGCGGTGCTCGTGAGTGGCGATGAAGAGGCACCGACCATCGCCGCCGGAGATCCGAACGCCGTGATGGACGCGGCCGTGGCCGCCGATGGCGCTGCGGTCGCCGACATCGCACGGAGCATTCGCGACGGAGACCGCGAGCGCTTCTATGAGTTGGCGCAGTCGGATGCACTCGACGAGGGCGAGGCCCTGGACCTTGCGCGCATCATGCAGCCGCTATATGCCGGAGGGCAGGACGAGATTGGCGTGGCGGCGCCCGCGCCCAAAGACTTGGTCGCAGCATGGAAAGCGAGTGCCGCCACGCATGCGCCGGAAGGCGATCCCGAAGACTTCGGCACGGCTGGAGGGTCCAGGGGAGGTGGCGCTGGCGGCGACATCCAGGCGGCCGGCTTCTTCGGAAAGATCCGCGACCTGGCACGCAACGCGATCCGAGGCACCACCGTCTGGATGATGAAGGATCGCGCCGGCGTGGTGGGTGCGCGCGGCGTCAGCCCGCTACTGGTGGATCTGCTCGCGGTCAGCAAAGCGCGCGTGCATCTGATTGGCCACTCCTATGGCGGCAAGGTGATGCTGTCGGCGCTGTCGGTTCCAATGGCGCTGCCGCGCAAGGTGCACTCGATGCTGTTGCTGCAGCCGGCGGTGTCGCACCTGTGCTTCGCCGAAGAGGTGCCGCTGAACCACAACCCGGGCGGCTATCGCGTGGCGCTCGGCCGCGTCGAGCGGCCTATCCTGACCACCTTCAGCCGCAACGACGTGGCGTTAACGAAGGCCTTCCATCTGGCAATCGTGCGGCCCTCGGATCTGGGCGAGATGCAGATCGCGGCCGATGGCGAGCCGCCGACCTGGTTCGCCGCGCTCGGCGGATTCGGCCCGCGCCGCGCGGGCGAAAAACTCATCGACATGCAGTTGCCTCCGGCCAGCTACGCCTTCGACGCCGGCACGCCCATCTACGGTTTGCGCGGCGATTCCACCATCCTCGGCCACGGCGACATCAGCAACACCTCGACCTGGTGGGCGCTGCACCACCTGGCCCGGCAGTGATGCCATGGCCGGTCTCCTGAAGCGACAGTTCAGCCTGGTGGCGCTCGTCGTCGAACTCGAAACGCGCGGCCGCACGGCTATGGTCCGGCTGACGCTCGAAGCGACAGAGGATGGCGAGGCGCGCGCCCTGTGGTCCACCAGCCTCGAAGCAGAACAGATCGGCTTGACACCGCGGATCACGGGCGGCCAGCCCGACGCCGGGGTGGCCGGCATCGTGCTGCCGGACGAGGTGTCGCGGGCGATTGGCAGCGCGTTGCTCGACCAGGGCTACGACGGCCCGCTGTGGTTGCACCTGCTCAAGCCCTATGGCGTGCTCGGGGCCCTTCCTTGGGAGCACCTGCTTGTGGACTGCGGCCACGCCATTCTTCGCTTGCCCGATGCGCTCGCGGAGGCCGCCGTCGAAACGCCGGAAACGCTCAATGTCATCCTGTGCGCAAGCCGGCCCCGATCGGAGGAGCACTTCAACATCCCGGCCTGCCTGGCCGTGATGGTCGAGAAGATCGTGCGTGCTGTCTCGGGCCGCGAGGTGCGTGTGTACGTCTTCGCCGACCTCGAATGCACAAAGGAGATCACACAGCGGCTGGACGCCGTCGGCCTGATGGGCAGCCACGTGATCGTCTTCGACCCGGAGTGTTCACGCGACTACAAGCTGCAGCGCAGCGACCGGGGTGCTTCGCGCGCCGCCATGGCGGGGAGCCCCTGGTTACAGTGGATGGCGAAGTCGATGGACGGCCGGTCGGTCGACGTGGTGCACTTCGTTTGCCACGGCTACATGGCTGACCATAGCGGGAGCCTGGCCTTTGCCGAGTCGCCCGTTCTTAATGACGACCCGCAATGGAGCCGGTTTGTCGGCGGCGACGAACTGAGTCGCTTCCTGATCGGGCTGGGGGCGTGGTCCGTGGCCTTCACGGCGCCGCAGCACAACTACTCGCCGCTCGGCCTGCGCGCATTGGCCGACGAATTCGCGCAGGTGCGCCCCGGACCGGTGATGCACCACGAGAGCGCTGATGATCCAGGCTTCGAACAGCTCGCCGCCGCCTACCGTTTGATCTATTCGAACGACCGCATTTCGCCCAGCCCGGCGCCGGCCATCGCGCTATGTTGCCAGCCGGCCCTGGTGGCCGGGGTGCGCCGGGCGCGTGCCACGCCGACCCGGACCCCCCGCGGCGCTGGCAGCCCGGCTGCCGCGCTGGCGCTCGATATCCCGGCCTGGGTGGCATCGGCGCACCGGTTCGTCGAACAGAAGGAGTACGAGATCCGGCGCGCCCAGAAGACCAACCAAGCCTACACCGCGCGCTCCCAGCAAGACCTGGAGGGCGTCGCCCGGGGTGTGGACGAGATCAAGCTCACGCTTGAGCGCCTCACGAAGAAAGGAGTGCTGTGATGAGCGATCCGATCGTCCTGCAGGTGGTCAAGGGTTGGGATAATCAGACGCTGTTGCAACTCGTGAAGGCGCCGAACGTGGCCGATGACGACATCGGCGTCACCCCGTTCAAGTGCGACATGGACCTGCTCCCCGGCGTTGGCGCGCCCGACACCGTGAAGAAGCACGGGCAGATCCTGCTGAGCTGCCTGATGCATTCGCACGAGCGGATCAAGGAGGCACTGCAAGGCGCTTTCAAGCTGGCGAACGGCGCCTGTTGCCCGATCTACCTTCAACTCAAGTCGCTGCCGTCGGCCGAGGCGTTTTGCTGGGAGGCCTTATGCGACGAAGCCGGCGTCTTCATTGCGCTGGACCGGCGCTGGCCGGTGGCGCGACTCGCGGGCGCGCTGAACCTCGCCGGGCGCGCGGTCGAAGCCTATGAGTTCCCGCTGCGGATCATGGTGGTGCTGTCTGCCCTCGGGCGCGACGCCACGCCGGAATGGGACGGCCTTTACGCGGCGGTGCAGAAGGCCCGCAAGGCCGGACTGCCGATCGCCCTGCACGTCGGCACATCGCAGGAAAACCTGCAGGACCAGATCGCCGAGACCGCGAAAACCGACCTGGGCCTGAAGCAGTTCGCGTTGCAGACGATGGTCGATCTGATCGAGGTGGCCGACGACTTCGCGCCGCATCTGGTGCACTTCTTCTGCCACGGTAGCACCACCTTCGATAAGCCGCGGCTGCAGCTCGCAACGATCAACGACCATGACGAGAGCTCGATCGAAGTGACGTTACCGGACCTGCTGGGCAGCCCCGGCGTGCGCAAGAGCTGGCTGGTGGTGCTCAACTGCTGCGAGAGCGGCGCCGCATCGAAAGACGTGCATTCGCTCAGCCATAGCCTGGTGGCCCGCGGCATCAATGCGGCGATCGGCATGAAGGAAGAAGTCAGCGAGGTGGATGCGGCGGAGTTTTCATCGCGTCTCTACCCAAGCCTATTGGACAACCTGCGCGCGGCGCTGGTGCCCATGGGGCCGAACGACGACACCATCATCGAATGGGCGGATGCGATGTGGGCGCCGAGGCGCGCGCTGCGTGACCGCCACAAGGTCGACGCCATCGCCCACACTTGGACCTTGCCGGTGCTTTACGTGCAGCCGGAGCCGTTTCGCGTCAGGCGCGCACCGGCCGCTGCGCCCGATGCGCGTGCGCACACGCAGACCATCGAAGAAATGCTGGCGCTGCTGCCGCCCGACAAGCGGGCACTGTTCGAAGCCGAACTGGCGGCCGTTCGCGCGGGGCACTGAACCATGGCCAGCACCGATACCGACACCAACATCCCGCTGCTGCCGGACGCACTGCACATCAACGCGTGGACGGGCCCCGGCCCGGCCGCGACAACGCCGCTGGCACCGAACTGGGCCACGTGGGCGACCGCGAAGCACATGGCCAGCGCCAACAAGACGTTGGCTGCCGACGAGGCGGTGGATGAGCGCGACTGGCAAGACCCCCGCGTCGGTTGGGGCCTGCTGGTGGCCGACAACGATGCGCTGTCGGAGGCCGACCGTGCCCTGGGAAGCGACCTGCCCGACGTGCTGCGCGAACTCGTGCAGCGGCGCGAGGGCCCGATCGTTCGCTACCGCGAGGAGAACAGCTTCGAATCCCTGCGTCGTTATTACGTCGATGGTCCGAAGCAGGACATCTCGCTTACCGCCAAGGCGGGCACGGCACGCGGCATGCTGCCCAAGTACCTGCTGATCTGGGCCTCTCCGGCCAAAGGCGGGCAGCCGGGTTGCGTGCCGTGGCGTTTTCAGTATGTGCTCAATGTCGCACGCTATGTCGGGCGGCTGCACCTGCAGGGCAAGCCGCTGGAGAACTACGTCAAGGCCTTGCTTGACGACTGGAACGGCTGCGCGGCGCGCGCCGACGTTCCGGTGCTCTGGGCCACCGACCACGCCGACGCTGATATCACGCACCTGATGCGGCGCGTGGTCGCCGAGCCGGTGGAAAAGAAACTGCGCGAAGATTCGCAGATCGGCGGGAAGCTGCGCTACTTCGCCAGCGCTTCGGCCAGTGCAGCGCAACTGATCGATGCGCTCGCGGACCCGGCCCGGCCGCCCGCCTTCGTGATGACAACCAGCCATGGCATGACCGGTCCGCTCGACGACATGGCGAAGATGGCCGCCACGCTCGGCCTGCTCGTCGATCAACACGGTGCGCCGCTCGACCCAGCCGCTCTACTGGCGAAGTGGCAACCCGACGGCGCGATCTGGTACGCCCATGCCTGCTGTTCGGCTGGCTCGGACGACGCCACGCAATACGCCGACCTGGTGGGCGACGGCCCTGTTAAGGACGTGCTGCTTGGTGTGGCCAAACTCGGCGCCTCCGTGGCACCGCTGCCGACCGCACTGCTCGGCGCGGAGCGACCGCTGCGCGCGTTCGTCGGCCATGTCGAGCCGACGTTCGACTGGACACTGCGCCACCCGGAGTCAAAGGAGCCGCTCACCCACGCGCTGCGCACTGCCCTCTACGACGGCATGCACCGCGCCCGTCCCAACCCGGTGGGCATGGCTTTCGAGCCGGTGTTCGACCAGGTGGGGCAGCTCTTCGCGCAGTTTCATCAGGCCACGAAGGCCTCGACCTCCCTCGACCCAGCGCTGCGCGCCCGCGCCCGCGCTGCAGCCCTGCGCACGCAACTCGGAGCCCTCGACCGCCAGGCCTGTGTGATCCTCGGCGACCCGACGGTGGCGCTTCCGAAGCTGGAGTGACGGCGCCGGGAGCCTGTTGCGCTTAGGGCTGGCCTTCCCCAAAGCTCGACAGGAACAAAAAAGCAGGCTTCGGGAAAGCGGACTGTCGCTGGTGACGGCCCCTGGCCGGGTACTGACCTCGCCGCACGATACTCCAATGGCCGGTGCCCCCACAAAGCCCGCCGCGCGCGAAAATTGACATCGCCAAGCGAATGGCTGCTTGCGGGTGAGCGGTCTCGCTCAACGTCGGATTTGGAGAAAAATCGCCACCGGCCGGTCATGGCCGGACTGAGACCTCCGCCCATCCCCTCGCAGCAGTTCGGCGAACCCTCCTCGACGATCGAACCGCCCCGACTCTGCTGTTCGATGCTCAACGTTTCCAACGGCGGGCGACCCACTTTCAGCGGCCACCCGCCATCTGATGCCACGTGCTTTCAGGCTGCCTGCTACCCTGCCAGCGTGGCGCTGTCGATCACGAAGCGATACTTCACGTCGCCCTTCAGCATGCGCGTGTACGCCTCGTTGATTTCATCGACACGGATCATCTCGATGTCCGCCACGATGCCGTGCTCGGCACAGAAATCGAGCATTTCCTGGGTTTCGGGAATGCCACCGATCAACGAACCGGCCAGAGTGCGCCGCTTCATGATCAGGTTGAACACATTCGGCGATGGGTGCGGCGATGCGGGTGCGCCGACCAGCGTCATTGCGCCGTCGCGCTTGAGTAGCGCCAGGAAGGCGTCGAGGTCGTGCGGTGCGGCAACCGTGTTGAGGATGAAGTCGAAGCTCTTACTGTGCGCGGCCATTTCGTCTGCATTTGGCGAGACGACGACCTCATCCGCACCCAGGGCCCGGGCTGCAGCACGCTTGGACTCGGAGGTGGTGAAGGCCACCACGTGCGCGCCCATCGCGTGCGCCAGCTTGATGCCCATGTGGCCCAGGCCGCCGATGCCGACCACGCCCACCTTGTGGCCCGGCCCCACTTTCCAGTGGCGCAGCGGCGAATACGTCGTGATGCCCGCGCACAGCAGCGGCGCGACGGCGGCGAGTTGAGCCTCGGGGTGGCGGATGCGTAGCACGTAGCGTTCGTGCACGACGATCCGCTGCGAATAGCCGCCCAGCGTGTGGCCGGGTGCATCGGTCGTCGGGCCGTTGTAGGTGCCCACCATGTGATCGCAGTAGTTCTCCAGCCCATCATCGCAGTCGTCGCAATGCTTGCAGCTATCGACGATGCAGCCGACCCCGACCAGATCACCGGACTTGAAGCCTGTTACCTGCGCGCCCACCGCCGAAACGCGCCCCACGATCTCATGCCCGGGCACGCAGGGATACAGCGTGCCGGCCCACTCCGAGCGCACCTGGTGGATGTCGGAATGGCATACGCCGCAGAAGGCGATATCGATCTGCACGTCGTGCGCGCCCGGCGTGCGGCGGGTGATGTCCAGGGGCTCGAGGGGACGGTCGCCCGCGTGGGATCCATAGGCTTTGATGGTCATGGTCAAGGTTCCTGTATCAAGGGGTGGAAAAAACGATTCGCACGTCACGCTTGCCGAGCGCCTGGTCCAGGCCGGCGGGGTCGTCCACGCGGCCGAGACGGGTGTACGCGTACGACGAGTCGAACGTCAGGTAGAAGACAACCAGGGTATCCGCGCCATACAGCATGAGGTCGCCATTGCGGATCGTTCCCGGTCGGCTCGAATTTTCCGGCAGGGCTTTGGGCAGTGTCGCGTACTTTTCATTGCCGTTGAGCTCGGTCATATCCAGTGTGAGTGGCAACAGGGCGGCAAACGCACGGGCTGCGGCATTGTCGGCCAGGGTGATGGCGAAGCGACGTTCGCCGACGGTCATCCACATGCGTGATTCCTCCGTTGTCATGGATGGCACGGCAGCGACGGCGCGCGAATCCGGCGCCGAATGCGGGCTGGCTTCGCAGCCACCGAGCATCAGCAGGCCAAGGAGCAAGCCGGCGCCGTTAGCGAGAGGGTGCGCACTCCTGGTGGTCATGGAACGGCTCCTTGCGATCTGTGTTGCTCAAGCGGCCTGCGGCGCTTGCGCGCGGGACGTCATGAAGGCGAGCAAGCCTGCGATCAGCAGCACGGACGCGCTTGCCGTGAAGGCCGTGCGATAGCCGCCTCCATCGAACAGCAGGCCACCCATGGTCGAGCCCAGCGCAATGGAGAGCTGAATCACGGCCACCATCAGACCACCACCGGCTTCGGCATCCCTGGGCCGCGACTTTGCCAACCACGACCACCACCCCACTGGCGCAGCCGTTGCGACCAGGCCCCATAGACCCAGCAGCACAAAGACCACTGTTACGCTGCCGCCAAAGGCGATCAACGCAAGCGCGATTGCCGCCATCACCAGTGGAATGATCACCAGTGTGCGGTACAGGCCCGTTTTCAGGACGGCGCCGATCAGCGTCGTGCCGACGAAGCCGGCAATCCCGATCACCAGCAAGATCATCGACAGGGTGGACACTTCCACACGGGTGACGCTTTCGAGGAAAGGGCGCACATAGGTGAACAGCACGAACTGCCCCATGAAGAAGGCGCCGACCGCCAGCATGCCCAGGGTGACCATCGGGTTCCTGAACAGCTTGAAGACGTTGCCCGAGCCGGCCGCGCGAGGCTCGACCTTCATCGATGGCAGGCTGACCCATTGCCAGACCAGGGCGATGAGTGCAACGGGCACCAGGCAGAAGAAGGCGCCGCGCCAGCCGATGATGCCGCCGAGATAGCTGCCCAGTGGCGCGGCCACCACGGTCGCCAGTGCATTGCCGCCGTTGAAGATGGCCAGCGCCCTGGGCACCTTGCTCGAGGGCACCAGGCGCATCGCCACTGCCGCCGACATGGACCAGAAGCCGCCGACCACCACCCCGATCAACGCACGGCCAAGCAGGTAGATCTCGTAGTTGGGAGCCATCCCGACGACCAGACCCGACACGCACATCAGCCCGGTCAGCAGCAACAGCAAGGTCTTGCGGTTCATTGTGCCCGCGAGCGACGAAATGGACAGGCTCGTCAGCACGGCAAAGGCGCCGGAGATGGCGATACCGTAGCCCGCCATCCCCTCGCTGACGCGAAGGTCGGCGGCGATCGGGGTCAGCAGGCTGACGGGCATGAACTCCGAGGCGATCAGCGCGAAGACACACAGCGTCATCGCGAAGACCGCACTCCAGAAGGCGGGTTGATCGTCAGCCCGATGCTCGGTGAGCACCTCGCCCACCCGAGTCTCACATGCCGGAGTGGTCATGGAAGACGCGCTCATGCCAGATGCTGGGTGAAGAACGCGGCCAGCTTGCCCCACGGAATCAGGTTCATGCGGTCATACAGATCGACGTGACCGGCACCGGGGACGTAGTACAGCTCCTTCGGCTCGGCGGCACGCTGGTAGGCGTCTTCGCTGAACTCCCTGGAGTGTGCCCGGTCGCCGGTGATGAACAGCAGCGGACGCGGCGAGATGGTCTCGATGTCGTTGAACGGGTAGAAGTTCATGAATTTGACGTTGCTGGTCAGCGTAGGGCGCGTCGTCAGGTCCGGCGACGCGCCCTCGGGTGTGAACTCCCCCCGCCGCGTGCGGTAGAACTCGTAGAACTCGCGTTCGATCGCGTTGGAGTCCGCATTCAGCTCATGCACCGTACCGCTTGTGTACCGGGTCTCGCCACCGGCGAACTCAACATGGCGCTGCTGCACCGCCTGGGCAATGATGGCCTTACGCTGTTCCAGCGTCTGCGAATGGCGTAGTCCGTTACGGTTGGCCGCGCCCATGTCGTACATGCTGAGGGTGGCAATGGCCTTGATGCGTGGGTCGATCTTCGCCGCACTGATGACGAAGCTGCCGCTGCCGCAAATGCCGATGGCGCCGATCCGCTCGCGCTCGACCAATGCCTGGGTGTCCAGGAAGTCCACCGCCGCGCTGAAATCTTCGGCATAGATGTCCGGCGAAACGGCATTGCGCGGCTCGCCAGCGCTTTCGCCCCAGAAGGACAGGTCAAGCGACAAGGTCACAAAGCCCAACTCCGCCATCCGGGTGGCGTAGAGGTTCGCACTTTGCTCCTTCACCGCCCCCATGGGGTGGCCGACGACAAGGGCCGGATGCCTCTTGCTCGGGTCCAGATCACGGGGAATGAACAGGTTCCCGGCGACGCTCATCCGGTACTGGTTCCTGAAGCTGACCTTGTGCACGCGGACCCGGTCGCTCGTGTAGAAATTGCTGGCGTCGGCGGGTGCGTTTCCGCCTGTGTGGGCACCCGCAGCGAATGCGGCGCTGGCGTTGATCGACAGGACGCTCAGCGCGGCGATGCCGGTGCCGGCGGTCTTCAGGAACTCTCGGCGCTCGGAAGTCGAGCCGGGCAGGGCGTCGGCGTCATTGCGGCGAAGGTGGTAGGGGGTGTTCATGGTCAGTGCTCCTCTTCAAAGCCAGTCGATAGCTTGAACGGCTCACCTGTGTCGCGGCGCTCAGCTTCTTCATGGCTTGCATTTTTTCAGAGCGTGGGTAATCGATAAATCACTACAATCTTCATGTCGCTGTGAAAATGGTTCATCAATGGCGCATACTAAGGTCGACGACCTGCACGCTTTCCTGGCTGTGGCGCGAGAGCGGAGCTTCACCAAGGCGGCCGCCAGGCTGGGTGTGACGCCCTCCGCCCTGAGCCACACGATCCGGGCGCTTGAGGAGCGCCTCGGCGTGCGCTTGCTGGCACGCACGACGCGCAATGTGGCGCCGACGGACGCTGGCGAAAGACTGATGCGCTCGGTTGCGCCGTTGCTGGATCAGATCGCCGCCGAGGTTGAAGCGCTTGGCGAGTTGCGCGACAAGCCAGCGGGAACGATCCGGATCTCCTGCACCGACGACGCCATCGAGCTCTACCTGAGGCCGATGCTGTCAGGGTTCCTGAAGAACTACCCCGACATCTCGCTCGAGCTCTTCGTCGACTACGGATTCACCGATATCGTGGAGCAGCGGTTCGACGCGGGCATACGCCTGGGCGAAGCGATCAGCAAGGACATGATCGCCGTGCGGATCAGCCCCGACTGGCGCCTGGCCGTAGTGGGCGCTCCCACCTATTTCGAGCGCTGCGCCCCACCCGAGACGCCACACGCGCTGACCGAGCACGCGTGCATCAACATCCGGCACCGGCCCTCGGGTGCGATCTATGCATGGGAGTTCGAGAAGGACGGCCAGGCCTTTACCGTGAAGTGCGACGGCCAGCTCGTCTTCAACAGCATCGTGCACGTGCTCAATGCGGCTGTGGATGGCATTGGTCTGGCTTACGTTCCCGAAGCGCTGGCCGCACCCTATCTGGCCGATGGGCGGCTGAAGGAAGTCTTATCGGATTGGTGTCCGTACTTCCAGGGTTTTCACCTGTATTACCCGAACAGACGGCAAACATCGCCCGCCTTTGCGGCCTTTGTGGATGCACTGCGATATCGAAGTTGATGCTTTCGGCAAGGATTAGTGGTCGAGCGCACCCCGCATCCTAGAGTGCAAGTCGGCGGCTGAGTCTCTTTTGGCTCGCGACAGGGTCTTTCGAGGACTGCGCAGCATCATCGCCTTGCTAGTCGCTACAGATTCACGTAATGCGTGGATGGATGGGTTCTCTGCAGGCCCTGCCAGAGGGGAAGGTCTCCTGAGTAAAGCAGCCTCTCCAGCGAGGTCCATGCCGAACCGACGACCCGCAGCAACTGGCCGGGTCATGCCGCTGAGCGTCGTTTCCGTCACCTGCCGTTTGTGACCGGGTTGCAGTCGGTTCTGTCGGGGGTCCGGCGTCAGGCGGCCTGCCATTGTTTTCAGGGGGGTGACACCCCGCGCGAGGCGCCCGCCGGCGAGCCGCAAGCGCTGCCGCTTACTCTTGATAACCTATTTTATCAATAGTAAAGTAGGTCCATGACGACGCTTGAGGTCGACACCCCCCCACAGCTCGACCGACACATTCGCAGTGTCCGCGACGCCGCCGAGCGGACGGTGCGCGCGCTGCGCGCCATCCTGACCAGCGAACGCGATGGCCTCCAAGTCCTACGCCTGATGAAATTCGCCGAGATCGGCCACCATCCGATTGACGACCGCGCGCTCAATGTCATCGAGCAGGTGAACCAGACCTTTACGTATTTGGTGACGCTCGAAGCCGCGCGCTGGCTGCTCGAACAGCATCCCGAGCTTGGCGGGTTGCGGATCAACCTGGGAGCGAGCGCCGGTTTCGATCTGGAGAGCCGGGACCCCGGATTCCTGGCGGCGGAGGCCTTCGCGGCGACGCACCCTGGGAGCAACGACAAGCTACGCAAGGACGTTCGCCGACTGCAGGAAAAGGCGGATGGCACGAAGCACCGCTACGTCTTCTTCAGTTGCCCGAAATTCCAGTTCGGGCGGCAGACCCAATGGGAGCGCGTCGCGGGCATCGAGGTCTGGAGCTTGCCGGTCGACACTCTGCTGAAGGCGATGCAATGAAGACCAAAATCGACCCCGCCGAGAGCCACTCTGACCCGCTTCCCGCCGCGCTGCCTAACCGGCTACTCACCGCCGAGCGGTTCCAGCGCTTGGCCGACGTGCCCCCGGAAATCGAGTGGTTCGCCAACCTGGGCAACGCGGCGACCCGCCGTGCGTATCAAAACGCCTTGCAGGACTTCATGCGCTTCACCGGCATCGCGCGCCCGGACGAGTTCCGCAGCGTGACCCGCGCCCATGTCATCGCCTGGCGGGACGAGCTGGCCCAGCGCGAACCGGCCTTGAGCAGCCAGACGCTGCGCCACCGCCTGGCCGCGCTGTCCTCGCTGTTCGAGTATCTGTGCGAGAAGAACGCCGTCACGCACAACCCCGTCAAGGGTGTGAAGCGCCCGCCGGTGGAGAGCTACGAAGGCAAGACACCCGCCCTGGGCGACCACCAGGCGCGCCGGCTCCTTGACGCACCGCAGGCGGACAGCCTCAAGGGCAAGCGCGACCGCGCCCTGCTGGCCACCCTGCTCTATCACGCGCTGCGTCGTGACGAGCTGTGCCGCCTGAAGGTGAAGGACGCCAGGCACGCGCGGCGCGGCGTGCCGCACCTGAAGGTGTCCGGCAAGGGCGGCAAGATCCGCTATGTGCCGCTGCACCCCGCCGCCGCCGGTCTTATCGGCGACTACCTGGCCGCCGCCGGTCATGGCGACGAGGACAGCGGCGCCCTCTTCCGCCCCCTGCATCACCGCCGCGCCGAGGGCGATGCCCAGGCCATCACGCCTGACGGGCTTTACAAGATCGTGCGGGGGTATTCAGCGGCGCTGGGTTTCGAGATCGGGGCGCACGCGCTACGGGCGACCGCCGCGACCAACGCCCTCGACCACCAGGCCGACATCGCCAAGGTGCAGGAGTGGCTGGGCCACGCCAACATCGCCACCACGCGGATCTACGACCACCGCAAGACCCGGCCGGAGGACAGCCCGACCTTCAAGGTGGCGTATTGACCGCGCGGTTCAGTGTTTCCTGGGGGCGTCGCAGAGGCGATGGACAAGCAGGATGCATATCATCCGGCTTGCCTTGTTAAATCCCCTTTTTGGGTCATATAATCCCCTTTATGGGGATGAGTAAGACTTCCGTCGCTGACGCGCTTTTTCCAGGTCTGCAGCAACGCGTGCTGGGGTTGTTGGGGTAGATCAAGCAGTCGTGTCACCAGCCGCCATTTCGATCACGGCAATGGCAGCCGGGCGTTCACGTCCAAATTGTTCCGGTTTGGATGAGGCCGACTGACGTCTCGGATGGCGCGTGACATACGAGCGCTGTGACTCCTGCAGGGGCGACTCAACAGCCGGACCGGACGGCGAGCATCGGCCCATCTCACGTATTCGTCATGTCAGCTTTGACACTGCGCACGCGTCCGCAGCCGACCCAGAAGAGACGCTCACCCGACAATGCCACAGCCGTCTGCGCCGGGGCGTCAAGTTGCCATTCGCCAACTCGCCGCGAGCTTCCGGAGGACCATATGATTTTGTGCGGATGCATCCGCAATAGACTCCGCAATAGACTCTAATGCTTGGCTAAGAGTGCGTAAGAAACCAAGATCAGTGCGGTGATGACCGAGCGGTTTGAGCGCTTATGGTGAAACATACCTCCGGCGTAATGCGGGGTTGGGCGTCGGAGGTCTTTACACGACGGGAAGAATCGGCATATTCAGCTCACAAACCCTGTCCTATCTAATTCCTTAACTCATTGAAATAAAAAGTGCAAGAGAGGCATCCACTAAATGTGGCATGGAAGATGCTGTGTTCTTACAAGGTCAGTCCCACTGACGTCTTAGGGAAATGATTGCGCCTTGCCCTATGACCCCATTCTTAAGCCAGGAGACCAACATCATGCCGAAAACGATTGTTCGAAGCCCCGCACGGATGGGCACTTTGGTCGCTGCTTTGTTCCTGTTTGCGACACCGGTTTTTGCCAACCCGATCTGGACAAACTGGAGTGGCCCCGCCATTGTTGGCGCGCCTGGGTCTTTCTCAGGCTTGGCCGGCCCTGTAACCGTGTCCTATTCTGGCGAACTGGATGGCATCGTAGCAGACAGCATCTGGGCACCGCCCTCCTCGTTCACCGGCGGTACGGTGACGGTTCCTCCTCCTGTCATTGGGGGCCCCGTTCCGCGCCTCGATGGAAATGCCGGACTCACCAGTACGGTCACCTTCAGTCAGAATGTAGAAGTGTATTTCGCAATTTGGAGCCTCGGGGATCCCACCACTGCGGCATCGTTCATCTTCGATGATGACCCCATTCTTCAAGCCGGCGGCCCCAACGCACTCTTTGGCGGCCAGTCGATCACGGTGAGCGGGAATACCGTCAGTGGCTTCGAAGGTAACGGGGTCGTGCAGTTTAGTGAATGCCGCCGTTCAATATCCTGGACCAATACGCCCGAAAACTTTTATGCGTTCACTGTTGGAATCAATGACACTCCTTGCGGTACCGTACCGGAGCCCGCCTCGCTGGCTCTACTCGGAATCGGCCTCGCCGGCTTGGTCGCTTCGCGCCTTCGCAAGACTTAGGCGCACATGGGGTGTCCAACGGCGTCGGTGCCTTCGTCGCTCCGCTCTCGCGTTTCGTGAGCATCACATGATCGAACTCAGCGTAGCCGAAGGGCAGGTTATTAACCCGGCCCTCGAATTCCCTTCGCACCCGCCTCAGTTGAAAGGCGCGTCGTCGCCGACGTCTCCTCGAATCGAGGAAGAAGCGGGCAGCGAATTCGAGGGCCTCCTCAATAGTTCGACGCTGCTTCTCGAAAGCCACCGCCGACGAGAGCCGATGATCGCCTCGCCGACTGTGCGGTCAGGCCTACAGTGCGACGAAGTGAGCGGACGGGCAAGCGTCAGCTACTGACTTGAGCCGCCGTCCAACCGGCTGGTCGCTGGAAGGGACGACTGTCCGGAACTGGCCGAGGCCGTGTAAAAACTTGCCGGTGCGCCGAGAATCAGACGCCTCCAGACGCCGCAGCGGCAAGCCAATGAATTCGGACGCGACAGATCAGTTCAGCTGAGCTGCAAAAAGGGCCTTTCAGCCCTTCACCGCCGCCATCAGCGCCTCATGTCCTATCAGATTCATTACCCGCTTCAGGTTGTACGCCAGAACGTGCAGACTCATCTCCGTTCGGACGCGTTCGAGGCCCCTGGTCAGAAAATGAGTCGCGCCCATCCACGCCTTGAGGGTACCGAAGGGATGTTCAACGGTCCGACGCCGGATACGCATGCTGTCCGGCGCCTGATCGAGCCGCGCCTGCATGGCCTCCAACTCTTCTTCATGCGCCCAGCGGCTCACACGCCGATAGTCACTGGAGGTGCATTGGTCCTTGATGGCACACCGCGGGCAGGATGAGCGCCAGTAGCGATTCATCATCAGCCCCGCCTCGACTCTGGCAAAGGGCCAGATCAGGCGTTCGCCGGCCGGACAGACGTACTCGTCGTTGTCGCGGTCGTACACGAAGTCCGACTTGTCGAAACGCCCCTCCGCTTTCGCGTTGGAAGTCGTGCTTTTCGGAACGAGCGGCACGATGCCGGCCTTGTGGCAGGCGAGGATTTCCTCGCTCTTGAAATAGCCCCGGTCGGCGATTGCCGTGAGGTCCTCCACCCCCATCGCCTTGCGGGCCTGCTTGCCCATCTTGCTCAGTTGATCCCGGTCGAGCCCGTCGTTGATCACCTCGTGGGCGACGATCAGGTGGTTCTTCGTGTCGACGGCCGTCTGCACGTTGTAGCCCACGATGCCGGTGCCCCGCGTCTTCATGGAACGGGCGTCGGGATCCGTGAGGGAGATCTGCTTGTCGGGCGTGTTCTCGAGCTGGACGCCGATTGCTTCGAGTTCCTTCATCCGCGCCTTCAGGGTGGTGATCTTGTCCTGCAGCCGCGCCTTCTTCACCTGCGCCACGGCTGGTTCCTGCCGGTCGGCGCTGTCCATCTCGACCAGGTAGCGCTCGATGCTCGATTCGATCTCTTCCATGCGCCGTTGCAGCTTGGCGCTGGTGAAGTTGCGGTCGCGGTTATTGACCGCCTTGAACTTGCTGCCGTCGATAGCGACTACCGCTTCGGCGAAGAGTCCCAGCTCCCGGCACAACACGACGAACTGGCGACAGACGCCGCGGATCCCCTTCGGATTGTCCTTGCGGAAGTTGGCAATGGTCTTGAAGTCGGGCGTCAGACGCTCGACGAGCCACATCAACTCCAGGTTGCGCTGCGCCTCGCGCTCCAGCCGCCGACTAGATTGAATCCGGTTCAGGTACCCGTAGATGTAGAGCTTGAGCAGCGCCGCCGGGTGATAGGCCGGTCTGCCAGTCGCTGCTGGATCAACGCCAGCGAACCCCAGCTTGCGCAGATCGAGTTCATCGACGAAGACATCGATGACCCGAACCGGATTGGTCTCGGCGACGAAGTCATCCAACCTCTCGGGAAGCAAGGCCCCCTGTGTGCGGCTCTGACCTTCGATGAATCGCTTCATGGCCACTGATCACGCTAAAAACAATGCCAACATCATATCACAGCGACCGTTTTTACACAGCCTCGGCCGGCTGCCGCCGACCGAGGCCTGGCTCGAAAGCAGTCTGTCAACGCACCGTTTCATCGTTGCCATGATCGTTTCTTAATCGCGCACAGGCGGCCACAGGCGGGCCGTGTGAACCAGCGTCAGTATCCACACCGTTTCGCCGTCGATCTGGTACACCAGGCGATAGCTTTCATGCGGGATCAACTCGCGGGTGCCGGGAACGATTCCCAGCTTGCCCAACATGGGGTGCTGGGTCAACCGGGCGGCCGCATCGCTGAAAATCTCATCCATCCGGGCCGCCGCGCGCGGATTGTCGGCTGCGATGTAGTCCCACACATCGGCACGGTCTTGCTGCGCTTCGGGCGTCCAGACAACTCTCACGACTGGCTCGCCACACTGGCACGCCGTGCGGCGAATTCGGCCTCAACTTCATCGTTCGATCGCCCCATTCCAGCGCGCATTGAAGCCCGGCCGGCCTCGACCTTGCGACGCAGGAACTCGTCGTACTCGCGCGACTTGCGCTGGCTCTGAATGAACTCGCGCATCAACTCGCGCAGCACTTGCGACGCCGGGCGATGGGCTGCCTCGGCTTCGGCCATGAACTCGGCGCGCAACTCGGGCTCCAGCTTCATCGTGAAAACAGCTTGTTTTGACATGATCGGGGCCTCCTGCCACTTGATACTAACAAAGTATATACGCCGTCATTACTAAGCGCTACTCACGGAACGTTGCAAAGCGGGCCTGCGCTATGCCAAGACCTGTCGGAAAACATTTGTTTTTCGACAGGCCTTCAACGGTCCTCTGCACCAACCTCCGAGTGGCCGCAAAATTGTGCGGAAAACTCTGTCGCCAGACGCTACCATACGGAAACCTCGTCTTAATGG
>Ga0268298_10000901_pt1 | contig 36913 bp, 28 predicted proteins | sample WWTPWeurt_MetaG_FD_194462 | JGI IMG/M metagenome (GOLD analysis project Ga0268298, IMG submission 194462) | Activated sludge microbial communities from WWTP in Nijmegen, Gelderland, Netherland - WWTP Weurt | ecosystem: Engineered > WWTP > Aerobic digester > Activated sludge | place...
AATCTTGGGTTGACGATGTCAACCCGGCTACTCGGCCATAGGCGAGCAGAACCAGATTTTGTTGCCCTCGCTGTCCAAAAAGCTGCCGACATAGAAGCCCTCCTCCGGATAAGGTTGCACCTGGTCGGCAATACGCACGCCGCGTGCCCTGAGTTCACGCTCGGTGTCCGGCGCATGATCGGTGGCGAGCGTAAGGCGCGGATTGAGTTGCTCGGATGGTTGTGCATACCAGCCTTCTGGCACGGACTTGAGCATGAGGATGACGTTGCCGAACCAATACCCAACCTGACGATGGCCTTCGAAAGCTGGCTCAAAGCCAAGCGTTTCGCCGTAGAAGCGTCGCGCCCGCGTCAGATCCGTCGCCGCCAGCGCCACGACCTTCAGTTTTTGGAATCCAAGTGCGTTCATCTGCCACCCCTGATCATTGTTTATTCATGGCCATGATAACGTTATGCAACCCTATCATGTTCCCTCGCCCCTCTGCTGCCCCTGAGTTTCAAGATCACTGGTCGGTCGGCGTGGGGCCATGACGGGCGCCTTCCCAAGAGAGGTCTGATGGCAAGATCTGGCCCATAAGCGAGGAAGGAAGCGGAAACCACCCGGGCCTGGGCGAACAAGGCCGCAAAATCACTCATTTTTCGAGAACAATTGACCAATAATATGACTTATTGTTCTCCAATGAAGAACAAAACCAGCCATTTTCAGTCGAGGCCCGGAGCCTTTGTTATCGCCCGGGTTCCCTCCCGAGCCGCGGAAGAACCACAAGTTTCCTGCGTCATCCCCGGACCAGGGGATGTCGCCTTGCCGTCCCGAATCGTGATATTAATCACAGTCGCCGGGGCGCCGAAGCCGCGCCGATGACAACCATAGAATCACAGCCGACGCCTACCTCACTCCATCCGTCGCCATCCGGCAGGCCTTGAATCATCACCAGGGCCATCAGTAGGCGGACGGAACAATAACGACTCGCTGCGAGCTTTTCTTTATAAGGGTCCATCAACATGCATGAAGCTATCGCGATTCTCGGCATGGGGCTGAGATTCCCCGGCGGCGCCAACAGCCCCGAGGCCTTCTGGCGTCTGCTCATGGAAGGGCGGGAGGCCGTCACCGAGATCCAACCGGAGCGCTGGAGCCTGGATCGCTTCTACCATCCCCGTCCCGGTATCCCGGGCAAGCATTACACCAAGGCGGCGGGACAGCTCGACGACATCCAGGGCTTCGATGCCAATTTCTTCGGCATCTCACCGCGCGAGGCGGGTCAGATCGACCCCCAACAGAAATTACTGCTCGAGATGGCCTGGGAGGCCATGGAGGATGCGGGGCTTCCGCCTTCCAGCCTCAAGGGCTCGAATACGGGGGTGTTCGTCGGTATCTCGAGCACGGATTTTGCCAATAATCATTTCGACGATCCGGCGGCCGGCAATGCCTATTTCATGACCGGAAGCACCCTGAGCATCGCCGCCAACCGGCTGTCCTATGTCTTCGACCTCCATGGCCCCAGCATGGCCATCGACACCGCCTGCTCGTCCTCCCTGGTCGCCCTGCATCAGGCCTGTCAGGGCCTGTGGGCGGGAAGTTGCGATCTGGCGCTATGCGGCGGGATCAACATCCTCTTGAGTCCCTTCCCCTTCATCGGCTTTTCCCAGGCTTCCATGCTTTCTCCGGATGGCCGCTGCAAGGCCTTCGACGCCTCCGGCCGGGGCTATGTCCGCTCGGAAGGCGGGGCGGTGGTGATCCTCAAGCCCTTGTCCGCGGCGCTTCGGGATGGAGATTGGATACGGGCGGTCATCCATGGCATAGGTACCAATTGCGATGGTCGCACCGCGGGGGTTTCCCTGCCCAGCGCCCAGACCCAGGAGGCCTTATTGCGTGATGTGTATAGCCAGGCCGGGATACCTCCGGGGCGTCTGTGCTATCTGGAGGCCCATGGCACCGGGACCGCCGCCGGCGATCCGGTGGAGACCGAGGCCATCGGGCGGGCGATCGGCCACTTCAGGCCCAAGGATTCCCCGCTGTTGATCGGCTCGGTCAAGACCAACATCGGCCATCTGGAATCGGCTTCGGGCATGGCCGGACTGATCAAGGCCATTTTGTGTCTCCAGCAGCGGACAGTCCCGGCTTCCAGACACTTTTCCACGCCCAATCCGAATATCCCCTTCGAGGATCTGCATCTCAGGGTGGTGACCGAGCCGACCCCGCTGGAGTCCGCCGGGGGACCGCTCCGGATCGGCGTCAATTCCTTCGGTTTTGGCGGCGCCAACGCCCATGTGGTGCTCGGTGAATTCATCGCCGAACAGCGGGAAGCGGAACCACCAACGACGGACGAAACGCCCGGGCTGGCCGGCTATCCGTTGCCTTTATTGCTGTCGGCACGCAGTGAAACCGCCTTGCGACAACTGGCCGGACACTATCTTCAGCTCCTCGCCGACCCCGCCCGGGCTTACCCGGAGATCGCCCGGGCCCTGGTCTTCCGGCGTGAACAGCATACCCATCGACTCGCGGTGATCGGCAAAGACCCGGCGGAGATTTCGGTCGCCTTGGAAGCCTTTGCGTCCGGCGGCTCCCAGAAGGGGATCTGCCAGGCCCGATGCCATCCCGGTTTGGGGCGGACGGTAGCGGTATTTTCCGGCAATGGCTGCCAATGGCACGGAATGGGACAAGGGCTCTATGCCGCGGATGCCAGGTTCAGGTACTGGCTGCGCCAGGTCGACGGCGTTCTCGCCCCCCTCACCGGCTGGTCGGTGATCGAGGAGCTGTTTGTCGACGCGACCCAATCCCGTCTCGTCATGACCGAAGTGGCGCAACCCCTGTTGTTCGCGCTCCAGGTGGCGCTCTGGGAATGTCTCCGGGAACGCGGGCTGGGATTCGCCGCGACCCTGGGTCACAGTGTGGGCGAGGTGGCGGCGGCCTATGCGGCGGGCATCCTGGATCTTGAGCAGGCGGCCCGGGTGATATTCGAGCGCAGCCGCTTGCAGGGGCTGACCCGGGGGAAAGGCCGCATGGCGGCGGTCAACCTCTCTTTGGCGGCCGCCGAACAGGAACTCGGTGCCTTTGGCGGACGGCTGGAAGTGGCCGGGATCAACAGCCCGGTCTCCCTCAGCCTTTCGGGCCCGCTGGAAGACCTGGAAGCCCTGGGTGAAAGCCTGACAGAACGCAAGATATTCTATCGGTTGCTCGAACTGGACTATGCCTTCCATAGTCGGGTGCTGGATCCGATTCGGCCCGAGTTGGAAAGCGTTCTGGCCGGGCTGAAACCCCGACCGGCACGGATCCCCTTCATCTCCACCGTGACCGGAGAGGAGCGGCGGGGACCGGATTTGAAGGCCGACTATTGGTGGGACAATGTCCGGCAACCGGTCCGTTTCCAGGCCGCCGTTTCCCGGCTGGCGGAACAAGGCCATGAGGTCTTTCTCGAGATCGGCCCCCACGCCATCTTGCAGTACTACATCAACGACAACTTGCGCGCCCTCGAGGCCAAGTCCGTTTCCCTCGGCCTTCTGGATCGGAAGGAACCTGAGGTGGAACGCCTGGCTCACAGCCTGGGTTGGATCTATGTTCACGGCGGCACTCTGGATTGGCGGCGGCTCTATGGCGACCCCACCCCTCGCAAACTCCCCTTGCCGCTCTATCCCTGGCAACGCGAGCCACACGGCTATCAAGCGACGGTGGAGGCCCTGGGGTATCTGCACCGGACCAGCGAGCATCCCTTTCTCGGCTGGCGGCAGGCGGGCCGCGGCCTGGAATGGGAATCGCTCATGGATACGGCCTTGTTCCCCTGGCTGGGCGATCACCGCGTGGGCGGGGCGGTGCTCTTCCCCGCCGCCGGCTTCGCCGAGATGGCCCTGGCCGCCGGCGCGGCCCTCTACGGCGAGACCACCCCGGCGCTGGAACGACTGGAGATCCTGCGCCCCCTGGAACTCAGCCCCAATCAGCCCCGGGTGATACAGACCAGGATCAAGGATGAGATCGGTTCCTTCGAGATCGCCAGTCGCGGCTATCTGGAGGCGGCTGGTTGGAATATTCACGCCTGGGGCCGGTTACTTCGGGGCCATCAGGTGATGGCTTCCCCCCCGGCCCCAGCCGTTCACCCGGGGCCGAACCAGCCGGGGCGGCAAGGTCTCGATCACCAGGGGCTGTACCGGATCGCCCAGGGTCTGGGGTTGGAGTACGGACCAAGCTTCCAGTGCGTGGAAGAGATCTGGAATGATGGCGACTGGGCCTGGGCCAGGCTGTTGCCACCCCCGGAGGCGGCTGGCGCGGGCTGGCGACTTCACCCCAGCTCCCTGGACGGCGCCTTTCAGACCCTCTTGGCGGTGCTGGCCCAGACCGGGTTGAAGGCCGAAGAGGGAGTCTTTCTCCCCACCAGCCTGGGGAGCACCCGTTTACTCTGTCCTGGCCTGACGGCCAGTTATGCCGTCACCCGTTTGCTTAGGCAGGGGAAACGTTCGGTCGTGGCCGAATTCTGGTTGCTGGCCGCCGATCTGACCCCGATCGCCCACCTGGCCGAAGCCCGCTTCCGTCGTATGGAATGGCCCTCGGCGCGTTCCCTGCCCGCGCTTTACCGGATGCAATCCATTCTCTGCGATCCACCGCTCGGGGAGACCCCGGCCTTCGCTGGGGAAGCCGCCGCCCTCTGGTCGGCACTCAAGACGGCCCTGGAGGCTGTGCCGCGGCAAGGTCTGGAGCGCTATCGGACCCGGATCCTCCCCCGCCTCGAGGCCTTGATCGGCGCCTTCGTCCATCGGTCGCTGCACGCCCTGTTCGATCTGGAGGGGCGGTTCGACCTTGGCGCCTTCCCCGTCGAACGACAGGCCTGGATAGAGGATCTCCTGCGTATCGGCGTCGAAGACGGCTTTATCGAGCGGCGCCCCGAGGGCTGGAGCTGGAACCCGAGCGGCCTCCTCCCGACCCAGTCGCCCGAAGTCCTCTGGTCGCAACTCCTCGGCGACTGTCCCGAGTTGCTTCCCGAGTTGGTGCAGATCGGTCGTTGTGGTCGGCATCTCCCGGCTTGGCTCAGCGGCGAGAGGGTGGCGGAACCTCGGCTCGCCTCATCCGCTTCCGCCGTGTCGGCCCAGATGCAGGATCAATCCATGAGTTGGGCTGGTGTCCATCTGGCCCTGGCCGCGGCGATCCGGGCTTTTGTCGCCGCTTGGCGATCCCCGCGACGCCTGCGGGTGCTCCATCTCGGCCCGCCGCAGGCGGAGTCCGTGCCGCAACTCTTACCTCTGCTACCGGACGACGGCTTCGACTTTGTCTATGCCACGAGGGACGAAGCCCTCTTGAGCGCCATCGAGGGGGCCTGCCGACATGGGCAAACCGACCGATCGCCCAAGCTCTCCGGTTGGGCCCTGGGTGCCGAGTCTTTCCCCGATCCCGTTCAGTATCAACACAGCTTCGATCTCATCCTGGTGTGGAACCTGGCCGACTGGGATGAAGATGTCGGCGATCTGCTTTCCTGGCTGAGCCAAATCGCCAGCCCTCGGGCCTGGCTTCTGATCGCCGCCCAGGCCCCCACCCGATACACCAGGTTCCTGGCCGGAGCCCAAGCCGGTTGGTGGAGCCGGATACCCACCGGAAGCTGGCCCTTGTCCCAGGCCGGAGACCCAGAACAGTGGCGTGCCCGCCTGGATGAGTATGGTTATGACAGCCACCTGCTGTTAACCCCCGAACAACTCCCCCTGGGCAATGCCTTCCTGCTGGCGGCCCGTCCGGCCATGGTCCCCGAGACCTTGTCCATGCCCTTGGCAGCGGAAGACTCGGGCCGTTACCTGCTGCTTCTCAGTGATGGGAACCACTTCGGTCAAGGGCTCGCCCAGACCCTGGCCACCACACTGAGATCCCGCGGTGACAGGGTGAAGCACATTCTGGTGCCCACGACCGGGGAGCGGATCCAGGGTTCAATGGCCGATGGTACCGGACTTCTCGCCGCCGCCGGGGTGGAGGATTTCCGCGCCGCCCTCGAAGACATGAAGCTTGGCGAGCCGCATTCCAGGCTGGTGGTGAGCCTGCTTGGCCTGCCCGCGAGCCTCGACCAGGAAGCGGAAGACCCGGCCAGAGACCTGGAACCAGCTTCTCTCGCCTTGCTGCACTTGGTCCAAGCCCTGGCCGAACTCGGCGGCGAGATGGTCCCGCGCTTGGTCCTGGTCACCGCTGGTGCCTTTCGGGGCCCGGATCAGACCGCCACTTCCAGCGGACGGCCTTCTCAATGGGCTTTGGCAGGACTGCGTCGAGTCATCGCCAATGAGCACAAGGCCTGGCAATGTCGGCTTATCGACCTCCAGGGCGAGGCCCCCCTGGACCTCATGGTGGAAGGATTGGTCAGGGAACTGGCGGCCCGGGATGGCGAGGACGAGATCATCCTCAGGGGCGCTTATCGCTATGGGTTGCGTCTGCGCCCGCTCGCCCCCGAGTCGCTGTCAAGACGGATCGGCCCCACTGATCCAGGCACCGGAGCGGCAAGAGATGAGTCCGCGCCCTACCGGTTGGATTTCGTGCGCCAAGGTTCTCTGGATAACCTGGAGTGGCAACCGCTGGAGTTGGCTCCCATCGAATCCGATGAGATCGAGGTGGAGGTGCGCGCGGCCGGATTGAATTTCCGCGATGTCATGTGGGCGATGGGATTATTGCAGGACGAGGCGGTGGAGGATGGCTTCGCCGGACCCACCCTGGGGATGGAGTGTGCCGGTGTGGTGGTGGCTCTCGGCGCGGGGGTGCGGGATTTCCGGGTCGGCGATGCGGTCCTGTGTTTTGCCCCCAGTTGTTTTGCCAGCCGGGTCAGAGCCCGCACCACGGCCACCGCCTTGCAGCCGAAAACCCTCTCCTTTGCCGAGGCGGCCACCATCCCGAGCGCCTTTTTCACTGTTTACTATGCCTTGCATCATCTGGCGCAACTCCAACCCGGCGAAACCATCCTCATCCACGGCGCCGCCGGTGGGGTAGGACTGGCGGCGATCCAATATGCACGCCATATCGGCGCCAGGATCTTCGCCAGCGCCGGAACTCAGGAAAAGCGGGATGTTTTGCATCTGCTGGGCGTCGATCGGGTCTTCGACTCGCGTTCCCTCGATTTCGCCGATCGGATCCTCAGTGACGGCGAAGGCGTCGATGTGGTGTTGAACTCCCTCGCCGGGGAGGCCATCGAACAAAACCTGCGTATCCTTCGCCCCTTTGGTCGCTTCCTGGAGCTGGGAAAACGGGATTTCTACGCCGACAGCAAGATCGGCCTGCGCCCGTTTCGCAACAACATCAGCTATTTCGGCATCGATGCCGATCAATTGATGCGCCGCCAACCGGCCCTGGCAAGACGCCTGTTTCGCGACATGATGGCGCTGTTCGAGAGCGGCGCCCTGCATCCTCTCCCTTATCGGGCCTTTCCATTCCAGCGTATCCGCGAAGCCTTCCGCACCATGCAGCAGTCCCGCCACATCGGCAAGCTTATTCTGCTTCCCCAGGCGGAGGGGGAGCCGCTCCCGATGATGGATAGCGAACCACCTCACATCGAGATCCATCCCGATGCGGCCTATCTCGTTGTCGGCGGGTTGGGCGGTTTCGGTCTGGCCACGGCCCGTTGGCTGGCCGCCAAAGGGGCCCGCCATCTCTCTTTGCTGGGGCGCAGCGGGGTCGCTTCCGAAGCGGCCGGGGCGACCCTCGCCAAGCTGAGAGATCAGGGGGTCGAGGTGCGGGTCCTCCAGGCCGATGTCACGGATCCCTCCCAGTTGGAACCAGCCTTGGAGCGGATTCGTCAGGCTGGACGACCATTGCGCGGTGTGTTGCATGCCGCGATGCAGCTCGACGACGGGATGCTGCGCAATCTCAGCGCCGAGCGGTTTCTGCGGGCGATGCGGCCCAAGGTGCGGGGGGCCTGGAACCTGCATCAGCTCACCCTGGAGGATCCGCTCGATCTTTTCGTGCTCTATTCCTCCGCCACCACCTATCTCGGCAGCGCCGGCCAGTCCAACTATGTGACCGCCAACGCCTATCTGGAGGGATTGGCGGCCTACCGACGCCGTCTCGGTCGTCCCGGGCTGGCTGTGGCCTGGGGGGCGATCGGCGATGTGGGGGTACTGGCCAGGAACGAAACCTTGCGGAAATCCCTTGCCGCTCGCACTGGTTTTACGGCCATCACCGCGGACAAGGCGTTACGCACCCTCGATCTCTTGTTGGGAGCCGGTCTCGATCAGTGCGCTGTCATGGACCTCGACTGGGGAGTAATTAGAAATTCACTGCCTTCCGCGGCGGCGGCCCGTTTCAGCGAGGTTCTCGTCGGCGCCTCGGATTCCCCCAAGGATGCCCTGAGTTTCCGCGAGCGCATCGCCGGTCTGACTGTGGATCAGATCAAGCCGCTCATCATCGCCGCGCTCAAGGAATTGATCGGCAAGGTGCTGCGCCTGCCCCCCGACAAGGTGGATCCCCAGCTCTCGCTCCAGGACATGGGCATGGACTCCCTGATGTCGGTCGAACTGGCGATCGAGATCGAGAAATACTTCGGCATCCCATTTACCTCCATGAGCGCCACCGCCGCCGGCAATCTGGGGGAAACCGCCTCCAGGATCGCGGCGGCCCTGACCCAGGTGGAACAGGTGAAGATATGATCACCACCAGCCGAAGCATCGCGAACCCGGCCGGACGCCGGGCACTGGCAAAGAAATCGTCACGAGCGGTCGAAAGGCAAGACGCGAGCAATGCGACCGACGAGACATATCAGGCCGATAGGCGGGGAGGGAGCCAGTGAGCAACGCCGCCATACGACCGCGCAGTAAAGCCGGTAAAGAAATCGTCACGAGCGGTCGAAGGGCAAGGCGCGAGCGACGCGACCGACGAGACATATCAGACCGATAGGCGAGGAGGGAGTCAGTGAGCAACGCCGCCATACGACCGCGCAGTAGATTTCTGCCGACATGAGCCTGTGGCACGACCCGGTAAAGGACGCCCGCCTCGATTTCCCGATCGAGACCTCTCCTCTGGACGGACCGCTGGCGCCAGATTCGCCGCGGGAGATCCTGCTCACCGGTGCGACCGGCTTCGTCGGCGCCTTTCTGCTTGCGGAACTTGTACGCCAGACCCAGGCCGATATCCACTGCCTGGTACGGGCATCGGGTAAGGTCGAGGCGCAACAGCGGCTCCAGGCCAATCTTGAACGCTACCACCTCTGGGATCCGCAACAGGCGGGGCGAATCCGGGCGCTGGCCGGAGATCTCGAACAGCCCGGTTTCGGTCTGCCGTCGAGCGACTATGAAGCCCTGGCGGGACGGGTCGAACAGATTTTCCATAGTGCCGCCCAGATCAACCATGTACTCCCCTACCTGCTGCTGAAAAAGGCCAATGTCACCGCCACCCAGGAAGTCATAAGGTTCGCCGCCCGGCACCGACGCAAATGGCTGCACTTTCTTTCTTCCACCGCGGCCTGTGTGGGTCAGAGCCAGGGCCGCGCCCTGGTGTTCCCGGAGGAACGGGTGCACCGCTCGCCAACCACCCTGATCTCCGCCTATGGGCTCAGCAAATGGGTGGCGGAACGCTCAATGGAAAACGCCGCCCTGGCCGGTATTCCGGTCACCATCTTTCGTGGCGGCGACATGAGCGGGGACAGTCTTCATGGCCTCGGCAAAGTCACCGATCTGTTCCATCTGTTCCTGCGCTTGTTCATCGAGCTCGGCCTGCGACCCGAGCCACTTGCCGGCGAGATCAACATACTGCCGGTCGATTTCGTGGCCAAGGCCGTAGTGTATCTGGCCCGGCGCCAGCAGGATCCCTTGTGCGTCATCAATCTGGTCCATCCTGAGCCCCTGGCCCTGGCCGATTTTTTTGTCCTCCTGGAGCAGAGGGGCTACCCTCTGATTCCTTGCCGCCTGGAACACTGGGTGGACCAATGTCAGCGTTATATCAAGGCCCGCTTTTCCACCAAGGAGGCCTTGGTGCTGCAATATCTGTTTCGCCAGGAATCGGGCCGTTATCTCTTCCAATGGTATTTTCAACCTTACCGCTTTGTGACCAACGCCATGACCCAGGGCCTGGCCGGGGCACCTTTCAGTTGCCCACCCCTGGACGATCGCCTCTGGACCGGCTATTTCGATCACCTCGTCGCCATCGGCTGGTTGCCGTCGGCGAGGAAAACCTGATGCTCACTTCGATCTCCCGGAATGATCGCTCCTGGTGGCAGCGTCATTGCGCCTTCCGATACCCATTACGATTCGATCAAGATAGAAATAATTTGCTGATGAGCCAGTTGTTTCAGCGAGAAAGAGAGGTAACGGGATTGCGTCCGGGAAGCCGGAATCCAGATCCATGAACGGTGCCTTCGATGGCCATCCCGGCCTCTGGATACCGGCTTCTCCCCGCTTTCGCGGGGACAGGCTTGCCGGAATGACGAGTTGGCTGAGGTAGCTCACTAATCAAATTGTTGTTTATAACCCGACCAGTTCGGCGTGAACCCCTTCCGCCTTCAGGGTCGACAGGATCTGATGGGAACTGGCCTTGAAGGGGACATACTGAACGATCGACAAATGGGGCCGCTCACCGGGATTGTGCACACTCACCACCCCGTCGATCGCCCTCAACCTGGTTTCGATGCTCGCCCGGCGCCTGGCATCCAGGGACTCGTTGATATGGACGGTGACATCCGCCAACTGAATATCCATGCTACTTCTCCTCTACTTTGGTCTCACTCGCTGATACAACCGGCCGCAGGTACTTCGACCTCTCGCCGCCAATGGTGGCTATCGGTTTGTATCTATTACAAGTATTGACCCTGCCAGAGGAAAGGGAAGCTTCCCGGGGGGGGGCAAATCAATCCGGATTGACTCGGATCATGTCTCCGGAGGCGGCTCGCGCCTGGGCCAGGATCACCAGCCCCCACCACCGCCGCCACCCCCACCGCCGCCGGACGAGCCGCCTCCCCCGCTCCCGGAACTGGAGCCTGGGGGCGTCGAGGCCGCGGCGATGGCCGAGGTCATGCCGGCCCCCAGGGCGCTGGTGAAACCACCGATCCGGCTGGATGACCAGTTCCGGCCCGAGTACCAATCCGGGCGATAGTCCTGGGGTTCTTGTCCGGCTTGCGCCAGGGTGGCGGCGAAACGCTCGGCCCATTGTTGCTCCACGTCCAGGGCCAGGGCGTAGGGGAGATAGCGCTCGAACTCCTCCCGGGTGATGTTCGCCGGATGACGCGCCTGGAGTTCATCCTGTTCCGCTACCGCGAGATAGAGCCGGAAACCCGCCACCTCATCCAGGAGTCGGCGTCCCGCCAGGGTGGGGGCCTTGAGCCACTGGTAGAAGAGGATATTCAACGCGATCAGCAGGGCCGCGCTCAGGCCGAGGGCCGGGGAGACCTGGGTGACGAGGATGAAAAGGCCGAAAACGGCGCCGCCGATGAAGGGAAGGGCGATCAGCGTTGCCCCCAGGGCCTTGAGCCAGCCCTTCCAGCCATGGGCCTGACGCCAGGCCCTGAACATCATCTTGGTCAAGACGAAGACCCCCAGCCCCCAGCCCGACAACCAAAGAGTCAGGAAAGCCCCCAGGGTACGGGGTTCCGCCCCCGGGATCAGCCACAGTATCCATCCCAGTATCAGTACGGAGAGCAGGATCCCCGGCAACAGATAGAGGCTGTTGGTACGAAAGTAGGTCTTTTCGTAGCCCCGGCGCAGGGACGTTTCATGGGCCTTGATCGCCTGTTTCAGGATGGCCTGGTGACCTTGGCTGAGTTCGAGGTTGTTGCGTCCGCCGCCGAACAGGGTGGCGAACAGGCTCTGCTCGGAGGGGGGCAACAGGGAAGGGTGATTGAGGCGTTGGAGACGGAAAGCGCCGGGTTCGGGCTCCTCGATGCGCACCGAGCGCTTCACCGCCAGATTGACCAGGGTGGCCGCGAAGGTCTTGTCGTCATAACCCATCCGCTCGACAAACCGCAGGGCGGCGGGAGACTGTCCTTCCGGTGGTTGGTAACGGGGAAAGATGGCCCCCGGCTGCGGGTCCCGCCCGACCCGCCACCAGGACCAGAGATAGAAGCCGAGAACCAGGGTGATACCGATCAGACCCGCCAGGGCATCGCGGTTGTCGGCGAGAAAATAGCCGATCTTCTGCCCGCGGCCGGGTTCCTTCATATAGCCTTTGGGCCAGGCGATCGCCAGGGTGAGACCCTCGGTGACGCCAAGGGATCGAGTGGTGGCGAAGAACAGGGAGCCATCGGCCTCCACCTTGGCGCTGTAATCCTGACCCTTGGCCCCGACCGGCCCGGTATAGGCCTCCAATCGCAGGGCCTCGGTGGGGATCTGGCTCGGTAGACGGATGCGGGCGGTGGCCTGGACGATGGGGAAGGCCCAACCGTTGCCGGTCAGGTTCCAGTAGAGTTCGTCATGATCGGGGAAGAAACCGAGCTGACGATCGGTCCGATACCTCAAGCCATAGCTGTAACTTCCGGGCTTGAGGTGGACATCCTTGTCGCCGATGTAGATACGCACCCCGTTGCTCAGGGTCTCGAGGTGGAAAGGTTCGCTTTGGCCGTCCCGCTGGACATCGAGCAGATCGAAGCCGACCCGGTAATGGTGGCCGAGCTTGTCCCGGTAGTCGGTGGGAAAATCGCGGAAGATCCCGCGCTTGATCTGATTGCCTTCGGCGCGTACCTGGATCTGTTCTTCGACCAGCATGGAGCCATCCATTTCGACCTGGATATCGCTGTGAAAGCGGCGGATCTCTTCCGCCGACCAAACCGGCCAGGTTAGCCAGAGGCCGAGAAGAAAGAGCAAGGGGCGCGGGAATCTGATCATGATCGCAGCTCCGGTGGGACGGACTCGGCGGATGAGGCGAGTTCGAAATAGTCGGCGGGGTGGAAGGCGAGAAGGCGTGCCAGCAGGAGATCGGGAAAGGACTGGAGGCGGACATTGAAGCCCCGCACCGCGCCGTTGTAAAAGCGCCGGGCGTATTGCAGCTGCTCCTCCACCTGGCTGATCTCCCGCATCAGCCCCAGAAAGGGCTCGCTCGCCTTGAGCTCCGGATAGGCCTCGGCGCGAACCCGCATCATCTGGAGGCGATCCCCCAAACGGGATTCCAGTTCGGCCCGGGGCAGCGGCTGCTGAAGTCCTGCGCTGGAGGCGCGCAAGCGGCTGATCTCGGTGAGTAGCTCGGCCTCATAACCGGTATAGCCCTGCACCACCGCCACCAACTTGGGGATGAGGTCATGGCGGCGCTTGAGTTGGACATCGATGTCGCTCCAGGCGGCCAGCACCAGATGGCGATCCTTTACCAAGCGATTGTAAATGACGACACCCCAGACCAGCAGCGCCGGCAGCAAGGTCGAAAGAACCAGTTCGCTCACGGTCATATCCCCCTTTGAGTGGGGAATCTTACCAGTTTGGTGGAAAAGTACCCCTGGGGGATCTCGAAGCCTGCTGCTGATCGGCGGGACGGCTCAACTCGAAACAGAGAAGCTGTTCGCCAAGCCCAAAATCGCTCCCTGCCGCAGCTAAGGGGCGGCAGGGATGATCTTCATCTGAGATTGGTCTTGTACGAAGGCCAGACAGCGTTTTTCGCCTGGGAGAAATTGGCGAAATCCATGGTGACGGTCGCCAGCTCGACGCCCTGGAAATTAGCGTTGGTCACATTGGCGCTACGCAGGATGGCGCCACCCAGGACGGCGTAGGAAAAATCGACATCGGTCAGATCCGCATGCTTGAAATTGGTCTCCTCCCCCGAGATCCGGCGCATCCTGGCCCCCCGCAGCTTGGCGCCCTCGAAGTTGGCCAGATTGACTACGGTGAAGCCATGGCTGTTCTGACTCTCCAGGTTGGCTCGGCTGAGATCGGCCTTGATCAGATTGGCATCATTGAGATGGGAATCCCGCAGATCGGCCTCGCTGAGGTCGGCCTCCCGCAGATTGGCGCCGATGAAGAGGGTGTTGTTGGCGATCAGCCCCTTCATACTGGCGCGCAGAAAGATCGTGCCGCGGGCGTCCGCGCGACTGAGTGTCGCCCTTTCCAGGTCGCACTGACTGAAGTCGGCGTGCCGCAGATCGGCGCCGAAGAGCTTGGCGCCATGCAGCTTACATTGCAGCAACATGGCCGGTCGCGCCGTATCCGGGCAACCGAATCGGGCTTGGCTGAGATCGGCCCCGCTGAGATCCCCATGGTTGAGATGGACCCCGACCAGAAAGGCGCCACGTAGATCGGCGCCACTGAGATCCGCTCCCACCAGATTGGAATAGGACAGGTTGGCCTGGCGCAGATCGGCGCCGCGCAAATCCGCCCCTTCCAGCCACATATCCCGCAGGTCGGCCCCCATCAGGGTAGCGAGCGGAACGCTCGCGATTATCTCGCCCCTGTTCTTGTTTCTTATCTCGATCATGCTCAGTGTTCCTCCGTCACGCACCCGGGCCATCGGCTTGTCGTTGTGCCCGGGGCGTTCAAGCCGGCGTTGATGACATCTCTTGGGTCTTGCGGCGGTCACCTCGGCCCCTTCCCCGTCTCGCGGAACCCGCTCGAGAACCCTGGGGGAAGGGTCGTCAGTGTCGCGACAACACCTCCTTCAATATAAGAATATCAACGTTTTATTGGCTCGCTGGAAAAAGCCAGTCAGGAGATTGACGCGCCTCAACTCAGAGCCTGTGAAGAAATCGTCGCGAGCGACCGGAGTGCAAGGCGCGAATGATGCGAACGACGAGACATATCAAGTAGATAGGCGAGGAGTGAGCGAGTGGGCAACGAAGCCATCCGGCCGCGCAGTAGATTTATTCACAGGCTCTCAGGGTTCGACATCCCCCTCCAGCCCCGTTAACATCCGGTGGCCGTCCAGCGCTTCAGCCTGGATCCATTACAACAAGCGACTTACAGAGGAACCCCTGGAGATGAAGATCGAGACCCTGGCGATTCATGCCGGCTATCAACCCGACCCCACCACCAAGGCGGTGGCCGTTCCCATCTATCAAACCACTTCCTACGCCTTCGACGACACCCAGCACGGCGCCGATCTGTTCGACCTCAAGGTGGTCGGCAACATCTACACCCGTATCATGAATCCCACCACCGCGGTGTTGGAGCAGCGGGTCGCGGCCATGGAAGGGGGTGTCGGCGGGCTGGCCCTCGCCTCCGGCATGGCGGCCATCACGGACGCCATCTTCACCATCGCCGATGCCGGCGACAATATCGTCACCACCACAACCCTGTATGGTGGCACCTACAACCTCTTCGCCCATACCCTGCCGCGCCTGGGCATCCAGGTCCGCTTCGTCGATCCCAAGGACATCGTCGGCATGGCGGCCCAGATCGATGCCCGCACCAAGGCGGTGTTTTGCGAATCCATCGGCAACCCGGCGGGTAACGTCGCCGATCTGGAGGCCATTGCCGACATGGCCCACGCCCATGGTGTGCCCCTGATCGTCGACAACACCGTGCCCACGCCCTACCTCTGCCGCCCCTTCGAGTTCGGGGCGGATATCGTGGTCCATGCCCTGACCAAATACATGGGCGGTCATGGCACCAGCATCGCTGGCATTATCGTCGACTCCGGCCAGTTCGACTGGGCCGCCAACAAGGCGCGTTTCCCGCACCTGAACGAGCCCGATGTCTCCTATCACGGCGTGGTCTATACCGAGGCCTTCGGCCCCGCCGCCTATATCGGCCGCGCCCGCGTGGTGCCGCTACGCAACATGGGCGCCGCCATCTCCCCCTTCAACTCCTTCCTGGTGCTCCAAGGCATCGAGACCCTGCCGGTGCGCATGGACCGCATCTGCGCCAACACCCTGACCGTGGCCCAATATCTCCAATCCCATCAACAGGTGAACTGGGTGCGTTACGCCGGTCTCGACGAAAGCGAAGATAAACCCTTGGTGGACAAATACATGCGTGGGCGGGCCTCGGGCATCCTCTCCTTTGGCATCAAGGGCGGCATTGAGGCGGGCACCAGATTCATCGACGCCCTGGGGTTGGTCACCCGGCTGGTCAACATCGGCGACGCCAAATCCCTGGCCTGCCATCCGGCCACCACCACCCATCGCCAACTGGGACCGGCGGAGCAGAAGAGGGCGGGCGTCAGCCCGGATCTGGTCCGCCTCTCCATCGGCCTCGAACACATCGACGACATCATCGCCGACCTCGATCAGGCATTGATGGCCGCCAGTTAGTTAGTAAAGCAGCGGTAGCTTGTGTAGCTTGGGTTGACGCCAGTCAACCCAACATCAGCACCAGATACCGGTTAGCCGACATTAAAAGCAAGAAATTATCCAATGATGTTGGGTTGCAAAAAGCAACCCAACCTGGGGCGCCTACTTTATACAATAAGAAACAATCACTTATTCAATTGATTAAAAATACAGTCCAACGCTGCTTGGTTGTCGCCGGCAGGATAAAAGGCATTGATGTCTGAAGAAAAAGTGTTTCTATCGACTCTGCCGAAATATAGCTTGGAACTTACGTCTATGAAGTAGATGTCATTGCTGTTCATGTCGAGCAGGTAGCCTAGTTGTTGTCTGCCAATAGTAAGTTTGCCGCAATTCTTAGCTACCCGATCGAGAAACGCCTCAGCGCCCTTGTTTTCCACAAACCGGTCGGAGAGAACGGGATTTCCGCACCCGGTCAATACACCGGCTCCAGCCAGCGCTCCAAACAAAAAAATGTTCCGCATGTTTCGTCTCATCTGTTAATACCTTTTGGACACTCGTTTGATCGATTCTGATGACTAGAAAAAATCTAAACAACGCCGTTTATGACGTCGTTGAGGATTTCATGCAACGGATCGCCTAGGGTGAAGGGCCTTATTTTTTAGTCTGCCGATTGACGTATTGCCCCTATCACCGGCAACCGCTCCCGTCGGAAGCAAGTGCTCGATCAGCCGTCGCCGATATCCATGGGAGCAGTCCCAGGTACCGCCTACAAGCCCATCATCCGCCTCAATCGCCGGACTTATGGGTATGGGCCGGAGCTTGTCAAAAAAGCTCAATGTATCCCGCAAGGGCATAAGCACATACATTCCAATTTTCGCAGATGCGACGAGTATCCTCTTGTCGTCAGGCGGGCGTCAACTCGCAGCCTTTTCCAAAATGAGGACATGTATGTTGGGTTGAAGCCGCTCAACCCAACATCAGTATCCGATCCCGGTAACCAACAATAAGAGCAAAGTCTTGTTCATTGATGTTGGGTTGGCGATACGTCCACCAACCCAACCTGGGTGCTGAACCCAATAGATGTAACCGCGAGAGGCAGGAGCACCGTCACCACTGATTCATGCCGGGCCCGGGCTCTCCGGTCCGGTTTTTGTTCTTCAAAAGAGAACAATATCTGGTTTATTGTTCTCATAAAAAGAACAAAAACGGCCTTTTTCAGTCAATGCCCGGAACCACTGAGTCGGAGCGCGCGTCTTGGGCTGGCCGCATCGAGAATCTTTGGTCCGCCTGGCCGAACGACTGGTTCCAGCGTCTCTTCATCGTTATACTTAGTGTAAGAAAAACACTATTTGCGGCCATGAATTCTCGGACCTATTGCTATCCCTACCCCCATCCCGCGGTCACCACGGATATCGTGCTCTTCACCATCCTGCAAAAGCGGCTGCGGGTATTGTTGATCCAACGGGCGGACGAGCCATTCCAGGGGAGCTGGGCGTTGCCCGGGGGATTTTTGGCTATCGAGGAAGACCTCGAAAGCGGCGCCAAGCGCGAGCTGGAAGAGGAGACCGGGATCAGCGGCCTCTATCTGGAGCAGCTTTATACCTTCGGCGCCCCCCAACGGGATCCGCGCGAACGGGTCATCAGCGTTACCTACTTCGCCCTGGTTCCACCCCATAACTTGAGCCCGCGCGCTGGCAGTGACGCCAAGCGAGTGGATTGGTTCGCCCTCGAGGCCCTTCCCCCCTTGGCCTTCGACCACGAAGAGATCCTGCGCCTGGCCCATCGACGCCTGCTCGCCAAGTTGCAGTATTCCAGCCTCGCCTTCCAGTTCATGCCGGCGACCTTTACCCTGACCGAACTCCAAGGCGTCTACGAGATCCTGCGCAACGAAGCCCTCGACAAGCGTAACTTTCGCAAGTGGATCCTTTCCCTCGACCTGATCGCCCCCACCGAAGGCTTGAGTCGATCAGGCAACCATCGCCCGGCACGGACCTACCGGGTCAAACACCCCGACCGCGTGGAGATCATCCGTTAATCGCCTGAGGTATTCCCATGACCCTCGCTACAGAGACCCATGTCGTGCCAGCCCGCCGACCAATTCTTGTCCCGCCGCTTCCAGAGTGGCCGTCACTTTCGGAGGAGGCCAAGTCCGCCCTCAAGGATCGCATCAAGGACCGGCTCAAAGAGCAAGATGCGGTATTGGTGGCGCATTACTACACCTCCGGGGATCTCCAGGCCCTGGCCGAGGAGACCGGCGGCTGCGTCGCCGATTCCCTGGAAATGGCCAGATTTGGCGCCCAGAGTCGCGCGGCGACCTTGGTCGTCTGCGGGGTGCGTTTCATGGGCGAGACCGCCAAGATTCTCAACCCGGAAAAGCGGGTGCTGATGCCCGACCAGAGCGCCACCTGTTCGCTGGACGAAGGCTGCCCGGCGCAGGAGTTCAGCGATTTCTGCGACGCCCACCCGGACCACAGCGTGGTGGTCTACGCCAACACCAGCGCCGCCGTCAAAGCCCGTTCCGATTGGATGGTCACCTCGGGCATCGCCTTGCCCATCGTCAAACACTTATCGGCGCGGGGCGAAAAGATCATCTGGGCCCCCGACAAACACCTTGGACACTATGTACAAAGGATGACCGGGGCCGAGATGTTGCTGTGGGATGGTGCCTGCGTCGTGCACGAAGAGTTCAAGGCCGTGGCCTTGGAACGGGTGCGACGCCTGCACCCCGACGCCGCCGTGCTGGTGCATCCCGAGTCGCCGGAGGATGTGGTCGCCCAGGCCGACGTGGTGGGCTCAACCACGGCGCTCATCAAGGCGGTGGCGGAACTGCCCAATCAAGAATTCATCGTTGCCACGGACGAGGGCATCTTCTGGAAGATGCACCAAGTGGCGCCACAGAAAACACTCATCCCGGCGCCGACCGCCGGTGTGGGGGCGACCTGCGAAAGCTGCGCCCATTGCCCTTGGATGGCCATGAACAGCCTGCAAAATCTGGCCGTGCTGTTGGAAACCGGCCGCAACGAGATCCATGTCGAGGAGGGCATCCGGCAACGGGCGGTTCGCCCTATCCAACGCATGCTGGATTTTGCCCGCGAACAGGGCATCCTGATGCGGGGGCGGGGAAATGCCTGAGGAGGGAGAGAGAAACCGAGCACCAGAGAGAGTACAACGACAGCCGAGTTCTTTTCCCTGATTGAGTCCATCAAGGAAGATGCATCAGGGATGGGGCGTACTCGGTTAGCGGGAGAGGATGATCTGTCAAGGCCGATCAGGAGGGGCTGGAGCCGCGATTTCTCGCTCTGGTCCATACCGAGGGGCCGAGCAAAGATGAACCCCGGCCTCGATAGCTGTCGTCCAACGGTTCCAGGAAAAAGCCACCACCCATCTCTCTGCCATCTGGATTCCAGTGCAGTTTGACAATTGGTTCGGGCGCGCCTAGGATGGCGCCCAGCGGACGGGGTGTAGCGCAGACTGGTAGCGCACCTGAATGGGGTTCAGGTGGTCGGAGGTTCAAATCCTCTCACCCCGACCAATTAAAACAAGGGGTTATGGAAAGCCTCAAAAATCCCCAGTCGCCAGAAAACGAAAAAGCCTCGATTTACCCCAACCTTTACCCCAACAAACGAAAAGGCTAGGGGCATCGGCTTCATGATCTGGTTGTATTTGGGGTTCACGCCCCGGGCTTATCCTCGATGGCCTGCTCAGCCAGCAAAATGGCGGCCCTCGCTTTCTCGATCTCGTCTGGTGATGCCATCCCCAGGAAGTCGCCGCCCGTAGCCACAAGCTCAGCGGCCCGGTTTAAGGCGGGGTCTATTCCCGTAAGCTGCTGCACAACAACGGCCATGGGTGCCGGGGCCTGGTGCCCTGGATCGCCGACAAGGTACTTTGCGAGCCAGTCCCGTGCCTTCGCATCCCCTCGCTTGGCCTCGACAACGGCCCGCTCGCAGATCGCCCGCCAAGTATCCAGGGGGCACGCCTGCATCATGGCTTGCATACATCCGGCCTCAGTCTGTCTCGGTGGACGGTCCGGCCCCGGGGGAGTTCCGGGTAGGAACCTGCCGTTTTTCTCTCGGGTTAAAGCGCCCATAGCCTTGCCTCCTGTTCGTAAGCTTTGCGCCGCTTACTCTCAGTAAGCGTTGCAGGCAATAGTCTTTACCTATCGGATCATCCCGCTTCTGCTTTGATGTTCTCTCGAACGATGAAACAGAAAGCCGGTAGCGATATCACAATCGTCCAGGGATACCCATGGTCGAAGGGTAGGCCCTCAACGATGAGACTCAGCGGCACCAGAAACCGCCAGGGTTGGTGGTCGACTCGATAGGCCAGGGCAGGCATAGTGCCCATTGGGCGGACTACTACAATTCTAATCGGCCCTGATCCAGCGGCCTGTCATCTCTCTGAATTCCAATCGTTCCGCGTTCTCCGCGCGGTCTAGATGGTTCAGCCGATCAACCATCTCAATGTAGGTGCGGCGTTCATTGAGAACGGTCTGCCGGTAAATGTGCCGAATCAAGAAGTCCACATCCCTATTCAACGCCCCACCCTTTTCCCATAGCGCCACCGTCTGCGCCTCCTTTCCCATCAGTTCACCAATCCGCTTTTGCGACATATCGAGCTGTTGCCGCAGATAACGAAACTCCTGCCCGGTGAGTGGTGCGGACTTCTCGGTGAGATACGCCGCGATAGTGGCGTCCAGTTCGTCGGCTCGGTCGATACGAACGCTTGCGCCATATTCCGTCTCAATGATCTCAAACCCATTGATTAGCCAAACGTTATCGAGCCCGCATTGCACATAGTGATAAGCGTTCATAGCTGGTTCTCCACTTCGATAACAAGGATCTCCCATTCATCGTTCTGATTCTTCTTCAAGACAAGGTGCAACCGCACCGTTAGGCCAGCCCCGAACCGCTCTAACCAACACGTCACGTTGCCGTGCCCGTCGATCTCCGGCGCGGCCACCATTTCCCCCTCCTTAAGGCACAAGGCCACTTGTCGGTGCGTCACCACTCGATACCAATCGCCGCCAGCAGGAGGCGAAAGAAGCCGCACGCGCCCCTCACTAACGGCTTGGCGAATCAATGCCAAGGCGTGCTCGGCTGGCATGGGGAAGGACAAGATGTTGGGCATGAGGCGCTACGGTGAGCTAACCTATAAAAATTATAGGTCCTATTGTCTCTGGTAAAAAGCTTTCTGAATATCTGTCTTTCCCCTTTTCCCCGCCAGCAGGCCCAGGTAGACGGGTTTGCCGTCGCCAACCTCAACGGCCAGAGAGGCGGTCGCCATGGTCCCGCCCTTGGATGTGGTCCTCGATACGGGAACTTGGCTCAGGGTTCCAGTCACCAGTGCAGTAATAGGTTCTGTTGACATAAGCCCATGAGCTCTTCTAGATCGACGGGTCAGAGTTGCTAATTTCCTTAAAAGGCTTGTTAAATCAATGAGATAAATTCTTATTTCAACAGAACCTGGATCGCGCTCCAATAAGCGATAATACCCGCCTCCCAACGAGTCGCTGGGGAGCGGCTCCAGGGGGCGGGGATCGCAACCGTATCAAGGTCGCTTCCCTTTCTCCCTCCTCGCCCAAGGGTGCTCGCGGCTCTTTTCCCTCCGATCACTCCAGCCCTGGGCGTGGGGAGGATCACTTGGCTACCGATAGTGGCCCAACCAAGACAACCAGGAAATCTGGCCGCTGGGGAGGCGAGGGGTGGAAGCGAAGCACTACATCAGAGGGCTGACCGGTCTACGGGGGTTCGCCGCCGTCTGGGTCTATCTCCACCATAGCTGGTCTTTCTCCGGGCCACGTAAGATCGCCGTCGATCTGGGTGGTTTTTCCCTGGATCTCACGGCTTGGTTCTCTATCGGCTGGGCGGGGGTGGATATCTTCTATGTCCTTTCCGGCTTTCTCCTCTGTCTCCCCTTTTCCGAGCACGCCCATGGGTTCGCCGGGCCGGTCGCGCTGCGTTATTACTTCCTACGACGGCTGCTGCGTGTGCTCCCGGCCTACTATGCCCAGATCGCCATACTGCTGTTGCTGGCGAGCCTGCAACTCTACCCTTACGCCATCCACTGGGGCGATGTCCTGCTCCATGCCCTGATGCTGCACAACTGGGATCCGGTGTTCAACAGCTCGATCAACGGGGTCTACTGGACCCTGCCGGTGGAGTTCGGCTTCTATCTGCTGCTCCCCTTGCTGGCGTGGTGGTTGCCGGGCCGGCGCTGGATCGCCCTGCTGGCACTGGCCCTGGTGCTGACCATCGGCTATCGCCTGCTGGTGTTTCAAAGCCTCGCCGGGCAGGGGATCGAGTACAAGGTGTGGCGTCTGGAGCAGTTCCCGGGGCATCTGGATCAATTTGTCATCGGCATGCTGGCCGCTCACTGGTATGTCTCCCGCACTCACTCCCGCTTTGAACCGGCAGGGCGGACGGCCTTCGACCCCAGATGGAGCAATCTGCTCTTCGTGGCCGGCTGGGTGGGCATCGGCCTGTTGATCCAGTTCTTTCTCAAAGGCCGACATCTGGCCTATTGGAATGGTCATCCGATGCTGTTTGTCTGGCATGGGCTGGTAGCCATCTGTATCGCCATGAGCATCTTGGGGACCGCCCTGGGTTCCCCCCTGGCCCGGCTCCTGCTGAATAACAGGCTGGCGGTGTTCGTCGGTGTCATCAGTTACAGCCTCTATCTCTGGCATCTGCCGATCCTGAATTGGGTCAAACAGACCGCCTGGTTCCAGGGCTATCAGGGGTATGTCTTCCCCGCCTATTTTCTGCTCACCCTGCCGCTGGTGTTGCTCTTGTCCTGGATATCCTACTTCCTGGTGGAACGTCCTTTTCTGCGACTGCGTCGGCACTGGCCGAGCTAAGGCGATTTCTGAATACATTTCGGCCATCAGGCGCGGGGCAACATCTCATCTGTTAATGTAGGATAGACCCAAGAGGATCGGTGTGAGTGCTTCATGGTTCCGGGCATGGGCTGAAAATGGCCAGTTATTGTTCTTTTTTCGAGAACAATTTGCTATAAATATTTGTATTGTTCTCTTTGAGAGAACAAAGGCCAGCTAAAAGAACTCAGGCCCGGAAGCGTCGACAGACAGACGGGCCAGCTCCCCGGCGGCTAATTCGTAAAGACCTAACAGGAATCGGTTTAAAGCTCCCCGGATCATCAGGAAGCGGGCAAACTTTTCCGCCTGCTTCGCATCCAACCAATGACCGGGAGACGAGCCGCCGCCCGGGGTATTTTGAGGTTGTCCCTTATCAAGCCACGGAGGTTGATCCACCATGCCATCCCTGTTTTCCATTTCCCTTGTCAAGGGTGCCGGTTTCCGGCGGCTGTTGATGTGGCTGCTGTGTCTCGGGTTGGGCGTTTCGGGTTTCTCCCTGGCCAACCCCCCACCGGGTCAACCAGGGCCATCCGGCATCGAGTCCGGGCCACAGCTCGGGGTGCTGGTCCGGGAATTGCCCCTCGACCGACTGGCGACCCTGGGCCTGGACTACGGCGTCCAGGTGGTGCGGGTCTTTCCCGAGACACCGGCGGCCAAGGCCGGACTCCTGCCCCAGGACATCATCATCAGCGTGGAGGCCAAGCCGGTGTACTCGATCGCCAAGCTGCGCTGGCTGATCGAACACACGCCCCATCAGGGGAGCCTGGAGTTGTCGTTGTTGCGGGAGAACGAACGCAAATCCCTGCGGATCGAGGTGGCGGCGACGAATCCGCCCGTCACCGAGCGGGACGGCAACCGAAGTCTTCCCAGCCAGGCCTATCTCGGCATCGGGATACAACCCTTGACCGATGAGTTGAGGGAGACCTTCCAGGTACCCAGGAACCAGGGGGTCCTGGTCTCCGACGTGGTTCCCGGCAGCCCGGCGAAGGAAGCGGGGATCCGCGCCGGCGATGTGATCCTCAAAATCGATCGTCGCCGCATCAGCTCCAAGGCGGATGTCTATCGGGCGCTGAATTTCTTCGATCCGGGCGACAGTCTCCGGGTCGAACTCATGCGTGATGCCAGGCCCTTGCAGCTTCAGGTCGAGCTGGGTCGGGTCCCGGAACGTCCCTGGACTGACAAGGAGCGGAACCTCGCCCCCTGGAATGGTCCCCAATCCACGCCGTATCACCCCCATTCGGAGCGCTGGTACCGGGGCATGGATCAGATGCTCGATCATTGGCAGGATATGTGGGATGAATTCATCGAGGGGTTCCCTGCCCGGGGGACTACCGAGCGGGTCAGGGGGGAGATCTGATCGGTCTGAGGCCGTTTGGAATGAGCCACCCGGAAGCGCCAAACTTCGTAGAGTGTTGACCAGGCTGTCGGGTGCCGATACCTATTATGCGATCCAACAACCAGCCCCCTCTCCGGCCATTCCCCGCTCCAGGGAATAACAGACCGATAACCATACTGCGCAGCCAGATCGCCCTGGGTGTCGAGCCATTGCGACGCACCCTGGAAAGCTGGCCGGGGATCGACCAGGTAGCCATCGTCGGCGGCTATCGTCGCGGCAAGGCCCATGGGCGCTCGGTGGTACTCCTGGCGGCGGCCGTCGATCATGAACTCGTCATGGCGGCCCTGGAAGCCTCGCCACTGGTATCCAGGGTCTGGCAACCCGAGCCTCGACGCTATCTGGCCCGGCTGGTCATGGATCTGGATCTGGAGGTACGGGTGGTGGGGCCGGACAGCTTCGGTGCCGCCCTCCATCATCACACCGGGAGCAAGGCGCACCGGGCGGAGATCCAGCTTCTGGCCCAGGAGGCCGGCTTGGAACTCGACGCCGAGGGCGTATTCCGCGCCGGCATCCGGTTGGCCGGGGAAAGCGAAGCCTCGATCTATCATGTCCTCGGGCTGCCCTTCATCCCTCCTGAGCTGCGGGAAGGCGAGGGTGAGATCGAGGCGGCCCGCCAGGGGGGATTGCCGAGACTGATCGAGCGGAGCGATCTGCGCGGCGATCTGCACCTCCATACCACCGCCACCGATGGGACGGCCAGCCTCCGGGCCATGGCCGAGGCCGCCCGGCACCATGGACTGAGCTATATCGCCGTCACCGACCACTCCCAACGCCTAGAGGTCGTCAATGGCCTCAACGAGCGACGCCTGCGCGAGCAGATGGCCGAAATCGACCGCCTCAACCAGGAGTTCGGGGATTTCCGTGTGCTCAAAGGCATCGAGGTGGACATCCTGGAAGACGGCCAGCTCGATCTGCCGGACTCCGTGCTGCGGGATCTGGATCTGGTGATCGGCTCCATCCATTACCGCTTCGGTATGCCGGAGGCCAAACAGACGGCGCGGGTGTTGCGGGCCATGGACAATCGCTATTTCACCATCCTCGGCCATCCCGGCGGACGGCTGCTCAACGAGCGCCCGCCGCTGGCCCTGGACATGGAGCGGATACTCCATCATGCCCGCGACCGGGGCTGCTACCTGGAACTCGACTCCCAACCGCAACGCCTCGAACTGGAGGACAGATATTGCCGCCTGGCGCGGGATCTGGGGGTAAAGATCAGTATCGACAGCGACAGTCACAGTCCCCAGGGCTTGGCCCATCTCGATTGGGGGGTGGCCCAGGCCAGAAGAGGCTGGTTGGAGCCTGGAGATGTACTCAATACCCGCCCTGTGGATCAATTGTTGCCTTTGCTCTGGGCTCCCAGGGGCTGAGGGGGGATTGATTCGCTATGACTTCCCGGGAACCGACTCCGCTCCAGAACCTCGCCGAGACATTCGAGATCGCCCGGCATAAACGCAAGGCGGTTCGCACCTCCTTCGGCGCCATCGAATATCTGCGTCTGACCGATCGCTTCGGGAGCCTGCCCCGGGGGACGGTGATGATCGGCGATCAGGGGGTGTTCGGCTACCCCAGCATCGGGCGCCTGCTCGCCCTCAAACCCGGTCTCAGGGCGCACTTTCAAAACGCCTTCTGGGTGGAGGAGAAGGTCAACGGCTATAACGTCAGGATCTTTCGCCGGGGGGATCATCTGCTGGCCCTGACCCGGGGCGGTTTTATCTGCCCCTTCACCACCGACCGCATTGTGGATCTGTTGGATCCCGGGATTTTCGATCAGGAGCCCGATCTGGTGGTCTGCGGCGAGATGGCCGGGCCGGAACAACCCTATCTCGAGAGCCACCCCCCGTTCGTCGTCGAGGATGTGCAACTCTTTGTCTTCGACTTGATGCGCCTGAATCGTCCGGGCTTCCTGCCGCAACCGGAGGCCTATGCCCTGATGGAGAGTCTGGGTCTGCGAACGGTACAGAGATTCGGCCGCTTTACCGCCGAGGCGATCCCGGCCATCCACGATATCCTGCTGCGACTCAATGTCGAAGGCCGGGAAGGCCTGGTCTTCAAAGAGGAAGGCGGCCATGGACGAAGGGCCAAGTACGTGACCAGCGACTCCAGCATCGCCGATATCCGGGTCACGGCGGCGGAGATCATGGAACTGCCGCCGGAGTTTTTCACCAACCGCATCCTGCGCCTGGTGCTTTTCCTGCGGGAGCAGGGCCTGAGCCAGTCGGCGCCACTCAACGAACGCCTGGGAGCGGCCTTTCTCGATGGTTTGATGGAGGCCATCCACCAGTTCGAGGATGACCAGAAGGTGTCGCGGCGGTTTCGTTGCCGTTTCCACGACAAACATCACGCCTTCGCCCTGATGCAACACCTGGACAGCGTCGGTGGGCACCAGGTGCATATCACCTGGCAGGACCTGCGCTTCGAGGATGGCTTCTGGATCCTCGAGTTCGACAAGCTCTATGCGAGCCTGACCGGATTATTGGCGACCCTGATGAGCGGGGGCCTGGTCTTCGACTGAGAGACCGCTCCGGCTCAGGGCGCCGGATTCGCGAGGCTCTCCAGGGCATGACGCAGATGGATGGGGGAAAGGATCTTGACCCCCACCTTGTCCGCCCAGGTGCGCAAACCTTCATCCGCCGAGACCAGGATGCCGTCGAGTTCATAGGCGAGCAGGAGTACATCCACGTCCTCCCGACTATCGATGATGCCGCGCCGCAGCGCCTCCCGGTAACGCTCGCGCAGACTGCGGATGAGTGGCCCGATCTCCACCCGCTTCCCTTCCTGCCCCATCTTGGTGTGCTCCTCGGCGATGCGGAGGCCCCGGTCGATGCGATGACGGACCTCCTCGATGAACTCGTACAACAACTCCGCCGGGATCTCCAGTTGGTAGCGCCGGGGTGAGCGGATACGCATCACCAGCTCGAATTCGGCCGCCAGGGCGCCGAGATCCTTCATCAGCCTAAGTTCCTCATACACCGAGCCGGGCATGTAGAGTTCAGCCCTGGATTGTTTCGCCAGCTCCAGAAACACCGCCAGGGCTTCCTGGGTCGAGGGACCGAACTGGCTGTAGATGTCCGGATTGGTGAAGACACTGGTGTCGATGACGAAAGGTTCCATGACGTGACCATCTCAGAGGGAAGGAAAGGGCCGGAAAGCGGGGGAAATAAGGCCGGAAAATCGCCTATTCGGCGCAGATCGCCGCGGAATTCTTGCATATCCCGAGAAATGTACTATGAATGTTGACATAAGTCATAGGGAAAAACGATCAATACAAGGCATGGGAGGGGGAGGAGATGAGTATAGGTATCATGGGCTACATTGTACCGGCGATGGAACCGGGCGCGGCGGCCGGCGGCTTGGATGTCTACCAGATCGAACAGCGCGCCGAGGAAGCGGGAGTGGATCTCACGGACGAGCATTGGCAGGTGATCCGCTTTCTTCACGATTATTATCACTATGAAGGGGAACCGCTGAACGCCCGGGAGTTGGTGGGCGCCCTGGCGGGTCGCTTCGATGCCCAGGGCGGACGGCGGTATCTCTCCCGTCTGTTTCCGGGCGGTGTGGTGACCCAGGGGTGCTGGCTCGCGGGACTGAGGGTTCCCGAGAATTCGCGTGACGCCTCGTTTGGCGTGGCGCTTTGAGAACGCTGGCTAGGGTGGAGAGGAGAGGTAATGTTTCAAGTACAGGTCAAGGTCAAGGTCGAACCTCTGAGCTATGAATTCTGGGCCGCCAATTTCGATGAGGACGGTTTTCTTGCCAGGCCAAGGATGTGGACCCCGCAATTGGCCCAGATTATTGCCGATCTGGATGGGATCGGGCCTTTGAGCGATGCCCATTGGGCCATCATCGAGTATCTGCGGGAGCATTATCACCGTTGTGGTGCGCTACCGGTGATGTCCCATGTGTGTCGCAAGCAGCATTTGGATCCCGCCGCCGTGAGGCGCCTGTTCGGCAGTTGCCGGGAGGTCTGGCGGGTGGCCGGACTGCCCAACCCGGGGGAAGAAGCCAAGACCTATATGGCTTGACTCAAAGCGCTCGAATCGGGCGGAGACTGGTCCGGTTCGAGCGGTTCCCTCTCCCGATCCCCGCCATCGGCTCTGCCAAGTATCTATTGCGGTTCAACTTGCCCCCGGCCGAGAGGGGTGTGTGCCCTCAAGCGGCCCGGATGAGACAAAGCAATGCACAGATGTGAATGGGCCTGCGGTAGCGACCTGGAACTCGAGTATCACGATCGGGAATGGGGCGTACCGACCTACGACGAGCGAAGATTGTTCGAGTTTCTCATCCTGGAAGGCGCCCAGGCGGGGTTGAGTTGGTCCACCATCCTCAAAAAACGCTCCGGCTATCGAGCCGCCATGGCCGATTTCGATCCCCAGGTCCTGGCCGGCTTCTCCGACCAGGACATCGCGGCCCTGCTGGCGAACCCAGGCTTGGTGCGCAACCGGCTCAAGATCCAGGCGGCGGTGAACAACGCCCGCGCCTGGCTTGAGGTGGCGGCCACCCAGGGCGGTTTTGCCGCCTATCTCTGGAGCTGGGTAGACGGGACCCCCATCCACAACGCTTGGCGGACCCTCGCCGAGATCCCCGCACGGACCCCGCTCTCGGACAGCCTGAGCAAGGATTTGCAACGTCGGGGATTCAAATTCGTCGGCCCCACCATTTGCTATGCCTATATGCAGGCGGTCGGACTGGTCAACGACCATCTGCTGGATTGTTTCCGTTACCGGGAAATCAACGCCATGACCCTCTCCAAAGGCTCATCGCCGATCAGGAGCTGAACCCGTCCGCCTACCCCCTTGCCTGCAGGTGACCGCGGTGAAGTTGAGGTAGCGGCTGGGTGTCGAGGCGCCGAGCGCGGCCACCCGGCTTCGCTTCGCTCGTCAGCCGCCAAGGGGAACCGGGCCTCGGTTGGAAACGGCCATTTTTCGTTCTCCTATAGAGAACAATATCGCAAAATAAGGCTTATTGTTCTCCAATAAAGAACAAAAAATCAGGTACAAGAGCCCAGGCCCGGGAGCCATCTTTCGATATCCGGGTCGAAGTAAGCCGGTTCGTGGACAAAAGGCCGGGCTTCGCTTCCCTCATCGCCGGCGTGCGCCATCCCTTCGATGATACCCCGGGCCAGGGAATAAGCCCGAGGAGGTCTCACGGACCAGCGCACCAGATCCCTTCCCCGCAAGTTCTGACAGCGTCGCCCGACCGATCCCCGAGGCTCACCGGGTCGCGGCAATTTCCATATACTGTGCCCAGGATCGGCCTCCCCGGCAGGAGCCGGTGGCGGTCTTCGTCCAGCCTTTTCGATGGAGGGGAGCCTCGCCATGTCTATGCAAAACAATCGACTCATCCGGTGTTTCGCCTTTTTTGCCTTGTTCTGCCTCGGCTTCGGTCCAGTGAGTGCCTGGGCCGATATCCGCGGGCTCACCATCGGCATCGACGACTATTTCCGCCTGGGTCCGGCGGCCCACCTGGAAGGGGCGGTGAACGATGCCGAGGATCTGGGGAGCACGCTGAAAAGCACGGGGGCCAAGGAGGTGGTGGTATTGCGTAACAAGGAGGCTGGACGGGACAGGGTGATGGAAACCTGGCAACGCCTGGTCCGCCAAAGCCGGGTCGGGGATGTACTGGTATTGGCCTTTGCCGGTCACGGCACCCAGGAACCCGAGCGGATCAAGGGTTCGGAGGCCGACGGCCTGGACGAGGTGTTTCTGCTCGCCGGCTACGCCGCCCAGGCGCCTTACAATCAGGAACGACTGCGGGATGATGACCTGGCCGGGATGCTGGATATGGCCGCCAGGTCCGGGGTGCGGGTGATCTTTGTCGCCGATGCCTGTCATTCCGGGACCATGACCCGGGGGGTGGATACCAGGGTGCGTCCGTTCAAGGTACGGGCCTTGCCCAAACAGACCCTGGTCGAGGATCAGCTTCCTCCTCCCAGCCCGGAAGAGGCCCGCATGGAGATCCAGGGTATCGATGGGGTCTTGGCCTTCGGCGCCGTACAGGATCATGAACTGGCCCCGGAAACCCTGATCGAGGGCCACCCCCGGGGGGCGCTGAGCTGGGCCATGGGCAAGGCCCTGCGGGGCGAGGCCGATCTCAATCACGATGGTCAAGTCACCGATGCCGAGTTGACCGATTATGTCCGCGAAATCATCCGCACCCGCATGGAGGGCCAGCAGCATCCAACCCTGCCCACTACCCGCGGCCTACCCCTGGTGGTACTCGGCGTGGCGGGGGCGACCCTGAAGCTGGTCTCCGCCGCGGGCTCGGCCTGGGACCTCTGTAAGCGCTACAACCTGTTCAATTTCTGTATGAGCGAGGGCGAGGAAGAGCAGGCGAAGACGGCTCCGGTAGCCTCACCGGCTCCCAGCCCGAGTCCGCTCGGGATCAACATTCGCAGCACGGCCCCAGCCCCGGAGGAAGTCGCGGCCAAACTGCAAAGGGTGCGTCTGGTCAGCGATGGCTCGGCCACCCTGACCTGGGATCTCGCTCGTGGCGAGATGCTCAATGCCCTGGGGGATGTGGTGGCCTATCTCAACGAGCGCGCCCAGCGCAACACCCCCTCGCCGACCCGGGCCTTCGCCCGCGTGCGCACGGATGAGCCCCAGTCCACCTCGGCTCCCACGCCCAGCGGCAGCCTCGAAGATCTCCCCCGGGCGCAACGGGTGATCGACAAATGGCGGCTGATCGAGGGGCTCAAACAGGCGGCGGAACGGCGCCCCTTGCGCATGAGCCTGACCCCGGACGATGGGGTCTACAACCAGGGCAAAGAGGTAACCATCAATGTCGGCGGCCTGGAATCCCCCTATCTCACTCTCTTCAATCTGGCGAGCGACGGCAGCCTCAACTTCCTCTATCCCCTCAGTGGTCCAGGCTTCGCCGATCCCCTGACGGTGCCCCTGGATCGCCCCCATAGCCTGCGTCTGCGGGTCGAGCCGCCCTTCGGCGCCGATCACTTCGTCGCCCTGGCGAGTTCGCAGCCCCTGACCAAGCTGCATGCGGCTCTGGCCAGGCTGGAGAAGACCCAGTCCCTCACCGAGCTGGAGTCGGTGTTGCGGGCGGAGTTCGTGCCCCAACCCATTCAACTGGGTGTCCATGGGGTCTACACTCGGCCATGATAGAGTAAAGAGTGATCTTCTTCGCAAAAATCATAAGGTAAATCTTATGAACATCGGTCATAAATGGCCTAACCAATTATTCAATATCTCGTTTTTTGCCTGCTTATCGCTTCTGGTCGGCATTGCCCCGACGCTGAGCGGCTGCGCGGGCAACCAGACCATCAATACGGTTCTGGAAGACACCAGCGATCCCTGTTACGCGGAACGCAAAGCCGTGGCTGGGCATCAGTCCCATTTCGCCGAGGATATCGTCACCGGAGCCATCATCGGCGCCGTCAGCGGGGCGGTGATCGGAGCCCTCACCGCCTCGGCGTCCAAGAAAGACGTCGGCAAGGGGGCCGCCGTCGGCGCTGCCGCCGGAGCGGTCGTCGGCGGTATCGGCGGTTACTACAATGCCTTGCAGCGGCAGCAGGGGCAGACCCCCAATATGTTCTATTCCCAGCTCCTCAACGACGTCAGCGAGGAAAACCGCAAGCTCTCGGCGCTGAATCAGGACATGGATCGTCTGCTCGCCTGTCGTAGGCACAACGCCGATTCCATCCGCCAAGCCTACAAACGCAAATTGATGGTACGGACCGAGGCGGAACGACAGATGACGGAGTTGCGGGGCCGTCTGGCCAAAGACGTCGAACTGGCGAACAGCATTCGTGCCGACCTGGGCAAGCGGGCCAATGACTTGCAGTTCGCCGGCATGAAGGTGGCGCCGGACCAGGTTGGTTATGTCGATGTCAGCACCCAGAAGGCGGAGCCCCCAAGCAAGAAAAAGCCGAAAAAGCCGCCGCCGAAAAAGAAGACTCCCCCCCCGGCGGAGGTGCAGAAGGCCATGGCGGACTCCCAGGCCCCGCCGGCGGCCACCACCAACGAGGACCGCAAGCTGGTGGCCAATATCGCCCAGAGTACCAGCCAGCTCCAGGATAATGCCGTCAGCTTCAATACCTCGACCGCCAACCTGGAAAGCCTGGCAGATAGCGGCCTGGAACTGGATACGCCGCGGACCGGGGCTATCCAAGGGGTGGAACGCCTGTTGAGCCTGGTTGTGGATCGCCCAAGATATCGATGGGATCGAGGGAGGGCGATGTGGCTTCTGGGTTGATCCGCGCGGTCCGACTCTGGGCGCTCCTCTGGCCGTTGTGGTCCGCCGTCCCGGCGACCGGAGCCGAAGGACCACCACAACAGCCTTTTCTCCGCATCGAGACCGGCGAGCATACAGCCGCAGTCAGGCGGTTGGCGGTCAATGCCGAGGGCCGTCTGGCGGCGACCATCTCGGACGACAAGAGTATCCGTCTCTGGCAGTTGCCGGATGGCGAACCCCTGGGGGTGTTGCGTGTCCCCATCGACGAAGGGGCCGAGGGCGAACTCCATGCCCTCGCCATGGCGCCGGACGGTTCCCGTCTGGTGGTCTCCGGCCATACCGGGATCACCTGGGACGGTGCGGCCTCCCTCTATGTCTTCGATCTCGAAGCCGGGCGCATGATCGGACGGGTCGCCCGTCAGCCCCATGTGATCAATGATCTGGCCTATTCACCCGATGGGCGCTTCGTCGCCGCCGTTCTGGGCGGGAACGAGGGGCTGCGGGTATGGGACAGCAAGAGTTTCAAGCTGGTATTCGCCGACCCCAAATACGGCGGACGGGGCGCTTGGGTCAGTTTCGCCCCGGATGGCCGCTTGGTGACCGCCGCCTTCGACGGGTTGATCCGCCTTTATCGTCGACCCACTCCGGACCAGTTCGAACTCTCCCTGAGTCGCCCGGCTCCGGGCGGGAAGGCCCCCTATTCGTTGAGTTTCTCGCCGGATGCCGAGTTGTTGGCTGTCGGGCACTACGAAGGCGGCGCCGTGGATATCCTCTCCGGGCGCACTCTGGAGCCTCTCTACCGCGCCGCCGGCGGCGATCTCGGTAACGGCAATCTCGCCGCCGTGGCCTGGAGTCGGGACGGGGCCGAGCTGCTGCTCTGGGCCGGGGGGTCCGCCCACGCGGCGGATGGTCGCCGCTTCATCCGCCGCTGGAGTGGGGCGGGCCGGGGACCGAGCCTGGATATCCCCGTAGCCGGCAGCAATCTCAATGCCCTGACCCAGATCCCCGGTGGGCGGCTGGGCTTCGTCAGCAGCGATCCGAGCTGGGGGCTGGTGGACGCCAAGGGCCAACCGACCTTGACACGCCAAGGACGCACCGCCGATTTCCGCAGCCTCTACGCCGGTCGCTTCGGCGTCTCCGCCGATGCCTCCATGGTGGATTTCGGCATCGCGTTCGGCGGCACCCAGCCGCTACGCTTCGACGCGAAGCGGATGCACCTCGACACCGAGCCGCCCAAGGACGAGCTGACCACGCCGCCGCGGTTACGGGTCGGGGATCAAGCTCTCCAGAACTGGCAGGATCGGGCCGATCCCGCGCTCGGCACAGTCCAACTCGTCCTCACCCCAGGGGATCAGGCCCACAGCGGCGCCCTGAGCGCCGACGGTCGCACCCTGGTGATTGGCGGCGAGCATCGCCTTTATCTTTATCGCGGCAGCGCCGAGCCCCTGCGTCGCCAGTCCACCGAGGCGCCAGTCTGGGGGGTGGTGATCAGTGGCGATGGCCGCATCGCCGTCGCCGCCCTCGGGGATGGGACGCTCCGCTGGTATTCCCTCGTGCCGGGACAGGAACTCAGCCTGCTGGGCAGCCTCTTTGTCGTTCCCGGCACCTCCACCTGGGTGGCCTGGACCCCGGAGGGCTTCTTTGCCCATTCCAGCGACGGCGGACAACGGCTGGTCGGCCTCCATTTCAATACCACCGCCGCCGGCAATCCCCTGTTCACCGATTTCTCCCAGCTCTACAACCAACTCCATCAACCCGAATTGGTCAGCGCCCGCCTTGGCGGCCGGCCTTTTGCCGGGTCCACCGAGATCAAGGCCAAGGCGGAGGCCTTTATCGCCGAGTTGCGCCGCCAACCCTTGCCCAGGGCGCGTTGGATCGCCTATTGCCCGCAACGCCCGGTGGCTGATGCCGCGGGCACCCGAGGCTTCGCCCGGGTGAAGGAGGCTCCGCCGCCCTTGCCCGCGGTCGTCCCTCCCCAGGAGGAATGTCATCCCATTGCCGCGGCGACCCGGGGGTTCGCCCGCCTCGCGGCGACGCCGACGACGAGTGCCCAGCCGACCCAGGAGCCGGGGGGGGCCAGCCTGCGTAGCGAGCACAAATGGGTGCGGCTGCAATTCGAGGTCGCCGACATGGGCAGCGGCCTCGGCATCATCGACTTCTTTCACAATGGTCGCCTGATCAACAGATTTCCGCCGCCGGCACAAAGCCCGGTGGCCCTGGCGGGGACGGACGGCGGAGCGCCCGGGGTGCCGGGCAACCAGGGCGAGGGCGCCAAGAACCAACGCCTGGAACACCTGGTGGAGCTACGCCCGGGGCGCAACGATTTCGAGATCAGGGCCTACAACCTGATGCGCGCCTTTGCCCGTTCCCCGGGCCTGACCCTGATCGCCCCGGAGGAGAGCACACGGGGTATTGAGCAGAAACCCAGACTCTTTCTGGTGGCGGTGGGGGTGAACGCCTATGTCCAGAGCCCCTTGACTTATGCCGTGGCCGATGCCGAGGCGGTGACCAAGGCCCTGCAGCGCGTGGGAGTCACCAGCTACCAGGAGGTGAAGCTCATCGAGCGCTACAACCAGCAGGCCACCCAGGCCGATCTCACCGGCATGCTGCTGGATCTGGCGAAACAGGTCCACTCCGGTGACACCTTGGTGCTCTATGTGGCCGGTCACGGCCTCACCGACGAGCGAACCGAACAGTATTATTTCCTTCCCTACGACGCCATCACCAGTTCCAACTGGATCCAGGAGCGCGCTATCGGCCAGGGCCAGTTGGCCGGTGGCTTGGGACAGATTCAGGCCGCCGGCGCCAACATCATGCTCATGCTCGATACCTGTTTCGCCGGGGCGGTGGGTAATGCCTCCAGTTCCCGGCAGATCGCCGGTCAGATCAACAACGCCACCGGGATGCTCACCCTGGCCGGCGCCGCTGGCTATCAGGAGGCCATCGACGCCTTCCGGGACAGCCGACACGGTCTCATGGCCCATTACCTCCTGCTCGGACTCCAGGGCCAAGGGGACTTTCGACCCGGGGACAAGCTCTCCGCCGAAGAACTCGGCAAGTGGGTCGCCTATGCCGCCACCCGGGAAGGCCGGAGATCGAGCCACAGCCAATCGGTTGAGGTGATGAAGGGCGATAACATCTACTTTCGCGATTTCGAGCTGGGGCGGGTGCCGGTCCCCGAGCCGACTCAGGCGCTGGCCGGGACAGGCATTGGGAGAGCCGCCGAGTCGAAATAGGCGTCTGGCGTTGGACCGGCACAGTTCGGGCAGCCTGGGGCGTCAACCCGCGACCTGATGACATAACAGAACGATTCACAGAGTGTGCGATTTCGCACAGGAGTCAAGCCATGAGTCTTCCCGAAGACCTGGGCCTGGGGCGCCCGGCCGGCGACCAGCATTACCGGGCCTATGTCGGTCCGCCACAAAACTATGACCTCATCTCGGCCATGAGCTTCGGCTTGCTTACCGCCCTGGGGCTGCGACAGCACCACAGCCTGCTCGATATCGGCTGTGGTTCTTTGCGGAATGGTCGCCTGCTGATCCCCTATCTGAACCGCGAGCGCTATGTCGGCATCGAGCCCAACCGCTGGCTGGTCGAGGAAGGCATCGCCCGGGAACTGGGCGCATCCCTGATCGAGATCAAGGGTCCGCGTTTCCACTTCGCCGCATCGGCAGAGGGACTCGATCTCGACGACCATTTCGATTTTGCCCTGGCCCAGTCCATCTTCAGTCATACCGGTCGGGATCTGCTGGAACACTGGTTACACAGCATCATTCGCCTGCTCAAACCCAGCGGCGCCTTGATCGCCACCTACTTTCTCGGCGACAGCGAGCCTAGCGAGACCGGTTGGATCTACCCCGGCGGAGTCAGATTTCCGGAGGCGACCATGGCGGCCTGCGCCCGCCAACAGGGATTTCGCTTTCGTCCCCTCGACTGGCGTCACCCCAGCCAGCGCTGGGCACTCTTTGCCAGGCCGGAATTCGACGATTCCTGGTTTGCCGAGCGACCACTCGGCTGGAACACCTGGTTCGATTACGGGAGGAAGTAGTCCGGCTCAGGTCCACCGGCGGCCAGGGCTTGGCTCGGTACGAGGCCCAGGATCGATCGCTGTCAGTGTCATTGAAGGCGGTGACACCGCTCCTATCCGATACCTTTTGCTCCGGCACCGGCTCCGAATTTGCTGCCGAGCAATAGACCCTGTAGGAAATGGTATTCGCCCGCGGTTGTTCCGGGCATCGACCGAAACGGGCCGGTTTCGTTCTTTCTTCAAGAACAATGCGCCAATATTGTTCTCATTTGGAGAACAAAAACCGAGCAATACGGCCTCGGCCCGGGAGTACCGAAAGGAGGGATTTCCCGACTAACGCCATCAGTCAAAAGTTAA
>Ga0268298_10000902_pt1 | contig 36895 bp, 27 predicted proteins | sample WWTPWeurt_MetaG_FD_194462 | JGI IMG/M metagenome (GOLD analysis project Ga0268298, IMG submission 194462) | Activated sludge microbial communities from WWTP in Nijmegen, Gelderland, Netherland - WWTP Weurt | ecosystem: Engineered > WWTP > Aerobic digester > Activated sludge | place...
AGCCGATTCGGACGGGGCCGCCTTCGCCGCTGGGCCGCAAAGCAGCAGTTGCAGAGATGTTCAATCCGTTATGCACTACGGCAATCGGCAACGCAGGATCGAGAGTACTGGCCACCGTATGGTCGATCGCCACAACAGCATCCGCGTGACGGCCAAGCCAACGGTTGACGAGCCAGGTGCGCCAATCCGTGCCGGGTTTGCGTTGTAGAGAACGAACATGCACCACCATCGGAACACCCAGCAGCCATTTGGCAACAATGCCGAGCGGCAACAGGGTCACTTCATTGACATGCAACAGGTCGAACCGCCCCCCGCGTAGCCGCCACAGGGCCAGCAACGAGGATGGCAGAAAATACAATTCACGCAGCAGAATAAGCCAACGCAACCCTCTGTAATGGCCGTAACGGGTATTGTCGAACTGGCTCAGGCCCTTGACCGAATGCACTTCCAGTCCGGCCTGTTTGAAAGCAAGGCATGCGGCCCCGGATGGCGACAATACAGTCCCAACCACACCACGCTCTTTAAGAAGGCCGTAAAGTTCAATAAGGCTCTTCGACGCCCCACCAAAGGCGGCGGCCGGATGCAGATACAGGGCACGCACCGCCAGGCTAACTGCAGACCGACATGGTCATCACCGCATCTTCGAAGGGTTGCATTCTCCAAATCGCGAAAGAACAAATCTTCATGTCGGGGTATCTCAATATTCAAAATCAGATGAGCCGGTCGATCTCTTCCCTCAGGACACGTCCGGCGACTTCGAAACTAAGCTCTCGCGCGGCGATATTGGCGGCAGCTTTGTAACGCCGGATATCTCTGTCTGAAAGTCCACTGAGCGCGGTTGCCATGGCTCTTGGTTCGAATGATCTCGATACTACCCCAAGATCATAGTCTTCAAGAAGCGCGGCCATTTCGGGCGACGGGCCTATGGCCACTGCCAAGCGGGCCTGAACAAACTCAAAAAATTTATTCGGCAGTGCAAACCGATAGTTGAAGTTAACGGGCGGCAATAGAAACAACCCAACATCATATCCGTTAATTCGCTGGCAAATCCTCTCCAGAGGCACGGGTTCAACAAAACTGATACGCGGATCGCCTCTTGCAATATCACGCAATTCGGCCATATAGGCTGAATCGGTCTCAACCAACATCAAATCCAGCGTAAATCGATCGTCCAAATGGCTCATCATCTCGATCATCACGCCGAGATGTCGAGACCGGATGGTTGAACCGTGGTGAACAAGCCGCACTCTGCCAGGCAACACTGGAGATGGCTCGAGATGCTGATCAAACGGCATATTGTGAATCAACTTCGGGTTTACGCCGAATTCCTTCGCATATTCGTCAGCAATCCCTTTGCAAACTGTGGTCATGGCAGCCGCCTGAGGCAGGTACCGCGAGCAGAGCGAATAATAATATGGAGCAAATAAGAGCCTCCAGAGCCATTTGTCCTCGAATTCGCCGGGTGAGTATTCATGAGCATCAATGAGAACCGGCCTTCTCCCGGACACTCTGAGTACAAGTGGAAGGGCAGCGACGTCATTGGCAACCAACAGATCGAACTTCTGCCCCTCCAGAGTCTTCAATCCTTGCTGCACCTGGGGAAGACTCCAGTAGTAGCTTTCGGAGAGCCTGAGCAAGAGCTTGAATGCCCAAATCCCTTTTTGCACAAAGCTGGTCCGCGGCTTGTCAATTTCAAGAAAATAGATCTCCGCATCAGGCTTGGGTCCAAATCCGGAGACCGTGACACGGAAATCCCTTTCCAGCAGTCTGACCTGTCGCATTACTCTAGGATCATTCTGAATTACCGAGAAAGAAACGATCAATATGCTTTTCATCTTTCTAGCTATTGACGAATCACGCGACAAACCGGCTATACCAGCGGGAAAAGTTGATCCAGCGCCAAACTTGCCAAGAAAACGGCTTCTTGCCTGCCACGATCAAATCGAACTCCCTCAGAACTTCCGCTTGGTTATAAAAAGGCAAATTCAGGTCAATCCTCAGCCAGCCACGAACAGTTTCGGCCATTCCGAACAACCACTCCTGCTCAGGGGTCGCAAAACCGATCTTGTCGCGTCGGTTCAGAACATCATCGGGCACAATACCGCGCATCGCAGCGCGAAAAATGTGTTTGGTTTCGCCTTCTGGCGAAATCAGGTAGGCCTCGGGTAGAGACAGAAGAAAATCTGCCAATTCGCGAGTCAGGAAAGGCACCCTGCTCTCCACCGAGAAGCGCATGGAATTTCGATCCCCATGCCGAAGCAGTGCAGGAAGTCCCCGCTGCGTCAGTGACAGTGCCAACTCGGCAGCCAAACGCCGACCTGAGTCACTCCGTGTCGAGCGAAGGCGTGGATAACAGCGAATAATGCCTTTCCCTTCAAGAGGATCTGCGTTGATCCAGACCGGCAAGTCTCGCATTCCATTGAGGCGCCGAAGGAAATCATAGAAAGGTCCCTGAGTCAATTCAGCAACGACCCGCTTGGCGCCTGCCAGTCGGGTACGACCGGGCCACCTAGACCACTCATCGAGAAAATGCCAAGCCTCCGAATAACTCCCTTGCTCAAGCAGGCTGCGAATGCGCTGCCCAGGATAACCGTTGTAGCCGGCGAGCATCTCGTCGGCACCCTGGCCGTCCAGGGTGACAGTGACACCCTGCTCCTTCGCGAGCCTGAAGACCCGGTACTGTGCATAGATGCTGGTACTGCCGAAAGGCTCGCCCTGAGCCTGAATCATGTCGTCCAGGTCGGCGGCAAGTTCACTGGCGCTGACCACCACCTTGTGCGGCACGGCGCCCACATGCTGGTTGATGCGGTCGACCCAGCCCTCTTCCGACAGCACGCTGCCACGAGCAATGTAGCTGAACGTGTTGATCGGCGCATCCGGGGCCACATGGCGCATCGCACACACCACTGCCGAAGAGTCGATGCCCCCCGAAAGGGCAGCGCCCAAGGGAACGTCACTGCGCAGATGCAGACGAATGCTGTCCAGAAAGCGCTCGCGCAGTTGCTCGGCCGCTTCGGCGAAACCGAGATCGCGCCGCTCGGCGATCTTGGGTTGCCACCAGCGCGCCGGTTCGGCCAACCGTCCGCTGGCTATGTCCAGTTCAAGGATGTGGCCAGGTTGGAGATGCAGTACCCCATCCAGAAACGTACGGGAGTCGCTGTCGTAATCGCCATGCACAAGATAATCATAGGCGCGCTGCCAGTCAAGTTCCGCTTTTTCCTGTTTCAATTCCTTGATGGCCGGAATTTCTGAAGCAAAAAGAAAATTTCCCCGTTCCAGCGCATAGAAAAATGGCTTGATGCCGAATGCGTCACGGACACAGGTCAGCGTGGCAGCCTCCCGATCGAAAACGACGAACGCGAACATCCCCACTAAACGGGAGAGGCCGTCTCGTCCCCATTGACGCCAAGCCGTCAGCAGCACCTCGGTATCGGAATCGGACGCGAAACGATGACCCAACAGCTTAAGTTCGCCTCGCAATTCACGGTAGTTATATATTTCGCCGTTGAACACGACGGAAACAAGGCCATCAGTCGAATGCATCGGCTGATGGCCACCAGACGTCAGATCAATGATCGACAGGCGCGTGTGACCCAGCGCTATCGTTGCAGCGCCAAGAACGAACATGTTCTGCCCGTTGTCGTCCGGCCCCCTGAAGCGCAATGCGCGGGCCGCATCACTCAATGCCGATTCCAGAGCAAGCGGAACACTGCGCCAAACACCGCCAAAAATACCGCACATTGCTTCAGTCGCGCCCTAAAGCCGGATAAACACTGGCAAGGAAGACAAGATGCCTTCTACCCTTAACTAAGCACATTACTATGCAGTTTGTGCATCTTCATTCAAGACACTCGAAGCCAGGCCGTCGTACAAACGAACAAGCTTGGCCCGTTGGCTCTCCCAGCCATAGTACCGAATGATTGCGGAGACTTGATCGTCCGTTGGGCGATACTGATCGGCTTCTTCCGAAAGTTTTTGCATCGCAAGTGCAATGCTCTTTGGCGAAGTTTCGTCCATCTCGATGCCGACCGGAAATTTCTCAAGGAAAGATTTCAGTTCTTTCAATCTGGCGATCGCTACCGGCAGGCCACCTACGACGCTCTCCAACAACTTGTTTGGCATGCAATAGTAATAACTCAAGCACACGTTCTGGATCGGAATCAGGCTAAAAGTCGCGGACCGGACGAATGGAACCACCAGATTCCCTGGCACGGGATCAACAAGGTGAAGTCGTTCGGATACCCCAAACTGATCGGCAAGGCGGACGAGAAGTTCTTCAGTCACCGAGTAGCGTGACCCAACTAGCGCCAAATGGATACCAGGCGTGTACTGCAGGGCTTCAACGCAAATTTCCAAACCTCGGTCGATGGTAACCGCACCGACATATACGGCCAGTTTTTCGCTATCGGCCAGTCCCAGATAAGTGCGCAACGTTTCATTGCAGGTGCCAGTATTTTCAGAAACATCGAGATCTGGGGTATTCAGAATAACTGTAGGCCGGTCAATTCCGTATTTTCGTGACAACCACTCTGCGATGCTTTCACAAACGGTGACGACTTTCGCTGCACGACGAATCAACGCATTTTGGTAGCGATCTATGAATAACCATGTCAAGCGTCTGAGTTGATAGTTGGTATGGGTTTCCAGTTCGTGCGCATCATAGATAAATGGCACACCCAGTTTTCGAGCAGCCAAGTAACCTCCGCTCAGGCATACCATATCGTGAATATGTACAACATCAGCCCGCCAACCAACGATAGAACCAGTGCAACTCGCCGCATAGTCATTCAAGTGGACAAGTGGCTCCACATAACCTGCCACCCTCTCCCGAATCTTTAGCTTTCTCGCAACGTCTTCGCCAAACTTTCGAACCAATTGACGCGCATTCGAAATCTTCTTTCCTGGTGACTTTGGGAAAATATAACGAATCAGTATCCAAAGAATCGTTACAGTTGTCGCAGGCACTAACAAGAAACCAAGAATCACCAATGACTTCAGTGATCTTGAAGTTTCCCGAAAACCAATACGCCAGCTTATTTTGAAACGGTCAGCCAGCCACAAGCAATAGATTCGGAGATGTATCAAGAACAACAAAACCAATCGAAGCGGAGTTACCGCAGGTGTACGGGGCAAGGATTGGTACAGAACTCCATTTTGAGTTTCAACCAGTCCTCGCTCCGCATGGCTACGGCAGACCACAAGCACCTGATGGCCCACACGAACCAAGGCCTCAGCTTCGCGAATTACGCGAGAGTCAATTCTCCACTCGTGCTGCAACGTCATTGCAATGCGCATCAATGGATTCCATCACGCCACGCGCCCGAAGCCCGCAAAGAAAACCATTCATTCAGACTGATCCAGCGCCACAAAGCCCAAGAGTTGTTGACGCTACCGCTCTGATGGGCATCCCAAAGATCTCGAAGCACGCTTTCCTGATAGCCGGGCACTTCCCTTATCGGTCCGCTGAACAAGCGATCAGAACACCATTGTTTCAACTCACCTCGCAGCCATAAATCCAGCGGTGCCGCATACCCCACCTTGTCGGCGCGCCACTGAATTTCTACCGGCACTAGGCCGTCGGCAGCCTTTCGCATGATGAACTTCTGCCAGCCGTCCTTTATCCACAGGCTATCCGGCAAAGATATGCAGAAATCGACCAAATCGTAGTCCAGGAAAGGCAAGCGCGCTTCCCGTGAAAAAGCCATCGAGTTTCGGTCTGCATAGCGCAACAGTTGAGGCAGGCAGTTGTACTGCAACGCTTCCGCCAGTTGCCGCCTTAGACGCAACCCGGGCCGAGCTTCCGGAACTCCAACGTCGTACGGCCCCTTGTATAACCCAGGACGTCTTATTCCTGCCATACCAAGGATTTCCGGAAGCGAAAAAGCGATTCGCGCATTAAAACGCCTGGCACTATCCTTGAAACCACGACTGGCACGCCGCAGACGCCCGTTGAATATTCTTGTTTCTCGAATTGCACTCCAGTATTTGCGCTTATCCAGGAGGTCAAGCTGGAAGCTCTTGAAATAATGTTGATATCCCGCCAGAACTTCGTCAGCACCTTGTCCATCAATCAGCACGATTGTGTTGTTCTCCCGCGCCAATCGCGCGACACACCACTGAAGATAAATTGAAGCCGAAAGAAATGGCTCCTCCTGGTGCCAATGCAATCTCAGCGACTCCTCCATGAGCCGTTGCGGGCTAGGTGAAACCGAAAAAGGATGAGCGCCTGCCTGCTTGACCACCGCATCGATCTGCGGTCCTTCGGAAATCGTCAAGTCATCATCGAATCGGGCCGAAAAGGTATTTTGTGTGAAAGACGTTTCGGTTTCACGCAGCTTTGCAAGGAAACCAACCAGAGTGGACGAATCCAAGCCGCCAGAAAGGCTGGATCCGAGCGCCACGTCTGCACGCATTCGCATACGAACGCTCCGTTCTAGCAACTCACGGAAACGCTGCAACGCCTCACCCTCGCCAATTGAGGCGTCAATGGCGTTGTAGTCGGGCGTCCAGTAGCGCCAATAGCGCAACTGACTGCCACTATTGTCAAAGACCATCGCATGCGCAGGAGGCAAACGCTGAATGTCCCGGAAGAACGTTTCAGGGCCATCTTCATAATAGGTGCCTGCCACATATTTTCCCAAGACGTCATCATTGGTTGCATCGGAAACGCCGGGGAGGCACAGTAGAGCCTTCATTTCTGATGCAAATGCCACGCACCCGTCCTTTGAGCGCGCCCAGAATAGAGGCTTTTCGCCAAAACGATCCCTGGAAACGAACAAACGGTGCTCAACCGCATCCCACAAGGCGAATGCAAACATGCCATTCAACCGGCTTAAACACTCAACACCCCATTGCATATAACTTGCCAACAGGACTTCTGTATCACTGCCGGTACGGAAGGTGTGGCCCAATCGGGCGAGTGTTTCTCGCAGTTCAAGGTAGTTGTAGATCTCCCCGTTATATGTAATTACGTACCGCCCATCTCCACTCTGCATCGGCTGGTTTGCTTCCGCAGAGACGTCAATAATGGCCAAACGACGGTGCCCAAATGCAAGTTTATTGTCGTCACGCACCCACAGACCCCCGTGATCGGGACCGCGGTGGATCAGGCGATCGCGCATCTTTATCACTAAACCGGAATCGATTGGCGTACCACTAAGGAGAGCAACTAGACCGCACATATACATCCAGGAAAAGGTTAGAGAATAGTGCAAGCGGCGAGATTGCCGAGGCTTCAGACCACATCCGGGCACCCAACACGGAGGGTTGCCCCCCACCGGTCACGCTAAACGGACCATTCTAACAACGCCTTGGCTATAATGCCAAATTCATCCCGGCGCAAGACATGTCAAGCAAATCATCACCTGTGCTAGTACTGTCGCTGTCAGACATCCGTCGCGACCCGCGTGTCTTCAGACAGATCGAGGTTCTTAGGGGCCTTCACCCTGTTCTCGCAGCAGGCACCGGGAATCTAGGGATCGATGGGGTCACCTGCTACACCATCCCGATCCGACGCCGCACGCCAGTCGGCCGCGCTGACGCCTTGTTCTGCCTCAAGACAGGACGCTTCGAGCAATTCTACTGGTCCCAGGGTCATATCATTCGGGCACTTGCTGACCTTGGTAACGCGAAGTACCGCTTTGTGGTTGCCAACGACATTCAAACGCTCCCCCTTGCACTGCGCTTGGCGCGAGGAGCACCCGTTCTTGTCGACCTCCACGAATACTCCCCAAGGGAACTGGAAGATCGTTGGCTGTGGCGTTTCCTGTTTCAGAAATATGGCGACTATCTATGCAGACAGTACTTGCCGAAAGCCACCATGGCCACCACCGTTTGCGCTGGCATTGCCGAAGAATACACTCGGCAGTATGGTGTTCGCCCCACTGTGATAACGAACGCACCAAGGTTTCACAGTCTTCCTGTACATAAGACTGATCCATCTCGGATTCGGGTGATACACCACGGCGTTGCGGCCCGTTCACGCCGCATCGAAAGGATGATCGAATTAGCCAATTTGCTTGATTCGCGCTTCACGGTCGACTTCATTCTCATTCCAGGCGACACCAGATACATTGTGCAATTGATGCGAACGGCAGCTGGCTCCCGCAACATTCACTTTCTGCCCGCAGTAGAGATGAATCAGATCGTCTCCTTCTCTGCGCAATATGACGTGGGCCTGTTCTTGCTGGAACCTACAAACTTCAATTACCTTCACGCGCTGCCAAACAAGTTCTTCGAGTTCCTGCAAGCGCGGCTTGCCGTTGCCATTGGACCGTCACCAGAAATGGCCCGCATCGTCTCTCAATTTGGTTGCGGCGTGGTTGCCGAATCGTTTGAACCACAAGCTCTGGCCAAGGAATTGAACAGTCTCGATGCAGACGCTCTCGACAAAATGAAAGCTCAGTCGTCGCAGGCTGCAATTGTTCATTGCGCCGAGCGTAATGCAGAATTGCTCAAGAACGCCTTTGCTGCGCTTCCGCAATAGGTCAATTCGCGCAGGAGCCAATCTTCAAGCGTCAATGAACTGGCGATGCCACAGCTCCAGGCTAACCAACGCCCAAAGATTGCGCCCGTAAACGCTCTGTGAATCCAGCACAGCATCTACCGAAAGCCCCGCGCCAAGATAAGGGCGCGTCCTTGCGTTTTCTGTGCCAAGCAAATCCCCGATAAAGTCCCGCGCGCGCCCCCCCTTCTTCAGCCAGAGATTCAACGGCACCGGGAAGCCCATCTTATCCTTGCGTTCACGAATGGCCACCGGCAGCTTGTTAGAAAATACAGTGCGCAACAGTCGCTTCAATTCGCCATTCCGAAACTTGATGTCCGCCGGAATCGTGGCAGCAAACTCGACCAAAGGATGATCGAGGAACGGAACCCGGGCCTCAACCCCATGCGCCATGCTCATGCGGTCCTCCACCTGCAATAGAGCAGGCAATAAGGTCTTGAAGTCAAAGTGGGTCATCGAGTCGAAATACGACTCCCTGCCGACGTTGCTGCCCCAGAATATCTTCTTGAACTCTTCGAAAGTGGAACGCTGGTCGATAGCCTCGGGTGCAACGATGCCGCCAAAGGTATTGGCGCGATTCACGAGTCGCCAATAGCGCTCATCACGCTCGGCAAACAGCCCACTCGCCCAGAATTCACGCAGCATCGGCTTGTACTGCTTGAGCGTCTGGAGATTCGGAATGATCGACTCATAGGTCACCACGTAATTTCCGTTGTGCAATGTCCCTTCGATGGCACCCTTGATGCACTGTTCGAAGTAGGCAACCAGATAGCGGGCATACCCCCCGAAGATTTCATCACCGCCCTGCCCACCGAGGACAACTTTGATGTTCTCGCCGACGCGCTTCGAAACCATGTATTGGGGAAACGACCCAGGCCCCGCAACCGGTTGATCAAGGTGCCAGATCACCTTGGATATGTGATCAACGAAATCGTCTTCGTCGATGTCCGCCACATGCAACAGCATGTTCTGTTCATCGGCCAGCGCCTGGGCATAGCGGGACTCGTCGAAATCCTGGCTGTCCAGAAAGCGGCCATTGAATGCCTGGAAACGCCCATCCGGTCGAACCTCTCGCCCTAGCGCCGCGAGCAAACTCGAGTCAACGCCACCGCTGACATAGCTCCCGACCTCAACATCCGCTCGAAGATGAACGCGCACGGAATCTTCGACCAATTCCCTCAAGCGTTCGGTGAACCACCGCTCTGTATGATCAAAATCGATATCGTAGTGGACTTCCCAGTACCGCACTGGCTGTGGCGTCTGCCCTGGCGAAACAACAGCGAAGTGTGCGGCCGGCATTTGCCAGACGTCGCCCATCAAGGTCTTCTCTCCCAGACAAAACTGGAAAGCAAAGTAATCCGAAAGGGCAGCAGTGTTGACAAGCCGCTCCTTCAAGAACGGCAGCAGCGCCTTGATCTCCGAAGCGAAATACAGCCCGTTGGGGGTCTCCGCCCAATAAAAGGGTTTGATCCCGAATCGATCCCTGGCGATAAACAGCTCTTGCTCGACAGCATCCCAGATCGCTATGGCAAACATGCCGCGCAATCGCTCCACACATTGGACCCCCCAGCGCTGGAAGGCCCGCAGGACGACTTCAGTATCGGAATGGGTGCTGAAAAGCCCTTCACCCAGTTCGTCCCGCAGCTCGATGTAGTTATAGATCTCACCGTTGTAGACGATGGTGTAACGCCCGTCATCACTGTGCATTGGCTGCGCGCCAGCTTCCAGGTCGATAATTGAAAGACGAACATGCCCAAAACCTACTCGCCCATCCTGTGCCATCCATCTTCCTGATCCATCCGGTCCGCGGTGGCGAATCCGTTCCAGACCAATATCCAATTCAGACAACAACAACTCGCGGGGGCGCGGACCGATCGTACAGAAACCAAATATCCCGCACATAAATTTGATTACCGTTTAGTTAGAATGCGGTTAATAAATGGAAGAAAGAATTCCCGGGTTGACAGTGGCAATTTCGACCATATAGTCCGCAGCATGGAATACTTGCCTATAGCAACATGGTTTCCAGAAACGCGAAGTTGGGTGACTAGTTCATTCCACGTCGAATTAAGCTTGTCGTAGATCGCCATAAGTGTCCTTGCTTGTCTCTCATAAACCTCAAGCAGTTGGCTCATCTCGGAAAGGTTGGTGATATCTACAAAGTGAGATGCTCGCTCACTCATGCCGGAACGCTCTTCAGAAAAAGTGCGAAACTTAACCTCCACGTCATCCAGTAACTGCCCGAATTCTCCCACGGCAGAAAAACCCTCTCCTCCTGCAGGCAGATCCCTCAGCAACTGTTGGCAAGCAAAACGATACTTGAAGAGCGTTCCCACTTCCAACACTTGCAATCTCATAATCTCGTTGAAATAGATCGAGAAAAGCTTCTTCTTCTCGATCAACTGAAAGAGCGAAGTCGGCTGTGGCTTATCCGTAGGTTCCTGAAGCAGCCAAAGTGGAATTTCTGAATTCAATACCATTTCCGGAGCACGACTATTTGCGCGAGTGGTCGACCGGCTACCGATTTCCTCTTCGATGATTCCGGAAATTCGACCCATGAATGCTCGATATGAAAACCGACCAGAGGCTACGAGATGATCATAAGTACGCTCAGTCATTGCCTCGAGGTCATCGAAACGGTCCAGTTGGGACAGTACTTCGTCGACGTTGGAAAAGTCTTTTTCCAGCATAATGTAGTGGATCTTGGGTTCAATCGCGTCAGAGTACCTTCCTCGGAACAGGACCATCGGCGTTCTCATCAGGGCACATTCGAAAACGCGCGGTGAAATCTGCCCCATTGAGATTTCTGAATCTCGTTGCGCAACGACCGGCAGAAATTCGGAATAAGATGGTCGGTGACCAAGTTCGAGCTCAAGGTCTTTAAACTGACGCTCTAGAGAACCGTCGAAATCGAACACGTTCGATCCTGACTCAGAGCCAAGCATAGCCCGGCAAGAACCGACGAATTCGAACCATGCCGGGCCATAGATACGACTTTCTTCATCTGTGGCAATGTCATGCGGAATTCCCCGCCGCCCACAAATCTCCTTCATTAGGCGTCCGATTTCGTATTTGTCGAACCCAAGCCGGCCATAAAAGCCGCCAATGTCCCTCCCCCGGTAGCCCACAACAATCGGCCTTTCTCGAAGGGGTTTCAATTGAGTTTTCGTTACAGAGAGAGACTCAGGAACGTAGCCAGTGAAAACCGTCTCAAAACGAACTTCTGGGAACTCACTTCGGGGATAGACGTACTCTAATGAGTCCTGCGGCACGCAGGTCAGCACAACATCAAATTGGATTTCCCTAATGGCCCGTTTGAGAACATTGGTTCGATTATATTCATCTTGTACCGCGAGAATCTTCAGACCCTCAAAGTTTTTCAGCTGTTCAAAAAAGTCCGCTGAAACATAGCCTTCAAAGCACAATCTTGCACAATAACTCAGAATAACGGCATCATATCGGCCAAGCGACACATTGATTTTCGCATCGTTCGTTACGTGAAGATAGTCAACATTTCCGCCGAGATAGTCTTTAAAGGCGTTAAGGTAGTCAAGCGTCGTCTGAGTAAAAGTCGACGCCATGGAATATGCTATCAAAATGCGACGGTTCAAAGGGAACTCACCAATAATTCATTCAACATTTGCATTTGAAGTGTCAGAAAATAAATAACGAAATGTGGTCAAAACGGAACTGGTATAAATAAAAAACGCTAGTCATCAAACCTCTTCAGGGGCTCCCGACACGAGTCTGTAGTCCCAATAGGCTTTGCCATACCTGAACCGCACCGTTTAACCAAAAATTCCGAATTCTTGCTTGAAATTGTGGATTGACTCATGACTAACCCTTGTCAATTAGGCAGGGAGGGAAGCTTCTAAAACGAGCATGAGATCTAGAGTGCTGAGTCAAAATATCCCTTTGCCCTTCTGAAGGCGGCCAAACCAAAATGAAAAACAACAATTGATAAAACCGCAACAAAAACCATGCCCTCGATACTCGGAACTTGATGTTCAGTAAGAATAGAGCGATAGGCTTCTGCCAAATGATAGAATGGATTGGCAAGTGACAGATTTTGCACCAATCTTGGCATGCTATCAAACGGATAAAAGATTGGCGTAAAGAACATGAGGACGGTCAACAAGTTGGGCAGGACTTGCATCACATCGCGCACAAATACTGTAATTGCCGAGAGCCACATTCCCAAAGCAATTATCCAAATGAACTGAAGCACGATGACAAACGGTAGAAATGCGACATGCCAGGTTGGTGTATTTCCCGAAACGATCAAGAGGATCAACAAGAAAAGCAAACTAACGGCCAGGCTGATTAGTCCCACAAGCGCCGCGGCGATGGGCAGCAACTCCGTCTTGAACGCCAAATTCTTGACTATGCTGGAAGCTCCAACTACCGAACCGGATGAAGCGATGATAGCCTCAGTAGTTGCGATCCACGGCCCATATCCTGTGATCAGCCAGACAACATAGGCCAGCGTCGTTTCGGCGCCAGGCAGTTTGATCTTGAAAACAAATCCGAAGACATAGGTGTAGATGCACAACATCAGCAGCGGGTTTACGATCGCCCAAACGCTCCCCAGCGAGGAACCCAGGTAACGATCCCGAACGTTCATCTTGAACAGATTTAACAAGAGCCTGACGTCGTAGCGATTGAATCCAAACAAAGGGAGCCTCTTTAAATATCAAGTGAGCACTACGCGACCGGTTACGGGATACAACAGCATCGGCTTGCCGCCGGAAGGCGGGTCCAGGGCGAATACCTCGAAGATCGTCGCGGAGCGCGCGCATGGCTCACATGAGTCAGAATCATTTTCCAACAGGGATACATCCAGGCGATAGATCGCGGCGCCGAGTACCAGTGGAGAAAATTCGACCTCAAGGCCAATATCGCCTCCATCAAGGACATAGTCGCCAATCGGGAAGTCCTTGTGGAACAGCAGCAGATCATCCAACCTGACAATATGCACGCGCAACACGGCGCCACCCGCGATTCCCTGATGTCGAGCAACAATCTGAATGCGCAAGCGGGAACCCGCCTCGATCCGGACGCAATTCACTTCAATCTCACCGGAAAAGAGTGAAACCCGACTTATTTCGCTGCCCGCCTTGAAGGAACGACTTCCGACATGCGACTGAAACTTCAGCATCAACTCGGCTTCATCCGCCTCGCGAACCTCTTCGATGTAGGCCCTGGTGACGGCGTCCGGCTGTCCATCCATCACAATCCGCCCGTCCTTCATGTAGATGCAGCGATTGCAGATATCTCTGATCGCCTGCATGCCATGAGACACCAGAATGACGATCTTCCCCCGCGCACAGATTTCAAGAATCCGCGCAGTCGCCTTGACAGAGAAGGATGCGTCTCCCACTGAGAGTGCCTCGTCGATGATCAGAATCTCAGGATCAATGTGCGAGATCATCGCAAAGGCGAGGCGGGCCTTCATTCCGGTCGAATAGGTTCTGACCGGGTATTCGATAAACTCTCCCAACTCCGAAAACTCGATGACCTGCTCAATAACCGAGTCGGTCTCGGCGCGCGATTTGCCCTGAATCTCGCCATCAACGTAGATGTTTTCCCGGCCGCTCAAGTCGTCTCGCAGACCGACCCCAAGGGTCATGATCGACGTCACCTTGCCGCTTATGCGGACTGACCCGGAAGTGGGGCCGGACAGACCGGCAATCATGTGCAGCAAGGTCGATTTGCCGGCGCCATTGCGCCCTACGATACCCAGTCGCTCCCCCTCGGCGATCGAGAGTGTCAGCCTATCAACTGCGACCTTTCCACCAGCCAGGGTATCCTGCCCCACATTGCCAGCCATCGCTGCGACCAAATCGCCAGTTGTTGAACTGCCGGCAGAAAACACCTTGGACACCTGATCCAGTTCCACGCAAAAGCTCACGCAACCTCCGCCGGAATCTGCCGCACAGAGAAAGGTAAATTGACCGCCGCTGGACACGGATCGCCTTCAACGAACAGCGTCAGCCCATTGCCACAGGTCCACGATCTGCCGTCGAGGCCCGCCCGCTGCCGGCCGCCGGCCGCCGGCCGCTGGCTCAAGAACAGATTCAGCGAATACTTGCCAGGCGCAAGCGGCAATGCCGGAATCTTGAACTCGACGCTGTAGCTTCCTGCCGTGTCGCCCACCGGGTAGTAGTCCGAAAGAATCACGATCTCCCAGCCAATGCCGATGAGCAACATTTCTATCGAAATCGCACAGTCGACCGCAACATCATGCAGAATTTCGACCGGCAGCGCGATGCATGACTCCACCCCGGATTGCAGGACAAACTCCTGCGGCAGCGATGCCGGGAATCGCGCCGCTCCAGCTTCCGGGATTGGCAGCTTGAGATAATTGACAACCGCACCATCGCTGGCGCCCGTGAAGGCAAGCCGGCCATCCTCGATGACGCAGGCCTGCTCGCAGAGCTTGACAATGGCCGTCCAATCGTGGGTGACCAGAACGCCCGACGCCCCCCCCAGCAGACGCTCCCGCATCCGGCGCCAGCACTTGGCCTGGAAGTGTTCGTCTCCGACCGAGAGCAATTCGTCGATCAGGTAAATTTCGTGCTGGTAGGCAGTTGCAACAGCGAAGTACAGACGCGCCCCCATCCCGGAAGAGTAGGTGCGAATGCGTTGATCGAAGGCATCGCCCAGTTCGGAGAAGCCGGCAATGTCTTCCAGGATGCCCGGAAGCTCGCTTTTCCCAGCGCCCATGAAGCTCAGGTAGCGTACCGCGTACTCTCGGCCAGTGAGGTTGGGATTACCCATGCCGCCCAGTTCAAACAGTCCGGCAACTTGCCCGTACACTTCGATCCGCCCGGTGGTCGGCGTGTAAACATGCCCGAGCAGCCGCAACAAGGTGCTTTTTCCCGCGCCGTTCCTGCCGAGAATGCCGACGATCTTCCCGCGCGGCACAGTCAGGGAAATATCCCGCAACGCCTCGACCACCGGCCCCTTCCTGCGATCATCCATCCCCAGCAGAATGCGCCAGACACGCTGCTCACGCTCCACAGCAAACTTCTTGCCGACATTGACGCAACGCAAGGCGATGTTGATTAGCACATTGCGCATTATAGATTCAGACTTCCCTGCGTAATAGCTGATCGCCAGCGAGCAGACGGCTGTAAATGTCATCGAAGCGCCGCCCACCTGCTTCGGTAGAGTGCCACTTCAGGGCAAATTCCCTACTGTGATGACCTATCTCGCGGCGTTTTTCAGGGTTAGCAATCAGGTCACGCAGCACCCCTTCGACGGTATCTGGTGAGGCGTCGATTATAGGAAGTTCCGCAACATACTCCGGAATTTCACGCTTCATACTCTCCAACCATTCAGGACGGAGGTGGCAAATAACTGGCTTCCCGAGCATCATGGCCTCTCTTGCCATCGCTCCAAACCATCCGTATGTCAGCATATCCAAAAACAGGTCGCACTGCGCCTGTATAAAGCGAACCTCCTTGTTCGGAATTCCTGTTGGACTAACAATTTCTAAAGCCATACCATCTTTTTTAAGTTTTTCCACAATGGGATAATAAACATGCGACGTGTGTATATTCATTCCGCTCTCGCTGGTTCGGTCGTCCTTGTTGCCAACGCCATGATAAAGCCACACTGTCTGCTTCGACTCACTCGAGAACTGAAATGCCAAGGGGACCTCAAGACGCGGATTCCAAAACCCGGAATCCTGACAGTAGAATTCAGGAACTTCATGAACTGTCGGAGCGTCATTGTAATCAATCCGATTCCCGCCGAGCGTGCACTGATAATCTGCAACAGTGTTCCGAAATTGTCCCCAGGCGAGATTACGCTCATCGCTACAGACCGTCGGAACATTACGCCAAATACATATTGAACATACCGACTCTGTACCCCATTTTGCGAACGACGTCTGAGATACGCCATCCAGGCAAGCATTGTTGCTATAAACGATTTTCTTTCCGCACTTTTTGATTAGGTATATTTCAGAGAAATCGCCAAATCGTTGCTTGAACCAGGCATGCAGCGTGAAGCCAAAGACAATCCCATGTGCATTACTGAAATGAAATATATCATATCGTAACAATGACCATAGATAAAATCGCAAGTGTTTGTATACATGCCCCTCAGATTCGTAATCAAATCTGTAATCTTCACCATGGTAGTAAATCTGCGAATCTGGATTAGCGTCCCAATTCAATACATCCGCCTGCCAGCCGAGTCGACGCAACCCGCGGGAGAGATACCAAGGATAGTAATATAAATGCCCAACGTACAAGACTGCCCGGCGTGGAAAGAGGCGCATTCTCAACCGCAATATTACGCCCATCAGCCAGAACAATCTTCGCATTTGTTTGATGAAGTATTCTGGATGATAATGATCAAGATACTGAAAATCAAACGTGAACAAGGCCTTCATTAACTTTAATGCATCCCTCAGGGAGCTTAATGCACCCCCCAGGGAGTCTGATGCATTCCTCAGAGAGCACTTTATCCTCCGACCCGCTTTGATCAAAATCTTCATCGATTTGATCTAACAACATCCTTAAGCATCAACCGAACCCCTGACAAACCACAATACATGAATGCATCGATAATCGAAAGGCCACCAATGAAATCCCGCCCAGGAAGTTGTCGATAAGCCGGCGGATCAAACTCCCGGTGAATCAACTCAACCCCTGCAGCAGCAAATAACGCATCTTCCTGATATCCCGCCGCGCCACTGCCACACAAGTAGGTGTCCCCACCCACAGCACGTGTTAAAGAAATCAACAACTCGGTAGCCGCCCCTTCATGGGATAACTGAGATGAACGGACAAATTTATCTCTCGGCATATTAAGCCACTCCGCAATAGTAAGGATTGCGTGGGTATTATAGGACGAGAGATTATTCACCGGGTTTTTTATCAACGGCTCAAGTATCTGAACCGCTTCTTTAAAATAGGGGGCTTTGGAATAGTTACTGGCAATGGTCTTAAGCATTTTTTCCCGCCATGGAATTCCAGACTGAAACTCTACCTCCGTAATGGCTCGATACCCTTCATAATTACGGGCGACCGGAGCCGTGATCCACTGCCCTCCACCACTCACCAGTAATTTTACGCGATTGCAGTAGGTGCCGCCGGTCTTTGGAAACTGTACATGATCCAATATAATGAATATGTGGCTTCTGATTACTTTATCAAAGAACCCTATCCACGGAAAGAAGTCCGGTTGATGAATACACACCAATTTGGTTTGCCGTCTTTCCGCATCAGTGGGTATCGTGCTCATAATCTTTCAATTTTGCAAAGGCATACTTCAACTGACAAAAATATGTTTTATAATTGGGAAAATGGCCACCTTCACCAAATTCATAAGTATTTAATTTCGCTTCAATTGGTCGACGCGTTATTCTGGAAACTGCTCCAGAACTTCCCATATGCGACTGAACAATTCGTTCAATTAGCGGGATGATGATAAATTGACCATCATAATCTACAAGCTGTTCCGCTGACATGTATTCCCCTTGCATGTTTGTTAGCGCAAATCCGGCCCATGGGTCAGTCAAAACCCATTTACTCAGACCGTCGACATAGACCTCTGCTGTCGCATGGGCATATGAAATTAGATTTCCGAACTGGGGAGTATAGTTGTGCGCATCCACGGCGCGCACCTGGAAATGCTTAAAACCCAAAGCAGCATGTAAAAACATATCTCTCATACCTTGGCAGCTAACTGGAAACTCGCCATTATGTATCAACTGAAGTTTCTCCTCAAAGGTCAACTGTAGAAACTCTGAATACGACTTGTCGGTCGGCGAATCCTGCATTTCGCCATCCCAAAGCAACCTAATTATTTTGCATGCTATTAGCAGTTCCGGAATTTCTCCGATTGCCGCCGGTAATGGATCATTGTTTTTATTGACTTTCGAAACGATATGGGGCGTTTCGTTAAACACTATTGGCTGCTGATCTTCTGGACCAATCCTCACGCCCGCATTGATTGATCTCCTGCCCAAAATGGTATAACCGTTAAAACTATCAAAATTAAACGTACTTTTCAACCATCTTGGCGACTGTCGTACAATTTCTAAGTAATGCGTTTCGGCGTCGGCACATTGCACGGGCAACCCAACACTTCTCATGAGTCTCGTTAATCGATCCTGGTTTACCTCTAAAACCATAATAATAGAATATTCGTTTACCGCCGAATCGATTGATGCAGGTATATTTAGCTCTACGCGCTCAGCCTTACTTTCTAGATTTCGTTCTTGTCCGGTAAAAAACTCGCTCGTGGTTATTGCAAGACTTTCAGGCACATTCTGTTTGAAAATTGCGTGGACTGTATTTATTTTTCTGTCAAAGATAAACTCAAACGCCCTCTCAGAAATTTGTCTGAATCCTACCAGATTAAGCATGGTTCGCGCTCTTGTACAAGTTCATCGGAATTCGGTTTCCTGGCCAATAAATCGCTGCCCTTTACCCGATGTTAGATATTTCCGTACGGAAAAAACCCAGCAAATTTAGTTCGTCAATCCCATATCTGCTCAGCAGGTCTATTGCTTCACCGCCAAACTTTTTATGCTTAAGTGAAATCCATAATTTCAGGTCAGCGCACCTTTCTTCCCATTCAATGCCGGAAACCTGACAGACACCGATTTCCTCTTTGGTTTCGATCATTTGAATCACGAAAACCACTATATCTGTTCGCTTGCACAGCAACTCTTCAAACCAAGCCGAATGCTCGAACAGGGACATCAATTCTAACCGCTCACCGACGACTGATTTATCTTGATCCTTGCTCCAGTCAAGATAGGTTTTGATGTCCCCCATCCCCAGTGGGCGTAGGTCTATATTTTGTCCTCGTAGAAAGGTCTCACCTACCTGGTCGTACTTCCTTGAGGTTAGCGCAGCGGGCGTCTCATACTCATCGATGGTGACAATATTTCCGTCCTTTCCGATATACGAGGCACCTGGATGTGGCGCCACTAATGCACGAACAATGTTATAGATCTCAATCACCGGTTGACTCCATTGAAATCTTCCGTCATCAGGAGACCGGCGGCGATGATATCGCGCCTTCGCATCATCCTGGGGTACAGTGCGCCACCTTCGAGTTAGAATAGATTCAAGATTATCTGAAATAAGTTGGTCGGTCGCGACAACAACTCGATCCGTAGCACTCCGCCAAGTGTCCTCAAAGTAAAGAGGCGTACGCTTTTGATCGATAATTCCGCCCTCATCAATACTCGAGGACATTTCGTGCAAGGTTACCCCCGTTTCATTTTCGCCATTAATTATCGCCCACTCTGTTGGATTGCATCCCCGATACTGCGGCAATAGTGCGCCATGAATATTGATTCCACAAATCTTTGCAATACACATTAAGTCATCACGGATAATCATACTATATGAATTCGCCCATATCAAATCGGGCGAGAGTTCCGCAACCATTTTCTTAAAATTGGCATAATATTCACTCGTTGGGGACGGTTGAATCATCAAGGGCAATTTCATTCTCTTTGCAATATCATCTACAGCAACGTGATACTGCGGCCGATTCGATGCGACGACAAATCCGATAATGTGTTCTGAGGGAATGTGGCGTAGTAATTGAGGAATGCCAAATATATCACCAAATATTAATATGCGCACAGCTTTTTTCACCGTATCACTAATAAAATGAGACACCTATTCATAGAAATGCCGATCAAAATAGGTATCCGGATGAATCAAGAGATAGATTAATTCGTGGCCATCTAGAATATGTTCTGAAGGTGAGCGGCGATCGCCATCCACAAGGTTGCCCCGATTGTAACACTTCCATCGTGTCCATTCGGAATCACTTATATAAAATGATTCATCGAAAAGGTTGAACTTCGTTGATTTATCATAGGCTTCATAGACCAATCCGAAGTCACAGGGATTCTTATCTTTCCAGAAATCCAGATTATTTAAACCAGTCATACCTCCATGGCTAGCGACACCTTTGATCTCGATCTGCAACATAGAATTCAATATTTCAATGTCGCGAATGAGGCAAACCTCCGCATCTTCATTCCAGATGGCTGCCTGATCTATAACTTCCGAGTGATAACCAATTTCGTGCCCGCTATCTCGTATGTTTTTTAAGACGATATAGTTCTCAAATGCAAACGGATTGTATTCTGGAGCGTGCAGTCGAACGAAGAATGTGGCTTTTATGCCCAGCCGGTTTAATATATTAACCAAGCGCTGGGCTTTGACGCATGAATAATCAATATCCACCCTAGTTACTAAAGTTCGTTCCGGAAAAACTCCATTTACCTTAGCGTGCGCATACTCTTCGCAGGTTAGGAAGTGATAACCATGCTGAAGCGCAACCGCTAGATGCTGCTCAATGTCGGCGAAAGTAAAGTCGAATTTCTTTGTCATCTGAAGCGCCCCCCCTGAGTCAGCGCCACCGCTCTCGAACATCATAATCGACTCAGCCAAGGATGCCTTGACGCAAATCCTCATCCCAAGCCGCGTTTGCACGTCAGCCACAGGCTGGAGTTGGCTCTATCGTTCGTAGGCCATATTCAGATCGCTGTGAACAGCCCCTCGCTAGGTCATTGACCGTAAACAACCTATTAACCCGGCAATTAAATAGTCGATTGTGAAATAATGCTGGGCATGGAAAAGTTCGATGCCCGTAAATTACCCCGCGATGCCCAGGACGAAATGCGTCGGCAGGCGATGCGGATGCGTGAAGAACTGAAGTTACCCTGGAAGGAAATCGCGAGGGTGGTTGGCGTGCATGTGAGTACGGTCATCGGCTGGTCCAAGCGGTATTCAATGGAAGGCTCGAGCGGCCTGAAGTCGAAGACGCGCGGTCGCCGCTACCTGTCGGGACGGACGCTGACCTTGGCCCAGGAATGGCAACTGCGCTCGGTCATCGTCGGCGAGAATCCCAAGCAACTGAGCCTGCCATTTGCCTTGTGGAACCGCCGGGCGGTCATGCAACTTGTCAAGGTGCTGTTCGATATCGAGATGCCGATTCGCACCGTTGGCGAATACCTGCTGCGCTGGGGCTACACCCCGCAGCGGCCGATGAAGCGGGCGCTGGAGCAAAACCCGGTAAAGGTCGAACAATGGCTCAACGACACCTACCCGACGATCGCGGCCCGCGCCAAGGCAGAAGGCGCCGTCATTTACTGGGGTGACGAAACGGCGGTGGCAGAGGATGGCCACTGGCTGCGCGGCTATGCGCCGGCTGGGCAGACCCCGGTTCTGGCGGCACCAAGCAAGCGGCATGGCCTGTCGATGGTTTCCGCGATCAGCAACCAGGGGCTGGTGCGCTTCGAGTTCATTGAAGAAGCCATGAACACCGACCTGTTCATCGGCTTCATGGAGTGCCTGGTCGCCGACAGCAGCCAGAAAGTGTTCCTGATCCTCGACAACCTGAAAGTGCATCATGCCAAACTGGTCACTGCCTGGCTGGCCGAGCGGAAAGATCAGATCGAAGCCTTCTATCTCCCGCCGTACTCGCCCGAGATCAATCCCGACGAATACCTGAACCGGGACTTCAAGACTGAGCTGCGCTCTTCGGATCGCGCGACCAGCAAGAAGGTGTTGCTGCATAAGGCGGCCACTTTCATGGAGCGCCTGGTCAAGACACCGGAACGGGTCATGGCTTATTTCAAACATTCGGCTGTCCAATATGCCGCAATCTAATCTATTTAATTGCCGGGTTAATATTAGAGAGCGACTGTCTCGGTTCGACCCTTTGCGGTCACTGGAAGTTTCGAAGGTCAAATGGCAGGTAACAGCGTTGAGCAGCCGTCCGTGACGACTGCTCAACGACAAGTCCTCGGCCAATCACGCCATTAACTCAATGCGCAGAATCCGGCAGCAATCTAACCTTGGACGATTAGCCTTGAAATGAGGAAACGGCAGCTTTCCCTTCAAGCGAATGCGCACTCTGTTCCCCAAGACGAAGTTCGAGTCATAGAAGAGCAGACCGTCAACGCGCTTTTTGTCTGACGCTTGTTGCTCAGTGTTGTCGGCGCCGCACTTCATGCTTTCGCTTTGTCGCACGTCTTTGGCGATTCTCGCTGCGAGCTACTACGTTTCAATTGTCCTTGTAGGTGTCGCGTTCGGCATTATTTTGAGAGACTGGCATTAGCCTAACAGCCACCTTTTCTTCGACACCATTTTCAAAACCAGTAAGTTCTTTGTGGGGTGGCCTCGCCTCATGGAGACAAGATATGTACCAGAGGCTGGAGCAGACTCACTACTATCTGGTGAAAATCAACAATCAGAACCTCAGGCCAACACGAATGCCCAAAAGCTGGGTGTTATCCAGATCCTTGAAGTTGCCGTTCCCATCTTGAACCTTGTCGAGCGCCGGTGAGATGTACTGGTAGCTCGGGCTGATACTCAGCCACGGCGTCACCGCGAAGTTGTAATAGACCTCGACAGCGCTTTCCCGGTTTAGCCCCAGATTGAAGGTGTCGCGCATATAGGGAATGAAATTGTCGCTAAATTCAGTGAGCGCCCAGCCGATCCCGAATTCGTCATGGGGTCTGCCGGGAACGATGCCTTTGCCGACGAGGCCCAGCGAATAACTGTATTTGACCGGGTTTGCCTTGCCGTCGCTGAGGCCGAAGCTGAAAAATGTCCCCAGACCACGCTTCGACTCCCCCTCCGGCTGCCACAGATACTGCTCGAAACTGTAAACGGCGGCCCAGGTTTCGTTCTCCATGTTCAGCGGCTGGGTGGGAATGAGCAGCGCCGGCGCATGCTTTTCAAGTATATCAACCAGAACCGGCCCGGGATTTCCCAGGCGGGGATAGCGCGCCGTCAGCAATGAGCGCGCGATATTGCTCGGATCCTGGATCAGCGAAGGGCGCTCTTTGTTACTCCATGCAAATGTCAGATTCTGGTGGCCGGGCAGGCCGAAGGGCTTGATCTTGAGATCGCCGCTCAAGAGTGCCATGACACCATCGCTAAAGGCGTTGCTGAGACTGTCGTCCATAATGGTGCCGTTCGGATCGAGCACCATCCCGGCTACGGTGATGTCGTGCGAGGGCAGGTAAAGTGCAGTTGCGCCGTAGGCCGAAAGCGGAACCATTGCCAGCGCTACCGGGAAATTGAGGGCTGTGTTCAGGAACCCTGTACGATTGTCGCCGTGAAACTGGTTGGTCGGGGCGAGTGAATTGATCTTGCCCAACTGGAGGCCGAATTGCGGACTGAAGAACTGGGTGTAGGTCAGTTCCTGGATACCGGTATCGGGCTTGGTGGTCGGCAGTATCCAGAATTCGTTTGCCGGAATCATGGCGCCGGAATCATACAGCAGGTTGTTGCCGAAGCTGCTGATCGTCTGTACCTTGAAATAGCCACCCGGCCACAGGCCCAGCTTTCCGGTATCGACCGTCAGCGCGACGATGGCGTTGCCCCAGTTACTGCCGCCGGTATCCCGACCGCCGCTCGTGATGGTTTGCGGAGTCCAATAGGCATCAACGTCAAGCACGATGCCTTTCTTGGCCATTTCATCGCGCAATCCACCCCAGTCGCCAGTGAGCCTGGGGCGCGTAGCCAAATCTCCGCCCCAGGTTTCGGGAATGGCCTCTGGCGTGGCCAGCGCTGGAAGCGAGGCGCTGAACAGTGTGGCCAAAGCGGCTAACCGAAGTTTCGATTTCATGGACTGCCTCATTGTTTGCCTGCCAATGCATTGAAACAGGGCTGGTGGTGAACTGATGCCAAGTTTCGGTTTGTTTATCTGGAATGGCCTTGATTCGGCTCAGGATCGGCCAGCATATCCTTGGGTGGCTCGAACTGCTGTTTGTAGATCAGCGGGGGATAGCCTTCGTCGTCCGGTACACGTGGCGGAAGTTTGAACTCCAGCGTCTCGAAAGGTGAGCGGCTGGGCAGGATCACGTTGTTGGCCTTGACATAGTCATTCCAGAGCGCCTTCATGTGCCTTAGCTTTTCGGGCTGCTCCTTGGCGAGGTTATTCCGTTCCGCCGGATCGTTGGCCAAGTTGAAAAGCTCCCAGTCGCCGTTACCGAACGGCTTGTACTGCCAACGAATTTTCCAATCGCCCTGACGTACCGCGCGGTTGCCAAAAATCTCCCAGCCCAGGTAATCCCGCGCCATGCGCGGTGATTCCTCACGCCCGGCCAGCATCGCCCCCCAGGATTTCCCCATCAGTGGCGGAAGTTGCTGACCTGCGGCAGTCTTTGCGGGGTACGTTGCACCAGCGGCTTCCAACAGGGTTGGCATGATGTCGGCAACATGCATCACCCCGTGGTTGATGCTGCCCGCCGGACGCCGGATGATCGGTCCGCTGACGACAAGGGCGTTGCGGATACCGCCTTCGGCAACCCAGCCCTTGTACTGGCTGAAGGGAGTCATCGAAACCTGCGCCCACATCGGACCATAGCCGACATACGAACCCGGGTCGCCCCAGTTTTCGGGCTTGTTGTTCGGCCATTTTGTCGCGAAGTGAAGTGCATCGCGCGTGCCGGGGGTTCCCGCAATCGATTCGGCGAGATCGGTGCCTTCCGCACCGTTGTCGCCAAAGACAATGAAGATGGTGTTGTCGTATTCGCCTATTTGCTTGAGATGCTCAATAAGGCGTCCGACATGATGGTCCAGGTTTTCCACCATGCCGGCATAAAGCTCCATCTTTTTGGCGAGCACCGCACGCTTTTCGGGCGCCAGAACGATGGGGTCGGGAACAAACCACATGCGCTCGGCAAGCTTGGTTCCAGGGGGCATGATACCGAGTTCGATCTGCCTGCTCAGACGAGCCTTGCGCACGGCATCCCAACCCTTTTCATACACGCCGGCATAGCGATTACGCCAGTCGGCAGGTAAATGGAAGGGGTCGTGCGGTGCCTGATGGGCCACATAGGCGAAAAATGGCTTCCCATCGCCACGATTGGCGTCGATGAAGCGAATCAACTTGTCCGTGTATGTCTGCGTCGCGTAATAATCCTTGGGCAGTTCCTTCAGGTAGCGACCGTCTTCGGTGAACACCGATAGGGGGCTGGCCGAGGTCATGTTGGTCATGTCCCAGTAGCTGCCGGCGCCGTCGAGCAGCGAGAAGTCGCGTTCGAAGCCGCGCGCCCGGGGAATCTGGTCTGGGTTCTTGCCGAGGTGCCACTTGCCGACCATGTAGGTGTGATAACCCGCGTCCTTCAACAATTGCGGCAACGTGGCGACCCGCTCGTTGAGATGGCCCTCATAGCCGACAGCGCCGCGCTGGTTGGGTGCCGTCCACTCGTCCATGTTGCCCAGACCATTGCGATGGGTATCGACGCCACTCAGCAGTGTTGCCCGTGTCGGAGAACACGTCGGGTTGGTATAGAAATTCGTGAACCTGACCCCCTGTTTGGCAAGGGAATCCATATTCGGGGTTCGGATTTCGCTGCCGAAGGCGCCCAGGTCGGCGTAGCCGAGGTCGTCGCCCAGAATGACGACAATATTGGGGTGGCGCGAACTGTCCGCCGCTGTAACGGCGGATGGCAAGGCAAGCACGCCAAGCATGAAGCCGAGGGCGCTTAATCCAGCCCTGAGCCAGAATCCGAAGCGCGTGCTTCTGCCCAAACCCCGGGCGGCCATTTTCCTCATCATTTCTCTCCAGCGTTGCTGCATATGCGCAACGGCATCCCCCGAAATATTGTTACCACGGCACTCGCGTCGGGGAGCGGCAGCGGGATCCTTCTGTAATGTTAGACTGATCATCTGGCTAACAGGCAACGGCATCCGTTGACCTTACAGGCGCCCGCAGGAAGTCTGCGCTTGAGTAAAGTTGCTGTCTATCGTATTTCCGCAAGTAATCCCCATCGTGAATTCCCAGGCCAAAGACACTACAGCTGCCGTTACGGTGATTGAAATCACCGATCCTTCCGAGGCAAACGAAGGAATCGAACTGGTCGACCTGGACGCGGTGCAACTCCACGCAGGCTCCTTGAGGGCGCGCCGCGTGGTTGTACGGGCCGGCACAACTGCCATAGTACTTAATACCAGCAATGTCCGCTTGCGGACGCGTACAAAATGCAGCGAAGGATTGGTCGCCTACGTTGTATTCGGGCCGAGTTCTACAGGTTCGGTCAACGGAATGCCGGTCAGACCCGACCAATTGCTGACCGCAGGGCTGGGGACTGAGGTCGGATTCGTCGTCGAGCCAGGCTGGGAAAGCATCACATTTCTTTTACCGGCAATGGATCTCGATGCGCACCTGTCCGTCCGCAAACGCTCCAGCTTGCTTCCCCCACCGGGGGAGGCGGTAATGCTCTCAGCCGCCCCTGACGTCGCGAACAAACTTTTCGCCTGGGGTAGGCAACTCGCGGAGACTGCGGCAAAGCAGCCTGAATTGTTCAATGTCGGTGAGAGGATGCTTGCTGCGCTACAGATCGAATTTTTCGAGAAGCTACTTGCCGCTATTGGTGTGGCCGAAGTATTCAAGCCGAGTCGGAGCGACCGGACTCGCCAGCGGCAGAGCCGCATCGTGAAGCTTGCCGAGGAGTATGTCCTGGCGCAAAACGGTGCCAACCTCTACGTGACCGACTTGTGCCGAATTGCCGGCGTCAGCGAGCGGGCCCTTGAGTATGCCTTCAAGGAGGTCATGGGATTGACGCCGGTCGCCTTCCTAGCAAAGCTTAGGCTGCACCGGGTTCGCCAGGCGCTGATAGCAGCAACCTCGGGATCGACCACCGTCGCCAACGAAGCACTACGCTGGGGGTTCTGGCACCTCGGCGAATTCTCTCGTGCCTTCAGAAAGTGCTTTGGAGAACTGCCTTCGGAAACGCTCGAACGAAACAGAGAGTAGCAAAAAATTGGCGAAGCACCCATTTGATCAACAGTAGTTGGACGCGCAATGCAATACCAATCAGACGCCCAATCGCTACCTACCTCCTTGTGGCCCGTCGTGTGAGCACCCCGAGGTTCTGCTTAGGCGTTCGCTAAAGGACTACTTTGGGTCGGAGTTCGCTTTCGCCAAGTATGAAAGCTGCCGACCGCGACTGCTCAAGGGTGAATGGCAGGTAAGCAGCCTAATTGCTGCCCGATTGAGCGCCTTCGGCCAACGGCCGTTGTCGCGGACAAGTTCGCGTAGCTCCTCCGACAGGTTTTAAAGCAAACCGGCCTTTCAAACGGTAGGTCTGCGCAAACAGCGAACGGCCGAACCTGGCCGAACTCAGACCGGAATGTATCCTATCATCGAGTTCTGAAGGCTTGTCGCTGCGCACCAATTCAACAACATTTCCCGGATACCCATTTGTTCGGAGTCTGTCATTCCGGCGAAAGTCGGAACCCAGAAAAGCAATCGACTGGACACCGGCTTTCGCGAGAGTGAGCAGTAAGATCCTGCCAGACCGTCAGGAAAAGACCGCTTCCTCGAACAGCGAGCGGATCGTCACCTTCCTGACGTCCGGCCGGTCGGGAACGACGTAGAGCACCGGCGTGATCATTTCCTCGAAAATGCCGCGCAGGCTGCGCGCGCCGACCTTGAACTCGAAGGCGAGGTCGGCGATCTGCCCGAACACCGCCGGTTCGATCACCAGTTCGACGCCCTCGTTCTGCAGAATGGCGCGGAACTGGCGGTAGATCGAATGCTGCGGCTCGATCATGATGCGCACCATCATCTCCTTCGACAATTCCTTCAGCCGGGCAATGATCGGCAGGCGTCCGGCGAACTCGGGGATCAGGCCGAAGCGGAAGAGATCGGTCGGCTTGACGCGGGCGTTGAGGCGATCGAGCACCTTCTGGTCGTCGCTCGCCGCCGTGGCGATGAAGCCGAAAGCCTGCGTCTCGGCCAGGATGCTCTCGAGCCCGACGAAAGCGCCGCCGCAGATGAACAGGATCTGCTTGGTATCGATCGTCTGCCCGCTCTTCAGGCTCACCAGGGAACCCTCCATGATCTTGAGCAGCGCGTGCTGGACGTTTTCCCCCGAAGCCGCGCGCGCCTGGCCGCTGATCGCCTTCAGCTTGTCCACCTCGTCGATGAAAACGATGCCGCGCCCCGCCTTGGCCGGATCGCCGCCGGCGCGTTCGAGCAGGCGTTGGAGAATGGAGTCGAGTTCCTCGTTCACATATTCGGTCTGCGCCAGCGAGGTCGCGTCGGCGGTGACGAAAGGCAGGTCGAGGATGCGCGCCAGCGTCTCGCAGAGCAGCGTCTTGCCGGTGCCCGTCGGGCCGATCAGCAGGATGTTGCTCTTCAGCATTTCGAGGCGGTCGACGTCGGTCATCGCTACCTTGCGGAAATGCGCATAGACTGCGACGGCGAGGATCTTCTTCGCCTCGTCCTGGCCGATCACGTAGCGGTTCAGCTGGGAAACGATTTCACTCGGTTTCATCGGGGCATTCCTTGGCACGAATTCACAACAGACGATAAGCTGCACAAATGGGGTTGAACGGTCATGCCGCCATTGTGAAAGCCGCGCCCAAACCGCGCCAGGATTTTTGGCCTTTTTTGCGGGTCGACCGCGACAGGGCGGAGAGAAACCGTGCTCTATCCCCTATCGTTGCCACTGGCTCGGTTCCAGACTTCTTGTTGATGTTATCGCCCCTACGCATTCTGATCGCTCCTCCATTCGGGATTGCTTCCCTTCTATCCGTCCTGGTTGCGCCCGCCCGCCTCTATCGAGTCGTTTTCTTTGGCGCCGCAATCATCGAGGATCTCGTTGTTGTGTGGGCAGCTCTCATATGGTTTCATTCATCACGCCAAGCCGCCCAACTCATCATCCGCATAGGCCTGCGCGAAAGGGCCGCGCAGGCCTATGCACAACTGACTTACAAAAGGAGAAATGCCATGAAAAGCAATCCAGTCGTTCATTTTGAGATTTACGTACAAGACATGGAACGCGCCAAAGCATTCTATGAAGCCGTACTCGGCGTGAAGCTGGAAAAAATGCCCGCTCCGACAGCAGAAATGGATATGGACATGTGGTTCTTCCCGATGGACAAAGAAACAGGGATGAACACCTACGGCGCAGGCGGCACGCTGGTAAGAATGGAAGGGGTTCCCTCTGGCGGCAGTGGCACTCTGGTCTATTTTGGTTGTGATGACTGTGCTGTGCAAGCCACCCGTGCCGCCGCGCTTGGTGGGTGTGTATGCAAGGAAAAAACGTCCATCGGTGAACACGGTTTCTTCGCTCTTGCTCAGGACACGGAAGGCAATATGATTGGCTTCCATTCAATGCAGTGATGCCTGACATGGGGCTCACACTCGCTGCCTTCGGTCGCTGGACGCTGCGCGACAAAGCGGCGCAGCGTCGGTTGGCTCTACGTTGGGTGCATCGCTAACCCGTGCCTTCACTCAAGCGACAGTATCCGTTTAAGGGCGCCTCTCTCCTCGCCGTTGCCGCCATCACGGTTATGGCGGTCGGCCTGCATGGTCCGATTCCTCAGCCCTCTGGCTATCACGCTTTTGCAGACGGACGCAGCCTCGGTGGCATCCCCAACTTCGCCGACACGCTCTCGAACATCCCGTTCCTCTTGGTGGGCATCGCCGGTCTCGTCCTGTTCGGGCGGGGCACTCCCCCAGGCGCCATGCCAGCATTGCGTCCCGCGTATCTCGCCTTCTTCGTCGGTGTCACGCTGCTGTTTCCCGGCTCGGCCTACTACCACCTCGCTCCGTCTGACTCGTCGCTCGCGTGGGACCGGCTTCCCATGACCCTGGCGTTCATGTCCTTCCTCGCTATCGTCATCGGCGAGCACATCAGTCCCCGCCTCGGCGTCCGTTTGCTCCTGCCACTGCTACTCTTCGGTGCCTTCTCGGTACTCTACTGGCGTGCGACCGACGCCGGCGATGGCGGTGACCTCCGGCTGTACGTCATCGTCCAGTACCTGCCGATGCTCCTCATTCCGGCCATCGTGCTCGCGTACCGGCCCGCTCTCGAGCCAACGTTTTACCTGTGGGCTCTCCTTGGCTCGTACGGCATCGCAAAGGCACTCGAATTACTCGATGCTCCGGTTCTTCGCATCACCGGTTTCGTCAGCGGCCACACGCTGAAGCACCTGGCGGCTGCATTCGGCATCCTGTTCTTCCTCCTGGGGTTCATGCGCCGCCGGCCCGAGCCAGCCGCAGATACATCGTCTTCACCGACTGCGATCACCTGACCCAGGCACGCAGCAAACTCGCCACCCTCGCCGCTGATGCCAGACATTGGGCATGCGGCATACAATTGACGCCGGCCGAACGCGACGGATCCTGAGGGCGGGTTGTTCTTGACTGCTCTGGAAGGCACTGGTATTGCAAACAAAAATTACCGCAGCAGGTTCTTACACTGCCCTACTCGCCGACCAGCACGCCGTCGTTCAAATGCATGACGCGGTGGGCGCGGGCTGCCAGTTGCAGGTCGTGCGTGACCATGACCAGGCTGGCGCGCTGTGAACGCACCTGGGCGAGCAACAGGTCGAAGACGACGCCGGCGGTCTGGCGGTCGAGGTTGCCGGTCGGTTCGTCGGCGAGGATGCACGACGGGGAACTGACCAGCGCGCGGGCGATGGCGGCGCGCTGGCGTTCGCCGCCGGAGAGTTCGCCAGGGCGGTGTTCGAGACGATGGCCGAGGCCGACGGCGGTGAGCATTTCGCCCGCCGCCTTCAGCGCGGCGCCGCGTTCCTGACGGCGGATCAGCAGCGGCATCGCGACGTTTTCCAGCGCCGAGAATTCGGCGAGCAGGTGGTGAAACTGGTAGACGAAGCCCAGATGTTTGTTGCGCCAATCGCCGCGGTCGACCTCGCCGAGGGCCGAAAAATCGCGGTCCATCAGGCGTACGCTGCCGGCGGTCGGCGCATCCAGCCCGCCCAGCAAGTGCAGCAACGTGCTCTTGCCGGAGCCCGAGGCGCCGACGATGGCGAGCGTTTCGCCGGCGCCGACCGCGAGATCGATCGCCGCGAGCACCGGCACTTCGAGGCCACCATTGCGAAAGATCTTGCCCAGCCCGCTGGCCGCGAGAATGACGTCACTCATAGCGCAGCGCCTCCGCCGGATTGACGCGCGAGGCGCGCCAGCTTGGGTAGATCGTCGCCAGCAGCGCCAGCACGAAGGCGACCAGCGTGACGCCCCAGACGTCGCCCCACTGAAGGTCCGACGGCAGGTCGGAGATGTAATAGACCTCCTTCGACAAGAACTGCACGCCAAAGAGGTTCTGGATGAACGGCACCACCACATCGATGTTGAGCGCCAGCGCGACGCCCCCGGCAATGCCGAGGCCGAGGCCGATGAAACCGACCAGCGCGCCCTGGACGACGAAAATGGTCATGATCGACAGCGGGCGCGCGCCGAGGGTGCGCAGGATGGCGATGTCGGCCTCCTTGTCGGTGACCGCCATGACCAGCGTCGAGACGAGGTTGAAGGCGGCGACGGCGACGATCAGCGACAGGATGATGAACATCATGTTCTTCTCGATCTGCACGGCGCGGAAGAAGTTGGCGTGGCTCCTGGTCCAGTCGCTGATATAGGCGTTGGCGTCGATCAGCCCGGCCAGCTCGCGCCCGACGCGCGGCGCCATGAACAGGTCGTCGACCTTGAGCCGCACGCCGCTGACCCGGTCGTCCATCTGGTAGAGCTTTTGCGCGTCGCTCATGTGGATCAGCGCGAGTCCGCTGTCGTACTCGAACATGCCGACCTCGAAGATGCCGACCACCCGGAACGATTTCAGCCGCGGCACGACCCCGGCCGGCGTCACCGTGCCCTGCGGCGCGATCACCGTCACCTTGTCGCCGGTGAACACGCGCAGCGCCCGCGCCAGGTCGGCACCGAGCACGACACCGAACTCGCCGGGGCGCAGGTCGTCGAGGCTGCCACTCTTGATCGTCTTGCGGAAATCGGCGACGCGATCTTCCTCATCGGGCAGGATGCCGCGCACCAGCGCCCCCTTGACGCTGCCATCGACGGTGAACATGGCCTGCGACTGGACGAACGGCGCCGCCGCGCGCACCGCCGGATGCCTTGCCGCCTGCGCGGCGATCGCCGGCCAATCGCTCAGTTCGCCGTTGATGCCGGTGATCTGGATGTGCGAGGCGACGCCGAGAATGCGCGTGCGCAGTTCCTTCTGGAAGCCGTTCATCACCGACAGCACGACGATCAGCGCGGCCACGCCGAGGCCGATGCCGAGCATCGAGATCAGCGAGATGAAGGAAATGAAATGGTTGCGCCGCTTGGCTCGCGTGTAGCGCAAGCCGATCAGCAATTCGTAGGGCAGTGCCATGCGGGAACGGGCCGGGGAGGAAAAAACCGCTATGGTACACTCAAGCGCATCCCCCGAGTTTTCCGGCGCCGCTTTCCGTGCATCTGACCCTGCTTGTCCCCGAACTGATCTGGCCGGAACCGGCCGACCAGCATGTCCTCGGAAATCTTGCCGCGCCAGGTCTGGAATGGCTGCTGGCGCGTGCCCGCAGCGAGCGCCGCGACCGCCGCCCCTTCGAAACGGCCCTGGCCGACAGCTTCGGCCTGACCGCCCCGCCCTTCGGCGCCCTGCGCCTGCTCGGCGAAGGCGTTGACGAGGCCCGCAGCGGCCACTGGCTGTGCGCCGACCCGGTGCACCTGCGTTTCCACCAGGAACGCATCGTTCTCGCCGACGCCAGCGCCTTCGATGTCGACGAAGACGCCGCGCAGGGTCTCGTCGCGGCGCTCAATGCCGAGTTCGGCGATGTCGGACAGTTTCACGCCGCCAGCGCCGGACGCTGGTATCTGCGGCTCAATGTCGCGGTCGACCATCCGGTGGAGCCGATTTCCGCCGTCGCCGGCCGCCGCGTCGATGGCGAACTCAAAGGCAACGCGCTGCCGCTGACGCGCTGGCTGAACGAAGTGCAGATGTTCCTGCACTGTCATCCGCTCAATGAAAAGCGCGAGGCTACCGGCCAGCCGGCGATCAACAGCCTGTGGCTGTGGGGCGGCGGCGCACTGCCGGCCAGCATCGCCCCCGGATTTTCCGCCGTGTTCACCGACAATCCGCTCGCCGCCGGCCTCGCCCGCGCCGCCGGCATTAGGCTGCACGAGCGCGCGGCCGGTCTTGCCGACCTTCCGCCGGAAGCCGGCAAGCGACCGCTGGTCGTTCTCGACCAGTTGCTGCCAAGCGTCGCCCACGAAGACAGCGAGGGATGGCGCGGCAGTTTCGGCCAGATCGACGCCGGCTGGTTCGCGCCACTCAAGAAAAGCCTCGGAAACCGGGTCGACCGCATCAGCCTGATCGCCCCCACCGTCTATGGCGAACTGCGCTACACGCTGACCGCCGGCGACCGCTGGAAACTGTGGAAAAGCGGCAAGCCCATCGCCAAAACAGCGAAGGAACTCGCCCGATGACCCGCATCGTCGCCCGCAACATCCCGCCGCGCATCGTCTGGCAACTGGAACAGCAGGGTCTGCACCCGCTGCTTGCCCGCCTCTACGCGTCGCGCGGCGTAACCGACAAGGCCGAACTCGATTACGAACTGAAGGCGCTGCTGCCGCCGACCGCCCTCACCCACGCCAGCGACGCCGCCCACATCCTCGCCGACGCCATCGAGGCCGAGGCCAAACTGCTGATCATCGGCGACTACGACTGCGACGGCGCCACCGCCACCGCCGTCGGCATGCGCGCCCTGCAGATGCTCGGCGCCGATGTCGATTTCCTGCTGCCCGACCGCTTCAAGCTCGGCTATGGGCTATCGCCGGAAATCGTCGATGTCGCCGCGCAGCAGTCGCCCGACCTGATCATCACCGTCGACAACGGAATTGCCAGCATCGAGGGCGTCGACCGCGCCAGGCAACTCGGCATCGCCACGCTGATCACCGACCACCACCTGCCGGGCGAATCGCTGCCCGAGGCCGATTGCATCGTCAATCCGAACCAGCCCGGCTGCGATTTCCCGTCCAAGTGCATCGCCGGCGTCGGCGTCATGTTCTACGTGATGCTCGCGCTGCGCGCCGAACTGCGCGAGCGCGGCTTCTTCGCCGACAAGCCTGAACCCAATTTCGCCAGCCTGCTCGATCTCGTCGCGCTCGGCACCGTCGCCGACGTCGTCAGGCTCGACCGCAACAACCGCATCCTCGTCAGCCAGGGTTTGAAGCGCATGCGCGCCGGCCAGTTGCAGCCCGGCCTCGCCGCGCTGTTCAAGGCCGCCGGCCGCGACCCGAAGAAGGCGACGGCGATGGATCTCGGCTTCATCCTCGGCCCGCGCCTGAACGCCGCCGGCCGCCTCGCCGACATGCGCCTCGGCGTCGAATGCCTGCTCACCGAAGACGGGACGCGCGCCCTGCAGATCGCCCAGCAGCTCGACGCGCTGAATCGTGAGCGGCGCGAGATCGAATCCGGCATGCAGGAATCGGCGCTGATCCTGCTCGAATCGCTCGATGCCGACGATGCGGCACCCGGCATCGCGCTGTTCGATGAAAGCTGGCACGAAGGCGTCGTCGGCATACTGGCTTCGCGGATCAAGGACAAGCTGCACCGCCCGGTCTTCGCCTTCGCCCCCGGCGAAGGCGGCATCGTCAAGGGTTCCGGCCGCTCGATTCCCGGCCTGCACCTGCGCGACGCGCTCGACCTCGTCGCCAAGCGCGCCCCCGGCCTGTTGATCCGCTTCGGCGGCCATGCGATGGCGGCGGGTGTCACGGTCAACGCCGAAAACTTCGAGAAATTCCGCGATCTCTTTGCGCAAGTCGCCGGCGATCTGCTGGCCCCCGCCGACCTGACCCGCACGCTGGAAACCGACGGCGCGCTGGAAGGCGGCTACATCTCCCTGGAAACCGCCCGCCTGCTGGAGAACGAAGTCTGGGGCCAGGGCTTCCCGGCGCCGCTGTTCATGGATGAATTCGAGGTCGAGCAGCAGCGCGTGCTCAAGGAAAAGCACCTCAAGCTGCGGTTAAAGAAGGGCAACGCGCGCTACGACGCCATCCAGTTCAATTTCGGCACCCAGCCCGGCAACCGCACCCGCGCCGCCTACCGGCTGACGATCAACGAATACATGGGCGTCGAGACGCCGCAACTGATGGTCGAACATCTGGAGTAGGGATCACGAACGACCGTTCGGGCGTCCCGTGACTGACCTGCCGTCATATAACGCTTCAGCGATGCTTTCTCCGATACCGCTCGGCCGAAGCGTCACTTTCGGCCAGCACCGCCCGGTCGAAGCTGCGTCCGAAAAGCAGCCATTCGGTCAACCACAGCCTGGCACCTTTGATTCTGGCTTGCGCCAATCAACGCAAACACTTAGCCGACAAGCGAACCCGTTGCCATTCGATCTACCGGACTCATCACACCGCGCCCGCCACGATTCAGCACGTGGGTGTAAATCATCGTCGTGCTCACGTCGCTGTGACCCAGCAACTCCTGCACTGTTCGAATGTCGTAACCGCTTTCCAGCAGGTGTGTGGCGAAGGAATGGCGCAAAGTATGCACCGACACCTGTTTGCTCAATCCAGCCAGCAAAACCGCCTGCTTGATAGCGCGTTGCAGGCGTTGTTCGTAAAGATGGTGGCGGCGACGGATGCCGCTACGCGGATCAATCGACAGATCGGGTGCCGGCCACACCCAGAACCACGCCCATTGCGCCCCGCCGTTTGGATACTTCCGATCCAGCGCATCCGGCATAAACACCCCCGGCAAGCTGCGCTCGCGATCTTGCGACCAGATCAAACGGGCATGCGCCAACTGTGCCTTAAGCGGCGCGGCCAGCGACTCGGGCAACATCACCCGCCGGTCCTTGCCTCCCTTGCCGGCGCGCACGACAATTTCCCTGCGCTCGAAATCAACATCCTTGACCCGCAGGCGAAGTGCCTCCATCAAACGCAGACCCGTGCCATAGAGCAATCTCCCAAGCAGCGCCATCGGCCCCTCCAGCGCCGCAAACAGGCGAGCCACCTCGCCTACCGAAAGCACCGTTGGCACTCGGACACGATCCTTTGGACGCAAAATATGGTTCATCCAAGGCAGATCGATTTCCAGCACCTCGCGATACAGAAACAACAGTGCCGACAACGCCTGCTTGTGCGTGGACGGCGCCACGCCGCGCTCGGCCGCCAGCCACGACAAGAACGCAGTAACCTCGGCGGAGCCCATGTCCTTGGGATGTCTCAACTGATGAAACCGTATGAATCCACGTACCCAATAGACATAAGCTTCCTCGGTGCGTATGCTGTAATGCCTGTACCGAATACGCTCGCACACCTGATCGAGCAAGCGCACCGATTTGAGTGGTGGCCTTTCGACAGGCTTGCAGGGTTTGACCGGATATTTAGTGCTGTACATAAACACAGTATATCAACGAAAAACCAGATGACAAGGACGTTGAGCGAGATGCCACTTGCCAATATAGATCTCAAGCAGGAGAGAAACCCTGCAATATTGCAGGGCGTTGGTGCACTATTAGGGATTTATTATATAACAATGGCTTGCGTTCGCGATTTTCAGGATGAACTTCCCCTATCCCCATCCTGGTTCACACCGCCGGCGCAATTTGGCGAGCCCGGACGGAG
>Ga0268298_10000903_pt1 | contig 36881 bp, 32 predicted proteins | sample WWTPWeurt_MetaG_FD_194462 | JGI IMG/M metagenome (GOLD analysis project Ga0268298, IMG submission 194462) | Activated sludge microbial communities from WWTP in Nijmegen, Gelderland, Netherland - WWTP Weurt | ecosystem: Engineered > WWTP > Aerobic digester > Activated sludge | place...
GGCGTCCCGCTGCTCGAGCGGCTGGATCGTCTGGCGCGCACGCCTCGCCAGGCCGCCGTCGCAGCCAACCAGCGCGCCTGGTACTGCACCAACCTGGGCGACCCGCCCGGTGCCATCGCCGCCGGCGAGCTGGCCATGCAGCGCTGCGCGCAGGTGGCCGATGCCGCGCTCGCCGCGTCGATCGCCCAGCGGCTGGGCACGGCGCTGGCCATGGCCGGACGCTTCGACGAGGCCCTGCCTCATCTGCGCAGCGCCGAACCCTGGTTCGAGCGGCATGCGCAGAGCGACCACGCGGCCGAGTTCGTCGGCAACCTGGCCACGGTGCTCGACAACCTGGGCCACCCCGCCGAGGCCCTGCCCTACCACCAGCGCGCCATCGAAGCCACGGTGGCGCTGGGCGACCGCAGCTTCATCGCCACGGTGCGCGCCAACCTGGCGGTCAGCCGTCTGAATGCGGGGGATGTGTCCGGGGCACGTCAACAGTTGGCCCTGGCCCAGCAGCTGATCAGCGGCGGCGATCTCAAGGGGTCGAGCGCCGGGTTCATCGCGGCCCTGCAGGCCCAGGCCGAGCGGGCGGACGGCGACTATCCGGCCGCGCTGGCTTGGTGCGATGCGGCCGAGCCGCTGCTGGCCGCGGCGAGCCCGGTGTGGCTGCCGGTGATCCGCATGCACCGCGCGCAGGCGCTGCTCGACCTGGGCCAGTTCGCCCGCGCCCAGCAGGCGCTGTCGGCGATCGCTGGTGAAGGCCTGCCGGCCCGCCTGCGAGCGCGCCACGCCGGGCTGTGTGGCCGGCTGCACCTGGCACTGGGCCAGCCGGCGCGCGACGAGCTCGATGCGGCGCTGGCCTGCGCGCCCGTTGCCGGATGGCCCGAGCTGCGGTTGACCCTGCGCATCGAACGCGCCGAGGTGCTGGACGCTGCGGCGGCGGGGCGCGAGCTGCATGGGGTGGTCGACGAGGCCACGGGGCTCGGCCTGCCGGGTGTGGTGCTCGCCGCCCGCCTGCGCCTGGCCCGACGCGCGGCCGAGTCGGCCGAAGCGCTGGCCGCCGCCCGGGCCGCCCTGGCCGCCATGGCTGCCGACAGCGCCGTGCGCCCCAACGGCCTGTACCGCGGCGAATGCTGGTTGGCACCGGCCGAGGCCCTGTGCCGCGCCGGGCAGGACGATCAGGCGCGACAGGTCGCCCGCGACGGTTGGCACTGGGTCAACGCCTGCGCCGAACGCCTGGCCCCGCCGCTGCGCGATGCGTTCCTGCACCGGCAGCCGGTCAACCAGGCCTTGCAGCGCATCGTGTCCGCGCTGTCGCACTGAGGAGCCGGTCACTGGCATGCCGCCGACGCGCATCGGCGGCACACCGAGCGCAGCCGACCCGGGAGCGCACCCTCCACCCGATCTGAAACGCTGCGCCGACCGAGGCCCCGGCCTATGCCTTGGCCTTGGGCGCCGAGGCCGGCTTCGGTGTCGGCGCCCGGCCCTTCTGGTCGTAACCAGACGGCACCTTCATCAGCGCGGCATCGGGCTCGCCGCGCTTGAGGTTCACCAGCCGATAGGCGGTCTGCCCGCTGCGCGGATCGAAGTCGTTGGACTGCACCGTCAGCAGCAGGTCGGGCGAGCGCCACACTTCACGGGTGATGACGATCGGCTTCTCGTTGCCCAGCTTGCCGGCCTCGATGGTCCAGGTGGTGCGTTCACCGTTGACGCGCACGCCGTCGATCTCCTTGGCAGGCAGCGCGGTGGTCACGCCGGGGCCGCGCGGTGCGAGGTGGCCTGCGCGCGACGACATGCCTGGAGGCAGCGGCGGCAACGGGGCCACCGCATCGGCATCGGCGCGCAGGATGCGCAGCTTGATCTCGTGGTTCTCGCCCGCGCCGGGCGTGGGCGCGATCACCACCGGCGAAGGCGGGGCCGGAGGCATCGGCGCGGCAGGCGGCGTGGGGGCGGCCGGCGCGGTTCCGGCCGCGCCCGGGGTGACGGGCACCGGTGGCATGGCCGGCGGGTTCCAGGTGCCCCCGGCGCGAGCCCGATCGGCCAGGTTGCGCGCCCATTCGCGCATGCGGTCGGCGTAGTCGCGCCAGACGCCGCTGTCGTGCAGTACCGGCGGTAGGTTCATCGACATCGACACCGTCATCGGCGTGCCCAGCCGGCGCGCCGTGCGGGCCTCGGGGTCGAGCACCCAGTTCTCCTTGGCCACCGGGTCGCGCAGGTAGACCCGGCGCTTGCCGTCGCGCTCCACCTCCTGGCGGGTGCGGCCCTCGCCATCGCGGCACAGGCGGCTGGTCTGCTTGCGCACGATGCGGTTGCCGATGCCGCCGCCGGCCTCGGGCAGCAACTGCACGCTCTCGTGCACCGCGTCGGCACAGTAGGGCGCGCCCTTGACCAGGCGCTCGCCCTCCATCTCGTGGGCAGCAAAGGCCTGCACTTCCTCGATCACCGCCTGCGGCGCCGGCGCCTGGGCCAGCAGGTGCCGCTCGATCACGGTGGAGAGCTCCTGCGGCGGCGGGCCCTCGGCATCGGCCGCCACGGCGGGCGCGGCCAGGACCGCAGCGCTGACGGCGATGACGGTGCACGCGGGCACACAAAGGTGGCGCGGCATCAGGCGGTGTGGGCGTTGGAAGACGGTCATGGAGGGCTCCTCAGGCAGGGAATCGTCGAACACAAAGGACAGGGACGGCGGCATCGGACTCAGGGCTGAACCACCCGCACCGCCAGCACTTCGCCGGAGGCGTGCATCAGCAGCTCGGCCTTCACCCGCTCGTCGGCGCGTGCCGGGTCGAAGGGCAGGCCCAGCGCGGCCAGGCGCTCTCGAGGCATGTCGGTACTCACCAACCACGCGGCAGTGGGCTCGTCGCGGCTCAGCGCACGCCAGCGATCACCGCCGGCCACCGGCAGGAAGCCGGTGGCCATGAGCGGCGGAGAGGCGCGCATCGCCAGCGCCGCCCGCTGCCGGGCGGCGTCGCCGGCCGGATCGTCGCCCAGCACCAGCAGCACCACCGAGGCCAGCAGGCCCACGGCACACAGCGCAGCGCCGGCATGCACCCAACGGTTGAACCAAGGCCAGCCTCGCGGCCTGGGCGCCGGGTGCGGCACGCCGGTGCTGGCGGGAAAGCGCCGGGGCAACGGCGGCGGCTGCTGCCGCTCCAGGTCGGCCGACAGCTCGGACAGGGCCGAGGCCAGCGTGGTCATCGAAGATCGGTTGTCGAGGGTCATGCCTGTTCTCCACGGGGCGCAGACGCGGCCGGGCTCGGCGCGGGGTCCGGCGCTGCCCTCAGGGCCGGGTGCTCGGCCAGGCGGGCCCGCCCCCGGTGCAATCGGGTGCGCAGGGTGTTGAGTTCACAGCCGGCGATGCGCGCCGCCTCGGCGTAGGGGCGTTCCTGCAGATCCACCAGCACCACGGCCTCGCGCAAGGCCCAGGGCAGCGCATGCAGCGCGGCCCACAGTTGCGACAGGTCCTGCCGGCGCACCAGGCAGCGCTCGGGCGACGCCGCGTCGTCCGGCATCGCGTCCAGCGTGTCGTCGTCGATGTCGACCTCGCGCCCCCGGCGACGCTGGCGCGCCAGCAGCGTGTGCCGCGCGACACCCGCCAGCCAGCCGCCCAGCGTGCCCAGCGCCGGATCGAAGGCCCGCGGCCCCTCGGCCAGCGCGGCAAAGGCATCGTGGGTGGCGTCCGCCGCCAGGCTGGCGTCGCCCGACAGGCCCAGCGCATAGCGGTACACCGCGGGCGCCAGGCGACGGTACAGCGTCTCCAGCGCCTGGCGCTCGCCGGCCGCCAGCGCCTGCAGCAGCGCGGGCGTGTCGTCGGGGGTGGGCCAGGGGACGAAGGGCATCATGGTCGGGCAGGTCCTGTGCAGATTGCACGCCAGGCGCGGAAAGTTCCCGGCCGGCGACGGATCGAGGGTTTGTCCTGAGGCGCCTCGCCACCCCCTGCGACGTCCTCTCCACGGTGGATGGACCGATCTTCGCCATCGCTCGCTCGCGGGCCGGTCACGCCGCTGTCACGCTGTGCGCCCTACAACCTCCTCCTGAGAGGCTGGCGCCGGAGGCCGGCCTACACGACAGGAGAGGACATCATGAGCGAACAACAGATCGACGCGCTGCTGCGCCGCCACGAACAGGACGACCGCCGCCTGCAATGGATGCTGCGGGCCATGGTGCTGGTGGCCTTCTCGCTGGTGCTGCTGGCGTGGGTGGGGCCGTTGACCAACTAGGGCCTGCTCACACGACGGGGGTGCCCGCGGATCCGACATCCGCGCAGGCCCTGCCCCCCCGGCCCGGCACCGCCGGGCCGCTTGGCCGAACGGCCTGTCGGCCGCATCTGCACCCCGTCCGGACGAGCGGGCATCCCGTCGTCCGATGCCCACACCGGCCCGACGGCATGCGTACAGTGAAGCATCCCCGCCTCACCGCCTGCCGTCCATGTCCACCCTCTCCACCTCCCCATCGCCCTGGTCCGGCCGCTGGCAGCGGTTCTCCGCCGCCAGTGTCCGTGCGTTCCACGCCTACGCCGGGTGGCTGGTCGGCATCAGCTGGAAGCGCTTCTTCCTGCTCTCGTTCGCCCTGGTCGTGGCCGCCGCGATCCTGAAGGACCTGCCGCCGTTCAGCTGGAGCTATACCGAGACGGTCAAGGTGGCCCCGCGCCGGGTGACGGTTCCCGATGCCCCCACGCCACCCACGCCGCCCAAGGCGCGCGAGCCGGTGATCAAGGTCGAGAAGCCCAAGGGCGGTCACAAGAGCGAGGGCCTGGACATCTCGATCGACGAGCGGGGCATCCGCATCACGCCGCGGGCCGGCGCCTCGGCCGCTTCTGGCGCCGCGCCGGGCGCCCCGGCCGCGCCGCAGGCCTCGTCGCCCGCCTCCGGCGCCGCGCCGATCGTCGACATCCGGCTGCCGCCCGGTGCCACCTCCGAGACGGTGCGCGAGGCGGTGGACGAAGCCCGGCGGGCCATCGAGGATGCGGTGCGCGAGGCCCGCGAGGAAGCGGCGGCCGACGCCCGCGCCGCCGCGGAAGACGCGCGCCAGGCCGCCGCCGACGCCGCCCGCACCGCCCGTGAGGTGATCCACGACTCCACCGAAGAGCATCACCGCGTGGTGCACCTGGGCGAGAAGCTGCCCGAGTTCGCCTTCCTGTGGATCCTGGCCTCGGCCGTCATCAAGGTCACCTACAAGCAGCAGAAGCGCGCCGAGGAACAGGCCGCCCAGGCGGTGGAGACCGCCGAGGCCGAGTCGCTCAAGCGCCAGGTGGTCGAGGCGCGCATGGCCGCCATGCAGGCGCAGGTGGAGCCGCACTTCCTGTTCAACACGCTGGCCTCGATCGACCACCTGATCGAGGTCGACCCCAAGCGCGCCAGCGTGATGCAGAAGAACCTGATCGCGCTGCTGCGCGCCAGCATGCCGACGATGCGCGAGGCCGGCGACGGCGGCCCGCGCGACCTGGGCCGCGAGCTGTCGGTGATCCGGCCCTACCTCGAGATCCTAAAGGTGCGCATGGAAGAGCGCCTGGACACCGCCATCCATGTGCCGGAGGGCCTGTTGTCGGCCGAGTTCCCGCAGATGATGGTGCAAACGCTGGTCGAGAACGCGGTCAAGCACGGCCTGGAGCCCAAGCCCGAAGGCGGCAGGCTTGAGGTCAAGGCCGAGATCGTGCACGGCAAGCTGGCGGTCAGTGTCACCGACACCGGGCTGGGCTTCGGCAAGGCCGCCACCGCCGGCACCGGCGTGGGGCTGGCCAACATCCGCGAGCGGCTGCAACTGCTGTATGGCACCAGGGGCACGCTGACCATCGCCGAGAACCCCGCCGGGGGCACCATCGCCACCATCGCCGTGCCCTACAAGCCGCTCCAGGGAGACAACGCATGACTCACCACCGCTCATTCCGCGGCCCCGGGCCGCTGATGTTCACGCTGGCCGTGCTGGGCCTGGTGGTGGTGCTCGCCGCCCTGGCCCTGCACGACGGGCTTGCCCAGTGGCAGTGGCCGCCGATGTCCATCGTCATCGACGGCGAGGACATCAGCGGTTCTTTCGATTCCCTCAGCGGCGACCAGCAGGCCACGGTGGCGCTGGCCGTGCTGCTGGGGCTGCTGGTGGCCCTGGTGGTGGTGCCGCTGACGCTGCTGCTGGTGGCCCTGTTCGTGGCGGTGATGGTCCTGTTCGCACTGGGCCTGCCGCTGCTGGCCGTCACCGCCGTGGCCGCCTTGCTGCTGTCGCCGCTGGTGCTGCTGGGTCTGCTGGTGTGGTGGGCGCTGCGGCCCTCGCGGCGCCCGGCGGGCTCCGCTACGATGGCCGGATGAGCCAGTCCGACCGCCAACCCGATCCTTCTTCAGGCCACGCACCCGGGTCAGGCCACGCGGCCGACCCGTCGAGCGAGCGCCCGCCCGGCGGCGCCGCCATCCGCGCGGTGATCGCCGACGACGAGCGGCTGATGCGCGAACAGCTGCGCGCCCGCCTGGCCGAGGTGTGGCCCGAGCTGCAGATCGTGGCCGAGGCCCGCAATGGCCTCGAGGCGGTGGAGATGGTGCAGCAGCACCGGCCCGACCTGGTCTTCCTGGACATCCGCATGCCGGGCCTGACCGGCGTGGATGCCGCGCGCCAGATCGCGCAGATGGAAGTGGACGACGACGAATCGCTGCCCGAGATCGTGTTCATCACCGCCTACGACCAGTACGCGGTCGAGGCCTTCGAGCAGGGCGTGGCCGACTACGTGCTCAAGCCCGCCGAGCGCGACAGGCTGCAGGTCACCGTCGGGCGCATCCGCAAGCGGCTGGCCACCCGCGGCACGGCCGACGCCGACGGCGGGCCGCCGATGCAGCAGCTGCTGCACCAGCTCGCGGCGCGGCTCAACCCGAACCAGGCCCCGCGCTACCTCGAGTGGATCCAGGCCACGGTGGGCCAGGCGATCCAGATGATCCCGGTGGCCGAGGTGCTGTTCTTCATCAGCGACGAGAAGTACACCCGGGTGCAGACGGCGCAGCTCGAGGCGCTGATCCGCAAGCCGATCAAGGAGCTGATCGACGAGCTCGATCCGCACCTGTTCTGGCAGATCCACCGCTCCACGCTGGTCAACGTCAAGGCCATCGCCGGCGTCACGCGCGACTTCCGCGGCCGGCAGATCGTCGGCGTCAAGGGCCACGGCGAGAAGCTCGAGGTCAGCCGCAGCTACACGCACCTGTTCAAGGGGATGTGACACGCCGCCGCGGCCGGTCGCCGGCCAGGTAGCGCGGGCCGGGGCCGAGCACGGCCGCCTCATCTCCAGGGTTATACAGGCGGCAGGCCTTGAGCGAGAGGCAGCCGCAGCCGATGCAGGCATCGAGCTGGTCGCGCAGGGCCGTGAGCGCACGGATGCGCTCGTTCAGCAGCGGGCGCCAGGCGCCGGCCAGTCGCTCCCAGTCGGCCTTGGTCGGCGTGCGCTGCTCGGGCAGGCCGGCCAGCGCGGCGCGAATGGCCTCCAGGCTCAGGCCCACCTGCTGCGCCGCGCGGATGAAGGCCACGCGCCGCAGCACATGCCGCGGGTACTGCCGATGCCGGCCGGCGGTGCGGCCGCCGCTGATCAGGCCCTGCGCCTCGTAGAAGCGCAGCGCGCTGGCCGCCACGCCGGCGCGGCGGGCCAGCTCGCCGATGGGGATCCAGCTCGTCTCGAGGGTCATCGCAGCTCCTGTGGCCGGTTGAGGGTGGTTCGCCACGGCTGGCCCCAGCGTCAGGCCGTGGGTGGTGGGCCTTGGGTGGTGGGCCCTGGGTGGTGGGCCCTGGGTGGTGGACCTTGGGTGGTGGACCTTGGGTCGTCGGGGGATCGGGTGGTCAGGTGCGGATCTTCGCGCTCGGAGGGCTTGACTTCAAGTTCACTTGACCTTGCACCATGGTGGCCTGTTCAACCCTTTGCGCCACATTGCCATGGACCTCGCCACGCTCAACCACGAACGCCTGGACCACGCCAACCTGACCGTCGTCGACATCGACCGCGCCGTTGCCTTCCTCACCACCGCGCTGCCCGGCTGGCGCGTGCGCGGCCAGGGGCGCATGGACTGGTTCGGCACGCCCATCCGCTGGCTGCACGTGGGCAATGACGACAGCTACCTGGCGCTGCAGGACGGCGGCCAGGGCGAGGCCATGGACTGGCGCTCGCGGCGCATCGGCGCGAAGCACCTGGGCATCACCGTGCCCGACCTCGACGCGGTGGTGCAGCGGCTGGCCGCTGCCGGCTGGGCGATGGACCACCCCGGCGGCGCGCATCCGCACCGCCGCAGCGCCTACTACGTGGCCGACGAGCTGGTGCAGATCGAGTTCATGCAGTACCTGTCGGCGCGGCCCGAGGAACGCAACGACTACGTCTGGCAACCCCAGCCCTGAGGTGGATCGGCGCGCCGGGCGGTCGCGCTGCGGTTCGTCAGGGGCCCCGCAGCACCTGCTCGACGCGATCGAGCAGGCGCTGCATGCCCCCGTCGACGGCACCCGGTCCCGGTGCCCCACCCGGGCCCGGCCGCGGTGGGGCTTGCAGCAGCCGACCGATGCATCGAACCATCCGCCGGGCGCTCGCGCGCGACGCCGGCAGCACCGCGCCGGCGCCGAGTTGCGCGATGCGGCGGCCGTTGTCGAACTGATCGAAGGCAAAGGGCACGATCAGCTGAGGGAGGCCGGCGCGCAGCGCCTCGGCGGTGGTGCCGATGCCGCCGTGGTGCACCAGCAGCGCCAGCCGCGGCAGCAGCGCCTCGAACGGCGCCTGCGCCACATGCAGAACGCCGGGCGGCAGCGTCGCGGGCAGCTGGTCGGCGAACGGCGTGACGAACAGGCCGCACCGGCCCAGGGCCTGCAGCGTGGACGCTGCATTCGCGAAATAGGCCCGGGCATGCCGATGACCGGTGCCCGGGGTGAACGCGATCGGCGGCTCGCCCGCGGCGAGAAAGGCCTCCAGCGCCGGCGCCAGCACCGCGCCGGCCGCGCGGGGCGGCAGCGGGAAGTCGCCGTCGACGAAGCCCGCCGGCCAGTCGGGCTGGCGCGGGCCGTACCAGGGCGGGAACAGCCCGATCGAGGCGTCGGCGCAGGCCTGCATGTGCGGCAGGTAGTGCGCCACCGGCGCCAGCCCGTGGGAGGCGCGCGCCGCGTTCAGCCCCGGCAGCAGCTCGGGATCGATGCCGTGGCGGTCGATCACGGCCCACAGCCAGCGCCGCGCGAGGCGCGGCACCCAGCGCGGCACGTCGAGCGAACCCACCGTCAGCGGATCGTGCAGCGTGCGCAGGCTCGACGGCGCCAGGTAGGCGCCCACCAGTCGCAGGTGGGGCTGGCGCTCGCGCACCATCGCCGCCACCGGCAGCAGGAAGGGGTGGCTGACCACCACGCACGGCCCGGCCTGCGCCAGAGCCGTCAGGCGCCCGACCACGTCGTCCAGGCCGGGCAGCACGCCGCGCCAGACCACGCCGAAGCCCTTGCGCTCGTGCCACAGGTCGGGGTCGTCGAGCATCGCTTGTGTGTCGGCGGGCGCACCGAACAGGGTGTGGTCCACCCCGCTGCATCGCGCCAGCCCGGCGTGGAAGGCCGGCACGAGGGCGAGCGTGCGGTGGCTGCGCCGGCGCAGGCCGTCGGCCAGGGCCACGAAGGGCTGCACGTCGCCGCCGGTGCCGAAGGACAGCAGCGCGACGAGCGGGCCGGGCTCGGGCGCGCGCGGCACGACCTGGTCGGCCGGCAATTGCGCAGACAGGGGCGCAGTCAGGGGCGCAGTCAGGGGCGCAGACAGTGGCGCGCGAGTCGGCGCAGGAATCGGCGCGGGCATGGAGCCGTCGATTTTCGTCGTCACCCCGCGCCCCGCAGCGGCGCCGGCCGCGGCCCCAGCCGGTCGACCACCGTCGGCGCATCGGGCGGGAAGGCGGGCGTGGCCTCGCCGGCGGCCCAGGCCAGGGCGGCGCGCAGGCACTCGATGGCCTGGCGGCTTTGCGGCAGCAGGTCGCCATAGGCCTGGAACTCGTGCGTCATCAAGGGCCACACGTCCAGCCGCACCGCCGCGCCCTGCTCGACCAGCACCTGCGCGAAGTCGCGGATCATGTCGACCAGGATCTCCATGCCGCCGGCCTGCAGAACCACCGGCGCGGTACCGCGGAAATCCTGGTGGATCGGTGACAGCTCGGCATCGGTCCAGGGCCCGCCGCCCTTCAGCCACTCGGCGTAGCGCAGCGTCTGCCAGCCCTGCACCATGTCGTATCGATCGTTGCCGAACTGGCTGGCGCCACGCCGGCCGATGTCGGTCCAGGGGCTGAGCGCCAGCGCCAGCCGCGGCTGCGGCAGCCCGGCCTGGCGCAGCCGCGCCAGCAGCATCAGGCTCAGGTGGCCGCCGGCCGAGTCGCCGCCCACCACCAGCCGCGCCGGATCGACGCCGCTGGCCAGCAGGTGCCGGTAGGCAGCCAGCGCGTCGTCGATCTGCGCCGGGTGCGGATGCTCGGGCGTGAGCCGGTAGTCGAGGGCGAAGACCGGCACGTCCAGCCAGTGCGCCAGCGCGGCGATGAAGTGGCGCGTGACCTCGCCGTAGAAGGCATAGCCGCCGCCGTGCAGGTACAGCAACGTCAGCGGGCTGCGGTGGCCGCGGGGCACAAACCAGTCGCCGCGCGGCTCGCCGGGGCCGGCAGGGCGCCGCTCGACCCGGTCGGCGGGCTCGACGATGGTGTGCACGCTGTCGAAGCAGGCGCGGCAATCGGCCATGTCGGGCCGCGCCAGCGCGCGGTTGAACTGGCGCCGCCAGAACAGCGTGCCCATCTCGAAGGACGCAGGCCACTCGGGCACCAGCGGCCGGCCGACGGCGCGGCGCGCCAGCACGCCCAGGCTGGTGCCCAGCAGGACGGCGAGGCTCGAAAGGCGCAGGGCGAGCGGCCCCTGCAAAATGGTCTTGGGCATCGAAGGTGTCACGAGTGCGGATGACGCGCAGTGTGGCCACGGCAACGATGGCCCGTCTAGAACGAAACCGACACGCCCGCCACCGATGACGCCCGTCGCCCGCCTGCTGCTGCCACGCCCCGCGCTCGGCGGCTGCGTCTACCTGGGGGTGGAGCGCGATACGCGCGGCTGCGCGCTCACGGACGCGCAACGTTTCAATTACTACCCGGCCTCGCCGCTGCCGATGATCGCGTGGCTGTTCGAGGGCCGCCTGCACATGGTGCAGGACGCAGGCTCGGCGCAGCCGTCGCTGCAACCGGCGCTGCCCCGGGTGGTGTTCGCCGGCCCGCAGCGCCAGCCGAGCGCCAGCTGGTCGCCGGGGCCGGTGCACGCGCTGTCGGTGAGCTTCTACCCCGAGGCCCTGGGCCGCTGGGCGGGCATCGACATCGAGCCGCTGATCGACCGCATCGTGCCGTTGGAGGAGGTGCTCACCGGTGCGCTGTGCGAGCGGCTGACCGAAGTGGGCGAGCCCGACGGCCGCCCACCGTTCGAGCGCCTGGAGGCGGCGCTGCTGCCGCTGTGGCAGGAGCGCCAGGCCGGCCAGGGCCTGCCCACGCTGCGTGGCTGGGTGCAGTCAATGGCGGTGCGCGCGGCGTTCAGCCGCACCGGCGCCGGGGTGCGGCGGGCGCAGCGCCGCTTTCGCGACTGGACGGGCCAGAGCCACCGCGACCTGCAGCTGTTCGCCCGCACCGAGGAGGCCATGGCGCGGGCCTCGTCGCTGCCGGCCTCCGACACGCCGCACCTGGCCTCGCTGGCCGCCGATGCCGGATTTGCCGACCAGTCGCACCTGGGCCGCGAGGTGCGGCGCGTGACCGGCCTGCCGCCGGGCCGCCTGGGCGAGCTGATGCGCACCGACGAGGCGTTCTGGTTCTACCGGCTGCTTGGCGAGCACCTGCGCGAGCACCGCGCGTCGGGCCCTGCGTTGGCCCCTCACTCCGGCCCGGTCGGCTGAGCACGGTGACGCGCACCGCCCATCGCGCGCCCGATTCGCAGCCCTTGCAGTGGCCGGGGCGCTGGCCACACCGCCCGCCTCGGGCCCAGAATGGCGACCCCTTTTCGCGGTGCCTGCCATGCTCAATTTCCTTGGCGTTGCCGGACTCGTCGGCCTCGGCCTGTGCGCCCTGGTGCTGGGCGCGCTCAGCCTGGTCAGCGACAGCCATCGTGATGGCGGGCGCGTGATGTTCGCGATGATGGCGGCGGTGCCGTTGCTGGTGACGCTGCTGGCGAGCTATGGCGTGGCGCTGGAGCGCGACGGCTTCGGCTGGATCTGGCCGGGCGCGATGTCGGGCATGGCGCGCGGCGCACTGGTGCTGGCGGCCGCGGTCTGCACCGCGGCGGTGGCACTGGCCTGCATGGCCCTGGTGCCCGAGCCGGCCAGCCAGGTGCCGTGGGCGCTGCGGCCGCTGCGTCACTGGGCCACGATCCCGTTGCTGGCGGCCCTGGTGCTGGCCCCGCTGATGGCGCTGGCGCCCGGCCTGCGCGCGGCCGTGCCAGCCGCGGCCTGGCAGTGGCCGGTGCTGGCGGCCGGGGCGCTGTCGATGCTGGCCGGCGCCGGCCTTCTGGCGCAGGCTCTGCAGTCGCAGGCGGCAAGCACACAGGCCCGTGCGACCGAAGAGCAGGCCTTCCACGACCGTCGCGACCAGGCCATGCTGGTCAAGGTGGAGCGCGCCGACCCGGTGACCGAGCTGCATGAGCTGCTCAACCACAGCTCGCGCTTCGAAGCACCGGCCATCCGCGAGCGAGCATTGCAGCGCATCGCGCTGCACCCCGACCTGACCCGCGGCATCGACGAGGCGCTGCGCAATGGCTGGGCCGATTCGGCCTTTGCCTACCTGGAGGCGGAGGGGCCGCCGGCCGGATCGGATCTGTCGGAGGCGGTGCGCATCGGCCTCGAGCAGACCGCGCAGCGCGTGCGGCGCGAAGTGGCGAATGCGCACACGCTGCACCCCGACGACTTCGACGGCACGGTGCGGCGCGTACTGGGGGCGGTGAAGGCGATGCCGGGCCACGACTTCACGCCCGCGCTGCGCGACCTGCGCGCGGCCTTCGACGAGCCGCGTCGCGACCGTGTCGACTTCCGCGCCGCACGCGCGCTGGACGAGCACCTGCGGCAGGACGCGTCGAAAGCGCGCTAGCGCCTGGGCCTCGTCGATGGCACCGAACCCGCGCCGAATCAGCGCCGATCGCGCCGGAACACGATCGCGTCGTCGGTGATCTCGAAGGGCCAGGAGGCCTGCTGCTGCAGGCGCTCGGCGACGAAGGCCACGATCTCGTCGCGCCGCGCCAGCGCCACGCCGGTGCGGCGCTCCCACTCGGCCGCCGGTGGCAGCGTCACCACCATTGCCGCATCACCTCCGCCCATCTCGTGGTCGAAGCGGATGCGCAGGTCGCCTTCGACGTAGGTCAGCGTGCCGGCGCGCGCGGTGCCGTCGATCTCCAGCCGCCGGCCCAAGCGTGCGGCCATCGCCTGAAGCGCCGCGGCGCGCAGCGCCAGGTCCTCGCCCGGGTCGCCCAGCGGCGAGGGCTGCGGCAGCACCGGCGGCCGGCCATCCTCGCTCTTGTGCAGCGGCAACTCCAGGTGCCAGCCGTCCTGGTGCCCGATGCGCAACGTCATCGCGCCCGGTGGCCAGCGCCAGGTGTCCAGCACGATCTGGACGCTGCCGCCCACCAGCCGCGACACCGCCTCGTCCACCAGCGCCACGCCGGCGACATCGTGCTGCACCCGCAGCCGCTCCCAGGGCTGCCAGCCATGCAGCGGCAGCCACAGCACCAGCTGCTGGCAGCCGGGATAACGCACGAAGCGCGCGCGCAGCGGCGCCAGGCCGGCGGGGGCGCCGCAGGCCTGCGGCTCGCCGAGGTGGATCTCGCCTTCGTGCGGCGGCGGTTCGTCGTCGGGGCAAGCGTCGGGCGTCATCTCTGGCTTCCTGTCGGGCAATGACGGCGGGCCCCGGCGGCTGGCGCACCGTGCCTGCCATGCCGGCCCAGGGGTCGGCCGCATGGTAGGTGCATGCGGCCCACCGCTCCCGGTGACCCGCGGCACCACACCGCCCGCCGAGCCATCGCCGGCCTCCCTGAATCGCCTCCGAAGGCGTGACGTAGTAAGGTACATCACCCTGCACCCCTCAAGCACCTGCCGTGATGCGCCTGCCCTGTCGCCCCCTCGCCGCCGCCGTGCTGGCGCTCGCCACCATCGGCGTACGTGCCGGCGAGGTGCAGGTGGCGGTGGCCGCCAATTTCGCGCAGCCGCTCGAGCGCCTGGCCGCCGGCTTCAAGGCGGCCACCGGCCACACGCTGAAGGCCTCGGCCGGGGCTACCGGCAAGTTCCATGCGCAGATCGCGGCCGGCGCGCCGTTCGAGGTGCTGCTCGCCGCCGACGACGAGACGCCGCGAAAGCTGCTGGCCGAAGGCCGGGCCGTGCCCGGCAGCGCCTTCACTTACGCCATCGGGCGGCTGGTGCTGTGGAGCGCCCGGCCCGGCGTGGTCGACGACCAGGGCGCGGTGCTGGCCTCGGGGAGGTTCGCGCACCTGGCGATCGCCAACCCCAAGGTGGCGCCCTACGGCGCGGCAGCGCTCGAGGTGCTGCGGGCCCGCGGCCTCGTCGAGGCGGTCACGCCGAAGCTGGTCACCGGCGAGAGCATCGCGCAGACCTTCCAGTTCGTGGCCACCGGCAATGCCGAGCTGGGATTCGTGGCGCTGTCGCAGGTCGCGATGCCGGGCAAGCCGGCCGCGGGCTCGCACTGGCTGGTGCCGCCCTCGCTGTACCGCGCGATCCGCCAGGACGCGGTGCTGCTCACGGCGGGCGAGAAGAACCCGGCGGCCGTGGCACTGCTGGCCTACCTGAAGAGCGACGCGGCCAGGGACATGATCCGGTCCTTTGGCTATGGCCCGTAACCCCATGCAACCATGACCCCCGACGACTGGAGCGCCGTGCGTCTGACCGCGCAGCTGGCCGCGCTGACCACCGCGCTGCTGCTGCTGGTGGGCACGCCGCTGGCCTGGTGGCTGGCGCGCACGCGCTCGGTGGCCAAGCCGCTGGTGGCCTCGGTGGTGGCGCTGCCGCTGGTGTTGCCGCCCACGGTGCTGGGCTTCTACCTGCTGCTGCTGATGGGGCCGCAGGGGCCCGTCGGCCAGCTCACTCAGGCCCTGGGGCTGGGGCGTCTGCCCTTCACCTTTGCCGGGCTGGTGGTGGCCTCGGTGCTGTACTCGATGCCCTTCGTGGTGCAGCCGCTGCAGCAGGCCTTCGAGGCCATTCCCGAGCGCGTGCTGGAGGCCGCCTCCACGCTGCGCGCCGGGCCCTGGGACCGCTTCTTCAGCGTGGCGCTGCCGCTGGCGCGGCCCGGGCTGCTCACCGCCAGCGTGCTGGGCTTTGCGCACACGGTGGGCGAGTTCGGCGTGGTGCTGATGATCGGCGGCAACATCCCCGGCCAGACGCGGGTGTTGTCGGTCGCGGTGTACGGCCATGTCGAGGCGCTGGAGTACGCCGATGCGCACCGCCTGGCCGCGGGCATGGTGGGCTTCGCGATGGTCGTGCTGGTGGCGCTGTACCTGGCCAGCCGGCGCCTGGGCACCGCGCCAGGCTCGAGCGAGGCCGGCCGATGATCGACGCCCACCTGCGCCTGCCCCGCGCGGGTTTCACGCTCGATGTCTCGCTCGCGCTGCCCGAGCGCGGCGTGAGTGCGCTGTTCGGCCCCTCGGGTTGCGGCAAGACCAGCGTGCTGCGGGCGCTGGCCGGGCTGGAACGCGCGGCCGGCCGCGTGGCGCTGGGCGACGAGGTGTGGCAGGACGACGAGCGCCGTCTGTTCGTGCCCACCCACCGGCGGCCGCTGGGCTACGTGATCCAGGAGGCAGCGCTGTTTCCGCACCTCAGCGTTCGGCAGAACCTGGACTACGGACAGCGCCGCGCGTCGGCCGGCGCGCAGCGCGTCGCGCTCGAGCCGATCGTCGATCTGCTGGGGCTGGCCGGGTTGATGGACCGCCGACCACACACCCTCTCGGGCGGCGAACGCCAGCGCGTGGCCATCGCGCGGGCACTGGCCACCGGCCCGCGGCTGCTGCTGATGGACGAGCCGCTGGCCGCGCTCGATGCGGCGCGCAAGGCCGAGGTGCTGCCCTTCCTCGAGCGGCTGCACGAGGTGCAGGCGGTGCCCATCGTCTACGTCAGCCACGCCCTCGAGGAGGTGGCCCGGCTGGCCGACCACCTGGTGCTGATGCGCTCCGGCCAGGTGGTGGCCGCCGGCGCGCTGGCCGAGGTGATGGCGCGGCTGGACCTGCCCACCGCCCGCGGCGAAGGCGCCGGCGTGGTGCTGGGTGCGGTGGTGGTCGAGCGCGACGCGGCGTGGCAACTGGCGCGGCTGCGGGTTGGCGACGGAACAGGTGATTTCGATCTGTGGGCGCGCGACCACGGCCTGCCGGTGGGCCGGCCGGTGCGCGTGCGGCTGCTGGCCCGCGACATCAGTCTGGCTCGCTCACCGCAATCCGGCACCAGCATCGGCAACCAGCTGCACGGCAGCGTCGAGGCCATTGCCGACGACGAGCATGCGTCGCTGGCCCTGGTGCGGGTGCGCATCGGCGGCAGCGCGGTGGTGGCACGGCTCACCCGGCGCTCGGCGCATGCCCTCGGCCTGGCGCCCGGCCTGCCGGTGTGGGCCCAGGTCAAGACCGTGGCGCTGATGGAGTGAACCGTTGGCTGCGACGCGGGCGACGGATCGCAGCTGTCGGCCAGGGCAGCGCCACCCACGAAGGCATCGAGGCGCTGCGGCTGGCCCTCGGCAGCGCGGCCACGGCGGTCTTCAAGGCCACCGCGGCAAGACGGGCGGGGCTGGGACAGGACACCCCGCGACACCAGCTTACCGGCCAGGTCGCGAGCTGCAACGGTCGCGTCCCGTGAGCAAACAGTCCCCGGTGCCCGCGGGTCATTAGACTCGTTTAACCCCTTCGGCAAGGTTGCCCCGTATCACCCAGGTCACCCACTCCAGCGCCCGCGTCCCCGCGGGCCAGAAAGGCGCCTTCATGCGAACGACTGCTCGGCTCGATTCGATCCGACCCTCTGACCTGCCCTGCCGCGAATCACCAGGCTGGTTGCGGTGCACCGCCCGGGCGGTGGCGGGCCTGCTGGCACTGGGCGCCGCCGCCGTGCTGGCGCAGGCGCCGGGCCCGTTGACCTCGCGCGAGCCGACGCCGCCCCCTGAAATTCGCCTGCAGGTCATCGGCATGGTCGAGCAACCGGTGGCGCTGCGGGGCGCCCAGGTGCGCACCGAGATCGTCGGTCGCAGCGCAGTGACCGAGATCGTGCTCACGTTCCACAACCCCAACGGGCGAGTGCTCGAGGGCGAATTGCAGTTTCCGCTGGCCGACGGCCAGAGCGTGGTCGGCATGGCAATGGAGCTGGACGGCACGCTGCGCGAGGCCGTGCCGATCGAAAAGTCCCGCGGCGAGGCCGTGTTCGAGGATGTCACCCGCACCCGCATCGATCCCGCCATCGTCTCGCAGACACAGGGCCAGAACTACAAGCTGCGCGTCTACCCGCTGACCCCGCGCAGCGACAGGCGGGTGCTGCTACGCGTGGCCGAGACGCTGACGCTGCGCGGCGGTCGCTTGCAGTACCGCCTGCCGCTGGCCTTTGACGACCGGCTGCAACAGCTGCAGGTGGCGATCGAGGTGGCCGGCGCGGCCGCGGCACCACAGCTGCAGGCCCGCGGCCTGGAGCCGCCGGCGTTCCGGCTCAGCGTCGTCCCGGGCGCCCGCGACGCCGCGTCGCCCGACGCCACTTCGGGGGGCGTGCGGCACCGGGTGTCCTTCGAGCGCCGTGACCTGGTCGTGCACGACAGCCTCGAGGTGGCGTTCGCACTGGCGCCCGGCGCGGCGGTGACCACCCAGGCGCGAGACGGTCGCCAGTGGTTCCAGGCCCAGGTGCCGGTGAAGACCGAGCGGGCCGCGCGGGCCCTGCCGGCTCGGGTTCTGATCGGCTGGGATGCGTCGGGCTCGGGGGCCGGGCGCGACCACGGCCGCGAGTTCGCCCTGCTCGACGCCTACTTCGCCCGTGCACGGCGCATCGAGGTAAACCTGGTGCGGCTGCGCGACGCGGCCGAGCCGCCGCAGACGTTCAGCGTGCGTGACGGCGACTGGCGCGCGCTGCGCACGGCACTGGAGCAGACGGTGTACGACGGCGCCACCGACCTGGGGGCGCTTGCCGCCTATCTTCCGAAGAACGCGTCCGGATCGGAGGCGGGCGAGGTGCTGCTGTTCTCCGACGGCCTGTCCAACTACGGCGCCCAGCGGCTGCCGGTGCCAGCCGTGCCGCTGTATGCGATCACGGCCGCCGATCGGGCCGACGGCGTGCGGTTGAGGGCCATCGCCGAGCCCTCCGGCGGCCGGCTGGTCGACCTGAAGCGCCTCGGCGCGCCAGAGGCCGCGGCCGAGCTGCTGCAGGCCGGCACGCGCCTGGTGTCGATCAGTGCCCCCGGTGCCCGCGAGCTGCTGTCGGCCTCGCCCCATCCGACGGGCGGCCAGCTCACGGTGGTGGGGGAGCTGACCCAGCCTCGCACCGCGCTGCGCCTGGAGCTGATGCATCCCAATGGCCGACGCGAGGTGAAGGAGGTCGTCATCGATGCGGCCCGCAGCGCGGGCCGGCTGGCCGCGCAGGCCTGGGCCCGGATGAAGATCGACGCACTGGAGGCCGAGCACGAGTTCCACCGCGCCGAGATCCGGCGCCTTGGCCTCGCGTTCGGCATCGTCAGCCGGGAGACGTCGCTGATCATCCTCGACCGCGCCGAGGACTACGCGCGCCACGAGGTCACGCCTCCGCCCGAACTGGCGCAGGCCGTGGCGGCGATCCGCGAACGCACCCGGCAGGCCGCGAAGGCCAGCGAAGCGGCCCAGCTCGAGCGCGTGGTCCGGCTGTTCGAGGACCGGCAAGCCTGGTGGCAGCGCGACTTTCCAAAGGAAGCACCGCCACCGCCTGAACCGCCGAAGGACCGCGCCGGGCCGATGCCTGTGGCCAGCGGCGCGCCGGCACGCGACGACACGCGCATGATGGCGGCTCCGGCAGCACCGACGGCTCCAGCGGCCCCCGCGCCGGTCCGCGCGCCATCGATGGCGCCGCCCGCAATGGCGGCACCTGCGGTCATGGCGCAGGCCAAGTCGTCCGACGGCGGCGCTGCGGCCGCCACGCCGGCGGCCTCGATCCGACTGCAGCCGGCCGCGTCGAATGCGCCTTATCTGCGCCGGCTGCGCGAGAGCGTGCCGGAGGCGATGTACCGCATCTACCTCGACGAGCGGGCGAGTTTCACGCACAGCACGGCCTTTGTGCTGGATGTGGCCGACCTGTTCTTCGAGCGCGGGCAGACGGCACTGGGCCTGCGCATCCTGTCGAACCTGGCCGAGATGGACCTGGAGAACCGCCAGATCCTGCGCCTGCTCGGGCAGCGCCTGGTGCAGGCGCAGCGACCCGACCTGGCGCTGCCGGTGCTGCGCAGGGTGCTCGTGCTGGCCCCCGACGAGCCGCAATCCAGTCGCGACCTGGGCCTGGCGCTGGCGGCCGCCGGCCAGAGGCAGGCGGCCATCGAGGCCTTGTACGAGGTGGGCCGTCGGCAATGGCCGCGCTTCCCCGAGATCGAGCTGATCGCGTTGACCGAGATGAATGCGCTGGTGGCCACGGCCCCGGCGCCGCTGGACACCTCGCGCATCGATCCGCGGCTGCTGAAGAACCTGCCGCTGGACTTGCGGGTGGTGCTGGCCTGGGACACCGACAACACCGACATCGACCTGTGGGTGATCGACCCCAACGGCGAGCGCTGCTTCTACGGCAAGCCCTTGAGTTACCAGGGTGGCCGCATGTCGCGCGACGCCACCGGCGGCTACGGCCCCGAGGAGTTTTCGTTGAGGCGGGCCAAGCCCGGCAAGTACCAGGTCAAGGCGCAGTTCTATGGCCATCGACAGCAACTGCTGGCCGGCGCGACGACGGTGCAGCTGACCCTGAGCACCGGCTTCGGCACGCCGCGTCAGCAAGACCGCCGCACCACGCTGCGCCTGGAGGAGGCGAAGGCCGAGGTGCTGGTGGGCGAGTTCGAGGTGCGCGCAGCCGAGTGAGGCGCTGTCGGCCATCGGCCCGACACGGCCGCGAGCCGAGGCATCGAGGCTCGCGGCCGGTCAAGCCGGCCGGGGCGATCGCGCCGGCAGCGACGAGGCGATCAGCCACTGCGCCGACCAGTACAGCGCCAGGATCCACAACGCCGAGGCCGGCACCGGGGCGAGGAACTTGTTGGCCGCGAGGATGGCATCGGAAGCCATGAACAGCCCCGCGCCGAGGGCGGCCACGCCGGCATCGCGGGCGGCTCCGGCCGCATCGGCCCAGCCGCGACTCACCGGTTGCGCGGCCTCGCGCTGCACCCGCCAGCGCACCGCCGCCTGGGCCGCCATGCCGCCCAACGCCACCACGTAGGCGAGCACCGGGATGCGCAAGGGCGCCGGCACGCCCGGCCACAGCAGCGTCAGGATGGCCGCCGCCACCACCGCATAACCGGCGAAGAACGCAGGCCGAGCCGCCACCCGGGCGCCGCGGGTGAACGCGGCCAGGTAGCACAGGTGGGCGATGAGGAAGGACACCAGCCCGGGCAGGAAGCCCTGCTGCGGCCACATCAGCGCCACGTCGCCGCCCAGCGAGAACACCAGCCCGGCCAGCACCGCGCGCCGATAGGCCGTGCCCGGCTCGCCGCGCCCCAGCGCGTAGGTGATGATCAGGATCGTGGTCAGCGGCTTGAAGACGAAGTTCAGCCACGGCGCATCCAGCGCCCAGGGCGCCGAGGCGATGGCCAGCAGTGCGCACAGCGCGGTGGCCGGGACGAAGGGCGACAGGGTGCTCATCGTCGCGGCGGCCGCGGCGCGCTGGCCTTGAGCGCATCGGTGTCGCGGAGGGCCAGCGGCAAGTAGTCGACCATGCTGGCGATGTCGTTGATGGCGCCGCTGACGCTGGGCTGGTACAGCCAGATGCGGCCGTCCTTGGTGCCCAGGTAGGTGTTGGTCTCGGGATAGTAGCGGTAACGGTAGCCGAGCAGCACGCCGGTGGTCTGCGGCGTCGGGAACAGGCCGGGGTACAGGCGCTGGCCCCAGTCGAACAGCACGTCGGTGTAGTACACGTCGGCCGGGCTGCCCGGCGCGATCAGCCGGTCGCCCGCGATCTCGGCCTTGGTGGTGTAGCCCCTGACCTTGTCGACGGCGAACACCAGCGGCGTCAGCAGCTCGGCGCTGACGTCGTCCTCGGTGCCGCTGCCCGAGCCGGTGCGCGAGCCGTTGAGCAGCGCCACCACGGTCAGCATCGGCCCGCCCGGCCGGCGCGGCGTGGCGATCCAGGCGGTGCGGGTGCCGACGATCGAGCCGGTGGCGCCGATCGAGTAGTCGGTGGACAGATAGGGCGCCGAGTAGCGCTGGACGGTGATGCCCAGCCCTTCGTAGCGGGTGCCGTCGGGGATCGTCTGCTCGGTGAACATGGTGGCGCGGGTGGCGGCCGAGAGCAGCGCCGGCTCGCGCACGCCGGCCAGTCGCTGGATCCAGCGCGTCAGCGTGAAGGCCGAGGCCACCAGCCCGCCCGAGCCGCCGTAGCCGCGTGGCGTGAAGTAGCCGTAGGGCCGCGGCACCAGGCTGGGCGCGGGGGCCGGATAGACGCCGGGCACCGGCGCCACCTGCGGCGCGCCGACCCAGTCGTGGTACGTCGGCTCGGCCCCGATGATGGCGGCCGGGAGCGTCTCGCCGATCCGCACCCGGCCGGCCGAGAGCGGCTCGGGCCCCAGCATCGCGCTGAGCTGCTTGTCCAGCGACCGGCCGTCCAGCGTCTCGGCGATCAGCCCCAGCCAGCAGAAGCCGGTGTTGTTGTAGGCGTAGCGGCTGCCCGGCGCGAAATCCAGCGTCATGGTCAGCAGCCGCTGGCGCAGCACGTCGGGGCAGGTGGTGAGCACCTTGCCGGCGGCATCGGTGAGCCAGGCACCCATCGGGTCGGACGACACGGCGCGGTTCAGGCCCCAGGTGTGGGTGAGCAGCTGGCGCACCGTCACCTGCTTCAGGCGCGCGTCCTTGGGCTCGCCACCGAGGAAGGTGGACACATAACCCCAGGCCGGCGCGTCCAGCTGCAGCTTGCCCTGCTCATACAGCTTCATCACCGCGGTGGCGGTGAGCGCCTTGGAGACACTGGCCAGCCGGTACTCGAGCCAGGGCGAGGTGGGCGTGGCCGAGGCCCGGTCGGCGTAGCCGTAGCCCTGGGCGTAGATGATGCGCTCGCCGTAGGCCACCACCACCGTGACGCCGGGCATGTTGTACTGCGCGAGGTAGTCCTGCGCCACCTGGTCGACCGGCGCGAAGTCGGCGTCCACCGGGCCCACCTGGGGCAGCGTGGCCGCACCTGTCAGTGTCGTGCCCAACAGCGCCGCGCCCACGCCGATCACCCGTGCAACGACGCGTGCGAAAGCCTCTGCGCCTGTCGTGAACCCGATGCCCATGGCCGACCTCCTTGCCTCGAACGCCTGCGCCTGCGGACGTGCCCGGACGCGCAGGATAGCGCGCCTGGCTCAGGCCGTGGGGGTGGACGTGCGTGCCGCCAGCTCGGCGCGCAGCCGCTTGAGCTTCTCGCGCGGGTCTTCCTTGACCACGTTCTCGTGCAGCTTCATCTCGGCGATGAAGCGGCTGGGGATGCCCTGGATGGTGTCGCGGCCCTTCTTGCGCCGGCGCAGCGTGCTCACCGCCAGCGTGGTGCGGGCGCGGGTGATGCCCACGTACATCAGGCGCCGCTCCTCCTCCAGCCGCTCGGGCGTCATCTCTTCGCCGTCGGAGCGGAACGGCAGCAGCCCCTCGTTGATGCCCACCAGCATCACGTGCGGCCACTCCAGGCCCTTGGCCGCGTGCAGCGTGGACAGCGTGACCACGTCCTGCTCCTCGCCGCGCTCGGCCAGGCTGATGATGACGCTGATGGTCTGCGCCACGTCGAGCACGCTCTGCGGCGGATCGATCTGCGCGCTGCCGTCGGCGGCCAGCTCGCCGCCGCAGCGGCGGGCGATCCAGTCGACGAAATCGAGCACGTTGGTCCAGCGGCTGGCGGCGAGCTTCTCGCTGTCCTCGCCGTCGTAGAGGTGCTGCTCGTAGCCGATGTCCTTGAGCCAGCCCTGCAGCCAGGCCTTGGCGGCCTCGGCGCCCACCGCGTGGCGGGCGCGGTGCTCGAGGTCGTTGACGTAACGTCCGAACTCGTGCAGCGAGCCGATCGCCTTGGCGCCCAGCTGCGCCGCCAGGCTGGGCGAGAACAGCGCCTCGAACATCGACAGCTTCATGCGGCTGGCGAACTCGCCCAGCTTGCCCAGGCTCTGGTGGCCGATGCCGCGCTTGGGCGTGGTGACGGCACGCAGGAAGGCCGGGTCGTCGTTGGCATTGACCAGCAGGCGCAGCCAGGCGCACAGGTCCTTGATCTCGGCGCGGTCGAAGTAGCTCTGCCCGCCCGAGACCTTGTACGGGATCTGCGCCGCACGCAGCTTCTGCTCGAAGACCTTGGCCTGGTGGTTGGCGCGGTAGAGGATGGCGAAGTCGGCGAAGCGCACGCCGTCCACCGTGCCGCGCTGGGCCCCGGCGGCGGCGCCGCCGCGCCCGCGCAGGCCCTGGATGAAGGCCACCGCGCGCTCGGCCTCGTGCTCTTCGCCATCGCATTCCAGCAGGCGCACCGGTTCGCCCTCGCCGAACTCGCTCCACAGCTTCTTCTCGAACAGCTTGGGGTTGCCGGCGATGACGTGGTTGGCCGCGCGCAGGATGGCGCCGGTGGAGCGGTAGTTCTGCTCCAGCGGGATCACCTTTAGCTCGGGCCAATCGTTGGGCAGGCGCTTGAGGTTGTCGATGGTGGCGCCGCGCCAGCCGTAGATGCTCTGGTCGTCGTCGCCGACCGCGGTGAAGTGGCCGCGCCGGCGCGCATCGGGGTGGCTGACCAGTGCCTTGAGCAGCTCGTACTGCACCGCATTGGTGTCCTGGTACTCGTCCACCAGCACGTGGCCGAAGCGGGCCTGCCACTTGGCGCGGGCCTCGTCGTCGCGCTGCAGCAGCTTCAGCGGCAGGCCGATCAGGTCGTCGAAATCCACCGCCTGGTAGGCCGCGAGCCGCTCCTCGTACAACGCCATCACGCGGGCCGTCTGCACCTCGTCAGCATCCTTGGCGGCGGCGGCCGCGGCCGCGCTGTCCAGGCCCTGGTTCTTCCACAGGCTGATGGTCCACTGCCAGCGGCGGGCCAGCGCGTTGTCGGTGGCGCCGCCGGCCTCGCGCAGCAGGCCCTGCACGTCGTCGCTGTCGAGGATCGAGAACTGCGGCTTCAGGCCCAGCCGGTGCCCATCCTCGCGCAGCAGGCGCACGCCCAGCGAGTGGAAGGTGGAGATCACCAGGTCCTTGGCCGCCCGGGGGCCGACCAGCGCCTTGGCGCGCTCGCGCATTTCCTGCGCGGCCTTGTTGGTGAAGGTGATGGCGGCGATCTGCCTTGGCTCCAGCCCGGCCTGCAGCAGCCGCGCGATCTTGTGCGTGATGACCCGCGTCTTGCCCGAGCCGGCGCCGGCCAGCACCAGGCAAGGGCCGGCGAGGTGGTGCACCGCGGCCAGCTGGGCCGGGTTGAGGGAGGCGGGAGCGTCGGCCATCGGGGGTGGGGCGAAGGGGGCCGCGGATGATAGCCAAGTGCCGGTGCCGGCGGGCCACGGCAGCGCATCGATGCCTGGCCCTGCCGCAGCGATCCGGCGCCGGGCCCGCCCGGCTCGCGCCGCACCGGCCGCCGGCCCCGGGCCGCCGGGCAACGCTGCGGCGTCGTCGGGTAAGGCACCGGGCACCGCGGGGTTTTGCGACACTGCCCCGATGCACATCACCCGTCGCCACTGGCTGGGGGCCGCCGCTGCCGGCGCGCTGACCTTACCCTTGTCCCCCGTCTCGCCGCTGTTCGTCCGCCACGCCCTCGCCGCCGACGTGCCGCGCTTCGCACTGGGCATCGCCTCGGGCCAGCCGCGGCCCGATCGCCTGGTGCTGTGGACGCGCCTGAGCGGCACCGACCTGCCCGAGCAGGTGCCGGTGCGCTGGGAACTGGCGCGCGACGAGCGCTTCGAGCAGATCGCCGCGCGCGGCACCGAGACCGCCGAGGCCGCCTGGGCGCACAGCGTGCACGCCGAGCCGGCCGGGCTGGAGCCAGGGCGCTGGTACTTCTACCGCTTCGAGGCGCTGGGCCAGCGCAGCGCCGTCGGCCGCACGCGCACCGCGCCGGCACCGGATGCGGCGGCGACGCTGGCCTTCTCGATCGCCAGCTGCCAGCGCTGGGACACCGGCCACTACGCCGCCTGGCGCCACATGGCCGGCGAGTCGCTCGACCTGGTGATGTTTCTGGGCGACTACATCTACGAGTACCCCACCAGCCGCAACGCCGTGCGGCCGCTGGAGATCGGTGTCGGCGGCCCGAAGTTGCGCACGCTGGATCAATATCGCGCACGTTACGCGACCCACAAGAGCGATCCGGCACTGCAGGCGGCGCATGCGGCGTTCCCGTGGCTGCTGGTGTGGGACGACCACGAGGTCGACAACGACCATGCCGGCCTGCAGGGGCAGGACCTGCAGCCCGACTTCGCCCGCCAGCGCGCCGCCGCCTACCAGGCCTATTGGGAGCACATGCCGCTGTCCAGGGCCCAACGCCCGAGCGGGGCCGACATGCGCATGCACGACCGCTTCGAATGGGGCCGGCTGGCGCTGATCCACGCGCTGGACGACCGCCAGTACCGCGATCCGCAGGCCTGCCCGCGTCCCGGCAGGGGCGGTTCCAACACCGTCAAGCTCAAGGACTGCCCGGCGCTGGCCGACCCGAAGCGCACTCTGCTGGGCGAGGCCCAGGAGCGCTGGCTGGCCGAGGGCTGGGATGCGCGGCGCGGCTGGAACCTGCTGGCCCAGCAGACGGTGATGGCGCGCTTCTCCTGGAGCGACCCGGCCGAGGGCGGCACCTACTGGACCGACGGCTGGGACGGCTATGCCCCCTCGCGCCAGCGCCTGCTGCAGGCCATGGTCGAGCGCCGGGCGGCCAACCCGGTGGTGCTGGGCGGCGACGTGCACGCGCACTACGTGGCCGACCTGAAGACCGATTTCGACGATGCCAAGGCAGCGGTGGTCGCCAGCGAGTTCTGCGGCACCTCGATCAGCAGCCTGGGCATGCCGCAGGAACGCATCGATGCGGCGCGCCGCTTCAACCCGCACGTGCACTACGGACGATCCGACCAGCGCGGCTACATTGGCTTCGCGCTGGACGAGCGGCGCCTGCAGGCGCGGCTGATGGCGGTGCGCGAGCCGAACGATCCGGCCAGCGGGGTCGACGTGGCGGCGCGCTTCACCGTCGAGGCCGGCCGGCCCGGCCCGCAGCCAGGCTGACCGCGACCGTGGCCGCGCACCCGCCGCCCCACCGTTGCCGGCACTCACGACCTATCGCCTGAAAGGAGCGACTCATGATCGAGCTGCACCAGTTCACGCCCGCCTTCGGGCTGATGAACGCCAGCCCCTTCTGCATGAAGGTGGAGGTGTTCCTCAAGCTCGCCGGGCTGCAGTACCGCTGCGTCAACGGCGCCATGCCGATGGGCAAGCCCAAGGGCAAGCTGCCGGTGCTGCACGACGACGCTCAGGTGATCGCCGACTCGCAGGCCATCGTCGAGCACCTGCAGCGCCGCTACGCCGACCGGCTGCCACCTGAGCTGCGCGCGCCGATGACCGGGGCGCACCATGCGCTGCGGCGCATGCTCGAGGAGAGCACCTACTTCTGCGCGCTGTGGCTGCGCTGGATCGACGACGAGGGCTGGCGCGCCACCGGCCCGGCGTTCTTCGGCGCCATGCCCGCGCCCTTGCGCAGCGTGGTGCCGGCCCTGGTGCGACGCAAGATGCGGCGCGACCTGATCGGCCAGGGCACCGGCCGCCACAGCCGCGACGAGATCTGCCAGCGCGCCCTGGCCGATCTGTCGGCCCTGGAGGCGATGTTGGGCGAGCAGCCGTTCTTCGCCGGCGTCGAGCCGGGGGCGATCGATGCCACCACCTACGCCTTCATCGCCAACCTGCTGTGGGCACCGATCGACAACCCGGTGCGCGCTGAAGGCCTGAAGCGACCGGCGCTGGTGGCCTATGCCGAGCGCATGCAGGCCCGCGTCGGTCGCTGAGCAGGGCCGCGCCGTCCGGCCGCGACCCACCGGGACCCGGCTTGCAGCGGTGCACAGCCACGCGGCATTGCTGCGCGGCACCGGCTGACATACTGCCGCCCGTCCATGCAGGCCATCCTCTCGGTCACCTTTCCCTTCTTCGCCCTGGTGCTGGCCGGCTGGCTGGCCGCGCGGCAAGGGCTGCTGCATGAGTCGACGATTCCCGGCCTGAACGGCTACGTGCTGTTCTTCGCGCTGCCGTGCATGCTGTTTCGCTTCGGCATCGGCACGCCGGTGCTCGAGTTGCTGCACCCCACGGTGCTGGGTGTGTACCTGGTCGCGGCGCTGATGGTGGTGGGCTTCACGGTGCTGCTGACCTGGGGCCATGGCGTGGGCCTGAAGGACGCCGCCTTCGGGGCGCTGGTGGCCGCCTTCCCGAACAGCGGCTTCATGGGCGTGCCACTGCTGGTGGCCCTGCTCGGGCCGGCCGCCGCCGGGCCGATGATCTGCTCGCTGCTGGTCGACCTGTTCATCACCAGCTCGCTGTGCATCGCGCTGGCCGAGGCGCAGGGGGCGGCGCAGCATGGCGCGCGCACGGCCCTGGTGCGTTCGGTCAAGGCCGCCTTGTCGAACCCCCTGCCCTGGTCGATCGCGTTGGGCGTGGGCTGGTCGGTTAGCGGGCTGGAGCTGCCCACCCCGGTGGCCACCATCATCCGCATGCTGGGCGACTCGGCCACGCCGGTGGCGCTGTTCACCATCGGTGCGGTGCTGTGGCGCGCCGGCCAGCATGCGCACAGCCGCACGCCGGTGGGGCAGTACCTGCCGGTGGCGCTGCTCAAGCTGTTCCTGCACCCGCTGCTGGTCGGGGTGCTCGGCGCGTTGGCCATGCAGGCCGGGGCGCCGATGTCGAAGTTTCAGCTGCTGGTGCTGGTGCTGGCCGCCGCGCTGCCCAGCGCCAGCAACGTGTCGCTGCTGGCCGAGCGCCACAGGGCCGACAACGGACGCGTCGCCCGCATCATCATGAGCAGCACCGCCATGGCCTTCGTGAGCTTCACGCTGCTGGCGTGGGGGCTGGGCGTTCGTCCCTGACGGCGCCCGGCGCCGGCCACTGCAGGCCCAGGCGCCGGCGTGCCATCGACACCAGCCTCGCGTCGGACAGCAGTTCGCGCCGGGTCAGGCCCATCACGTACACGTCGACGAATTCTCCCGGCGGCAGGTACAGGTGCTCGCGCAGCAGCCCTTCCTGCAGCAGCCCCGCACGCAATGAGTTGTGCAGTGCCTCGCCGTTGTCGCGGTAGACCTGCGACCACAGCTTGTTGAAGCCGGCGCGCAGGAATGCGAAGTCGTAGATCAGCAGCATGGCCTTGATGGCGGCCATCGGCGACGCGTGGCCAGGAAAGCCCAGCGCCACCTCGGCCCGCGCATGCGGCAGGTTCAGGCTGGTCAGCGAGGCCAGCCCGATCGGCCCGGCGCCTTCGCGGCACACCACCCAGTGCACCGCCCCCAGGTCCAGCGGCGAGGCCCGGCCAGCCGACTGCAACGCCTTGGCCAGGTCGCCCGTCCACGGTGGTTGACGGTTGAAGCGACGCACGAAGCCGGCGTCGGCATGGCACGCACGGTAGAACGATTCGTCGTCGGCCTGGGTGCGCCGCAGGCTGATGCCGCCCCCGCCCAGCGGCGCCCACCACACCGGGTTGGCCCGCCGCCGCAAGACATCGTGGCGGCGGCACAGGTCGGCATGGCCCGCGCTGCGGGCCTGGGGCGCCACGCCGCGCAGGGCCGCGGCCGCATCGTCCAGCGCCGCGCGGCAGGCCTCCCACTCGGCCTGGCTGGCGCCGGCCTGCGCACGCAGCAGCGCGGTGGTGGCAAGCGACTCGCTCATGGGGGTGACTCCTTGAAAGATGTGACGATGCCGGTCAGGTTCCGGCGATCAGATGCCCAGCGGATCGACGTCGATGGCCCAGCGCGCCAGGCCCTTGTGGGCCGGCCGCAACTGGTGCAGGGTTGGCAGCCAGCCGGCCAGCAGCCGCTGAAGGCGCACCCGAGAGTCCGATTCCACCAGCATCTGCAGCCGTTCGACGCCCGCCACCCGCGGGATCGGGGGGGGCACGGGCGGGTAGATCATCACGCCGTCGGCCTCGGGCAAGGGACGGGCCGCCTCGGCCGCAGCCCGCAGGAAGGCCATTGCCACCGCCGGGTCGCGTGCCTCGGCGCGCAGCAGTGCCAGGTGCGAGAACGGCGGCAACCCGGCGGCGCGGCGCTCGGCCAGCTGGGTGGCGGCAAAGGCCACGAAATCGTGACGCTTCAAGGTCGCGTACAACGGATGCTGGGGATGCCAGGTCTGCACCCACATTTCGCTGTGCGCAGCCTCGGCCGCATCGCGGCCCGCTCGGCCGGCCGCCTGCATCAGCAGCGCAAACAGCCGCTCGGGGGCGCGAAAGTCGCTGGCGAACAGCGCCGTGTCGGGGTTGACCGCCACCACCAGCGTGACGCGGCGGAAATCGTGCCCCTTGGTGACCATCTGGGTGCCCACCAGCACATCCACCTCGCCGCCATGCACCTGGGCCAGGCGGCTTTCGAGCTGGCCCTTGCCTCGTGCGCTGTCGGCATCCAGCCGTGCGATACGCGCCCCGGGCAGCAGGGTGGCAAGCTGCTCCTCCAGCCGCTCGGTGCCGCGGCCGATCGGGGCGATGTCGAGGTTGCCGCACTCGGGGCAGGCGCGCGGCACGCGTTCGGTGAAGCCGCAGTGGTGGCAGCGCAGCGTGCGCTCGCCCTTGTGGAACACGCGCCAGGCGCTGCAGTGCGGGCAGCCGCTCTTCCAGCCGCAATCGGCACAGTGCAGCACCGGCGCATAGCCCCGCCGGTTGAGGAACACCAGGCTCTGCTCGCCTCGCTCCAGACGTTGCTGCAACGCCGCCAGCACCAGCGGCGCCAGCACCGGCGGCTGACCCTTCTCTTTCGGCAGCGTGCCCATGTCGAACAGCCGCACCCGCGGCAGCGCGCCGTCGCCCACCCGCCGCGCCAGCGTGACGCGCTGGTAGCGACCCTCCTCGGCGCGCTGCCAGCTCTCGAGCGACGGCGTGGCCGAGCCCAGGATCACCGGCACCGCCTCGACGTGGCCGCGGTAAACGGCCAGGTCGCGCGCCGAATAGCGGGCGCCCTCCTGTTGCTTGTACGAGGCATCGTGTTCTTCGTCGACGACGATCAGGCCCAGTTGCGGCAGCGGTGCGAACACCGACAGTCGCGTACCCAGCACGATATCGGCGCGGCCGATCAGGGCCTGCAGCCAATGCGAGAGCCGCTGCGCCGGCGTCAGTCCGCTGTGCATGGCCACCAGCCGACGGCCCGGAAAGCGCGTGGCGAACCTCGACTCGAGCTGCGGCGTGAGGTTGATCTCGGGCACCAGCACCAGCACCTGGCGGCCGTCAGCCAGCACCGACTCCGCGGCCCTGAGGTAGACCTCCGTCTTGCCGCTGCCGGTGACCCCGTGCAGCAGCAGCGGCACCGGCCGTGCCTGCTGGCGCGCCGCCTCGAAGGCCAGCAGGGCGCCTTGCTGTTCGTCACTGAGCGGCGGCCGTTCGGGACTGGGCGCCGCCTGGCGGGCGCTGTCGGCCTTGTCGAGCCGGCGCACCAGCCGGGCCAGCCTCGGGGCCAGGGTGCCGGGATCGATCTTCCGCAGTTCGGGCGGCAGCACCGACAGGGCCAGTTCACCGGTGCCCCGCTGGTAGTAGGCGCTCGCGAAGTCCACCAGCGTACGCCACGGGCGGGGAAGCTGCGGCAGCGGGTCGAACCGTGATCGGACGGTCTTCAAGGACATCGGCACGTCGCTGGACGCATCCCCGGCGGGACTGGCAGGCCCGTCGGCAGAGGCTGCGGCGGGCCTGTCGTCAGGGGCCCCTGTGGGGCCGTCGTCAGCAGGGGCCCCAGTGGGGCCGTCGGGCGCCGGCGGCGGGTCCCAGACGATGCCCAGCACCTCGCGTCGCCCCAGCGGCACCCTGACCAGGCATCCGGCCGGCAGGTGGCCCTCGGACAGGTAATCCAGCGGCCGCGACAGGCCGCTGTGTTGCGGCGCATCCACCGCCACATGCACCAAATGTGGGGCTGGCGCCGTGTGGGACTGGACCTCGGTCAAGCCCGGCGTCCCCCGGAATGTGGGGTAAAGCGCCAGTTCACATCAGAAAACAGCGCTAAGTCCATGATTGGAAATGGCTTTTCCACCTATCCCCCGGTTCTGTGGATAACTTTGTGGGAAAGCTGCTGGCGGACGCGCTAAGTGCTTGATCAGACGGGCCCAGGGTTGGTTTGCCCATTCCTTCAGCAGTTTCAAAAACTGCTTACCAATCAACAACTTGGCACGTGTCTCCGTGATTTCTGAGGGGTTTGGCGGAGTTCCCGTCGATCGCCGGGGACGGAGATCGAGTTTTGGGGATAAGTCAAGCCCTGAGCACTCACTCACCACTGTAAAAAGGGGGATGAGCGGGGTCGGGTCAACCCGGTTGCCGCAGCCGCCGGGAGTGGCTGTGCACCGCTTCGACCAGCGCGTGCACATGATCGGGCGGGGTGTGCTGATTGATGCCATGCCCAAGGTTGAACACATGCCCGCCCCAGCGGCCATCGGCGCGGCGCGGCGGGCCGAAGCTCTCGACCACCGCCCGGGCCTCGGCGGCCACTGCGTCGGGCGTGGCGAACAGCGCCATCGGGTCGAAGTTGCCCTGCAGCGCCACCGAGTCATCCACGCGGCGTCTTGCCGCACCCAGGTCGCAGGTCCAGTCCAAGCCCACCACATCGGCCCCGGTTGCCGCGATCTGCTCCAGCCACAGCCCACCGCCCTTGGTGAACACGATGCACGGCACCTGCCGTCCCTCGTGCTGACGCGTCAACTGAGCGACCACCCGCTGGGTGTAGGCGAGGCTGAAGGTGTGGAAGGCGCGGTGCTCGAGCACGCCACCCCAGGAGTCGAAGACCATCACGGCCTGTGCGCCGGCCTCGATCTGGGCGTTGAGGTAGGCGGCCACCGCATCGGCGTTCACCGACAGGATGCGATGCATGAGATCGGGGCGGCTGTACATCAGCGTCTTGACCGCGCGGTAGTCTTCCGAGCCGCCACCTTCGACCATGTAGCAGGCCAGCGTCCACGGGCTGCCGGAGAAGCCGATCAGCGGCACCCGTCCGGCCAGCGCCTTGCGGATCGAGGCGACCGCATCGAACACGTAGCGCAGCTTGTCCAGATCGGGCACCTGCAATGCGGCCACCGCCGCCTCGTCGCGCACCGAGCGGGCAAAGCGCGGGCCTTCACCGGCGGCAAACGACAGGCCCAGGCCCATTGCGTCGGGCACGGTGAGGATGTCGGAGAACAGGATCGCGGCATCCAGCGGGTAGCGCTCCAGCGGCTGCAAGGTGACCTCGGTGGCGAAGTCGGGGTTCGTCGCCAGCCCCATGAAGCTGCCGGCCCGTGCGCGGGTGGCGTTGTACTCCGGCAGGTAGCGCCCGGCCTGGCGCATCAGCCACAGCGGCGTGTAGTCGGTGGGCTGGCGCAGGCAGGCGCGCAGGAAGGTGTCGTTGAGCAGCGGTGCGGTCATCCAGGGATTATCGCGGCGCCGTGCGCTTGCGACAGGTGGCGGCCCGACGGATGATGCGCTCGCCCCAGTCTTGAAACCCAGCCGCTCTCCCCCATCTACCGGCTCGTCTCTCGCCCATCGAAGAAAGGCTCCGCCATGATCCGTTCGCGCTCTCTGGCCTGGCTGGTCGCGCTGCTGTTTGCCGCGCTCCTTTCCGGCTGCGGCTTCAACGACTTCCAGCGCCTGGACGAGCAGGTCAAGGCCAGCTGGTCCGAAGTGCTCAACCAGTACCAGCGCCGGGCCGACCTGATCCCCAACATCGTTGCCACGGTCAAGGGCGAAGCCAATTTCGAGCAGGAAACCCTGACCAAGGTGGTCGAGGCCCGCGCCAAGGCCACCAGCATCCAGGCCACGCCGGCCCTGATCAACGATCCGGCCGCCTTCGAGAAGTGGCAAGCCGCCCAGGGGCAGTTGTCCAGTGCGCTGAGTCGGCTTCTGGTCGTCAGCGAGAACTACCCCAATCTGAAGGCCAACCAGGGCTTCCAGGACCTGCGGGTGCAGCTCGAAGGCACCGAGAACCGCATCACCGTGGCCCGCAACCGCTACATCAAGGCGGTGCAGGAGTACAACGTGCTGGCGCGCAGCTTCCCCACCAACCTGACCGCGATGGTGTTCAGCTATCCGCTCAAGCCCAACTTCACGGTGCAGAACGAGGCGCAGATCAGCGCGCCGCCGACGGTGAGCTTCGACAAGCCTGCGGCGGGCACCGGTACGGCTGCGCCAGCCCTGCCGGCGGCCGCATCGCCGGCCTCCGCGGCGTCGCGTTGATGGTCGCTCGCCTGAATCAACGTTCGGGCTGAGCCTGGGCCGAACCCTCGTGAGCGCCATGCTCCACGCCAAGCGCATCGCCTTCGCGTGGCTGGGATGGTGGGTGGCCCTGGCGCTGCTGTTGGGTCCGGGCAACGCAGCGGCCCAGGAACCTGCGCCCATCCCGGCGCTGACCGCCCGGGTGATCGACGCCGCTGGCCTGTTGTCCGACACCCAGCGCGGCGGGCTCGAGCAGAAGCTGGCCGGGTTCGAGGCCTCGCACGGCACGCAGATCGTGCTGCTGCTGGTCAAGACCACCCAGCCCGAAGACATTGCCACCTTCGCGCAGCGCGCCGGTGAGGCCTGGAAGATCGGCCGGCGCGGCGTGGGCGACGGGCTCATCCTGGTCGTGGCGCGAGACGATCGCCGGGTGCGCATCGAGGTGGCCAAGGCGCTGGAAGGCGCCGTCCCCGACCTGGCCGCCAAGCAGATCATCGATCGCGACCTGTCGCCCGCGTTCAAGCGCGGCGACTATGCGGGCGGCCTGAACCTGGCCGTCGACTCGCTGACGGCGCGCATCCGCGGCGAGAGCCTGCCGGCACCGTCGCCTCAAGACTGGAAGGGAGCCCACGGAAGCTCATGGTGGCCGAACTTCGACTTCGAGTCATTGGCCGTGCTGTTCTTCGTGGCCGTGCCCATTGCGGGCGCGGTGCTCACCGGTCTGTTCGGCCGCAAGTTCGGATCGTTCGCCACCAGCGCCGGGACCGGCGCCGTGGTGTGGATGCTCACCGCCAGTGTGCTGGTCACGGTGCTGGCGGTGATCGCTGCATTGCTGCTGGTGGGGCTGCTGGGCATCGGCTCTCGTGGCGGTCGCAGCGGGAGGGGAGGGTCGCCAGTGATCTTCGGGGGCGGCGGCGGTGGCTGGAGCAGCGGTGGGGGCTCCGATGGCGGCGGCTTCAGTTCGGGCGGCGGGGGTGACTTTGGCGGCGGCGGCGCCTCGGGAGACTGGTGATGGACCGCTTGTTGCGCATGCTCAGGCATCGCTGGTTCGACGAGCGTGACGCGCGCCGCGCCGTGTCGGACGAGGCCCTGGCGCGCATCGAGGCGCAGGTGGCCGACAGCGAGCGCGGTCACGGCGGCGAGATCGCGGTGGTGGTCGAGGGCGGGCTGCCGCTGTCCTACCTGTGGCGAGGCTTGTCGGCGCGCGACCGTGCGGTCATGCTGTTCGGCAAGATGCGCGTCTGGGACACCGAGCGCAACAACGGCGTGCTGATCTACCTGTTGCTGGCCGAACACTCGATCGAGATCGTCGCCGACCGAGGCCTGAACCGGCATGTGGAGGCCGCGCAATGGGCGGCCATCATCCGTGACATGCAGGGGCCCTTGCGGCAAGGGCGCTTCGAAGAGGGGCTCAGGGCCGCCGTGGCCGCCGTGGATGCGCTGCTGACGCGACACTTTCCGCGGGGCCCGGGCGATGCCGATCGAAATGAGCTGATGGACGCGCCGATCCGACGCTAGGGTCGCGGAGTGACATCAGCGAGCCCGACAGGCCTGGAATCCGTGAGGCGGCGCCCTCGAGGCTGTCAGGCCAGGGCCCGGGCCCGGGCCGCTCGGGCCATCGCGTGCGCCGGTCAGCGCCGCCTGACGATCACGCTGCCGATCGAGTAGCCGGCGCCGAACGAGCAGATCACGCCCAGGTCACCCGGCTTCAGGTCGGCGCGGTGGTGGTGGAAGGCGATGATCGAGCCTGCCGAGGCGGTGTTGGCATATTCGTCCAGGATCAGCGGCGCCACCTCGCCGCCGGCCTCACCACCCACCAGCTTGCGCATCACCAGCTGGTTCATGCCCAGGTTGGCCTGGTGCAGCCAGTAACGCTTGACCTGGGTGGGCTCGAACGACTGCGTGGCCAGGTGCGTCTCGATGTGCGCGGCGGCCATCGGCACCACTTCCTTGAACACCTTGCGGCCCTCCTGGCGGAAGGTCTTGTCGCGGGCATCCGGATCGGTGTCCTCGCAGCGGTTCATGAAGCCGGCGTTGTTGCGGATGTTGTTCGAGAACTGCGTGACCAGCCTGGTGCCCAGCACCTCCCACTGCTCGGCGGCGGTGGCGGTGTCCTCCAGCTCGAGGACCATGGCGGTGCACACGTCGCCGAAGATGAAGTGGCAATCGCGGTCGCGCCACTCGAGATGCGCCGAGGTGATCTCGGGGTTGACCATCAGCACGCACTTCGCGGTGCCGCAGCGCAGCGCGTTGACCGCCTGCTCGATGGCAAAGGTGGCCGACGAGCAGGCCACGTTCATGTCGTAGCCGTAGCCTCGGGCGCCGACGGCCTGCTGGATCTCCACCGCCATCGCCGGGTAGGCGCGCTGCATGTTGGCCGCGGCGCACAGCACCATGTCGACGTCCTCGCCGCGCTTGCCGGCGGCGGCCAGCGCGTCCTTCGCAGCGGCCACCGCAATCTCGGCCATCAGCGAGAGCTGCTCGTCGCTTCGCGGCGCGAAGTAGGGGCGCATGCGGTCGGGGTCGAGCACGCCTTCCTTGTCGATCACGTAGCGCTGCTTGATGCCCGAGGCCTTCTCGATGAACTCGACACTCGAGCCCACCATCGCCTCGACCTCGCCAGCCTCGATGCGCGCGGCGTGTCGGGCATTGAACTTCTCGGCATAGGCGTTGAAGGCCACGACCAGCTCGGCATTGGTGACGATGTGCGGCGGCTTGTACAGGCCGGTGCCGGAGATGACGACGCTCGCCATGGGGGATCCTTCTGCAGATTCGGGGATGGTGCAAGTCTAGGCCCGCGGCGGGGCCGGTTCCATCGGCGGGGACCCGGGGCGCGCCGGGCAGAGTCCGCGGGGGGGGGGCGTGACACCCGTGGCAAGGCGCCAAAGAAAACGCCCGCTGCGGGCGGGCGTCGTGTCGTGTCGTGTCGATCGCGGGCTCGCAGCCCGCAGCGACCCATTACTTCTTGCGCAGCTTGGCGATCGCCGCGATCTGCGCGGCCATCATCGCGAACTCGCTCTGCGCCTTGGCGAAGTCGACATCGCTCTTGGCGTTCTTCATGGCCTCTTCGGCCAGCTTCTTGGCCTCGCTGGCCTTGGCCTCGTCGAGGTCGTGGCCGCGGATCGCGGTGTCGGCCAGCACGGTGACCTTGGCGGGCTGCACCTCGAGGATGCCGCCAGCCACGAAGACGAACTCCTCGTCGCCATCGGCCTTCTCGATGCGCACCGCGCCCGGCTTGATGCGGGTGATCAGCGGCGTGTGGCGGGGCAGGATGCCCAGCTCGCCGCTCTCGCCCGGCAGCGCGACGAACTTGGCCTCGCCGGAGAAGATGCTCTCCTCGGCCGAGACGACGTCCACGTGAATCGTTGCCATTTGTGTAGTTCCCGTAGCGTGCAAGAGGGTTCAAGAACCAAGCAGACGGCCGTCTGGCTAGGCGCCCCCCGCAGCCGTACACCCGTACGGC
>Ga0268298_10000906_pt1 | contig 36807 bp, 38 predicted proteins | sample WWTPWeurt_MetaG_FD_194462 | JGI IMG/M metagenome (GOLD analysis project Ga0268298, IMG submission 194462) | Activated sludge microbial communities from WWTP in Nijmegen, Gelderland, Netherland - WWTP Weurt | ecosystem: Engineered > WWTP > Aerobic digester > Activated sludge | place...
TCCACTGATGACGGGAGGGGTAGCGGCTTCATCAGCATCTAGAGAGTAGGCAACAAGATCGGTGGCAAGGAGTGTCCGATAGGCGTTAGCGATTTTTTGTGCCTCATCGGCTCGAACACTTTCAAGCGTCGCTTGCTTGGCGGCAATTGTCTCCGTGGTGACGTCACGCGCGGTAATTGTTGGTCCTTGTAATAATTCATCACGAGTGGCGATGGCTTGGGTGAGTGCCGCGAGTGCTTCTTGACGATCAGCTTGCAGTGCTCGAGAGTCAAGAATAGCAAGGATGTCTCCAGCATCTACCATTGAACCTGCTGCTACTAAAACTTTGGTAATTGTTCCTGCTACCGGAAAGGCTAAATCGGCTGATTGTTTGGCTTCAGTGATACCTGAAACAGAGACTAGTTGCCGTACTGGACCGGTTTCAACAATAGTGGTGATGAGCGGGGTAGTAGGGCGGTTTCCGACGGTAAGCATCATGAAAATAATGCCGCCAATCACAAGGAGCGCGACAGCGATAAGAAAAGAACGTTTTTTTAAAAAACTGCTATGCATTGGTGATAGTATACACCACCTACACGCATGAATTTATTTTTTACTCAGTGTAGTGTCCGCCCACTTGGACTCGAACCAAGGACCACAGAGGTATATCTTTTGAAAATTTCCTGTGTCCGCCCACTTGGACTCGAACCAAGGACCACAGAGGTATAAGCTCTGCGCTCTACCAACTGAGCTATAGGCGGACACATTAAATTTTCAACGATACAATGCTTCACTTCGGAAAACAAATACTTGCTTCGCTCGTGCTTGTTTCCTCAGTTCGCATTGTAAGCTCTGCGCTCTACCAACTGAGCTATAGGCGGGTTGGTTGACGACACTATAACTCACTCGCGCCATCCGTACAATAAGTGAGCAGAGTGTACAAACATCTTTACAAATCGCGGTTTTTTTTATACAAATGTGAAAGATGTGTATTCGCACATCGTTCATCACCCATGACGGGAGAAGCAAAATGAGGCATATCAACGGTATGTTTGTCGACATCGCCCTGATGTCTTTTAAAACTTCTTTCTGAAGGAGGTGATCCGATATCTTTAGGTGAGCCCGAGTTCATACGGTGAACTATGAGAAGCTTATCATCCGAGGCTCGTCCCCTCGAACACTTTATGCCGCACGAAGTAGTGCGGCATTTTCTATTACATGTTATTCCATATGGAGCGCATCACCAATGCGGGTGACGTTCTCCGCAATGAGCGGAAATGATCGGGCAAGGTCAGGGTGTGACGCAACAAGGTGTTTGGCTTCGGTGCGAGCAGCTTCGACAAGCTTGAGATTGCGGATGGCATCCATGCCGAGGTCTGAAAGTCCGCTTTGTTTGCCGCCATAGAGTTCGCCCGAGCCGCGGAATTGGAGGTCGTGTTCGGCGAGTTCGAAGCCGTTTTTGGCGGTGGCGAGGGCTTTGAGGCGGTCGCGAGTTTTGTCACTCTTGCTTTCGGTTACTGCAAAACAATATGCCTGATGAGTGCCACGTACCACTCTGCCACGGAGTTGATGAAGTTGGGCGAGTCCGAAGCGTTCCGCTCCTTCAATGATAATGTTGGTGGCGTTTGGAACATTCACTCCGACCTCAACCACGCTGGTGGCAACCAAAATATCAATTTTGTGTCCAGCAAATTGTTTCATGATTTTGTCTTTTTCGGTGGGATTCATTTTGCCGTGGAGCGCAGTAATGTTCCAAGAGGGGAAGATATCACTCTTGAGTCGCTTGGCTTCAGCGATGACACTCTTCATGTTAAGAGCATTTTCTTTAGTCGGGTCTGGTTCAGCAATGCGTGGGCAAATGACGTAGGCTTGCCGGCCGGTCGCGAGTTCAGATTCGATATGGTCGTACATTGCTTTGGTTTGCGTCGGACCGACAATGGTCGTTTTGATGGGTTTGCGACCGGCCGGCATTTGATCAAGGAGGGAAATATCTAAATCACCGTAAATGGTGAGTGCGAGGGTGCGAGGAATAGGAGTAGCGGTCATCGAAAGAAGATGCGGCATGCGAGCATCTTTTTTAGCAAGACGCTTCCGTTGGTTTGTTCCGAAGCGGTGTTGTTCGTCGATAATGACGTAGGCAAGATGTTTAAATTCAACACTCTTATAGATAAGGGCGTGAGTACCAATAAGAACTGGAACTTCACCATTTTTGACCCATTTCAGCAGCTGTGCCTTGGAGATTTTTGTTGGTTTGGTGGGGTCCGATTTAGAGGGAAACTTCATACAGCCCGAGCCAGTGATGAGTCCGATAGAAATTGGGAGATGATGAAAATATTCAATGAAACTTTCAAAGTGTTGCTTGGCGAGGATTTCGGTAGGAGCCATGTAGGCAACTTGTAGATTGCCGTATTCAATTTTTTTTCCTACCCCTTCTGGCGGACGGGAGGTGATTACGGCGTAGGCGGTGGTAGCTGCTACGGCAGTTTTACCACTTCCCACATCACCTTCAAGTAGTCGGCTCATGGCGTGTGTTCCAGAAAAGTCAGTGAGAATGGTATTGATGGCGTTGTCTTGGGCGGCGGTGAGCGCGAAGGGGAAACGAGTGGTGAAGGCGTTGAGGTGGCGTGGCTCGGTGTTGATGGTATAGGTCTGCGCGGCGCTCACCGCCGCCCTTTCCTGCGCTTTCTGAATCTGGATATAAAACACCTCTTCAAACGCAAAACGCTTTCGAGCTGCTTCCGCATCTTTTGCCTTTTTAGGAGCGTGTGCCCAGATGAGTGCGGTCGAGAGTTCAGGGAGATGATATTTTTTTAAAATCGTGGAAGGAATGGGGTCGATGAGTGTTTCGAGTATTCCTTTCTCAAATAATTTTAATACGCTGTGGTAGAGCCAGCGACTCGTGATGCCTTTCGTTTCTCGGTAGACTGGATAGAGTGTATCATCTTGTGCTGCTGTTCCAGCAAAAATTGAGTCATGTCGATCAATCGGGAGCGAGTCGAGTAGTTCAATTTCGGGATTACTTAAATAAAGTTTTCCTTCACTGCCGGCAACCTTTCCTGCGAGTTTTACGTACGTACCATCAGTATACATTTTGGCAAGGTAGGGTTGATTGAACCACATGATTTTTATTTTTGCTGAACCGTCCTCAACATAGCCTTCAGCAATTGGTTTTTTGCTTTTCCACGCTTTGCGTGTCTTAAGTCCTGACAGTTGTCCGTAGACCACCGCCTCTTGTCCTTTTTCTAACCCCCCAACTGATTGGATGTCTGAAATATTTTCATACCGAGCGGGGAGATAGTAGAGTAAGTCGGCAATGGTGATAATCGAAAGGCGCTGTAGTGCCTTGAGGTGTACCGAGTCGATGCGTACGTGATCAGTTAAGCGGTCGTGTGGTTTCATGGTCTCATTCTACAAGGGCTTGCAATCGCTGGCTAGTTTATTTATTTTTGTGGTCTACGCAAGATGCCGTATACTAGCGATACCTTATTATTTTAATTCGCTGTTTTATGGCATCCAAAAAACCTGACTACAATAAACTGGCGCTCGCGCTCCATAAAAAATTAGGTGGGAAGATTGAAATTCGTGCGAAAGGCGCACTCAAAACAAAAGCTGATTGGAGTACTATGTATTCTCCTGGAGTAGGAGCAGTGTCTACTCATCTTGCCAAAAAACCAGCTGATGCTCGCAATTACACCATGAAGCGAAATACCGTTGCTGTCGTGAGTGATGGTTCGGCAGTCCTGGGGCTGGGAAATCTTGGAGCGATTCCGGCGCTGCCCGTAATGGAAGGGAAGGCGGCTATTTTTAAAGAAATGGCGGATGTGGACGCGATTCCGATTGTTCTCGATACCCAAGATCCAGAAGAAATTATTCAAGCGGTAAAAGCGATAGCTCCGACGTTTGGTGGTATTAATTTGGAGGACATCGCGGCACCGCAGTGCTTTATGATTGAAGAGCGACTCAAGGCTGAACTTTCGATTCCCGTCATGCATGATGATCAGCATGGCACCGCGATTGTGGTGTTGGCGGGGCTCCTTAATGCGGCAAAAGTAGTGAAGAAAAAATTTGCTACACTGAAGGTGGTTATTGTTGGTGCGGGCGCGGCAGGGCGCGCTACCGCACTACTTTTGGTGCAGGCTGGAGTCGGTGAAGTAATTGTGGTTGATTCTAAAGGAGCGATTTATGAAGGGAGAGCAGGACTCGAAGGATACAAACGAGAGCTCGCAAAAGTGACTAACCCTCGTAAGATTGCGGGGGATGTCATGATGGCAGTAGAAGGGGCGGATGTCATCATTGGTGTTTCCGGTCCAGAGACCATTGCCAAGGCACATATTGAACGGATGGCAGCACAGCCGATTGTGTTTGCGCTTGCTAATCCGATTCCAGAAATTATGCCGGAAGATGCTAAACGGGCAGGGGCTGCCGTGGTAGCGACTGGTCGTTCTGATTACCCTAATCAAGTGAATAACGCCTTGGCATTTCCGGGAATATTCCGTGGGGCGCTCGATAAAGGGGTGACAGAAATCACTGATACGATGAAACTTGCGGCAGCGAAAAAAATCGCTGGACTCATTAAGCAGCCTACTGCTGATTGTATTATTCCACCAGTGATGACACCAAACTTGGTGAAGGTAGTAGCAAGTGCGATTACTCGGGTGAAGTAGAATGTGATGTAAAAAGGGGCGCCGGCTTCGCCGGCGCCCCTTTTTAATTTTTACTTCACTCTCTAAAACATAAACAACACCAAACTCAACGCCATAATCGCCATGCCTAAAATAGCACCCATGATGGAATGGTGATGATGTCCATATTTTTGAGCGGCAGGAAGGAGTTCATCAAGTGCAATAAACACCATAATGCCTGCGACGCCGGCGAAGATAACTCCAAAGAGTTTGTCACTAATGAATTGCATCAGAAGGAAATAGCCCACGAGCGCTCCGATTGGTTCCACAATTCCCGAACCAAGGGAATACCAAAATGCTTTCATTCGGCTTCCTGTCGCATGATAAATCGGAATCGAAACAGCAATTCCTTCAGGAATATTATGAATCGCCACTGCAATACCCACCGAAATACCAAGAGCTGGATCTTGTAGGGTAGAGAGGAAAGTGGCAATCCCTTCTGGAAAATTGTGTATGGCAATAGCAAGCGCAGTGAAGGTCCCCATTTTAAGCAGGGCATCGCGCTGCTTTTCTTCGGGATCGTCCATCTCGCTGGCGTTGTGCGCTTCGTGTGGGTTGACGTGATGATCATGAAGAAAATGATCAACCATGTAAATAAGCACCACTCCACCAAAAAAGCCAAGCGTGGCAAAGAGGTATCCGTATTCAGGACTGGAAAATGCTTCAGTAAGTGAGATGACTGATTTTTGAAAAATCTCAATCAGAGAAACATAAATCATCACGCCCGCTGAAAGCCCGAGCATGAATGATAAGAATTTTTTGTCTGTTTTTTGCGCTGAAAACGCAAGGAAACTACCAATACCAGTGGCAAGGCCAGCCCCGAGCGTGATCAGGAACGCGAGTATAATTGGTTCCATCAAGTTTATTTTAAGGTATTAAATACGCCCTTTTATAGCATCTCTTTTCATTGAAAACAACTAGGAGGGGTGTGTATGAAAAGGTTCTTGATGATTTGGTTGGAAGCCAACAATATGGTATTCTGACCGACAGTTCACGAGGAATGTGTTCGCGTGGGCGAAAGAAAGGAAGCGAAGTGAGCAGAAGTTGGACAAGCACAGATAGAGAATACACTGGAGACGTGGCTGAGTGGTCGAAAGCACCTCACTGCTAACGAGGCAGGGTCTAAAAGCCCTCGGAGGTTCGAATCCTCTCGTCTCCGCCAAATAAAGGCAGGGTCAGAAGTTTAAAATATTTTGCGTTCATAAAAAGTGTGCTGCAGGGAAATTCTTGCAGCCACTTCATTCACAAGAATTTTAGGTGCCAGAAGTGACCGTAGTTTAATTTTTAAATAATTATTATGACGAACATTCTTCAAGCATTGAAAAATCTTACAGAAAACCCAGTTATTGATATTTCGGCACGCTATCAAGTAATCGGGAGAAATCGTGCTAATAGTATGGGTGAAGCACTAGAAGCATATGTAAAAGATTTGTTTTGCGATACTTTTAATATTCAAAACGAAATTGAGAAAAATAAAGTTTATAGCGAAAAGTTTTCATATATTGGAAATCAAAATAACCCGCCTGATCTAATGATTACTTCTGGTGATGCTATTGAAGTTAAAAAGATTGAAAGTGTTGGTTCACAGATTGCGCTTAATAGTTCTTACCCAAAAAATAAATTGTATTCAGATAGTCCAATGATTACTGAAGAGTGTCGAACTTGTGAAGATTGGAGTGAAAAGGACATAATTTATGTTGTTGGCGTTTTGCAGCAAGATAAGCTTAAAGCCTTGTGGTTCGTTTATGGTGACTGCTACGCTGCCACTAAAGATATTTATGAAAGAATAAAAAATAAAATTTCTGAAGGAGTCAACGGTTTACCTGATGTTGAATTTTCTGAAAGTAAGGAATTAGGAAGAGTGAACCGAGTTGATCCGTTAGGAATTACGTATTTACGAATTCGTGGAATGTGGGGTATCGATAATCCGGTGCATGTATTTGATTACCTAACTACTATTGAGGATGAAAGTGATTTGACCGTTAACGCGATACTACTTTCAGAAAAGTATAATTCCTTTCCAGAGTCAGACCGAAGAGCTATAGAAAATATCACCTCGGATAATTTTTCAATTAGTGATGTAGAGATTAAATCACCAAATAATCTGGCTCGACTATTACCAGCGAAACTTATTAAATTTGTAAAATAATTATGAAGCTCGCCTCATTATTTAGCGGTGCTGGAGGGCTTGATCTCGGCTTTGAGAAAGCTGGCTTTCATGTGGTCTGGGCAAATGAGTATGATTCAAAAATTTGGGAAACCTTTGAGCATAATTTTCCAAAAACAAAACTCGATCGGCGAAGTATTGTTGATGTGTCGCCCGCTGATATACCGGATGATATTGATGGCATCATTGGTGGTCCCCCTTGTCAGAGCTGGAGTGAAGCCGGTGCCGGTCGTGGGATAAATGACAAGAGGGGGCAATTATTTTTTGACTATATTCGTTTACTGAAGGAAAAGCAGCCAAAGTTTTTTCTTGCTGAAAACGTTTCGGGTATTCTTCACCCCAAACACGCTGAGGCATTTTCAAACATAATCAAAGAGTTTGAGGGGGCGGGGTATGTCATATCGTGGAAGTTGCTAAATGCGAATGATTACGAGGTGCCAGAAGATAGGCTCCGCGTCATTATTATTGGTTATCATAAGAAATTAAAAAAGAAATTTGAATTTCCAGAGCCGCAAACATATAAACCTGTCTTGAAAGATGCTATTTATGATTTGCGTCTAGCAAAGGCTGCAAAAGATAAAAATAAAACAAACGGCGATGCGCTAAAAATCCCAAACCATGAATATATGAATGGTGGTTTTTCTACTATCTACATGTCTCGAAATCGTGTTCGTTCATGGGATGAACCTTCCTTCACTATTCAAGCTGGTGGTCGCCATGCTCCGATTCATCCTCAAGCACCAAAAATGCAGTTCATTGAACAAAATAAAAGAATCTTTGTTCCGGGCAAGGAACACCTATATCGCCGTCTTTCTGTCCGTGAATGCGCAAGAATTCAAACCTTCCCTGATAATTTTATCTTTAAATACCGTGACGTCGCTGATGGATATAAAATGATTGGAAATGCTGTCCCCGTGAATTTTGCTTACCATTTGGCAATGAAAATTAATGCTGATTTTAAAAAATAGGAATTGGAATCTCAGACGTTATCAGGATTTTGGTCAAAGTATATTCGAGTCGTTATTTAATGGAAACTGCTAGTTTAAAATACCGGCTTTAGGGTGGTTATTTTTGAATCCTTGCGACAGTGTTTTTTTTAAATGAGACGACAGCTGCAAAAGCTGGTACCATAGGAGTCATATAAGATAATAGCGGCGGCATGGGAAATAGTTTGTATCAAAGTTCTTTAGTTAGGGGTAAGCGCTTACTTCTTTTGCTGGTATTGACGCTATCTTTTATTTCGACGGCGCCAGCGATTGCGGAAGCTTCGGTCGATGATCCTGCTGCGTATACTATCTCCTCGTATGATTATATTCCTCCTTTGGGATATTTTTTAAATGGAATTCAAACCATTAATCATTTAGGGGTTGTTGTCATTTCATACGGTATGGACAGCAATATGGACATTATTACTCCCAGTGAAGTGAGTAATGCGAAGGCAGAATTATTTTATGTTCCCGACATTGGTCCACGGGAATTTCAGTATCGTTTTTATGATGATTCGGTTAACGTTCCACCAGCTCCTTACGTTTGGACAAAATCTGGAGCGTATCAAGTCGATATTTACGGAACTGTGTCTGGTGCCTCCAGTCAAGTCTACCTCACTACCATGTCGTTTTCGGTGTCTATCAGTGGCGGACCGATTCCTACCTGCACCCTTACTGCTACTCCAAGTACCATTCACCCGAAAGAGGGAGGACATAGCCTTTTAGAGTGGACTAGCACAAATGCTGAGAAGGCAACTATTAATCAAGGTATTGGCAGTGTTGACACTGCTGGTTCACTGTCGGTATCTCCAAATGCAACCACCACGTATTCAGCTACGTTCACAAATACGTATGGATCGGTGACGTGTCGTGAGACGATAAATGTGCCTGACCCAATTGTATTGTCTTTGCACGAACAAGCCGCTAATTTTGCCAAGCAACTGGTTGATCATAGCGAAGCGTATCTCTGGGGAGGGAAGGGTTGGGATTTTGACTTGGGTGAATTCACTAGTCCAGAACGAATCTTATCTGGTTATACATACTTCAATCCTGATACTGGTGGTAAGGCGACAGGAGTTGGGGTTGATTGTTCGGGATTGATTACGTGGGCATTTAATCGTAGTTATAATCCAACTGCCGGTTTTAATAGTAACTACGTTACGTATGTAAATGCTGATGGGATGTATCGGAGTCAACAGTCAACTCCCGTAGACGAAGCCGAGTTACAGCCGGGGGATACACTATCTTTTGATTGGGATGGTAACGGTAGAATTGATCATGTTGCAATGTATGTAGGGGAGAGTGGTGGATATGATGTGGTGAATGCTGGCGACCCAGTAATCGGAATTGAACGACAAAATAATGACACTTACTCTCGACTCAGTTTCTTTAAAGGCTTTCGTCGTATCCACCAAGCCGATGTATCACTGGCAATCAAAACCGGTTCCCCTGTCAATTTGCGTATTGTCGATCCTGATGGTTACGAACTCACTGCGCACACAATTATAGATTCTGATGAAGAATACATTCGTGAAATTCAAGGAGAACTGTACTATCTCGAATTAGAACAGGGTCACGATGGTCGACCGGAAGATGTTGTGTTTTCACCAAAAATAAAGGATGGTGCGTACCAGATTGAAGTCGTTCCCGAACTAGGTGCCGATTCCACTGCAACGTATTCGTTGTCTGTTGAAATAAATGGTGTGGAGACGGTCGTGGTCGACAATGAAACTATTGACATGATTCCAGAGAATGGCTTCACTCTGGTGCTTGCTGGTGGTGAGATTCAAGGTCTTGATTCAACCATTAAGGTGCTTTTACAAGATCTCTATCAGACCATCGACCAATTTACATTGAGTTCTGCTTCACGGAAACGAGGTTTGCTATCAAGTGTTGAGTCGGCACTTAGTTGGTTTGAGCGTCATCGTACGGACCAAATAATTCGCAAACTCACTAAGTTACAAAATGACCTAAATCGCCACGTTACAAAAGAATTGACCTCAGCTGAGCTGGCATCTGTGAATCAACAAATCTTAAAACTCCTAACATTATTAAATGTATGAAATACTTCGTTATTGTAATTATCATGCTCGGTCTCGGTGCAAGCTGGTATTGGTGGCGCGCCTCAACATCAGCTGTAGGGGAGGAACCGATTGTGAACTCTGCAGAAACAGTCGAGGCTCAGGCAACCAGTACCACAGAAGCTGGTGAAAAAAATATCTATCGAAATGAAAAATGGGGAATTGCGTTTGAGTATCCAGTTGGTTGGGAAGTTATAGTTAATGAAATTAACTCTAACTCAAGTTTGTTTAATGTTGTATTGCAGACAAATGATGTCGAGGTACTTCCACGCCCAATCTACATACTCTTTTCTACAAATGAGTGGGGAGAGAACCTCGTTCAACGATATTATAATCAGGAGTCTGGCAGCAGACAGATATTGGGCGGTATTGATGCGTATACGTTTCCGTCGAGTGATATGGGAATACTGACAAAAGTCCATCTGCTTCCAATTAGTGATACCTACTGGATTAACATAGTGGGCAAGACTGGTTACGAGACCGAATTGAATCAAGTGTTAGAATCACTTACCGTTACCCCTGTTGAGGTTGAAGTGAAAGATTAAAATACTGCCAGCTCCTTAGAGTGTATTCGTTTGTGGGTTTCTTAAATCTTCGTCAAGGTTTTTCCTGTGCAAATCTCTCCAATACGCACTCTGCACATCCTCTGTGTTTTGAAGGGTTATTTTTAGGTGATGGTGGCAAAAGGAACAGGGGAATTTTGACGTGTAATTTGGTTGTGGCATGATGGTAGAGGGTTGTTCATCAACGTTACAAGAGGTGTCCCATGAAAAAGCTCGTAGGGTTGTTTTATATGGGGGCGGGAGTAATGCTATCAGCGATATACTGCTCGCTGGCGGGCTGGGATCTGATGGCGTTTATTCTCATCAGTTTTATTGCTCCGGCGGCAGTTGCCATTTGGTTTTTGCTATTGGTGTATTCCGGAGCGCTTGACGCCGCGGAACGACAGATGGATATTCCTTCCCACCATAGTGATACGCTGAAGGAGAGAATGGGCGAGAAGTATGAACTTCGGATGGTGTTTTGGCTTTGGACGGCAGTATGTCTATTGCCGCTCATCATGCACGGCGGTTCGAATTTGCTGCTGGCGCGCGGCCAGCCCGAAAACAGTGCGTGGCTCTTTGAGTATCGTTACCTGAGTTCGCTCGTACTGATGATTGTGGCGGTCGTGGTACCGCTGGTGTTTGGTTCCAAAAACACCGTGTTCTCGATAGCCCGCAATCTGTGGCGGAGAATCTCGTTTTGAGGAGGGGGAGGAGGTAGGGCGCGGTCCTTCGGACCGCGCCCCTTTTGTAACCAAAACCCACGGTAGAATTTTAGAGCGAACATTGACAAGTAAGACTTTTTATATAATAATAAAAATATATTGTTCATTTACAGGGAGGAAGAGAGATGGCCCAGTCAGTTGCTTTGCTTGTAGTGTCGTTGATGTTGCTAGTGATGTCCATCGTGATATATATCCAAGGGAGGATTATCCGCAGTTTGAAAGAACAGGTTTCGACCGACCCGCTCACGGGGTTGCTCAACCGACGAGCCTTTCTTGTGGCGTTGGAGCGTCTGGTGGATCTCCTGCCAGTGCAGGATGAACATCGCCACTATTCGCTACACTCACTGGCGGTATTTTTCATTGATCTTGACTACTTCAAGAAGATCAATGACACCTATGGTCATGCTGTAGGTGATGAAGTATTGCGGGTGGTGGCGCTCGCGCTGCAGAAGAAGCTGCGCGAAAGTGACCTCGTGTGTCGTTGGGGTGGAGAAGAAATCGTGGTGGCACTTCCAAACCTCCACACTGAAGAAGCTGTGGTGGTGGCGGAGAAAATCCGTCAGACCATTGCTGGACTGACCTTCAGTGAGGCAGGGCTACAGATCACTGCCAGTATTGGTATCTCGGCGACGTTGCATTACGTCGCAATGGCGCAGCTGATTGCTACTGCTGATAAGGCAGTGTATGAAGCCAAGAGTCGTGGGCGTAATCAGGTAGTGATTGCGTGATTTCCTTGGGGAGGTGGCGGGCGAACGCGTAGCGTTCGCCCGTTTTTTTGTCTTAACAAAGCGCTTGCACGCCGTCACGGCTTTGCTATACTCGTTAATGCAAATGAATTGCATTAATATTGTAAGTAGCAAATATGGTTATTGAAGCGCTTGGAGCAGCACTTTTAATCACTCTTGTAGCTGTGACAGGGGTGCTATTTTTTGGACACGATAAGCGCCTGCTTGGATTGGAACGCTACGTGGTGCCGGTAGCGGTTGGTGTGTTTTTAAGTTTGGTACTGAGTGAGCTTATTCCAGAAACAATGAGCGCAGCTCCCGACTGGGGGGCATTGGTGATCATGATTGGATTTGTTGGATTTTATATATTGGCACATCAGCTCCATCAGCGTTACCATCATCATGAAACTGAAGACTGTGATCGAAAAGGTGCTGCCATGCTGCTGCTCATTGGTGATGCGATTCATAACTTTGCCGACGGTATTGTACTGGGAGCAGCGTTTCTGGTTGACCCAGCCGTGGGTGTTGCAACGGCTGTTGGGTTGGCGCTTCATGAAATTCCTCAAGAGATTGTGGAGTTTGGAGTGTTGATTCGGGCGGGGTATTCACGTTCACGCGCGGCGCTGCTCAATTTGATTTCTGCGAGTACCGTCATTTTAGGAACAGTAGTGGTATTACTGCTTTCTACTCATATTGCTGACTACGTGTGGGTGCTTATCGGGTTGGCGGCGGGAAATCTGCTCTTTTTGGCAGCAAGCGATTTGCTTCCGCGGATTCATGGCAATCTCACCCATTATCACAGTATTTGGTATAGCGCCGCTTCAATTTTATTTGGTTTTGTGGTGATGACGATGATTATGTCTTGGACGCATGGTGAACATAGTCCAGCACATAGTGATGAACTTGTTGAAATTCACAAAGGTGAAGAAGGGTATTCTTATTAAATTAAAAGAAAAAGCGCCGCGCCCTTTGGGCGCGGCGCTTTTCTTCCTAATGTGCCAACGCCAGACACTGCAGCCTACAGTGAGCTGGAAGATAAGAAAGGAGTGCTTGTTTTGCCGCTTGCATCGTGGCGCCGGTGGTTACGACATCGTCAAGGAGTACAATGCGTGTAGGGATGCTTGGCATCACTATTGGAGTAGCAACAGTAAAGGCGCCAATGACATTTTTCTCTCGTGCCGTTTTTTCGAGTTGTACTTGTGGTGGCGTTTCTCGTTGTCGTTTTAATAAGTGGGTATTCATCTGCGACTCCAGCTGCGCCGCCTTTAGTATAGTGACTATTTGATTATGTCCTCGTTCTCGTTCGCGTTTTTTTCCGAGCGGAATAGGAATAAATAGGATGGGTGAATTTTGAGCGTTGTTCCAGCGTTGCAATAAAGAGCCTAATAGTAAGGCGGCGTGAGGATTGTGGTGAAATTTATTTTCACGAATAGCAGCTTGTACGGCAGGAGTGTGGTAGTGAGAAAGAAATGTTGTCTCTTTAAAATGTTGTGGTTGAAGGTATGCAGCCCATTCCTCATCGGTGATGGTCTTTAGTAGACGAGCATCCGCTGAGGGAGGGAAAAGAAAATCAGCAAAGGCTGTGAGTAACTCTGGCATAAATTATAGTATACAAAATTCTTCGTGCTAGAATATGGTAATCATGAATCTTATTAACAATATACTTTCCTCATTCCATAAAGATGACTTCTCAGATGGTGTACTTGGAATTGATATCGGTTCTTCGTCAATGAAAGTTGTCGAACTACAAGATAAAAAAGGAGTTATTACTCTTAGTACCTACGGGGAAGTACAGCTTGGACCATACGCGGGAAAGCAAATTGGAGAATCCGTCACGCTTACCCCAAAACAAGAACAAGAGGCGTTGGTTGACGTCATTCGTGAGTCTGCCGTAAAGGCGAAGAATGCGGTGTTTGCCATGCCGCTTTCTTCAAGCTTTGTCACCAATGTCACGATTGACGCCGACGCCGACGCTGATCTGGCTGCCATGGTGCGAATTGAAGCTCGAAAGGTGATTCCAGCTTCACTCAGTGAAGTAACCCTCGATTGGGCAGAAGTAGAAGCCACCAAGAAAGAAAAAAAAGAAACCGAAGATAATCATCGTGACATTTTAATTGCCGCCATCCAAAATGCTGCGCTAGAGCGTTTTAAAGTCCTGATGCAGTTTGTAGGCATTCAGCAGCCACCAACTGAAATTGAGTGTTTCAGTGTTATTCGGAGTGTGTATAAAAATGAAGAACCAGACATCGCCATCATTGATATTGGAGCCGTGTCTACTAAACTCTACATTGCTCGAAAGGGATTATTGATGCGTATGTATCGTATCCGTGCTGGTGGAGCGATTGCTACCAAGCGTATCTCAGAAGTGTTGGAGGTGAGTTTTGAGAAAGCTGAAGAAATGAAATTTGCTTCCGATAAGCAAGACGCTAAATTTGCTGACCTAAAACGTGCCCATAATAGCAGCTACGACCGCGCGTTTCGAGAATTTAATCAGGTGCTGCGAGAATATGAACAAAAATCTGATATGAAATTTGCTGCGGTATACCTTTCTGGTGGTGGCGCCCTGTTTCCTGGCACCGATTCTTATCTTAAAGAATCTCTTGGTCGAGAAGTAATTTTAGTCAATCCCTTCTCAAAAGTCGCCTATCCAGCGTTTATGGAAGATACCATGCGAGAGATCGGTCCCTCGTTTGCTGTTGCGCTTGGAGCAGCAATGCGGGTGTTTGAGTAATGTTTCCACAGTGGTGTCTGCGCTCTTGTGTGAAGAGTGCGTATAATAGTGTATATGCCAGATCCTTCAAATAATTCGTTCATTCCCAAGCGCGGTCCTGTCGCTCGAAGTAAGAGCAATGCGCCAACTCGTCGCGTGTATGTTTTTACGCTTATTAGTTATGTATTGCTTTTTGCGACGTTGCTGGCTACGGCGGGAATGTATCTTTATCTACGCCAGCTCGATAAACAGTTCGATAAGGAAATTATCGCTTTTAATAATGAAATAAACAGTTTTAGTGAAGAAAAAATGCAGGAGGTACTGGTGTTTGACGACCGACTCCAGCAAGCAGGCACTCGTCTCAATCACAGCATTTCGGTGACCGCAATTTTTAAGGCCATTGAAGCGGCAACAATTGATACTGTTTTGGTGGAGTCGTTGTCTCTTGAAAGAGAGGCTGATGAAAAATATGTCCTTACGGCAGCTATAAAAACTGACAATTTTGATTCAACAATCTTCCAGCGCGGGGAATACCTTCGAGCACAAACAATTGAGCAGGTAGTTATCGAGGATGTGCTCGCAAGCGCCGCAGCCGAAGGAGAGGTAAGTGAAGGACCAATTGTTACCTTTAGTGCGGTGCTTGATATCCCTGTATCAGCCGTACCGTATATACCAACTCAGGATTCAGCAAATGCCGCACCGATCCAAAATCAGGTTCAGACAATTGAAAATTCCGTCCCTTCAGAACCAGTTACTCCAGCCGTAGTTAACGAAGAAACTATATGATTCCAAATGGACTTTTTACACAAATCGGAGCAATGCTAATTTCGGTTGGTATCATTTTTACCTACATTGAACCATCGTTTGCTGAGGTAAAATTGTTACAAGACGATATTGCACGCTATCAAAAAGAGCGTGAAGGAGTATTGGCAGTCAACTCCTTACTTTCTTCTTTGGTTACAAAAATGGAGAACGTTTCTCCTACTGATAGGCAGCGATTGCTTGCGTATATGCCGAATGAGGTAGATGAGCTCTATGTCTCCCGGGATTTGCAGATTATTGCTCAAGAGGCGGGTGTCTTATATCGAGATGTAAAATACTTAGGAAGTGAAAAGGAAAATGACTCTCGCAGAGCAGCTAACAAAACGGCAGCTGTTGGTCCAGAGCCACATATTTTTACCTTATCAGCCGAAGGAACATACGAACAGATTAAAAGTCTTTTTGATTTGATAGCCAGGAACAAGTATCCGCTGGAGGTACATCGTCTAGAAATTAAGCAAACTGAAGGTGGATTCTTGAGTGTCGACACTGATTTAGTGACCTATTCATACCGAAACAATGGATTTACTAGTGAGGAAATAGTCTTCTAGATATGGGCAAATCAACCACAAATATAATTGTCATTTTGGGATTCATAACGATTGCATTCGCCGGGTACTATCTGTATGGTCAGAAATATCAGGTTTTGGCGACTTCTGCAAATACCGAGGCAACGCAAGAAATGCTCCGCAATGCCCAAATTTTTATTGGTCACCGAGAAACGTTGAGCAAAGTGAAACTCGATATTGCTTTTTTTGAAGATGCGCGTCTACAATCGCTTGATTCATACACTACTCCTGTAAAAGAGCAACCAGTGGGTCGGGCTAACCCTTTTTCTGGAGCGACTATTAGAACAACTCCTTCATCATTTTGATTTATATGGACCCACTACAAGCCCTTAAAGAACATGGTGGTGTCGATGAAACGTTTATTGCTGAAGCAGAACGGGTCATTAGTGAAACTGGAAAGCCGTATGACACGGTCTTTATCGAGCTTGGTCTTGAAAAGAAATTTGTTAGAGATTTTATTGCTGAGTACTATCAAGTACCGGCGTTTGTGATTCCAGAAGGATTTTCAATCAAACAAGAAGTACTTAATTTTATTTCTGAATCAGCGGCAGCGCATTATCGAGCAGTACCGCTGATGGTAGAAGACGAAGTGCTGATGGTGGGAACCAATGATCCCGATAATCTGCAGATGCGTGAAGCCTTAAACTTCATCAGTACGAATCATAATCTTCCGTACCGATTGGTGTACATGCTTGATGAGGATATCGCTCGGGTGCTCCAGTTTTACTCTAATCTGGAAGGTGACGTTGGCGATGCGCTTGAAACTCTTGAATCCGAACTTGATAAAGAGATTGCAGCGAGTTTTGAGGAGTCATCAGACGAGACCAAGCAGTCGTATGAGCATATCGAAGAAGATGCCCCAGTTACAAAAATTGTAGCTACTATTCTCCGCTACGCAGTGGATGGGAGTGCCTCAGATATTCATATCGAACCAACTCCCACCAATGTGGGGGTCCGATTTCGTGTGGATGGATCGCTGGCGAGAAGTCTCACGCTGCCTAAAAATGTACACATGGCAGTGGTGGCGCGGGTAAAAATTCTGTCTTCAATGCGCCTTGATGAGCGCCGAAAACCACAAGACGGTCGTTTTTCAGCCACGTTTGATGATCGAAAGATTGACTTTCGTGTTTCGGTACTCCCAACCAGCCATGGAGAAAAAGTCGTAATGCGTATTCTCGATACCAGTAAAGGAGTGCGAACACTCGAAGAGAGTGGTATTTCACTTCATAATATTGGTGTTATTAAGCGAGTGGTGCAAGAGCCGTATGGCATTATTTTGATTTCTGGTCCAACTGGTTCGGGTAAATCAACAACCCTTCGAGGGATGATTCAAGAAGTTGATCGCGAAACAAAAAACGTGATGTCGCTCGAAGATCCGGTGGAATACAATTTGGATGGAGTGAGTCAGTCGCAGGTGAGACCAGAAATTGGGTATACGTTTGCGCGCGGTTTACGTTCGGCACTTCGTCAAGACCCTGACATTATCATGGTGGGAGAAATCCGTGATACCGAAACCGCGCAGCTTGCGATTCAAGCGGCACTTACGGGACACTTGGTGCTTTCTACAATCCACACTAACAATGCTATTGGAGTAATCCCGCGTCTTATCGACATGGGAATTGATCCTTACCTTATTGCACCAACACTTAAAATGACCATTTCGCAGCGATTGGCAAGAACGCTTTGTAAGGGCACAGGGCGTGAAGAAGCGGTTGACCCTGGATCATTAGTGCGTATTAATAACACCTTTAAATCATTGCCAAAAAAGTTTCACGACCGAATTCCGCAAAATCGAACTATCTTACATCCTGAGCCAACTCCAAGTTGTATGACGGGATACAGCGGTCGAACGGCAGTAACCGAAGTGCTCGAGATTGATGAGGAAATGCAGGAGCTTATTCTCAAAAATGCTTCGGAGGAGGAATTTTTCCACGCGGCTCGTAAAAAAGGATTTATCGCCCTGCAAGAGGACGCTATTATTAAAGCCTTGAACCACGAAATACCGTACGAAGAAATGAACGTCTTTAGTACCAAAATTGGCTTGGGGGAACTCGAGGAAGATAATTATAAGACTGATGTCGATAACCTCACTGACATTGAGGTCGCAGAGGCTATAATGGATGGTGATGAAACTGCTTCTCATTGATGATGACGTCTTTCTGCGCGACATGTACGCGAAGAAGTTTTCGGATAGTGGTCACAAAGTAGAAGTCGCTGAAGGAGCGACGATCGCGCTCGCTAAAATTAATCGTACTCCTGATTTTGACGTTATCTTGCTCGACATGATTATGCCTGGAATGTCAGGAATTGAATTGATTCAAGCTATTAAGCGAGATTATCCACAATGCAAGGCAAAATGTGTTGTATTATCAAATCAGGGACAAGAAGAAGATATTAAAGGGGCAAAGGCCGCGGGTGCCGTGGGATATATTATTAAGGCAGAGTCAGTTCCGAGTGTGGTGGTTAAAAAAATCGAAGCATTAGTTAAGAAATAGCATATGGCAGTAGATTACAAACGAGAGTTAAATGCACTTATTGAGCTCATTTTACAGGAACAAGCATCAGATTTGCACTTTTCGGTAGGGGCTCATCCGTTGATTCGTGTTTCCGGAACACTGATACCACTTCTTAAAAAGCCAATTCTAATCGGTTCTGATGTTAGTGGTTTTGCTAAGGTGTTGATGCGTGATGATCAGTACGAGAAGTATCGAAATTTTTCAGAAATTGACTTTTCCTATGAAAATACTGAAGGAGTACGCTTTCGTGGTAATGCCTTTTATCAGCGTGGTCAGATGGGGATTGCGCTGCGTCTCATTCCTAATGTCATTCGCACTTTCAATGAGTTAAATCTTCCGCCAATATTGGAGAGTTTTACACAGCGTTCCCAAGGATTCTTCCTGTGTGTGGGTCCGGTGGGGCAAGGAAAGTCCACTACCTTGGCGGCGATGGTGAATCTCATTAATCAAAATCGTGCCGAGCATATTGTTACCATTGAAGACCCAATTGAGTATGTGTACCAAGAAGAAAAAGCGTTAATTGACCAACGTGAGGTTGGTATTGATACCAAGGACTTCCAGACTGCGTTGACCGCCGCCCTTCGTCAGGATGTGGATGTGATTTTGGTGGGGGAAATGCGTAATACCGAAACCATTGCCGCGGCAGTGACTGCCGCCGAGACAGGGCACTTGGTGTACTCAACACTACATACCAACGACGCGGCACAAACTATCAATCGTATCGTCGACTCGTTTCCAAGTACGCAGCAAGATCAGGTGCGAGTACAGCTCGCGAGTTCGCTGATTGCCATATTCTCACAGCGTCTCATTCCGCATATTGCTGGAGGATTGGTGCCGGCGTACGAACTGCTTATTAATAACACTGCCGTAAGTAACCTGATTCGTGAAAATCGCATTCACGAAATTCCTTCAGTGATTGAGACTGGTTTAGAACAGGGAATGATTGATATGAATCGTTCGTTGGCTCGACTAGTGCAAAATGGCGATATTACTGTCGAAAATGCTTTTACTTACGCTTCTAATCCCAAGGGACTCGAGCGACTTATTTAATTCACTTGTACTATGCTTTTCAATTACAAAGCGATCGATCAGTCGAGTATTCAACGCGAAGGAACTGTCGAGGCGCCCACTATCGACGCTGCGATTTCTGCTGTACAAAAGCGAGGGTACACGCTTGTTTCCATTGATGAGGCAGTAAAATCAGGTTCGCTTGCCGATTTACTCCATATTGAATTTTCTTTCTTTAATTCCGTTTCGAATAAGGAGATTGTGATTTTATCCAGACAAATCGCCACACTGTTTCAGGCGCAGGTGTCGCCACTACGAATCTTTCGGCTGTTGTCTGCGGAGGTAGAAAATCCGCAATTGAAACTAGCAATGAATCAGATCGTCGAGGATTTGCAAGCAGGAAGTTCTATTTCACGAGCGCTCGCGGCTCATCCAGATATTTTTTCTTCGTTTTACGTCAACCTTGTGCGTTCAGGTGAAGAGTCTGGTTCACTCGAGAAATCATTCGATTATCTCGCAGATTATCTTGATCGACAGTATGAAGTGGTGTCAAAAGCAAGAAATGCCTTGGTGTATCCAGCGTTCGTCGTTTCGATTTTTATTGCCGTGATGGGCATGATGCTTACCCTTGTGATTCCCAATATTGCTAAGATTCTTACTGATTCAGGGCAGGAGCTTCCAATTTACACCAAAATTGTAATTGGGGTTTCGAATTTCATGGTTGATTACATTGCGGTGATTTTAATCGTTATTGCTGCTGGAGGAGTAGGGTTGTGGCGATTTAGTTTGACTGACGTAGGAAGACGGACGATTGACGAATTTGTTATTTCCGTTCCGTATCTTGGAGATTTGCAGCGGAAATTGCTGCTTACCCGCATTTGTGACAACCTGGCAACGATGCTCAGTAACGGTGTGTCGATTATTCAGGCACTGGAGGTAACGGCAGATGTGGTAGATAACACGGTCTTTAAAGAAATTATGGAGTTGACCCTTGTGGAAGTAAAAGGCGGGCGGTCATTTGCCGATGCGATTGCTGAATATCCAGAAATTCCCGGTGTGCTCGCACAGATGGCGAAGGTGGGTGAAGAAACTGGTAGCTTGGCAGCCATTTTGACCACGCTTTCTAATTTCTATCGCCGAGAGGTAAATAATGCGGTGGATACCCTCATTGGGCTTATCGAACCAGCGATGATTGTGATGCTTGGTCTGGGGGTGGGAGTACTGCTCGCTTCGGTGCTCATGCCAATTTACAATTTGACCAGCGCGTTTTAGTGAGTGGATTAAAAAAAGGGCGGCGCTTCGCGCCGCCCTTTTTTATCCCCACCCCCTGCATTTACTCTCCATAAAGGTCGTATAATAGAAGGTGCCTACGAACAACGTAGGCAATACAGCTTTCAGGTACTCAGCTGATATCTGAAAGAGATATTTTTAGAATTTAATCCATTCATTTTTATGAAAAAGACTCTACAACGGGGTTTCACATTGATCGAACTCCTCGTCGTGATCGCGATTATTGGTATCTTGGCAGCCGTAGTGCTCGCTTCACTCAATGACGCGCGAGATAGTGGACAAGACGCTTCTATCAAACAGTCTATTGGTAACGCTCGTTCTCAGGCTGAGCTTATCTATAATCAAAATGGTTATTCGTATGCTGCAGTGTGTGATGGTGCAGCGACCAATCAGATTACTGATTTGATGACTGCTGCCAAGAATAATCGAGCTGAAACAACTGGAGCAAATGTGTTCACTCTTGCAACGGCCGGTAGCGATACGTCAATTACTTGTCACAGTAATGCGAGTGGATACGCTATCTCAGCACCACTAAACGTTACAACTGCTGGGCAGCAGTGGTGTGTTGACAGTACAGGATATGCTGGATTTGTTGGTAACGATAACAGTCTTGGTCCCAACGATATTACTTGCGAGTAGTCACATTTATGTACTTCAAAAAACCACCCCTTAGGTGGTTTTTTGTTTGTAACTGCTGTTGCTGCTTTTGGTGTCATGTATACTATAGGTACTATGTGGAAACCATCGCAGCACGGCTTTACGCTGGTGGAGCTCCTGATCACTATTGCTATCATTGGAATCTTGGCAATGGTGGTACTCACCTCGCTTAATGATGCTCGTATTCAGGGAATAAATGCCAAAATCGAAACTGAAATGGATGCTATTGCCAAGCGAGCAGAGGTGGAACATATCCAGTCGCTTACCTATGATTCTGTCTGTGGCTCCAACGGCATTTCACAATCGCCCGATATTTTGCGGTCGATTATCTCCATTAATACCTTTGCTTCCAGTACGCTTATCTGCAATAGTCAGACTACTTCCTATGCAATTTCGGTACCGATTAACACCACTCACTGGTGCATTGATAGTCTTGGGACGAAAAAGGAAATCCCTGACGCCCTCGATGATACTGCTGGTGCGGAAGAATTTTTCTGCCCTTAATTTCTTTTTGCTATGTTTTCCCTCGAAAGTCTATTGGTCCCCTTGTGGCAGCTGCTCCTAATCGCGTTTGGCTTTGGAGTGATTATTGGCAGTTTTCTCAATGTATATATTTATCGTTTCCATACGGGGAAGTCGCTCCAAGGTCATTCGCACTGTTTGTCGTGCGGCACCGGCCTTTGCTGGTTTGAACTGTTTCCTCTGGTTTCGTATCTTTGGCTGCGTGGCCGGTGCCGCACGTGTGGTTGCCGGATTCCAGCTCGCTATTTTTTGGTGGAATTAGTTACGGGAATCCTTTTTGCGCTAACTCTGCTCATTACTCTGGAGCTTGGAGCTATTTTGTTCTTGTGGTTTATTGTTTCAATCTTGGTCGTTATTACGGTCTATGATTTGTACCACTTCATCATTCCTGACCGACTGACCGCCGTGCTAACTGTTGCTGTCTTTTCCTTTTTAGCATATCAGGGATGGCTTGGTGTCATATCGTGGCAAACGGTAGGGTGGGGTGTTCTTACTGCGCTTGGTGGTTCAGCTTTCTTTTTCTTTTTGTGGGGTATTTCCAAGGGGAGGTGGATTGGCTTTGGTGATGTAAAGCTGGCGTTCCCTTTGGGGCTGCTGGTTGGTCCAGCGGCAGTATTTTCATTTGTGGTGCTGTCGTTTTGGATTGGAGCGGCGGTTAGTTTGTGTCTCCTCGCATATGGTCACTATAGTAGGGGAAAAGCAGGCTTACATTTATCAGGGAAAGCCCTTACAATGAAAAGTGCCGTTCCGTTTGCGCCGTTTCTGGTAGCGAGTGCGTTGGTTATTTTATTTACTGACTTCAATGTTCTCCAACTCTTCAGTTTTTATTAAGGATACTAAAAAAGCTTGGTTTAAAAATCAGAGTGGTTTTGGACTGGTTGAACTGATGGTCAGTATCAGTATCATGGTGATTGTTTCGGCAATTATTTTGGCGAGGCAAGATTCCTTTAACAGTGCAGTGCTCTTGCGGAGTCAAGCCTATGAAATTGCCTTGGCGCTGCGTGAGGTGCAGCTCAGTGCCGTGAGCGCGAGTGGTGACTCGGGAAGTTTCCGTACGGTGTATGGTGTTCATTTCACTTCAGATACGAACCCTGCCGCCGATCCCTTGAATGGTTATTTTCAAGTTTTCAAGGACGCTAACAATAATAATTTTTATGATGCCGGAGAAGAATTTGGACCAAGAGGTAATCTCGATAAGCGTTTTGAAGTGCGAGCTATTAGTATTGGAGGGGCTCCTCCTAGCAGTGAACTTGCCATTGTGTTTGTTCGTCCAAATTTTGACGCGCTTTTCTTTGATGATGCGGTGGGTGGTGCAGTGTCGGCAAGCACCATTGAAATTGATATTGCCCGTCGAGGAATCAGTGGTACTGGACCAGATGTCGTCCGAACAATTGAGGTCACCTCTACTGGTCAGATTGCCGTAAAATCTTGATATGCATAAAAAACACCCTTCCTACATAGCTCAAGCCGGATTCACCATCATTGAAATGATAGTAGCTTTAGCGGTATTTTCGGTGGTGGTGACTATTTCTATTGGCGCCTTGCTTACCTTGATTGCTACGAATCAACAGTTGCAAATCGAACAAAGCGTCATGACCAATCTTTCTTTTGCGCTCGATAGTATGACGCGTGAAATCCGCACTGGGACACATTATTTTTGTGAAACAGCAAATAATCTTACTGGAAATCACCGAAGAGGAATAGATAATATCTTTGACAATAATACTGACCTCGATGCAGAACTTTCTGATATGGCGAGAGATTGTGAGTCTGGACGTGATAATCGTAAGTACCAAGGTATTGCTTTTAATGAAGGAGGAGGGAGTATTACGGGAATCGGTGGTCGTATTTTATATTATTTTGATGAAGATAATAAAAAAATCTTCCGACGTGTTGGCGCGGAAGAGGCACAATCAATTGTTTCTTCAGGAATTGCTATTAAGAACGCCGAATTTTATGTTTCGGGAAGTGAGCCACTTGAAGACGGTGAAACCACTCAAGCGGCAGTGACGATTTTTATAGAAGCTGTCGACCCGAGTGACCCAACTGGAAAACCGTATAGAGTTCAGACCACTGTAACCCAACGCACTTTGGATATATGAGTATGAATACTTTTTCAGAAAAAGGATTTACCCTAGTAGAAACGTTAGTTTCGATTACTATTCTGCTCATTATTGTTACTGGTCCACTCACTATCAGCATGACCTCCGCGAAAAGTACTAGTTTTGCGAGTGAACAAGTGGTGGCGTTCTTCCTCGCTCAAGAGGGGGCGGAAATTGCTCAAAAAGCGCGAGATGAGTATTGGCTGGCGGATGTGGTTAATGTCGAGACAAAATGGGATGAATTTGCTGCTGATGATGTGGGTGCTGATTTTAGAAAATGTTTTGAAGGTACGGGGTGCGGACTGGAGCTTGCTACTGATGCTGGTGGTACTTTGAAGCCGATTATTTCTTGTATGGGGACGAGTTGTCGGTTGCGTTTTAATGATTCAGATGTACGGGCGCGCTATACCTATGCAGCAGTTGGAGAAGAGTCGCTTTATACTAGGAAAATATTTTTCACTAAAGTTTCAGCTTCAGATGTGAAGGTGGTTTCAGAAGTAACGTGGCGTACGGGAACAAGGCGAGAGGTGCAGAAAGTAGAAGTCGAGACACATTTGTTAAACGTGTATGCTAATTAATGCTCTTATGAAAAATACACCAACGAGAGAATCAGGCTTCGCGCTACTCATTACCTTGATTGTGGTAGGAGTGGTGCTTTCGGTGGGGCTTACCATTCTTGACCTTTCTATAAAGCAGGTTCGCTTGTCGACTAACGCGAAAGAATCTGAAATTGCGTTTCATGCTACCAATGCGGGGATGGAGTGTGCGCGCTATGTGCGCAGTGTTAAATCTGCCGCGATGGAAATTGGGCAGACGATAACAGCAAATTGTTTTGGTGAAACGGTTAATAATATTGCTCCAAATAGTAATCCTGACCCCGTGCCAAATATAGCGGGTGACGGCACCGCGTTTTTGTATGAATATGATGTCACGTGGGGTGATGCTGACGCACAGCGGTGCTCGAGAATTTCTACTTTGGTAGCTTCTTCAACCATTGCCGAATCGGGTATGGAAATCACTAACATGGAGTCTCTTATTTCAGGATATCCCGATGGTGACACTAAATCTTGTGAAGAAGGGGCGCGGTGTACGGTAATTTCTGTACGGGGCTACAATAAATCCTGTGCCACTATCGGTAATTATGGTACCGTTGAACGTGAAGTGCTGCTACAATTCTAGGTATGAGCAAACAAGTACAGAAAGAAAGACTGCAGCAATTGCGGGAGACAATCGCTTATCACCGTCAGCGGTATCATGAAGCCGATGCTCCAGAAATCAGTGATGAGGCATATGATGCGTTGTTGCACGAATTACGCGAGCTGGAGGTGGTGGTGGAAGGGAAGGTGAGCGCCGCCGACGTAGTCGGCGGCGCTCCTAGTGTAGCGTTTGCGAAGGTAAAACATGCAGTTCGCCAGTGGTCATTTGATAATATTTTTTCAGAAACTGAATTACACGAATGGAATAATCGTTTAAAGCGATTACTTGCCGAAGCTGATCATTTGAATATTTCTCTTTCGTATGTGACGGAACATAAAATTGATGGATTAAAACTAGTGGTGGAATATGAGCGAGGGATATTAAAGCGAGCGGCTACTCGCGGCGACGGTGAGACTGGTGAAAATGTTACTCATACCGCGGTCACTATCACGTCTCTTCCAAAGCAGTTGCGGTATCCTGTCGATTTGTTGTGTGTTGGAGAAGTGTGGCTGAGCGAAAAGGAATTTATTCGGATTAATGAAGAGCGGAAAAAAAGCGGAGAACCGCTCTTCGCAAATCCACGTAATGCCGCTGCTGGTTCACTTCGCCAGCTTGATGCTGTGGTAGCGGCTTCCCGTAATCTGGCGTTGACGGTGTATGATATCGACTCGCTCACGGTATATGATACGCCCGTAACGCCCCCTAATACCCAGTGGGAGGAATTACAGCTTTTGGCGAAGCTGGGACTGCCAACAAGTAAACATTCGGTACGATGTGAGAATGTCGACGCGGTACAACAGTTCTATGCTACGTGGCTGAAAAAGCGCGACACGTTGCCCTATGGTATTGATGGGGTGGTGATTAAGGTAGATGACCGCTTGCAGCAACAGTTGCTCGGATATACCGCCAAAGCGCCACGATTTGGTATCGCCTATAAATTTCCAGCCGTAGAGACTACTACGGTGGTGGAGGATATTGTGCTTCAGGTTGGTAGAACAGGAGTGATTACCCCCGTTGCTCATCTGCGTCCAATACGAATTGATGGTTCGGTGGTTTCGAGAGCAACGTTGCATAACGAAGATAATATTGAGCGACTTGATGTCCGGATTGGTGATACGATTGTGCTTCGAAAAGCAGGAGATATTATTCCTGAAATTGTCTCAGTGGTACGCACACTTCGACCTAAAAAAACGGTTCCTTATAAATTTCCTAAAACAGTCCCCGAGTGTGGCGGAGACGGGTCGATTGAACGAATTGCTGGAGAATCTGCCTATCGCTGTGTGTCAAAAGATTCTGGGGTGCTGCATCGACAGCGGTTGTATCATTTTGTCTCCAAGGGAGCGCTTAATATTGATGGAGTTGGACCAAAATTAATAGATCGATTTTTAGATCAGGGATTGATTTCTTCTTACGCCGATCTTTTTACCGTAACCGAGGGAGATTTGTTTTCCATTGCTGGTTTTAAAGAAAAGTCAGCAAAAAATGTCGTCGAAGCGATTGCTGCCGCGCGCGTGGTGCCACTGTATCGCTTATTAGTGGGGCTTTCGATAGAAAACGTAGGGGAAGAGACGGCGCGCTTGATGGCGACGGCATTTGGTTCATTGGAAGCAATCAAGCGCGCCTCTCGCGAAGAAATAGCGGCTTTGTATGGCGTGGGTGACGTGGTTGCTGATTCGGTAGTGGCATGGTTTGCTAATCCCTTACATCAAAAAACCCTTGCGGAACTGATGGTACAGCTTACGATTGAACAACAGGATGTTGCTCCAAGTGTCGTGGTGCTACAAGGAAAAACGTTTGTGCTCACTGGTACCCTTGCTACTATGAGTCGTGATGAAGCAAAAGATATGATTCGAACACTTGGTGGCACCGTCTCTTCCAGTGTGTCGAAAAAAACTGATTATGTGGTGGTGGGAACCGAGCCAGGAAGTAAAGCGACTGAAGCAGAAAAATTAGGCGTGCCAATGCTCACTGAAGCTGATTTTAAAAAGATGATTAGTAACGGGTGAAAATAAAAACAAGCTTGTTTTTATTTTCACCCGACAAGTGGTATGCTACACCACATGAAACGTGAAGAAATAACCCATTTAGCGACCCTTTCTCGCATTCGACTTTCAGAAGAAGAATTGACGAATTTAGAAAAAGAACTGTCATCCATTGTCTCGTATGTGAGCGTGGTAAGTGATATTGCTGCCGATGATGCTATGGCGACACCAAAAGTTGGTGCCCGTTACAACATTTTTCGAAAAGATGAAATTACCAACAAATCTGATTACTACACTAGCGACATTTTAAGAGAGGCACCGTGCATTGAAGGTCGTTATTTGGCAGTGAAAAAGATTCTAGAAACCGGCGAGTAATGTATGAAAGAAAATACTATTGCAACACTTCGTGCCCGCTTTATTGCTGGAGAATATACTCCCGCTGCGGCGGTGCAGGCGGCATTAGACTGTATTAAGGAAAAGGATGGAGAAATCCATGCGTTCCTAGACGTGTATGAAGACGCCCTCCTTGCTGCTGCCGATGCCACCAAGCAGTATAAGGAAAAAGGGAAGGACACCCCACCATTACTAGGCATGCCAATTGCGCTTAAAAACAATATTTTGATGAAGGGGAAGCATGTCACTGCCGCGTCCAAAATGCTCGAACACTACACCGCTATTTATGATGCGACAATCGTGCAGCGTCTTACTGAAGCAGGAGCGATTGTGGTGGGGGCTACCAATATGGATGAATTTGCGATGGGTGGATCCACTGAAAACTCTGCCTTTGGTCCAACAAAAAATCCACATGACACCACCCGTGTTCCGGGAGGTTCTTCTGGCGGATCGGCGGCGGCGGTCGCTATGGGGGCGGTGCCGGTCGCTATTGGTACTGATACAGGTGGTTCCATTCGTCAGCCGGCGAGCTATTGTGGGTTGGTGGGATTTAAACCAACGTACGGAGCAGTATCGCGTTACGGGTTGATTGCTATGGGCTCCTCACTGGATCAGGCTGGTCCACTCACTAATTCGGTTACCGACGCTGAGTTGGTACATGACACTATGGCGGGAATTGATTCGATGGATGCCACTACCATTGCTCCCGATACGTACCCCGAAGTACCACTAAAAGAACATTACACTTTTGGAGTACCGCGTCATTTTTTGGCTGATGGTGTTGATGAAGGAGTGCTGCAAGCCTTTGAAGCCCATATTGCTCGACTTGAAGCTGCTGGGCACACGGTGGTCGATATCTCACTCCCGCTTTTTGAGAAAGGACTCGCTGCCTACTACGTGGTGATGCCGGCAGAAGTGTCTTCCAATCTTGCGCGGTATGATGGTATACGGTATGGACATTCTGCTCCCGCTGATGATTTGCTTGGGGTCTATGAAAAATCTCGCGCTGAAGGATTTGGAAAGGAAGTAAAGCGTCGCATTTTGCTTGGTACGTACGTACTCTCTTCTGGATACTATGATGCCTACTACGGCAAGGCAGAATTAGTGCGTAAGAAAATGCGTGAGGAATTAGCCACTACATTTGAGACGGTTGATATTATTTTGACACCAACCGCTCCAACTCCCGCTTTTAAGTTGGGAGAAAAAGAAGATCCACTGGCTATGTACCGACAAGATATTTTTACGGTACCAGTTAATCTGGCAGGTGTTCCAGCGCTCTCGTTCCCGATGGGTACGGTTGAGGAAGAAGGAAAGCAGTTACCTGTAGGAGTTCAATATATCGGACCGCTTGGTGGTGATAAACGACTGTTCGCGATTGGAAAAACGATATACGATACCACTATCTAGTATAGTATCTGTATGGAACCAACAATTATTCCAGCACCCACCGCCACTTCTGGTCTTACCATGCCAGGAGTGACCGTTAAGGCAAATCTGCCGTTTGTAGAGTTTCTTAGTAGTTTGGGGACGGGATGGTTTTCGCTCGCTGGCATTCTTGCCATATTGAGTTGGCTTTGGTCTATATATGCCATTATTGCGTATATTATTTCCATTCTTCTTTTGGTACTCTATGTCTACGCTTCGGTTCGGAAAAATCTCTATGCCGAAATGCAAACCCAAATGCTTCGTGATGCCGAGCGATTGTATGATGAGCAATTTCGTGGTGCGGTACATAGTACTCGTCTGCAAGACGTGTTGACCCATTCCACCTCCGAAAATCCTAACGATTGGAAATTAGCAATTATTGAAGCGGACATTATTTTAGATGACTCGCTAAAACAGAAAGGATATCCAGGAAATTCTCTTGGTGAACGGTTGAAAAATGTTGGACCGCAACAACTTAATTCGCTCCAAGACGCGTGGGAAGCACATAAGGTTCGTAACCGAATCGCGCATGATGGTGCAGATTTTGTGCTCACCAAGCGTATCGCGCAAGAGACAATCGCTCGTTACCAAAGAGTTTTCACCGAATTAGGAGTAATCTAGGCTTGCCAAAATCGAGAAAATAGTGTATTTTCCACATACTGTTTTGGAGGTATTTTTTAATCTTTCAAAGCAATTTTCTACAGAGCGGGGTAGAGGAGAGGTACCTCGGGAGGCTCATAACCTCCAGACCCCGGTTCGATTCCGGGCCCCGCAACAACTAAGAACAAAAGACCTGACTATTTGTCAGGTCTTTTGTTATACTGTGGGGCGTATGCAATGCGTAATTCTTGCCGCTGGAAAGGGCACCCGACTTCGACCATTAACCGATAATATTCCCAAGCCGCTGGTGAAGGTGGCGGGAAAGACGCTCCTCGATCATATTGTGGAAGTACTCCCGACAGCGGTGAATGAATTAATTATCGTAACGGGATATCTGGAAGAGCACATTAAGGAACATTGTGGAGAGGAATTTCACGGGCGAAAAGTGACCTATGTGCACCAAGCAGAACAAAAAGGAACAGGGCACGCATTGTGGTTGTGCAAAGACCTCATTAAAGGTCGATTCCTTTTTATGTTTGCGGATGACTTACATGGTTCGCAAGATATCGCACGGGCAACTTCCTATACTCGTTCAATGCTAACCCTTACTACCAACAATCCAGAGCGATTTGGTATCGTGGTGCGTCACCCCGATGGCACCTTGGCGGAAATGATTGAGAAACCAGAGCATCCACCATCAAACCTCGCTTCCACGGGAGTGATGGTACTCGATGAGCATATTTTTGATTATGAGCTCAAGGTTGAAAAAAATGGTGAGTACTATCTTACGGACGTGATTGAGGAGTATGCCAAAGACTATCCGATAGCGGTGGTGGAGCAAGATTTATGGATTCCGATTGGGTACCCTGAAGATATTGAAAAGGCTGAACGAATCCTCAATACCTTAAGTGGAAACGGTCGGGTAAAAAACTATTGAAGCAGAGCGAAAAATAGTGTACTCTAGCCCCACAGTATGTCGGTGTAGCTCAGGTGGTTAGAGCACAGCACTCATAAAGCTGGGGTCGGAGGTTCGAATCCTCCCATCGACACAACACAAGCCCTATGGGGCTTTTTGTGTTTTCTTGGAATTCGAGACTGGTATGGCAGTTTTGTAACTTTAAAATTGATAACAATGTTTAATTAAATAATGATTGAAAAAATCGCATTAAAAATATTTTGGTTGGCAATGTTGCTTTGCGCTAACATAGCGTTAGTGAACATCTGGTTTTTCAACGGAGCAGAATCTAAATTTCAGTTACTAATTCCCACATTCTTTATTATCGGCTTCGCAAGCTTTTTGATTTGGGCGCCACTGGTAGCGTATAGGTTTTTAGAAAAGTAAAAAATACCGAATAAAAGTCGGTATTATTTATTGCGCTAGACGGGACTTGGTCACAAATAATTTGCTCTAAAATCGCAAATTTTCGCGACCCCGCCTCACTCGTTTGTCGTAAACTCCTCACATCGTTCCGGCTTTCGAGTCCTGACGTAAGGTGCGCAGGCACCTTACTTCTAGCGCACGAAAAAAGCCAGCAAAAGCTGACTTTTTACATTGCGCGCTAGACGGGACTCGAACCCGCAACCTCCCGCGTGACAGGCGGGTGCTCTAACCAGTTGAGCTACCAGCGCAAGTGAAAAAGAAAATGGAAATATATTTACATTTATCTTTTGAACGCTGCGTTGGCAAGCTTTGCTTACCAGCGCAAGTGGGAAGAGTATAGCTGGTTTCGTTATTTTTTGCAATAAACACAACATGGTATACTCTGTAGCGCAAAAGCCACCTTAGCTCAGTTGGTAGAGCATTGCACTCGTAACGCAAAGGTCCGCAGTTCGATCCTGCGAGGTGGCTCAAGGGGTAGTCATATCAAGAATGATTTGCTATGCTACCCGCACGAAGGTTGCCAATGTAGCTCAGTAGGTAGAGCGCATCCATGGTAAGGATGAGGTCTCCGGTTCGATTCCGGACATTGGCTCAAAAGAAAACCACCAGACTATTAGTCTGGTGGTTTTCTTTTGAATCTGTGCGCTTTTATCGCTCTCGTGAATAAAATGAATACAGACACCAATGATGATGTCTGCTTGAAGCTGCTACTCTACTCATGAATGTTTCTTTTTGTAGTTCGAAGCATGAGGGGAAACAGGTTTCTTTTTCTTTTGTGGCGGTGGTTGCAGGTGAATTTTTACTGGTGTTCCATCACCTTGAGTTAGGCACTGGTAGGTATAAAACAAAATCTGTGCCTTGGTTATAATTTGACCAGTTTGGTTGCAACGATAGCGACCACGGCTGAGGGGTGTGAATGTAATCGCCTTGTTGAACGTGTGCATGACTTCATCTCCGTATTTCTGCAACAGTAAAAAATTATATTATTTGAACTCCCTCTCCATTAATATACAGAAATAAGAGATTGTCAATCCGGTATTAATATATTTTTTCCAAAAGGAAAGTTCAGTAATTTTTGCTATACTGCAATTATGGATACTTTGACGGAGGCACGTATTAAGGAAATTGAAGCGGCAATGCTGTTGCCGAATTTTTGGAATGAACCACAAAAAGCACAAGCCATGATTAAGGAGCTGCAAGAGCTAAGGGATGCGGCTGACGGGAGGGGGAAGTATGACCGAAACAACGCGGTGTTTACCATTGTGGCGGGTGCGGGTGGAGACGATGCCGAAGATTTTGCACGAATGCTCGTGGAGATGTATCAAAAGTTTGCTGAGAAACGTGGTTGGGGGGTAGTGGTACTCGACAGTAACGCGAATGACCATAATGGGTATCGCAATATCACCTTTGAGATTGAAGGAAAGGGGGCGTATGGATTACTAGCACAGGAATCTGGGGTACATCGCTTGGTACGCATTTCACCATTTAATAGTAATGGCAAGCGACAGACGTCATTTGTTTTGGTGGAAGTATCGCCGCGTATTGATGATGTTGAAGTGGTGGCACTGCAAGAAGAAGAGTTAGAGATTTCATTTGCTCGTTCTGGTGGAGCGGGAGGACAGAATGTGAACAAGAGAGAAACAGCGGTGCGTATTGTCCATAAACCGACTAATATTTCCGTAAATGTTTCTTCGGAGCGATCACAGCAGCAAAATCGTGAACGGGCATTAACATTACTCGCGGGAAAACTATTTGCGTTTCAAGAAGAGCAGCGTCGCCGCGAACTGCGAGGACTTTCAGTAGAAAAAACACTTAAGATTGAATGGGGAAGCCAGATCCGTTCCTACGTATTGCATCCGTACCAGCTGGTAAAGGACCATCGCACCAACACCGAAGTACGAAATATTGACGCGGTACTACATGGTGACATTGAACCGTTTATAGAAATTTCTCCGAATAGAGAATAGCATGATATACTATGTCGTATGATTTACTTTGATAATGTTTCAAAGCTATACAACGATGGGCGGAGCGCCGCGTTGCAAGAGGTTACTTTTCAAGTTGCTCCAAAAGAATTTGTCTCAATCGTTGGACATTCTGGTGCTGGTAAAACCACGTTACTAAAAATGATTATTGCCGAAGATCGACCGTCACACGGGCAAGTCTTTTTTGAATCACTTGATATTCACCGTATCCCCAAGACCCGATTGCCAAATTATCGACGCAAGATCGGTACTATCTTTCAAGATTTCAAATTACTTCCTCACAAAACTGCTTATGAAAACGTTGCCTTTGCAATGGAAGCGAATGGAAGAACTGATGCTGAAATCGCTGAAAATGTACCGCACGCACTTTCACTTGTTGATCTTGATGATAAAGCGTGGAATTTTCCACACGAGCTTTCGGGTGGAGAAAAGCAGCGAGTGGCGATTGCGCGCGCGATAGTGAATCAGCCTGATATTATTATTGCTGATGAACCAACCGGAAACCTTGATCCGATTGCCACGTATGAAGTGGTGCAAATTCTTCGCAAAATTAATGATCTTGGTACTACGGTAATTATGACCACCCACAACAAAGGTGTTATTGATGAGATTGAGCGACGAGTGATTACCATGGATGGTGGTCGTATTGTTCGTGATGATTCGACAGGTAAATATGTTCTATAAAGTATGATTACAGGGTTTCGTAGAGTAGTGAAAGCGGGGTTTGTTGGGTTTTGGCGCAATGCGTATGTTTCGCTGGCGTCAATTTTTGTACTCACTATTGCGCTGTTTGTGATTGGAGCGACGATGTTTCTCAACCAATTACTCAGCACCTCACTAGCAACGCTGCAGTCAAAAGTCGATATCAATGTCTACTTTGTACCTGATGCGCCAATTGAAGAAATTGAGCGCATTAAAGCGGCAGTGGAGGCGCTGCCTGATGTGGCAGGAGTAGTATTTACTTCTCGAGAAGACGCATTGGCAGAATATCGGGAGCGAAATAAAGATAATACTATTGCTCTTCAGGCACTGGAAGAGCTAAACGAAAATCCACTGGGAGCCAATCTTGCGATTCAGGCAAAAGAAACTTCACAATATGAGAGTGTCGCTCGTTTCCTTGAAGAGCAGCGTGCTCTTGAGCAGCCACAGACTCCTGTTATTGATGAGGTAAACTTTGCCCGCAATAAGGATTCTATAGATACTCTAACTTCAATTATCAACGCCACCGAACGAGCAAGTTTTATCATTCTCGGAATTTTGCTCATTGCGGCAATTTTGATTACTTTTAATACAATTCGATTGGCAATTTATACCGCCCGCGAAGAAATTGCCATTATGCGTCTGGTTGGTGCGAGCAATATGTTCATTCGTGGACCGTTTATGCTGCAGGGAATCATGTACGGATTCATCTCGGGAGTACTTGCCCTACTACTATTTTACCCACTTCTTGTTTGGGTTGGTCCACGCACGGCAGCTTTTTTTGAACTGAATCTCTTTGATTACTACATTGTGCACTTTGGTGAAATCTTTGGTGTTCTTGTGGGAATTGGTATCGTCCTCGGACTCGTTTCAAGTACGCTCGCTGTCGCTCGTTACTTACGAACCTAATCTTTAATCTCTAATTATGAAACGTATGATATCTACAACGACTCTGACCCAGCCGGCGACGAAGTACATCTTTGTGGTTGGGGGAGTGATGAGTGGCGTGGGGAAAGGAGTTACCTCGTCATCAATAGCGTGTGTGCTTCAAGCGCGTGGGCTCAAGGTCACTGCGGTTAAAATTGATCCCTACATAAACGTCGATGCGGGTACGATGAATCCTACTGAGCATGGAGAAGTGTTTGTGCTCAAGGATGGATTGGAAACAGATCAAGACATGGGCAACTATGAACGGTTTCTTAATGCCGATATGCCGAGCAGTAACTACATGACGACAGGAAGTGTCTATCTTTCAGTGATTGAGAAGGAGCGGAATTTAGAATACGGCGGTCGCAACGTGGAGGTGGTGCCTGACATTCCGCTTGAAGTAATTCGGCGTATTAAACATGCCGCCCACGTTGCGACCGCCGACGTCGTGCTCATAGAAGTTGGGGGCACAGTAGGTGAATATCAGAACGTGCTCTTTCTTGAGGCAGTGCGGATGATGAAATCACAAGAGCCAGAAAATGTCGCCGTGGTGATGGTGAGTTATCTGCCAGTGCCGCACGCCATTGGTGAGATGAAAACAAAGCCAACTCAAACCGCAGTGCGAATGCTAAATAGTGCCGGCGTTTTTGCCGATATGATCATTTGCCGCAGCTCTCTACCAGTCGATCAAAAACGCAAGGAGAAAATCGCTACGTTTTGTAACGTGCGCGCCGAGAATGTTATTTCTTCTCCCGATCTGGAAAGTATCTACGATATTCCCCTCAATTACGAACAAGACAATCTTTCTACACAATTGCTTTCAATCCTTAATCTTTCACCAAAGCAGCCAACAAATCTAAGGGCGTGGAAGCAGTTTGTAAAACAATCGAAAAGTGGTGTTGGTACGGTGAAGATTGCTGTTGTGGGAAAGTATTTTAACTCTGGTGATTTTGTTCTTTCTGATGTGTACATCTCGGTGTTGGAAGCGATAAAGTTTTCGGCTTATAAGCTCCATCTGAAACCAGAAATTTCATATTTGAGCGCGCATGAATTTGCTGATAAAAAACAACTAAAAAAATTAGACGCTTTTGATGGAATTCTGGTTCCTGGGGGATTTGGAAAAACAGGCATTGAGGGAAAGCTTAATGTCATTTCCTATGCACGCAAACAGGGGATTCCGTATTTTGGAATTTGCTACGGTATGCAACTGATGGTGCTGGAATATGCGATGAACGTAGTACGACTAAAAAATGCTAGTACTGAAGAAATTGATCCTACTGCCGAACATTTAGTTATTGGCGTGATGCCTGAGCAGCGAGAAAAAATTGCTAAAAAAGAGATGGGAGGTTCAATGCGATTAGGACAATATCCTGCTAAACTTAAAGCAGGCTCAGTAGCGGCTAAAGCATATCGTGCGACTGAAATTATTGAACGTCATCGTCACCGCTACGAGGTGAACTCTGAATATGTAGAACGATTGCAAAACGCTGGTTTACAATTTTCTGGCACCTCCCCAGAGGGGGCGCTCATGGAAATCGCTGAGTTGCCCACATCGGTGCACCCATTTTTCCTTGGGGTACAATTCCATCCCGAGCTCCAAGCTCGCCCACTCGCGCCCCACCCACTCTTCACGGCGTTTATAAAAGCAGCGTACGAATCACGATCATGACCAACTGTCCACAGCTGAAGGTGATAACACTCAATGTGCATCGGTCAAAGCATCTCGACTTGATACAGGCATTTCTGCAGCGAGAACAACCTGACGTGTTGTGTGTCCAAGAACTTTGCGCGAGTGACATTCCATTATTCCGCGCGATTGCCGGTGAGCAGTATCAGACTGTGCCGCTTACCATTTATACTGGTGATGCCAAAGCCTGTTTTTTTAGTATTGGCATTTTTTCTCGGCACCCTATAATGGCGACTAATGTGCAGTATTATTCTGGCAGCGAGGAAAAACTCCAGGAGTCAGTCGCCGGAGATGAGACGATAATCAATCGTGCGTTCTTGAGTTGTGACGTGGAGAAGGACGGGGAGGTGTTTCGCATTGGGACCACCCATTTCACGTGGACTCCTGATGGTGAAGCAAATGCTACTCAGCGACGTGATCTCCAGAATCTTCTTGAAATACTGCAAGGAGA
>Ga0268298_10000907_pt1 | contig 36794 bp, 34 predicted proteins | sample WWTPWeurt_MetaG_FD_194462 | JGI IMG/M metagenome (GOLD analysis project Ga0268298, IMG submission 194462) | Activated sludge microbial communities from WWTP in Nijmegen, Gelderland, Netherland - WWTP Weurt | ecosystem: Engineered > WWTP > Aerobic digester > Activated sludge | place...
TTCCTGGGATTTTGCAGGTAAGATCCGTTCCCCTGCGTCCGCGCGATGTGTTGATCATCGGCTCTGACGGACGCGATGATGTTGCCATCGGAGAGGACTCACTTGGCAATCGAATCATCAATGAGGATGAATCGCACTTTTTGAGAAGCGTAGAGAAAGGAGATGGCAATCTGGAACGGATAGAAGAGGCCATTCGGGAAACCGGAGAACTGACGGATGATCTTTCCCTAATGCGAATTGCATTTCGAGATGATGTTCCTTTGACTGAGGAATCGTCTGTAGATCAGGCCCGTGATCGTATTGCGGTGGCCCGGGCTCATGCGAGATCAGGAAGGCTCAGGCAGGCGGAGGAGGACTACAGAGCTGCAGCCGAAAGTTCGCCCGGGCCTGCCATCGGACGCGAATGGCTCAAGGTTCTTCATGCGATGGGCCGCGAGTCAGAAAGAGCGGAGATTGCGGAACGTTATTCGGAATTGCACCCGGAAGTTCCTGGATTTTTGCGCGTTGCCTCTGAAGCCCTGGCCGCCTGTGGCAATATCGAAAAAGCGGTGGATTTTGGAGAAAGGTACAGGCTTTGTCAGCCATACAATCGAGCGGGTCTACTTCATCTGGTCGATTTGCACATGAGGCAGGGCAGGTGGACGGCAGCGCTACGAGTTGTGGAGCAGAGGCTCATTGTAGACCCCATGGACAGAGAAGCCCTCGAGTTGCGTCTTCTGCTCCGTCAAAAAATGGGAAGTGACGACGCGTAAATCGAGAGCTGTTATTCTGTACTGGCAGGGCGGTTACTCATGGACCAGGTATGTGCAAGCCAGCCATCAAAATCTTCCCATTCGCGTCCACGCATGCTGGTCCCAAGAAGAGTGATCACGCGCATTTTTCTTTCCGTATCAAAAGCAAACTGATCTTCATCCCATGTTGCGAACACGATTAGATTCTGGAAGCTGTCATGGCGCGCTGGAGGTTGGAAGTAGAAGTTCGTCATTTCTGGTTCGAGAGTAGTCAGCAGGATTTTGTAGGAAAGGGGTAGCTCAATTCCAAGTCCCTGTTCTGCGGTTTGAAGATCCCCCGCTGAAAAAAGAGGTTTGTCTATGCATCTGCCCGATTGTCGCAGTTCGGAGATAACTTGTTCTACGCTCATGGGGACATGCTGCATGAGCGCGTTCCGGGGATCAATGATTTGTCGACGCAAATCATTGAATTCTCCTTGCCTGCCGGCAGCTCTGTGTTTCCTATTCGTTGTGAAATATTCTCTTTTTCTCTTATGGATTCTCGTGGCTGCAACCCCGGCCTTCGCGGAGGAGTGTTTTGCGACTCCGTCTCTTTACTCTTATACTTTTCCAAAATCGCATCTAAAGCAGTACCCAAAGCAGACGGTCGCGGAGATGGATCTTTCCTGGCAGGATGAACAAACGTGCCCCCACGCTCGCGCATCCATTTCTATCAAATTGTGGTCAGGCGTTTCCTATAGATTTTTTGCCGATTGCGCGCCGCTCGGGCAGGGCAGATATAAATGTGCGAAGGGCGCGAGCGCAGCATCGCTTCGCTTTGATGGTAAGTTTGCCTGGGTAGACTGGATCACGCCGGTTCAATTCGATGGCGAAAGCGGAAAAGGAAACGTAGTATTAAAACCAAAAACAGACGACGATAACTTTCGTCTGGATCCTCTGAAGATGGGCCCTTAGCTTCCGGCCATGCTTCCCTGAACGCGCACAGCTAGAGCATCCGGGAATTGCTTTTCCAGCGATCTGAGCCCCAGGACGGTGGCCGCGAACAATATTTGAGCTGCGGGAGAGTCTTCGGTTTCCAGATCGAAGTAGCCGTCCGCCTTTTCAAGATTGGAATGCTGCTTCGCGATGAGGCGAATGGATGCTTCTAGAGTTTCTGTGAGGACAGAAATGGCGGAGCAGAGGTCCAGGGCCGTGGTTTTCTTAGAATGGCCGTCTGCGACGAGGCGCAGACTTCCTTTCTGGTTTTGAAATGTGACGCGGGTCAACCCTGGATTTTGAGCACTTGAAGCTTCTGGAGATCCTGGCGATGCCCCCAGTGGCGGCGAATGCCCTTGCGCTTCTTGTAATGCATGCCAGAGATTTTGGGAGAGCGAGTGTCTTCCAGAACTTTCAGAGAAACAGAAGCACCCTTTACGAAAGGTGCTCCTACTTTGAGGCTTTCCCCTTCACCTACTGCGATGACGTCTTCGCATTTGAACTCTTTGGAAATATCATGCCCCGTCAGGTCCGTGAGGATGACGTCATTTTCCTTAACTTTGTGCTGGTGACCGGCGATCTGGATGATTGCGTACATAGTAAAACCCCGAGGAGACATGATTTTTGGCCCCAGTCGGCGGGTCAAGCGCGTACCTGGGTGTTTCCTGACCCAGGTGGCTGCCCTCCCTCTGGAGGGCCAGGTGCTCTGGCGGAAACTGCCTGCCTGGATACGGTCTTGCGGGCTACCTGAGTTTTGACGGAAATGTGCTTCTATGGCTCGGCGCCGATGGCTCCGCCCCGATGGCTCCGCCCAATTTGCCCACGGTGCCGGAATCCCTGCGGTACATGGTTCTTGAAAGGTCGCCTAACGTTATTTTTTGGAGAGCAGGTCTGCAATTCTGGTTCGATTGCGCTTTCGCGCTACGCCAGGAGCGTCGAGTCCGTCTTTGTCCCGCAAATCTGTTCTTGCACCAAGTGATAGCAGCAATTTGACCGCTTCTATTTGATCGCATCTGACCGCGGATGATTCCGGATGCAACTGCAGCACAACTGCATATACTCAAAAAGAGCACAGAGCTGGCCAGGCGAATTGAGTTCATGAAGCATACGAGATCGAGATAAACCCTTGTGCAATCAAGAAATGTCATCCGCATTTCCTGCTTTCCTGATTCAATATGAGTTTGCGAACTGTTCCAGTGGAACGAGTTCCAGATCAACTGACGACCGAATACCATGAAAGGTTGATTAAGAAAACACGCGGGACGGGGACTTCGGTGGAAGGTGCGCGTCTGGGCATGTTGCTTCTGTGGCTTGCCGACGACATGCAAGATTCTGTCAATGCGGACCTGGAGGAGTTTGGAATCACGGAAAACAAGCTTGGGATGTTGATCATACTCTACCTGGCAGCCAGCGAGTTTAATCGGAGCGTCACTCCGTCCGAACTTGCAGATCTTGTGGGCGTGGAGCGAGCATCTGTGACCGGGATTCTAGACTGGCTCGAACAAAGAAAATTCATCGTCCGAAAGCCAGAGAGCAGTGATCGCAGGAAAATACACGTAACCATAAGCAATTCCGGCAAAGCCCGGTTTCACAGAATTTTGAAAGGCTACTGGGAAGCATGCGATCGCATTTCGCGACATCTAACCGCGTCTGAGCAAGCAACGTTCGAGAAATTGACCACTAAACTGCTCAAAGGCATTAAAGTGGATCAGAAAAAGAAGAAAAAAACATAAAAGACCACGCACCACCAGAAGGAATACTTCTTGCCAAATCATTAGGTAGGCTAATTATTAGGTATACTAACCATTAGGAGTGGGTGTATGCCTGTTTTAAATGAAAGTCGGGTCATGTCCCGGTTGGATCAGAGAGTTACGGAAACACTGTCGCGTTTGCATCGCGACGCGGAGGCAGACAAGTTCGTGTTCGCAAGGTCGATTCCGGCGGCACTTGGCGCAAAACTTCGGGGAAGATCGGTATTTCAGGCTGTAGCACCACGATTGAAGGACGCTTACATGCCTGTTACTCCTCAGATGGGAGAGTTCTTGCACATAACTGCGCTTCAACTTCATGCAAAGACGATTGTAGAGTTTGGAAGTTCTTTTGGGATTTCAGCGATTTATCTTTCTTCCGCGTTGCCGCCAGGTGGGCGTTTCATTGGTAGCGAAATGGAACCAAACAAAGTATCTCAGGCGCGGCGCAATCTGGAGAGTGCTGGACTTGCGGATGTAGCTGAAATTCGTCCTGGCGATGCGCTGGAAACACTGGCCAGGCCCATGGATCAGCCTATTGATCTGTTGTTCCTCGATGGCTGGAAAGATTTGTATGTGCCAATCCTGAAACTTCTAACGCCGCGACTCAGATCAGGTTCTGTTGTTCTTGCGGATAATATATACACTTTCAGGCGAGAGCTTGCAGAATTTGTTGCAACGGTGTCCAATCCGGACAACGGATTCGCGTCTATGACCTTGCCTTTCAAGAGCGGATTACAGTATTCAGTTCGCATCTGAGCCCATAGATGCCGCATAACGTAATGCGGCATTGTTTTTTTGATTGCGCGAATGTTGCCGCGGTTTACACTGAAGCAGGAATGCTTCCAGGATGACTATGCGAATCGTACTACTACTCTGTTTTCTCCTCACAGGCCTGGTGCAAGCCAGGGAGCCACTGACTCTCGATGATTTCTATACTCATCTGAGCTATGGCAATGTGAAACAGGTCCGCGAGTACATGCAGGCCCATCGAGTGGATGTAAATGCTCTGGCTGGACCAGGCGAATGCGAAGGATTGCCGCTGCTGCAATGTGCGGGGTCCGCCGGAGTCATGGAGATTCTTCTTCAAAACGGCGCGAGAATTGACCAGGTCACCAACGGGCAGACGGCCCTGGACCATGCTGCTTCTGAGAAGGACGGAGGAGAGGCGGCGCGCTTTCTCTTAAAGAAAGGTGCGAAGCCTTCCGGGCGGACACTGCATGCAGCCATCTGGTACGAAAACACAGAGCTCGCTTATGAACTGATTGATATGGGAGTGGATGTGAACTACCGGGACGCAGATCAGGGATACACTCCGCTCCTCATTGCATGCGAAAACGGAAGACCCTTGTCCTTGATTAAGAAACTCATAGAGCGCGGCGCAAAACTGGATGTTGTTACAAACGAAGGTTTTGCTGCTCTGCATTTTTTTCCGAGCAAGCGATCCACGGATCATCAAGGGGGAGCGGGAGACACCACGATTGGAGAAGAGGAACGTCTTGAAAAGACAACGTATCTTCTGTCAAAGGGCGCGAAGCTGGATGTGAAAACGAAAGAAGGATTCACGCCCCTTCACATCGCCGTGCAGTCTGGTGATGAAATCGCAATGTTGCTAATTGAAAAAGGTGCCAACATCCAGGCAGTGTCGAATACGGGCGCCACCATGTTGCAGCTTGCCGCGGGCGCAGGATCCGCCAGGCTCGTGAAATATTTTCTGGATCACGGAGCAAACGTCCAGGCAAAGAACGGGGAAGGGTACACTGCCATTTTTTATGGGGCTCAAAGCGGGAGCGGAGAGGTAGTGAAGCTTCTTCTTGATAAGGGCGCTGTGTGCACGGATTACGGGAAGGATAGAAAGACTCCGCTCTTTCTCATCGCAATGTTTCCAACAGCAGAAGCGCACTATGAAACTCTGGAAGAGAATCCGCAGGATTTTTATACGGCACTCACCCTGGTGTTGCAGAAAAGCGGTCCGGCGCTTATTCATTCTCCCGACATTTACGGCGAAACCCCATGGTTTCTTTTGAAAGGATGGATGTATCCACTGCCTGAAAAAATTCGGCTGTTTCTCAAATATGGAGCAAACAAAAATGCGCGCAACCCGAGCGGTCAAACCCTGCTCGATGTGCTGCAGAATGAGCTTAGAGACGAAGAATCGAGTCTGGCAGACGGCGCACGTGAGAACATAGAGGAAAGCATTCGAGTGCTCAAGAATGGGCCGTAACGCTTCGCCATGGTCCGTGAACCTGAACGAGCTTTCGTTTGATGCTGGAATCTTGTTCTGCACTGCTATCATACGATTTGCACTCTTCGGAGATCGACCGATTGCTGAGGCCCTGGCGTCGTGGCAGCTTGTTGTTGTTTACCTGTTGGTTTGTTTTGCTATACCGTCTTACATGGGTTATGTGCTCGGTCGATATGCAAAATTTACAGGCAGGTTTACGCAGAGACTGATCCTCACAATATTTTCTGTCGTTATTCTGACTATTTTCGTTTTTCTTACGCGAATCATGTTGCAGCTTCAAGATCAAAATCTGATGGGATTCCTGCTCTGTTCCGGGACTGGGCTGTTGCTGATGGGTTCGATCGCCGGGATCGTCACGATGGCAAATGCAGAAGATACGGAAGTAGTCACCAATGCGTTTGAAAACCCCATACTTTCCATACTCGGCGTGACTGGTTCTGTGATTCTTCTTTTCTATCTGGGTATTTACAAACCCTTCGGGATTACTTTCGAAGGAGGGTTGGGGTTTCTAGAATTTCTGGCTGTGTTCGTTGGCTGCCCTTTCGCGGGCGTTCTCTTCATTCTAGTAGTCGGGCTTGCTGAAAACGCGGTCATGAAAGCGGGCGGCGGGGAGGTGCTTGAACGGATGCGCCATGTGCTCATTCCTCTTTTTATTGCAGTTTCACTTATGATCTTCAGTAACTTCGCAGGTCACTTCCTGGGACAGACCAGTCAATCAGTCGGAGGATCATCGCTTGCACGCATTTTACTTTTCACCTTTTCGGGGGTCCTTCCCTTTCGGATCGTACTTGTTTTCATGCCTCCTGTTCGAATCACAAACGTGATCATTGGCAGTGTGGTTTTGACGGCATCCTTTATCAGTGCGTAAGGATTTCAAGAAACCAGGACGTTAGGCGACTAATAGTGGTTCAAGTAGGAAGAAGTAAGCAATCCGGTGCAAAACGTGCCGACTGACCCTGTCGAAATTTCTGCAACATTGGTTGCGTCTCGCGGAATGGTGTAGATCTTCCCATTCGGTGCCATCACACCATCTTCATATTTGTTTGCCAGGCCGCCTGCGAAGTTATTTCCAATTGAAGTCATTTGCTTTGTGTTGGGATCAAACTCAAGTACGTTTGTATTGGGTGCATCGTAAGGGAACATGTAGATTTTCCCGTTAGGCGCCAGCGAACCATTCGAGTACCCTCCCACCAGAACCCCGGTCACTGCGGTTGCAGTTCTTTTTGTCGGATCAATTTCGTATATCGCTGTGTTTGTGTATGGAATGGTATAGATCATTCCGTTAGGTGCAAGCACTCCACTTGTGAAAGAAAATGCTGGAAACGAAGGCCCGAACAGAACAGTGGATCCAGTAGCAGGATCGAGTTCCATCAATTGCGCGGGCCCTGCGTTTGAATATGGAATTCCGTACACTTTCCCGTTTGGCCCGAGCACGGAACCTATTTCATAAAAGCTTCCGCCTGTGACGGCTGCATTCTGATTCACCACGCGGTTGATTGGATCGATTTCGAGTACTGTGGTTACAGAGGAAGGCATCGCATAGATCTTTCCATTGGATGCAAGAACTCCTCCTTCCCATTTTCCTGTGGCTCCGGATACAGTGCCGAATTGAACGGCAGTGCGCGCGATTGGATCAATTTCCAGAACGCTCGTCGCGTTGTACGGAATTCCATAGATCTTTCCGTTTTGAGCGAGTACCCCTCCGGTATACTGGTTGAGGCCGGCAATGCTCCCAAACTGCAGCAAGGTGCGGGTGTCCGGATCGATTTCAAGAACGGTGCCCGCGCTGCGCGGCATTCCGTAAATTTTTCCGTTTGCCGCGAGTACGCCGCCAGTCCATTTCGAAGTCGCAGCTCCCGGGCTGCCAAACGTAGTGACAGACGCCGGAGCATTCGATCCCTTAAACATTTCGTACTGCAACATGGTCTGGACGTTCTTCCAGTTCGAAGCGGAGACAATTCGATCCGGTGGCGAAGAGCAGACGCTCGCATAGCCAGCGTTAAATAGGAGGAGGTTGAGAAAGCTTTTGGTTTCCACGCCATTCGCCGGCTGCTGGCAACTTGCCAGCACCAGAAGGCAAACAGAAATCGATTTATTCCTCTGCATCACATGGAGCCAGAGCGCGCCAATTCCACCTGATAAACTGCCGCAGGAACCGCAGCAGACTTTTCGCCTGCACGAATGATTCGCAGATTTCCTCTGGTTTCTTCGCTAACGATTATTTTTTCAAACTGACCGTTGGACTGGCGATAAAGAACACCTGGTTCAGATTTGATGAGCCTCAGAGAATCCGTTTGCACACCATTCTTGAAAAGAGCAACGTCCAGAGTTTCGCCGAAGTTCCTATAGGTCATCACTGCAGTCTCTGATCCAGATGTAAGGGTGCGAGTGTATTCGCCTTTCTCGTTGTAGTTGAGTGCCACTGGATTGGATCCAGTCCAGAATTCTACGGAGTTAAATACGATGGCGTCTGCGAGGATCGTGAACCCATAGACGAATGATAGCACCAGAAATACGATCCATCGGATCCATTTGTTTCCGATGCTTGTAATCAGCCCGTTCCATTTAGAAGTGAGAACAAAACCGCCGTGGCAACCAATGCTTCCGCCTAAAATGCAGGCGGCCAGAGTGAGTGCGAGAAAGCGTCCCTTTATCTTGCCAAAGAAATTCATAGATCCCTCCAGGCGACGTATGCAAATTCCGCCGCGTTGAGCGATAGGTGACAGAGCCAGGCCGCAGTCGTCGAGTGATTTCGTAAATAGATGAACGCAAACAATCCACCTGCCACAGCACCCGTGAGAATCATGTACCAGAATCCACCTGCCCAATGAATCAGCCCAAAAAAGAGGCAACTCCAGAGGACGCCGAACTCACCGCGTTCTTTCAGTCTCGGGAGAGCGTATCCCCGGAAGATTGTTTCTTCTACAAAGGGGGCAAACAGGACATTGGCCACGAAGAACACTGCTTTCATGGATCCAAGGGAGGAGATGAGACCACCTGCCGGAACATAGTCACCGATCGACCTTTGCAGCCAGGTATGCGCCGGAGATAAAAGCCGTACGTAAGCTGCCGCAAGGCCCAGGCCGGACACAATCGCGATCAGAGAGTCCGATTTTTGTGGCTTCTTCCATCCGAGATCTGTCCAGGTAAGGGAGTCTCGCCATTTGAGGTAGAGCAACAGCAGAAGCCACAAAAGTTGTGCCAGAAGAATCATCAGAGGAACGGATTCCTGGATTGCGAATGCAGCGTCTCCTGGTTTGTCCCCCACTCTTATTACTTGATAAACTATAACTATTAAGATTGCCAGCGCAAACAAAAGTGCAGGCGAAAGAAGACGTAGAGTGAGTTTCATGCTATGGCCGTGTATACGTGATTCTTGATTTGCTCAGACAGAAGGACCAAGAATCACGGTGTAAGGATCTTCCCCTTCCGCAATTTGCAGACTGAATCCGGTCTCTTCGAAGATGCGATCCATTCCTTCCGCAAGCTTCTTGTAAAAGTCTCGAGTGGAAACAATTCCCACCGGCTTTTTTTCAAGATCCACGATAGGCAAATGGCGAAAGTGAGCGTCTCTGAGAAGCACAATGCATTCCGCAACAGAGGCGCCTTCGCGGGCTGTTTCAGGATTGGGAGTATAGATTTCCGTAATGGGCACATCTCCACCTCGACCTTCTGCGAGCACCTTGAGCGCCAGGTCTCTTTCCGTTACAATGCCGACTAACTTTCCAGAGTCAGTGATCAGCACCGCGCCGATGTCCTTTTCCTTCATGAGCCTGGCTGCGTCTGCCACAGTAGCGTTCCCTTCCAGGCACGCCAGATCCCGGATCATTACTTGCGTGATTCTCATCTGGCTCCTCCGAAGATTTCCTGCCATATAGAGGCCACATTCTGTGATTTCATAAATGCTGTGCCGATCAGCACCGAGTCCACAAACTCATCTACGGTTTTGAGTCCGTCTCTGGATTCCACGCCTGATTCGGCCACAATGACACATCCGGGAAGCTCGCGTCTCACTACAGGTGCGAGGCGCGGTGTCAGGCTAAGATCCATTTTTAGAGTGTCCAGGTCTCTGTGATTGATTCCAATGATCGCGGATTTTACTCTCATCGCGATTTCGATTTCTTTTTCATTGTGAGTCTCCACAAGCGCGGGCAAGCCAAGAGAGTCTGCGTATGCAATGTAATCTGCAAGCTGTGAGACTTCTAAAATGCGAACGATCAGTAAGACTGCATCTGCTCCAAGCACAGCTGAGTCTGCGATTTGTTTTTCATCAATGACGAAGTCTTTTCTTAGCGCAGGAAGTCCGCTCTTCTTCGCCATAGCCACGTGCGCTGGATCCCCTTCAAAAAATTGTCTGTCCGTAAGTACGGAGAGAGCGGATGCACCCAGTCTCTGGTATTCGGTTGCGATCTTTTCTGGTTCGTAGGTTTCGCGCATTCTACCGGAGGAGGGGCTGGTTTTTTTGCACTCTGCGATGACGCGCACGGAATCGCCGGGAGCACGTTTGACTGCGGCCAGGAAATGGCTCTCCACTCTGGCTGGCTGGATGGATTTGAGTGAGCGGATTTCCTCTCGCTTGGCCGCCACGATGCGGTCTAGCAGGCCCTGCACGTTACTTCAGTGCGTCTGCTTCCGTTTCGCAAATGTCAAAGAGGCTGGTCAATTCGATGACATCAAAGATGCGTTTTACGGAAGGGCGGATGGAGCAAAGCTTCAGAGTGCCGTCTTTGGCATTCAATTTGCGCAATGTAGAAATGCATGCGCGGAATCCGGAGGAGCTCATGTACTCCACTTTTTCCATATTCAGGACCAGATGCTTCTGGTTGTCCGTTTCAATGATACGGTTGAGTTCTTCTTCTACGTCGTTGGCGACGGAAACGTCCAGACGGCCTTCGAGATAGACAACCATCTTGTCCCCGACTTTTTTTGTATTGAGCATTCAGGGCACCTCTAAACAGTACTCGGGGCACCTTGCATTGCCAGGCCCGCCCTGTCAAGCATCCTGATAGCCAGGAAAAGATGGAAAAACGCAAGACCATTCTAGTAATCGACGCTCACGCGATGGCATACCGTGCGCATTTCGCGCTCGAGCGTCAGAATTTAACCAACGCTGCCGGTCAGAATACAGGCGCGATTTTTGGATTCTTTCGGATGTTCTTTAAGATCCTTCAGGATTTTACCCCGGAAGAAACTCTCGTAGCCTGGGATCCGCCAGGTGGGGGATTTCGCGGCGACATGTACAAGGAGTACAAGGCAACGCGGAAGCCTATGCCGGATGATCTCAGGAGTCAGATTTCTGAAATCAAAGAGATCGTTCGCAACATGGGTTTTGCAACCTGCGAGGTACCTGGATTTGAAGCAGACGACGTGATGGGAAGCATGGCTACTCGGTTCGGCAAGGCGTCCGACGTTCTGCTTCTTACCTCTGACAAAGACTGTTTTCAATTGATCACAAAGAACGTCAGTATGCTCAAGGGAGCAAAAGGCGTTACAGAATTCGTGCGCGTGGATCCTGCATGGGTGGAAAACGAAATCGGTGTGCGCCCCGATCAGATCCCAGAATACATGGCGCTCGTCGGTGATACGAGCGACAACATTCCAGGCGCAAAGGGCATTGGCCCCAAAACAGCCGCGGAACTCATCCAGCAGTACAAATCCATTGATGGCATCTATAAAAATCTCCCGCGCATTGCGAAGGAGTCAGTCAGGAAGAAATTGCAGGAGAGTGAATCAGACGTTCGTCTTTCTCGCGATCTTGCCACCATTCGCACGGACATCAAGGAAGTGCTCGATTTTCCTGAGGCAAAGCTTCGCACGCCGGATTATCTGCGCGAAGATGTAGTTCAATTTTTCAGACAGGAAGGGTATCGCGCCATCGCAGAAGATCTGCGCCGGGCGGCTGAGAAAAGGAGAGGGAAAGCAAAAGTGGCCGCCGCCTCTGTCGCCCAGGAGGGAGAAGATGTTTCTTCCTCTTCTGCTCAGAAAAAATCGGCGGGAAAAAAAGACGCAGCCTCTTCCACAAAGCCAAAGCAAAAGTCAAAGAAGGGCGCACTCGATCAGGGAACTCTCTTCGAAGAAGAGCCAGAGCAAAGAATGTTTTCTGGCAAAGAGCATTTTCTCGGGACAGATGTAGAATATGAAATGGTTACAGATGCAGAGCAATTGAAGCGAGCGCTCCGCGAACACAATCGTTCTGTTGTGGTCGTGGATACGGAAACAGATTCCGCAGATCCAATGCGTGCGCGTCTGGTTGGAATCTCAATTTCTGCCCGCGAAAAGAAGGCAACCTACATTCCACTTCCACCTCCTGGTTCCCCATACGAATCGGCAGGGCTTGCATTGAATGAAGTCCGGTCACTCCTCAAAGAATTCTTTGGGGAAAAAACACGCTCCTTTGTGGGGCAAAATATCAAGTACGATTACACTGTACTGCGCAGGCATGGAATGCCTCTCAATGCTGTGGCTTTCGATACTATGCTTGCGGGTTATCTGCTCAATCCGAATATCAGAAGAAACAGCCTGGATGACCTGGCGCTGGACTATCTAGACTATTCTACGATTCGCTACGAAGATGTGGTTGGTACGGGCAGAAAACAAGTGACAATGGATCAGCTTCCACCGGCAAATATCAGAGACTATGCGTGCGAAGATGCGGATTTGACTCTTCGCCTCCATCAGGTGCTCGGGCGTAAGCTCAAGGAGAACAAACTTCTTGAAATCAATGATTCGCTCGAAGTTCCTCTGATTCCCGTACTGGCGGATATGGAAGTGGCGGGCATGGCCATCGATTTGCAGTACTTCAAGGAACTTTCGCGCGACTATAAGCAGAAGATCACAAAGCTGGAAAAGAAGATCTTCGAGGAGGCGGGTCAGGTCTTCAATGTGAACTCAACTCGCGAACTTCAATTTGTCTTGATTGAGAAATTGAAGCTACCCATGGCAAAGAAGATCAAGACTGGCTTTTCTACGGATCAGAAAGAACTCGATCGCATGCGCGGAATGCATCCGATGATCGATCATCTTCTTGAATATAGAAAGTACACCAAACTTCTGGGCACATACATTGACGCTCTTCCTGAGCTTGTTCATCCAGAAACAGGCAAGCTTCATACGAACTTTCATCAGGCAGTGGCCGCAACTGGTCGTCTGTCATCTATGGATCCCAATCTGCAGAATATTCCTGTGCGAGAGGATACAGGCAAGGCGATTCGCCGAGGTTTTGTTTGTAGCAAGGGCAGGGTGCTTTTGTCTCTCGATTATTCTCAGGTGGAGCTGCGCATCATGGCGCATTATTCGCATGACCCGGCTTTGATGGAAGCCTTCACGCGCGACGATGTAGACATTCACGCGCGAACAGCTTCTTCCATCTTTGGAGTTGCAGAAGATCAGGTAACAGCAGATATGCGATCCAAAGCAAAGGTTGTGAACTTCTCGATCATTTATGGGGTAACCGATTTTGGTCTTTCGCAGAGTCTTCAGGTGCCGCGAGCAGAAGCAAAAATGTACATCGAGAAGTTTTTTGAGAAATACCCCGGCGTCAAAAAGTACATGGATGATACCATCGCATTTGCAGGAAAGAACGGATATGTGGAGACGTTATTCGGTCGCCGCAGGCAAATTCCAGACATACATTCCCCCAACCGATTCCGTCGGGAGGGAGCGGAAAGAACAGCCATCAATACGCCGATCCAGGGAACCAGTGCAGACCTGATCAAGCGTGCGATGATTGATATTCACGCGAAGATGAAATCAAAGAAACTTGAGTCTCAGATGATTCTGCAAGTGCACGACGAACTTCTGTTTGATGTTGTGCCCTCTGAAAAGGATGAAGTCGTTTCGATCGCAAAAGGGGAAATGGAAAGCACAAGGCTTCGCGTGCCCCTTCGCGTGGATCATGGATTTGGACAAAACTGGGACGAAGCGAAGGGTTAGGCGATTCAGTAGTAGTATTGATAAATTGCGGAAGCCGGATAGGAAACGAGTCCAACGTAACTTGGATTTCCAGATGTAGGTGTATTTTGAATGAGGCGTAGCTGCCCGGAAAACGGATCAATCGAGTACTGGTTGATGCTTGCTCCCGTTGCATTTGGCGAATACAAGAACCGTCCGGTTGGATCAGGCGATGCGATGATTGGTCCGCTCCCGCTTACGACGCTCCCGAACGAGTACAGCAAACCAGTAAACTGATCAATGGAATACTGTGTGACATCTCCTGAACCCTGGTTGCAAAGATAAGCAAACCTTCCGGAAGGCTCGATGCGAATGGCTCCGGTGTTCGTGCCGCCGGCAACAGAACCAAGTAAACTCAGTGCGCCATTGGAAACCTGATACATCATCACCGTCGTTCCACCTGTAAGGCTTGTAAGGTAGGCAAATCGTTTGAAGGGGTGTTCCAGATTGAGAGAAGAAGGCGCCGCCAGTCCAGCCACTGTCTGGATGTTGGAAAGCGTTCCATCTGAATTGACGGAGAACACAGTAACAGATCCTGGATACGTATGGTAGAGATATTTTCCAGTTGAATCCAGTTCCATTTGTCCAGCGATCCCGCCGTCGCTGATGGATCCCAGGCTTGTGAGTGCCCCCGAAGTCTGATCAATGGAATACATATAGATGCCAGAGCCAGTGTTCGCATAAAGATATCGACCGCTTGTATGAACGAGTGGCTTTCCGTACCCAACAGCGGAAGGCCACGATCCAATCAGAGTCGTCGCACCGCTGGTCTGATTGATTGCATAGCCTGTTACGCTTCCGGCGCCACTGATGAGGTAGACGAAGCGATTGTAAGGATCCATTCGCGGTGCGCTCGGCGCAGCGCCGGTTGCTTGCGTACCCGCGCTTACAAGCGCGCCTGTGGTCTGATCAATACTGGCCGCGTAGAGAGTTGTTCCACCGGTTGCATATGCGAACTTTCCCTGTGTGTCTGTTACGAGTGCGGAAGGACTGATCCCTGTAGAATAGGTTCCAACAAGTGTGATCTGTCCCGTTACGCGGTTTACTGAGAACCCTCCAATGTTTCCACCGCTAAGAGGAGCATACGCGAAGCGTGGTATGTCGATGAGTCTGAATACGTCGTAGGCGACAATGGACCGCGTGAGGAAGTCCGTGTTGTCATCGAACTGGCGGGCGCAAGATGACAATAGTAGTATCAGTAACCCGCATATCTTTCGCATGCGACCTATCAAGTTCACAACTTGATTTGGCTCCTCGCGGGGGCTTGTCCAGCCCTAAACGGCCTTCAAGTTTGACTTGAAAGCCTCCGTACAGGGGAAAAGATTGTCCATGGCTCAATCAGCTCAGTTCGAAACTATCGCACGTGATCTCGTAAATGTAGGCATTGCCCTTTTTCAAATCACGGCAGACCGTATTGAAAATCTTCAGAAAGACATTGTGGCCGGCTACTCCGGACTTGTAACGCGCGGTGCTCAGGACAAGAGCCAGATGGCAGAAAGCCTGCGCGAAAGACTCAGCCAGAGTCTGAATGTTGTTCAAACCGTCCAGGATAGCCTGGGTGTTGCGGTGCAGAAGCTGCCAGCGAATCGTTCTGTTCCAGTGAATACGCCTGTAGCCACTCCTATTGATTCTGCAAAGAAAACAGCAGCAAAGAAAAAGAAGAGCGCTTAACGTTCATGCGTGGCCGGCTTCGCGCCGGCTGCCTGCTTTTGGGCAAACCAGCCCCGTCTCACCAGCCATTTCACGGTTTCCAGAACCGGTATGATGGAAAGCGCAAGGGATAGAATTACCACCAGGTCCACGGCCGTAATCGCATACGTTCCAAATGCTTTTTGTAAGAAGGGATGATAAATCACCAGGCTCAGAAGGAGCAGCTCCCAGGCGATCGCCATATTCAGCCATTTGTTCGCGAATGGCTTGTGCCACACGCTCGCCTGATCCGAACGATAATTATATGCTTTGAAGAACTGGATCAGAACCAGAGAAGCAAAGGACATGGTCATTGCCTCTGAAAGACTTCTGCCCGAACTCTGCGCCCACGCAAACAGACCAAGATTCACGAGAGTGGACCAGATTCCACCTGCGAGCATCAAGACAACTACAGGTCGAGTGAAGATTCCAGCGGAAGCGTTTCTCGGAGGTTGGTTCATGGCATCTTCGTCCGGTGGATCCACTGCAAGTGCAAGTGCCGGCAGGCCGTCTGTTGCCAGGTTCACGTACAGGATTTGAACTGCGGACAGTGGAAGGGGCAATCCAAGCATGGATGTACCGGCCATGAGTCCGATTTCTCCTATGTTCGAGGAAAGAAGATACATCAGATACTTCTTGATGTTTCCGAATACGCCTCTTCCTTCTTCCACTGCTGCCACGATGGAGGCAAAGTTGTCGTCGGTCAGAGTCATCGCAGCCGCTTCGCGCGTTACGTCTGTGCCCGTGATTCCCATGGCGATTCCAATATCCGCTTTCTTAAGCGCTGGAGCGTCATTGACGCCGTCGCCAGTCATTGCGATTGAATGTCCGTTTTTTTGAAATGCATGCACAACCATGAGTTTGTGCGCAGGCGAAACTCTGGCATACACTTCGATTGACTCAACCTGTCTTTTGAATTCTTCGGGGCTCATCGAGTCGAGTTCGACTCCCGTGATCACTTTGCCATTTCTCAGTATGCCCAGTTCGCGTGCGATGGCGGCCGCGGTGATTGGATGATCGCCAGTGATCATAATTGGTTTGATCCCTGCGCGACGACATTTCTCAATCGCTGTTTTTACTTCTGTTCTGGGCGGATCAATCATCCCAAGAAGCCCCAGAAAAATCATTCCTTCTTCTGCATTTTCTTCGTTTGCGTTCTGCTTCATGGCAACCGCGATTACTCTGAGCGCTTCGCCTGCGAGAAAGGCTGCCTCTTTGAGATATTCACTCTTCTCCCTGTCTGTGAGTGCCAGAATTCCCTTTTGTGAGAGGTAATGAGTGCAGGAAGGTAGAATCGACTCTGGAGCGCCTTTTGAGTAGGCAGTTTTGCTGGTGCCTTCGCTGTGCAGCGTGGTCATCCTTTTTGTTTCAGACGTGAACGGGATTTCGTGAATGCGAGGGAACTCGTTGTCCAGTGAATCTTTGTCCAGGCCCGCCTTCGCGGCGGCCACGATCATGGCCCCTTCCGTGGGATCTCCAGTGATCTTCCAGGATCCGTCTTTGTTTTCCAGGGAAGCATCCGATGCAAGAGAAGCGGCTTTGAGAGCTAAAATGAGTTCCGGCGACGGAGAGACACTTGTTCCATTGCCCACAAAGTCGCCTGACGGTTCATATCCGGACCCTGTGACATCGAATCGCTGATCCGGTAGATGGATCTTTCTGACGGTCATTTCATCTTTTGTGAGCGTTCCCGTTTTGTCGGAGCCAATCACGGAAACGCTACCCAGGGTTTCGACTGCCGGCAACCTTCGCACGAGCGCGTTGCGCTTGATCATTCTTTGCACGCCCAGAGCCAGAGACACTGTAACCACAGCAGGCAAAGCCTCTGGAACCACAGCCACCGCCAGTGCAATCCCAAACAGGATCATATCGAGGAAGGGCTGGCCTCGCATAACTCCCAGGATCGTGATCAATACTACAATAGCGCCCGCTGCCTTTGCCAGCGCATTGCCCACTTTATCCAGATTGATTTGCAGAGGAGTGCGCGCGTGCTCCACGGATTCAAGCATGCGGGCGATTTTTCCAAATTCAGTCTGCAGGCCCGTGTTCGTCACAACAACAACACCTCGTCCATAAGACACGCTTGTTCCGGAGTATACCATGTTTACCCGATCCGCGAGTGCTGCGTCTTCCGCCAAAGCCATCGTTTCTTTTTCTACGGGTAGTGATTCTCCGGTTAGCGATGCTTCTTCTGTGCGAAGACTGAAGCTCTCTAGAATTCGTGCGTCTGCGGGGATTCGGTCACCGGCGTGAAGGTGAATGATGTCTCCGGGTACTACGTTGCGCGCGGCGATTTTTTGCACTTCTCCGTCACGCAATGCGAGTGCTGTGGGAGCACTCAATTGTTTGAGAGCGGACATTGCTTTTTCTGCCCGAAACTCTTGAATAAATCCGAGAAGCGCGGCAAAGATTACAATGATTGCGATGACTGCTGCTTCAGTGCTATGGCCAAGTACGGCAGAAAGAACTGTGGCAAGAAGTAGAATGATGATGAGCACATTCTTCAGCTGTTGGGCCAGGATGCGAATCCAGGAGGATCTTTTTTGAGTGGGGATTTCGTTTGGGCCCCAGAGGGCCAGGCGACGATCGGCTTCTGCAACGGAGAGTCCGGTCCGCGATGAGGTCACGAGCTCCAGGATTTGATCAGTGCTCAGGGCATGGGGCTTTGAGAGTGGCTCGTTCATGATGGCTGGCCCCGAAGGGCGCGCGCGAAGGCCACGCGCAGGTGTGCTTTATTTCTTCTTGTTCATTGCATCGCGAAGCTGCTGACCAAAACTGGAGAGCTCCTCTTTCTGCGGGCCCTGAACTTTTAAGTACTCTGCGAATTCCTGTTCCTGGTCATGTGCCGCGACTCCGCGCACGGAAAGGGAAATCTTTTCGCGTTCGCGGTCGATGGTGTGCACCATGACGCGAAGAGTTTGTCCTTTCTGGAAAAACTTTTCAAAAGGCTGTCCACGTGCCACTCCTGATTCTCCTGCTGGAATCAGTCCTGTGAAGTTTCCTTCTAGCTTTACGAATACTCCAAAAGGTTTGATGCTTTCCACTTTGCCTTCTACAATATCTCCTTCTTTCCAGGGAAGCTGACCCTGCCATGGGTTTTCGAGGAGTGCGCGAAGAGAGAGAGTGAGGCGATCGTCTTTCCAATCGATTTGCAGGATTTTTACGCGAACGCTCTGTCCCGATTTGAGAACCTGGGATGGATGAGTCACTCTCTGGTGGGCGATCTCTGAAAGTGGAACCAGTCCTTCCATTCCGCCAATGTCAATAAACGCGCCAAAGTCTGCGAGGTTGGCCACGGTTCCTTCCACTACATCCCCTGGCTGGAGTGACTGCATGAGCACATCTTTTTGGCGCTTCTTTTCGATGTCGCGAAACGCTCTGTTAGATGCGATGACTCGGTCCCCCTTTGCTTCTGTGATCAGAAAGGTAACTTCTGACTTTACGTCTGGATTTCCGTCCATGTGAGATGCGGGGCAGAACGCGTTTACTTCTCCAATGACAACTTCAAATCCGCCTTTGATTTTCTTGAGGATACGTCCTGTCATTGGGATTTTGTTTTCAATCGCGGTGCGGACAATGTCCATTTTCGCGCGGCCTGAAGGCTGCGTTGTGAACATCATTTCTCCGTTTTCTGTGGAGCGATAGAATGCTGGAATCTTCTCACCGCGCGAAACGCGGATCTTGCCATGATGATCGAGAAGCTCTTCGCGCGGAATGAGCCCGGTCCCTCTGGGTGATTGAACAAACACGAAATCTTTGTTTGTGATGTCAGATACAGTTACCAGGTCGTAACTTCCAGCTTCGACTTTAGTCTGGTTTTTCAGGCTTGCTTCGAGCAGCTGTGCGAATTGACCTTCGCGTCTGTCTTTCCCGATTTGTGTGCTCTTCATAACGATTCTCCCTCCCGACGACGCGGGAATTATTGCTTTTCATTCTTGAATCGGACATTGCCCTGAATGCCGAGGTCCTCTGGCTTAATGCCCAGGTCCTTCATCAAAAGCTCTCTCTGATCATAAATGCGTGTCTCTTCTCCCGCGCATGCTACATCGCCGGGGACCTGAAGAGTTTTGTTTCCGATTTGCACCGGTCCCATTGCTTCTCCACCGCAACCTGCTGTTACGATTCCAGGAGGAGGACGATCTCCATCCGGTCTATCTGAGAACATGGGTGGCTTGAGATGTTTTTCGTCGTAGATACGTTTATAGAATCGACCCATGGTAGGAGCGGCAATGTGACCGCCCGCCTGGCCTGCGCCGAGTGTGACGCTCGATTTATCAAAACCAAACCAGATGGCCGCGGCAACATCCGGATTGAATCCAACGATCCACGCATCTGACCAGCTAGAAGTAGTTCCTGTTTTCGCAGCCAGACTTCCAGTGAATTGTGCCGTTTGTCTTACGCCCAGCGTTGCTGTTCCGTGATCCGCAACAGCAATCATGATCTTGCGTAGCAAGTATGCGAGCGCGGGGTCAATGATCTGAATGCGGTTTTCGTCTGTCTTTGCTTTGATGATTTTGCGGATGTTCTCTTCCTGATTGTAGAGAGTGTTTCCGCTTTGATCCGTTACGTATCGCACCGCAAATGGAATGACATCTTTGCCATCATTTCCTATGACTGCGACTGCCTTTGCCATTTCAAATGGAGTGACTTCGCTTGAACCGAGCGCAAGAGATGGATCTGGATGAAATCGATCTTTGTTTGTGATCTTTGTGAGTCTCTGTGCGAATTCGATGATCGCGTCCGGACCTACTTTGTAATAAACCTGAATCGCACACGTGTTGATGGATAGAGCGAAAGCAGCAAATACTGGCGTTAGACCGCGGAACCCTTCGTCGTAGTTACCAGGAGACCAGTTGTTTCCCACAGCATCAATGCTGTAGAAAGGAGCATCGTTGACTGCGGATTGTGTGCTGATGAGACGCTTCTCAAATGCTGCGCCATAAATGAAGATTTTGAATGCACTCCCAGGTTGCCTGCGCGCCTGCAATGCACGGTTGAATTGATTCTGAGGAGTGAACTCAGTTCCTCCCACCATGGAAGTGATGTAACCGCTGCGAGGTTCAATCGAAATGAATGCGCCCTGCACCTGAAGGTTGGTCGTATAACTGATGGTTGCTTTTCTAAACTCTTCGAAAGCAGCAGCTTCATTGAATGCAGGAGTGCTGTAACCAAGCAGCTGTGTAGGCTCGATCATTTCTTCTTCGTATGCTTTGCGAAATTGCCCGCGAATATCCAGACCTTTCACGTCAGGCGATCCCACAGGCAAAATCATGGACAGCTGACTGAAAATGCCGAATAGACTCATGTCCACTCCGCCTTTTCCGCCCGCTTTCGCGTACGCGCGGCTGGTCTGGTTTACTTCCGCAACTTTTTTTAGTAATTCTTCTTCTGCGATTCTTTGATGATCCAGATCCAGTGTGGTGTAGATTTTCAACCCACCCGTGTAGAGAAGCTCTGGTCCCACTTCTTCGGATGCTTCTAGAATCTGGCGAACATAGTCCGTAAAGAATGGCGCTTTGTCCAGGCGATCCGCCCAGATGTTTTGCGAAGGAGATTGAACCACAACCCTGGGCCAGTATTCATCCCAGAATTTTTTATGCACTGCTTCCACTTGATCTTTTGGAAGATAGCCGTGATCTGCCATCTGCCGCAGTACGATTTTGTTTTGTCGCATGCATTCGTCAGGATTCTTGAACGGAGAATATTCAACAGGAGACTTGGGCATACGCGCAAGGAGCGCTGCCTCTGCGAGAGTGAGGTCCGTTACTTTCTTATTGAAGTAGAGACGCGATGCACAAGCGATCCCTTTGCATCCGTGTCCCAGATAGATTACATTGAAGAATACTTCTAGAATTTCGTACTTTGTATAGTTCTCTTCTATTTCGAAGGCGAGCAGAGTTTCGCGTATCTTCTGGCGAATCGTTCTATTTCTTTTACCTTCCGCGTTCAGATAGATTTGCTTGGCCACCTGCTGTGTAAGAGTGGATCCACCCTGTCTCACTTTTCCAGAGATTGCGTTTTTCACTGCTGCGCGAAGAATGCCGGATACATCCAGACCAATGTGGTTGAAGAAGTTATCATCTTCTACGGATAGAAACGCCTGGATTACATGAGGCGGAATGTCCTGGAGTTGGACCAGTTCCTGTCTCTGGCGAAAGAGTTCTGCAAACACCTTGCCATTCTTGTCGTAGAGTCTTGTGGGTGTGGACGGTCTGTAAGCGGAAACCAGGATCAAATCCCTGGCTCTGGCTACTTCGCGGACCGCCAGGCCAAGAATCAGGCCGCCGAGAATCGCTCCGGCGAAGAGGCTGATGAATAGCGTCTTCTCCGTGCCGAGGATGATCTTCTTTTGTTTGTCTGTCAGGTTTGCGCTCATTTCGGGATTGGCTTGCCGGATTCTGGCGGTCCTGCTTTAAAGCGCTTATGCAACGCTGGGAAATTCAGGAACCGCAAGCCCCTCCATTAACAGAGGGAGTTTTTCGGCTGCTGGTTCTATTTTCTCTCGCTTTTGGTATTGAATGGATCGCGGCAGCCGGCTTTCAAAGGCCGATTGACTCGCTTGCACTCTCTTTTGGACCAGATTTCCAGCCAACGCAGATTCTCACACATATTTTTTTAGTGATTCCGCCCGGGTTCTTTGGCGGTTTGAGCCTCTTTTTCCTTTGTTTGATGCTCTGGGGCTTCGGAGGGGACATTGAGAGGCTCTGGGGGCCGCGCCATTTTCTAAACCTGTTTCTGGCAGGGATGGCCGGTTCGATCCTGCTGGGACTGATCGCTCATTTGAGCGCTTTTCCAGGGCTGAGCCTGCATGGACCGACGGGCGGAATATCTGCTGTATTGCTTGCCTACGCCGTTCTATGGCCGGATCGCAAGGCACTTTTCTTTTTCGTCATCCCCATGCGAATGAGATGGGTCATTCTAGTTTTCGCCGTACTGATTGCAGTTTCTTCTATGGTGGCTCTGCTGCAGGTTCTGGGTGGAGCTCTGGGCGGCGCGCTCTTCATCTACTATTACTTGCGAAAGGGGAATCGTACTTACGGCCAATCTGTAGAAGATAGAACCATGACTCTCTCAGAAAGATGGGAAGAGTTTAAGAAAAAACGACGTCTGAACAAAAAGAAAGCAGAGATTGAACGCAGAATCGAAATGAAAGAAGAAGTGGATCGTCTTCTTGAAAAAATTTCGAAGAGCGGAATGAAGTCACTTTCCAGTAAAGAGAAAGCTCTGCTGGATCGCGCATCCAGGGAGTTATGAAATGAGAATCGTATGGATTGGTTCATGGATCGTGTCCGTCGCACTACTGGCAACAGTTGATTGTAAACCCAGGACTTTGACAGAAGTCCCTATGCCGGATTACAAGTCGTTCAGGCATGTGAAGTCAGGCTTGCTTCTCAAAGGAGATGCAGACGATTTACTTACAGGGATTCACCACGTTTATGCAAACGATGCAGCCGTAGAAGCATTGCGAAATCGATCTGATTTTCCAGAAGATTCGGTTCTCGTGTTTGATTTGTTCGAACCTCTGGACACTCCAGAAGGATACAAAGAGGGCGCGCATAAATTCACGGCCGTGATGCACAAACATTCTTCTTTTAAGTCCACGGGCGGCTGGGGATACGAAGCGTTCCTTCCGGATGGAAAGAGAGTAGTTTCAGACGCAAATAAGATGTGTTTCGAATGCCATAAATCCGTAGAATCGCAGGGTTACGTATTCACGAATGCAGGCATGAGCGAATAACGTTCGCCAAATCCCTGACGAAATATTGCAAAGGCGTGTTTCAGTGCCGACCGCAGATCAGCACTGAAACGGGTTTCCTATTTATTCATCTGGTCTTTGCAGTTCTGTCCCACCGAAGAAGGATTCTTATTCATTTGTTGGCGAATGCACATGTATAGTTTTCCGTCTTCCGTTGCGGTCGAGCAGTAAGATTGAATCTCTGTGCTGCAGCTGGCTTTGATTGCGGGGAAGCCCCCTCTGCGGGGCTTGCATTCCGGGGAAAGCTGCTTTGATTTTTCGGGGTCTTTTAGACAGGCACCCAGCTTGTTCCCGTCACCGCCGTAGCCCGGGCAAATTCTTGCCAGTTCATCCTTGCATTTTGTATTTCTTTCCTGTGATAGAAGCGCGCCTGAAACAAACAGCGCGATCAACACAACGATGAATTTATTCATCCAACTGCTCCTTTTTTGATATGGGCGATTTTTTTCAGCCCCGTGGAATACAAGCAGGTCATCCGGATTTTTTGCGTTCTTTTTGAGAAATTATTCGCCTGGATTGCGTACGCATGGATAGTCTGGATCAGACTGACGTGCGAAATGGTGTCTCTAGAAAATCTGGGGAACCTTTTTTCGCCTGCGGGTTTATAGAGACATGAAACGAAAAATCCCCCTTTTCAGAATTCTAGTCGCAAGTGCCGTGCTGTTTTCAGCAGCAGGCGTCTTTGCTGAACCTCCGGGCCCCCCGCCAGAAGAAGGCGGAATGTTTGGACCAGGCAATCCACGTGAATTCGGTAAACTCATGGATGAGCTGAAGCTTACGGACGCGCAGCGTGCGAAAGTAAAAGCGCAGCATGAAGCTACAAAAACCGATGCGAAGAAGTATCACGAACAGCTCAAGCCTATGCATGAGGAACTCCGTGCGCTTCTCGAAGCAAACACGGTAGATTTGAAGGCGGTTCGAGCTAAATTGCAGTCCATCAGCAATGTTCAGCTGGAACTTAGAATGATTCACATCAAAGGACGTTTGGATTTCGAATCTGTTCTGACTCCGGATCAAAAAGCTCAGTTGAAGAAGATCACGAAGGAAAGAATGGACAAGATGCGCGAACACCACGGGGAGAATCGTCCCCATCGCGGTCCGGGCGCACCGGACGATGAAAGATGACGGAAGCGGAACTTACGGGCGCTATCGAAAAGAGCAAGGTAACTGCTCTTAAGTCGATTCGGCGCCATCTGCCTCATGATCTTGATGGTCTCCTGGACGACATTGTCCAGGAGACTTACCTGCGCTATTATATGACGTTTCGCGACTCGCGTCCGTTAAGCGACGACTATCTGCATCGCTGGATCTATGTCGCTGCGCGAAACGAATGCAAACGAGCAGCGCGAAAATCCAGACGAGAAGGATTTGCGTATGCGAAGCTGAAGCCGGATGCAGAGGCGGCCGCGAACGAAGAAAACACGAGTGTGAATGAAGATATGGTGCCGCAGGATCCGGAGAATGTTCGCTTGCAGATAGAAGCAATGCCGGATCCGTTTCGGGAAACATTTCTGCTTCGCCTGGGTGGATTAAAGATGGTTACGATCGCGGAGAGACTGAATGTTACTGTTGGGACTGTGAAGTCCAGGCTTGCGCGTGGAAAGCGCTTTCTTTCCAGAAAGGGAATCGCGTCTGAAGACGCAGGGAGTCAGTCATGAGCCAGATAGAAAGAAGCCCGGGATACAGGCGGACGGAGAAGAAAATTCTTTCCGATTCTTTTTCAGCAGAACTCGCCGCGCGCATTGTGCGAGATGCAAATGCAAGGAAGCGAGCGCCCACTCAAATCTGGACCATGGGACTCGCTGCCGCAGCAGTGGTTGTCCTTGCTGTTGGTTTGTTTTTTTATACTCAGAGAACTCCGGACTATCCAGGCCTCACTTCTTATTCGGCGCAATCTGTAGCTGCTGCAGATCAAACCAACGCAGACTGGAATGAAACGGATTCGATCATTAGTTCTGCTCTTGAGAATAGGTGATACAACATGAGTGAAAACGTATGAGTGAAGCAATTCCAGATTTCCGGATGAGTGTATGAAGATGAATCTTAGATCATCGTGTTCCATAACCTTTGCCCTGTTAGGTGCTTTTGCGAGTGTGGAAGCGCAGAGTCCGCGCTGCTCGGTATTTCCGGCAGATCACATCTGGAATACGCGAGTAGATTCGCTCCCCGTCCACAAACTGTCTGCCTCCTACGTTAGAAGCATTGGTGAAAAGAAAGCACTGAAGGCCGATTTTGGAAGTGGTCTATGGGAAGGCGGGCCCATCGGGATTCCGTTTACTACCCAGACCGGTTCACCTGTTCAGGTGCAGTTTGAATACGCGGACGAAAGTGACCGCGGTCCATATCCGCTTCCATCTAAACCGCCGATAGAGGGCGGAGATGCATCTAACGGAGACAGACATGTGATCGTTGTAGACGAATCAAAATGCAAGCTATACGAACTGTACAATGCGCGAAAGACGTCGCGCGGATGGAATGCCGGATCCGGGGCCATATTCGATTTAAGAACCTACGTACTTCGGCCGGCCGGATGGACGTCTGCAGATGCTGCGGGCCTTCCCATTTTTCCAGGACTGGTCCGTTACGACGAAGTGGCGTCTGGCGAAATCAAACACGCAATCCGGTTTACCACCAACATTACGCAGAAGGCATACGTCTGGCCGGCGCGACATTTTGCTTCGAGCAGGAAAGACGCGAATCTTCCTCCCATGGGACTCCGGCTGCGGCTCAAATCTTCCTACAATATGAATGGATTTTCTCGCGAGACGCGCGTGATTTTGCAGGCATTGAAAACATACGGAATGATCCTCGCTGACAATGGTTCCCCCTGGTTTCTTTCCGGAGCTCCCGATGAAAGGTGGAACAATAAAACTCTGCGCGAGCTCGGTCGCGTAACCGGGGAAAACTTTGAAGCGGTGGATGCAACTGGACTTATGATGAGTGCTGATTCCGGACAAATTAAGAAGAAGTAACCGCCACAGGTTCGGATGCGCCGAGATGTCGCATAACGTCAGTCTGGAAGCAATACTCCAATCGCACCCGCGGCGAGGATCCGCCCCATTGCAGGCGATGCCATGATATCGGGGAAGCGAGCCTGAATGAGTTTTCCTGACCATGGCACCTCTGCATCTGTTCCGTGATTGATCCATCCAATGGCCGGGCCCAGATTCGTATTCATTGGAAAAGCCTGCACGCCTGGCGGGCATTCGATGCGCGAGAGTGTATGAATGGCCAACCAGGAAAAGAATTCTCTGGATCGCTCGGGCACAGTGCACAAATGAATCCACTTTCCGCGGCCGGCCTTCTGCAGAATGACTGCGGGCGAACCTGAGTAGAGCCCTTTTGTAAATCGAGCGAGAACGGAAAGTTCGGGACCTGGTTCGATTTTTTCCGCCCAGATTCGTCCCTGAAATTCGTCTTTGAATTCTTCTCTCTCTTCCTCGAGGAGCGCTCCATAAGATAGGACTCGCAAGTCTTCCGGATGAAGCAAATGCAGCGGCAAATCGCTCATGCGATTGTCGCGCCGTTTCATGAGGCTTCGAGGAAACGAGCAAACGATTCCGCCTTCCTCCATGTATTGTCTCAGAACGGAGCGTTCCTTTTCGCTGAGTTCAAACGAATGCGCGGGTAGAAAGACCATCCTGGAAGAAGGATCGATGGATTCAATGGAAGGAGAAAATGAAAAACCAAGACCCTGCGAAAGGCAGAATTCCGCGGCCACATCGACCACGGTCCTTGTAGAAAACAGTTCAGACTGCGAGGTGATGTCATGGCTCCAGATGGATTCAAAATCAAGAACCATGCAAACGTCGCCTAACGGATCGATCTTCTGAATGCCGGCCGTTTTGAGGGCGGAAAGAAAGCTTCTTTGGAATTGAAGAAGCTCTTCTTGCTCTGTTGTGTCTACGCGAATGTCGTGCGATACAATTCCGTCGTGGTACTGCTCGGCACCACCGTACATTCTTTGCCAGGAAAAATAGAGCATGGAGTCCGCGCCTGCGAACATGGCCTGCATTCCCCACTGGAAGAGCAGGTTCATAGGAAAGCGACGATTGACTTTCTGCCAGTTTACCTGTACGGGTTGTTGCTCAAGAACCATGAAGGATCTCTTCTTAAGAGAAGCCATCAGACGAAATTGCCATGCGGAGCTGATCGGGTGCGGATCTGATTCCATTTGATAGTGATCAAATCCAGCAAGATCCAGATCTTCCGACATTTTCCACGGATCCAGTTCAAAGAAGAGAGTCATGAAGTTGTGAATGATCGGACGACCTGGCGAAAGCTCGCGAAGAAGGATGGCCTGTTCCGATTGAAAGATCTTCCACGCATGATTCATCGCACGGCGAAAATCAAGTTCGAGGCCGGGATTCGCATCCGCGTAAGATGAGAGAGGAAGCGGGATCTGCGAGAAATCGGTGTAGCGCTGTGACCAGAAAGATGTTTGCCAGGCCTCATTGAGAGAATGGATGTCCAGGTAGTTGTCTTTGAGCCATGCCCGAAACCAGCTGGCTGCCGATTCAGTGTAAACGTAAGTAGAGCCGTGACATCCAAATTCATTGTCCGTCTGCCAGCATTTGACTGCAGGATGATTTCCAAATGTTCGCGCATAGTATTCGGTGATGCGACGACTTTCTAAACGATAGGCGGCATTGGTTGGATCGTAATGCCTTCGTGTGCCCGCGGGCATGAGCCGACCGGACTTATCTCGCGGCAGAATTTCTGGATTTCGTTCTGTGAGCCAGGGAGGTGGAGTTGCGGTGGGAGTGCAGAAAATTACATCGATCTCGTGAGAAAGGGCAAGATCCAGGGCTTCTAGAAAAAGAGCCGGGTTAAATGCTCCTGGTTCGGGTTCCACGAGGCTCCAGCTGAATTCTCCCATGCGAATCCACGTAAAGCCATTGCGCTTCATGCGCGCGAAATCCTGGATCATTCGTTCGCGACGCGAAATCGTTTCCACATTGCCATTGCGCCACGTTCGCACAAATTCTGGAATATAGTCCGGATAGTACGCCGCACCGGTGCGAAGTAGTTCTGTCATAACGCAGTCTGCATGGAACGCACCTTACACGAAGCAGTAGATGATGATCTGGATGAGAGTCAGAAGAGTGGCCCAGATTCGTAAGTCTTTGTAGAATACTCTTTTCGAACCACTCCAGACGAACGCGGAGGGCAGGGACCAGCAAATCACCAGAATCAATCCGAACAAACCCATGGCCAGAGCGTTCGCAGTCCAGAGAGGGAGAGTATGGATCCAGTTAAACATATTTTTTCACCGTGGTAGTGTAACAAAGATTCACAAGTTCTTCATCTGGCTTTCGCGCAGTGAACATACTTACAACAAAAAGCAGGAAGCCAGAGAATACAAAAGTCCAGAAAGCAATGTAGAGCATGTTGAAGGATGCAATCTGTAAGATGGCTGCGAGCAGAAGTCCAAGAACCAGAGACACCACGGCCGCCGCGGGTGTGGCATATTTATAAAGAATTCCAACTACAATGAGAGCGAACATAGGACCCTGGAAAAGAGAGAGTGCTGTCTGCACAAAGATGTAGATGCCCTCAAACTTCGCAGTCAGCGGTGCAGATGCCACACCGAGCGCAAGAACCAGAAACGTGCAAATTCGACCCAGGCGTACCACCTGAGCATCTGTGCGAGGTTTAGGACGAAGCACACCAAGAATGTCGCGAGTGACCATGACTGCAGTAGAGTTGAGCGCGGAACTCACGGAAGCCTGGAGTGCTGCGATGAATGCCACGAAGAATAGACCGGATGGCCCGGGTGGGAGAACGTTTTTTACAACCCATGGCAGAGCGGAATCACTCACAGCGAGTTTCTCCGTGGAGAGAGCCAGAGCGACGAATCCTGGTAGAATGATGAGCACAGGCACAAATGTTTTGGCAAGGGCAGCAAAGATCATAGATGCGCGACCATCCCACTCTGAGCGCGCACCCAGTGTGCGAAGAAGAATCGCCTGATTGGCGCACCAGTATGCCGGAGAGAGTACAAAGCCAAGTCCAAGGATCACTCCAGGCCACGGAAAATCAGGATGATCCGATGGAAGAAATGCATGCATGTGTCCTGGGAATTTTGTAGAGAGAGTATGAAGAAACGCTTCCGGCCCGCCTGCCTTCTGGACGCCGAAGTAAGCAAGAAACAGAGAGCTGACGAACATAAGCGTTACCTGGATTGCATCTGTGAACGTATCTGCGCGAAGACCTCCAGAAATAGTATAGAATCCTACCACAGCCGCCGTGATTGGAATACTCACATACATAGGCCAGCCCATATATGTTTCGAGCATCAATGCGGAAGCCCAGTGATAGACGCCCACAATTAAGATCGCGAATAGAGACAAGATTGTGGCGGAAATCACCCGCACCGGCTGGTTGTAGCGACGACCCAGATACTCCGGGATGGAATAAACACCTGCGCGCCAGTAGAAGGGAATGAATATGAATGCGGAGATGATCATCGCGGGAATCGCGCCGATCCACTCGAAGTTTGCCTGTGCAATTCCGATGCGATACGCTCCGCCACTCGCACCCAGATAGTCGTTTGATCCTATATTTGTCCCTATGATGGAAAGCCCGATGATGTACCAGGGCAAAGACTTACCCGCCAGATAGTAGTCGCTTTCTGATTTGATTTTCGTGGATAGGACCTTGCCCATGTAGACCATGAGTGCGAGGTACGCCCCGATCAGCGTCAGATCCAGCCAGTGAAGTTTAAACATATGCGTTGCCCCTTGATCGCCTAACATTCATTAGGCGCGATTACCGCTACTGAAAATTCAGGACAACACCTTTGACTTCCACCGGTTCCGCTGAGTTCTTTGTCTGGCCGTTGCCGAGCTGGCCAGAATCGTTCAATCCCCAGCAGAAAACGCGGCCATCTTTAACGGCGACGCAGGAATGGCTGTGCCCCATTCCGTGATACACAGCATCCCTGATGCCCTTTACCTGGACCGGCGTTCTGGTGGTTTCGTTGTTTTCATCCCCGAAAATTCCGTTTCCGAGACGTCCTTCATCTCCCGCGACTCCCCAGCATTTCACGATTCCGGTTTTGAATAGGGCACATCCGTTCCAGGACATGTGCCGAATGGATATAGCTCCCGTAAATTGTGGAATCTTGACAGGAGGAATGGGTTTACCGCTGGATTCTGGCACCACGTCCGGCAGTATATCTCTGTCTTCGCGACCGCTACCCCAGTAGTAGACTTCGTCTTTGTTTGTGATTCCAAACGCGCTGCTGTCAGAGTAGAGGGATACTCGCCTAACATCGGTTAGTCCTTCCATGGGCGTTGCATCCAGCTCCACTGTGTAAAAATCATCCCTGCATTTGGATTTTTCTGCTTCCGTGGATTTGAAAATCTCCGCATACCCTGTTACATGTGATTTGATTTCTTTACCGTTTGCCATGATGAGATACCAAAGATGCGTTGCTTTCTGCAGAGGGACCTCGCGGTAAGTGCAGGTTTGTCCCTGGCAATACCATTCGTACGATTTCATCATTTGCGGATCGAGAGATGCAGCGTACTTGCACATGCGCGGTGCGTCTTCGCCTGTGACTGAAATCTTCTCTCCCTGAAAGTCTATCTGGCATACTGGTTTAATCCTGGGTTCTGCCGTGCAGATTGGTTTTCGCGGGCCATACACAGCCGGTGTCGCGCCATGGCAGTAGATCCGGCCTTTCTTTGTTACGGCACACATATGCGAAGGCATATCGCCTGTGCTCACGTAGATCGTGGCTACTTCTTTTGCATCGGGAATCCAGTCAATGACCATGGAACTGCGCCCGCTCAATTGAATATTTTTTCCGTCTTTGAGCAGATTGGCTGTTCCATCGTTGCCGGTCCACACTACGATCTTTCCGTCAGGTAGAATCCCGTACGTCATCGTGGCCATTCCCATAATCGATGTAATTCCTTGAGCTGGAGGAACAGAAACGGGAACAGGCGTACATGGATCTGTATGGCTGCCCCATGCGCATGGCCTTGTCTTTGATTTCTCGGATGCTGGCGCCCAGGGCGCTGCGATGAATCCCCAGCACTTGACGGATGAATCCGCAAGAAGGGCGCACGTCCAGTGTTCGCCTGCTGCGAGACTCTTTGCATTTGTAATTCCACTCACGAATCGAGGAGTCAGTGCGTTGACCAGTTTACCATCTCCGATTTGACCTGTGTCCCCGAGCCCCCAGCAAACCACTTTGCCATTTTCAACGATGGCGCAGTTGTGAAAGCTGCCTACCGCAAGTCTCCCTTCAAAGGCCTGAGCACCAAGCCCCGCCGCAGAAAAAATGGAGAAGATAAATGCAAAGGCTCCCGGGCTCATTTTCATGAGGCCAACTCAGAAGCGAATGGTTCCCCGGATCAAGTTGTTTTCCGGCGATGCGAATTGCGACCAGGCATGCCGCCGACAGGGTCAAACCTGGTCAGGTGAGTTCTTTTTGATTACATGTCAGGTTTGGACGCGTCGAATTTGCCGCCTTTCTTTTCGCACTCCGCTTTTGTGAGTTTGATCCAGCCCTTTCCCTTGCACGTATTCATTCCGGCGCAAGTGTGTTCCTTTGTGGCGCATTGACCTTTGCCTGTGCAGGAGTTGATGCCAAAGCATTTTCCTTTGTCTTTGGAATGATCTTCTCCTTCATGTGCGGCTACCGCGCCGAGTGCGAGTCCTGCAATGGCCGCGGCCATCAATACTTTATGTTTCACAACTGTTCTCCTGAACGATTTGGTTTACTTACTATCCTTGATATAATTGCCTTCTGCACCGATCCCATGGATGTGAACCAGTTTGGCTCCTTCGTGACCGGCCACTACAATGCACGCACCCGCTGCCAGTAGGACTGCGAACGCGATAACCTTCATATGCTTTTCAAAACGTGCGATGAACAGGGCGAGTGCGGCGGGGATGACTGCAATGTAAGAAAGGATTTGAGAGCGATCCGCCCACTGCTCGTGGCTTTCGAGGATCTTATTGGCAACGTCTCCCAGATCTGTTGTGTCGGGGTGGAAGACTTCTCCGCTTAGATAGGCACCCACGGCTCCGAGTAATACGAATGCGAGAGTGGTCCATTGCGGTAATTTCCCTTTCTGAAAAACGGAAAGAATCTGAAGGATGGGTGCAACCAGAAGCATTGTGATGGGCAGATGAACGATCAACGGATGGAGATTGGAGAAACCGCCGAACACTACGCCGTGCGGGTGACCTTCATGCGCGAATACAGCAGATGGAATGGCGCAGAGCGCAAGGATCAAGGTCACAACTGCGACGCAGAGTTTTCTCATGTGATCGCAATATCTATCTACAAAAGGGGATCGTCCAGCGTAAATTAGTCGTTTTGGACCTGCTGGATGCTCGCATTGAGATCTTCCGCTTTCTGTGCAGCGCGCGATCCCAGGTCCAGGATCTTTTTGCTGGATTCGGAAAGGTCCGCTGCCATTTGCGCGATTTCTACCACTGAATTTTGACTGGATTGAGTGGAGTTTTTCTGCTCCTGAGTTGTTTCTACAATTCGCGCTGACATGTTTTCCAGCTGTGCTGTCTGGCGGAGAAGTCCCTGCATGCTGTTTTCCTGAGCGGACATGGATGCGTTGACATCGTCTATGGAAGCGCGAACCTTCTGAAGTCTGGTGAAGACAGCGCCGAGCGCTTCTCTCATGGCGCTTGCAGAATCCATTCCTCCCTCTATGTCTTTTTGTATTCCTTCTATTTGTTTAAAGATTTCTTTTGAACTTTTCTGTGTTGCTTCCGCGAGTTTGGCGATTTCGTCTGCGACGACGGCGAATCCGCGTCCATGTTCTCCGGCGCGCGCCGCTTCAATAGCCGCATTGAGTGCAAGCAGGTTTGTCTTATCTGTTATGTCGCTGATGGTTTTAGCAAAGCGCGAAATGGCACGCCCGCCTTCCTGAATTACTTTCATTTGATCCTGCATTTGATCTAAACGCTTTCCCGACTCATCCGACGACTGCGAAATCTCAAGGACGTTTTCAAGAACGGCTCTTCCGGACGAGAGCACGGTTTCCTGCACGGAAGATAGCGCTGAAATGGTCGTGCGCGTTTCCTGCCAGTTTTCGAGTAATCTGGTTGTGATTCCGTGAATGGACTCTGAAGATGCAGAAAGTTCTTCGAATGCAGACGATAGTTGATGAGTGAGATCCGCCTGGCTATCTGCCATGCTCACAAGACCTTGAACGAGTGCCGTTTCCTCCTGATTGGCGTCTATCAGTGAAGAAGACGCTTCCTTCGCATGCGAAATGATATTCTCTAAATAACGAGTGCGAAGTTCCAGACTTGTTTTGAGCTGACTGAGTTCCAGGTTCAGTACTTTGATTCCGTCTGCCAGACCGAGAGAGAGAAGAACGGATTGAACGCAGAATCCAAGCATGGCGCCGTATCGTGTGATGAACATGTCCGGAAGAATGCCGAAGGCTTTCAGTCCGTATACAAATCCGCCGGCGAGTATGGCAGACCAGGCCAGGACAAAATGACCGGCTGCGCGATTTCCGCGCCTCCAGTCCAGGATCGCCAGAGGAACAACGATTGGGCCAAAAGACATAACTATGATTACAGACGGCATCACCGCGATCATATAGGGAACGAAGAACGTCGCGCACATTCCAACCACGCCGAGGAAACCGAAAACCCGGAGAATGTAGCTGAGAGCCTTGAATCGTTCTGCGCGAAGAAATCTATAGGAGAACGCAGATGCTGCGAATATTACATGGTAGACCAGGAATGCGAGCAGCTGGTTTGCAAACCACGGCACTTCGGGTAGAAGCATCTCCCCGAGGATTCCATTTTCGGAAAGCTGCATCAATAAATAGGATGTTACGTAGTACACATAAAATAAGTAGCTTGATTCTTTTGCGTAAAAGAATATGAGTAGATTATAAAGAATCAAAAGTATTACAATCCCGTAGAAAACGCCCACCGCAATTTGTTCATTGTGTTCCCTGGAGGCCAGGGATTCGAAGGTCATCACCTGGAGAGGAATGACCACAGAATCAGCAGACTGCACTCGAAGGAGGTAGGATTGTCTTGATCCTGGTTCAATTGTAATGCGAAACACAATGTATCTGGATGCGTAGTCTTTCGCAGACATAGAAACCAGCTGACCCGATTCATGGGCTCGCAGTGAACCGTCTTCGCGCGTGTAGAGAGTGACGCGATCCAGAAGTGGGTAGCTGATATAAATGAGCCAGTGAGGTTCACTGGTTTGATTTTCCAGGTCAAACTTGAGCCAGGTGACAGAGTCTGTGTACCCGAATGATAGATGTTCTGGTGCCACGGTGAAGCTAGACGCGGCTGCTTTCTCAGGCGTGAGGTTTGCTCTGTCTTCCAGGATCTGCATTTCTGGAATCACAGGTTCTGCCGTCCGTAGTAGCGGAGTGGCCCAGAGAGTGGCGGGCAAGGACAGAACCATGGCTGCAAACAGGCGGGCCATACTTATGATCATCGGTCCATGGACGCGGTGAAGTCAAACTCGATTGTGCAATTCGGATCAGAGGGCGCGCCCGAGGAAATCTTTGATCAGACCCAGAAACGGAACCAAATGAGAGAAATGCGGCCAATGGCCCGCGCCTTCGATCGTTTCAATGTATGCTTCTGGAAAGCATTGCCGCATGACGGTATGATCCGATTCAGAAGTGTAGTCTGACTGCGATCCAGTGATGAAAAGGGTGGGCCCATTCCACGATCGTCCTGGCTCAAAACCCTGGAGAAAGGAAGCTTTCTTTAGCGTTTCTACGGGGATGCGCCAGCCGAAGCCATGATCTTTGCGAATCAGATTGGTTTGAAGAAATTGGCGAACAGTCAAGTCTGGAACAAACGGTGCCATCACGCGGTCCACATCCGATCTGGTCTGGCAGGAGCTTAGATCTGCTTCCATTGCCTGGAATTCGCCGGAATGTCTGGGCTCGTAGGGTCTTGGCGCCACATCTACTACGATCAGTGCCCGCACCTGGTCTGGATGTCGGAGGGTGTATTCCATCGCGGCGATTCCTCCCATAGAATGCCCCAGTAGAACCGGTACATCTTTCATATGGGACTCGATCCATTCTCCAAGATCATTTGCAAGATCGTCTAACGTGTGCGAAGGAAACTGCGGCGAATCTCCATGGTTTCTCTGGTCTAATGAAAAGACGCGAAACTTCTCTGAAAGGGACCGCGCGACGGAGCCCCAGTTTCTTCCTGAGCCAAAAAGCCCGTGCAGAATGATGAGAGGGTGACCCTGGCCGACTTCCTGAAAACGCAGCAGGGCCCCCGCAGGATCAGTGTTTTTCAACCCAGGCGCGCAAATCCCCGAGTACTTTGTTTCTATCTGCGAGAGTCTCATTCATTGTTTCGTGATAGAGACCTTCGTACATGTTGAGAGTGCGATCTTCCGTAGTGAGAGATTTGTAGAGCTGTCTTGCGCTCTCCGGAGATACGATCTTGTCTTCTGTACCCTGAAACACGTATACGGGGATGGTGAGGTGATTTGCTTTTTCGAAAATGGTTTTGCCCAGGTGGAAGAGGTTGCTTCCCATCTGGAAAGAAATCTTTCCGTGAACGAGCGGATCCGCTTTGTACGCATCCACAACCGCCTGGTCATGCGACAGATACTTTAGATCCAGTCCTGCTTCCAGAGTGGCCGCGGGTGCCACGGATGCGAACAAAGTGGCCATTACCTTCTTCACTTGCTTGGATGCATCCATCTCTATGATGAGGCCCGGGGAACTTACAATGAGTGCGGACAAGTTGGACTGGTTGGTTCCCTGCAGAGCGTACTGCAAAACGATGACACCGCCGAGAGAATGCCCGAGCAGGTAGACTTCATCGTTCATGTTCTCTTTGCGAACGAGTTGAATCAAGTCAGCAAGATCATCTACGTAAAGCTGGAACTGAGGAACGTGTCCTCGCTTTCCACCTGTCTTTCCATGCCCGCGCGAATCGAGTCCGTAGAAAGCAGTGTCCGTCCCTTCGAATGCATCTCGAATGTTTTGATATCTGCCGGAGTGTTCTCCGAAGCCATGTTGAATCACAACGATGCGGCGGGTGCGCGCGGGGGTCCACTTCTGGTAGTAAATAGGGAAATCATCTTTTGAAGACTTGAATGTGGATTCCTGATGAGAATACATGGGGGACGGTCTGACAGCCGGGCCAGGGGATGGCAAGCAAGAAGGAGAATTTTTCTTCGATTGACTGCGTCCTTCCTGTTACGCGGATCTGTTGAATGAAGTGGATCGGGCTTCTCATCATTGGCCTTCACACTTTTTGTGCGCGTCCTCCTGAAGTGGATTCGCATGTTGCTGAAATCGCCAGGGAGGCGCAGCAGCTGAAGGCTGAGATTGCAGAAACGGAAGAGTGCAAGAGCGGATGCATTTTTCTGTCTGCCTGGGATTTCGATGGGACCATCCTGAAAGGGGATATGGCGGAAGGTCTGAAGGAAGGGGAACGCGTTGTCTACCCGGGGCTCCAGCAGCTAGCAGTGGATCAAGGGTGGTCTCGCACTTACAGGCCAGGCAGCTTTCAGAAGTTCCTGGCCGATCGATCCGTGATCGAAGAAAAGGAAGGGCATCTGGCCGCTCTCTCCATGGGCCTCAAGATATTTCGCGGCGTGCCCGTTATGCGCCTTGAGAGCCTCGCATCGTCTCATTTTGAAAAAGTTCTTAGCCGCTATTATTTTCGTTCTTCCATTTCTATTCTTGAAAACACGAAGA